>Ga0209207_1000439_pt1 | contig 25813 bp, 32 predicted proteins | sample SaghotsprinmetaG_FD_184140 | JGI IMG/M metagenome (GOLD analysis project Ga0209207, IMG submission 184140) | Hot spring microbial communities from South Africa to study Microbial Dark Matter (Phase II) - Sagole hot spring metaG (SPAdes) (version 3) | ecosystem: Environmental > Aquatic > Thermal...
GACGAGTATCTCAACCGGGACTTCAAAACCGCTCAGCGTAACGGAGCAATGAGCCACGGCTTCCTGGCTCGAAAAGGCGACGGCGTTCATGGAGCAACTCAGCAAGCTCCCCGAGCGGGTCAAGGCTGATTTCCGGCCGCCTGCTACGCAGCTTAGGGTAAGCCGGTTATTAAATACAAGGGCGCCTGGGAGGCCATCGAGGCGCTCAACAACCTCTCCGAAACGCCGGTGGTCGAGCGCTGCATCGGCGGCACGGGTGGCGGCACGCGGCTCACCGGGCATGGTCGGAAGGTGCTCGATCCGTTGCGTCACATCGAGGTCGATTTTCAGGGCTTTTTGTCCGCCATGGGCTAGGATCGCCAGCGCTTCGACCGCTTCGATCGATCGTTTCAAGTCATGCGGAGATGGAATGTGAAGAGCAGCGCACGCAACCAGTTTCTCGGCACGGTCGTGTCGGTCCGGCGCGGCCTGGTGAATGCGGAAGTGGTGCTCGATCTCGGCGGCGGCAATCAGCTCGCCGCGACGGTCACGCGCGAAAGTGTGAACAGCCTCGGCTTCAGGGAAGGCGCGCCGGCCTGCGCGCTCATCAAGGCCGCCCATGTCATTCTCGCCATGACCCACTGAAGGAGAACGTCATGTCGCTTCTCGAAAAGCTCCTTGCCCTGCTGCTGACTTGGTTCGCGACGAGCGGCTGGGCAGCCGATCGGCTGACCATCGCCGCCGCCGCCGATCTCAAGTTCGCGATGGAGGAGATCGTCGCCGCCTTCCGGCAGGCCCATCCCGGGGCGGCGGTGGAAACCATTTACGGCTCGTCGGGCAAGTTCCATACGCAGATTCTGCAGGGTGCGCCCTTCGATCTGTTTTTTTCTGCCGACATCCAGTTTCCGCGCGCGCTCGCCCAGCAGGGGCTGGCGGCTTCCGCGGTGCGGCCTTATGCTCTCGGTCGCATCGTGCTGTGGAGCGCCGCGCGCGACGCGAGCAGGATGACGCTCGCCGATCTGGCCGACCCAAAGATTCGCCGGATCGCCATCGCCAACCCGAAACACGCGCCCTATGGCAAGCGCGCCGAGGAGGCGCTGCGTGCCGCCGGTGTGTGGGACAAGGTGCAGGATCGTTTGGTGCTGGGCGAGAACATCGCCCAGACGGCGCAGTTCGTGCAGAGCGGCAATGCCGACGTGGGCATCATCGCGCTGGCGCTGGCGCTCAACCATGAGCTGGCGAGCAGGGGCGGCTATGCGCTGATCGACGCGAAGCTGCACCAGCCGCTGGAGCAGGGTTACATCGTCACCAAACGCGCCGCCGGCAACAGGCTGGCGCGTCAGTTCGCCGACTACATGGCCAGCGCGGAAGCGCGACGGGTGATGGTCAAGTATGGCTTCATGCTTCCGGGGGAGAGTTGAGCCATGCAAGCCCAGCGCGCATGCCGCGAAGCGCTGATGGACGAGTTGCTGCGCCGTCCTGTCCAGGCTGACTTTCGCGCCGATCCTCTACGGCCGCTGCTCGCCAGCATGCTCGCTGGCCGGGCGCTCGGCGAGGGCATCCTGTCCGCCGGTCTCGGCTTGTCCAGCGATGACTTCGAAGCGCTTTGGCGGGCTTACTTTCCCGGCCCGCGTCTGCCTCTGCAAGACGGCCGCAGCGAGGACATCCCGGAGATGGACGACCTGATCCAGCTGTTCGACGACTACCGCGCCGGGCCGGATGTACGCTACCGCTGGATGGCGCGCATCCTTGCCCATGGCTGCGCCGGTCGTGACCATCTGTGGCAGGACATGGGTTTTGCCAACCGCGGCGAGCTGACCGCCTTCATGAACGCCGCCTTTCCCGCGCTCGCTGCCCTCAACACCGGCGACATGAAGTGGAAGAAATTCATTTACCGCTACTACTGCGCGCGCGATGGCATCTACGTCTGTCCCGCGCCATCCTGCGGCGAGTGCGTCGATTACGCCCAGTGTTTCGCTCCCGAGGAATAGCTCATGCTCGATGCTTCTGATTTCGGCGCCATCTGGCTCACGCTCGAGCTCGCCACGCTGACGACGCTGATCCTGCTCCTCGTCGGCACGCCGCTCGCCTGGTGGCTGGCGCGCACGCGTTCGTGGTGGAAAGGTCCTATAGGCGCGGTGGTCGCGCTGCCCATCGTGTTGCCACCGACCGTGCTCGGCTTTTATTTGCTCATCGCCATGGGTCCCCATGGCCCGGTGGGCCAGCTCACCCAGTGGCTGGGGCTTGGCCTTTTGCCCTTCACTTTCGCCGGTCTGGTGATCGCCTCGGTGTTTTACTCGCTGCCTTTCGTCGTGCAGCCGATCCAGAATGCCTTCGAGGCGCTCGGCGACCGGCCGCTCGAAGCGGCCGCCACGCTGGGGGCCAAGCCGCTCGACGCCTTCTTCACCGTGGCGGTGCCGCTTGCCAAGCCGGGCTTTCTCACCGCCACGGTGCTCGGTTTTGCCCACACGGTGGGCGAATTCGGCGTCGTGCTGATGATCGGCGGCAACATCCCGGACAGAACGCGCGTCGTATCGGTGCAGATCTACGACCACGTCGAAGCGCTCGAATACGCGCAAGCGCATTGGCTCTCGGCCGGTATGGTGGTGTTCTCCTTCCTCGTGCTCGCTGCGCTCTACACCCTCAACCCGACGGGAAAACGCCGTTCATGAGCATCGAAGCGCGTTTTCGCCTCGACTATCCCGGCTTCCGCCTCGATGTCGATCTCGTCCTGCCTTCAACCGGTATTACGGCGCTGTTCGGCCATTCCGGCTCGGGCAAGACCACGCTCTTGCGCGCCATCGCCGGCCTCGAGCGCGTGCGCGGCGGCCGGCTCATCGTCGATGACGAGATTTGGCAGGAGGGCGAAACCTTCCAGCCGACGCACGCGCGGCCGATCGGCTATGTCTTCCAGGAGGCGAGCCTGTTCCCACATCTATCGGTGCAGGCCAATCTCGCTTATGGCCAAAAGCGCCGCATGCGCCGTGCCCGCGGGGCTGACTTTCGTTCTCTCGGCTGCGATGAGCGACACATCATCGATTTGCTCGGCATCGGCCCTCTGCTCGGGCGCATGCCGGACAAACTCTCCGGCGGCGAACGCCAGCGGGTGGCCATCGCCCGCGCGCTGCTTGCCGCACCGCGCCTTTTGCTGATGGACGAACCGCTCGCCGCGCTCGATCCGGCGCGCAAGCAGGAGATTCTGCCCTTCCTCGAACGGCTGCACGAGGAGCTGAAGATTCCGTTGCTCTACGTCAGCCATGCGCCCGACGAAGTCGCGCGGCTCGCCGATCACCTCGTCGTGCTCGCGCGCGGGCGCGTGCTCGCCCAGGGGCCGCTCGCCGAGACGCTGGCGCGCGTCGATCTGCCGATCCGCCTCGGCGAGGAGGCCGGCGCCGTGCTCGAGGGCATCGTCGCCGAACACGATGCCCAATGGCATCTGGCGCGCGTCGAACTGCCTGGCGGCGGCAGCCTGTGGGTGCGCGACGAAGGTCACCCGATCGGCAAGCTTCTCCGCTTGCGCGTGCTGGCGCGCGATGTCAGCCTCGCGCGCGCAGAGCCGATGGGGTCGAGCATCCTCAATCATCTACGCGTCACGGTCACGGCGCTCGCTGGCGATACTCACCCAGCAGTGATGCTGGCGAGCGTCAGCTGCGGCGATCAGCCGCTGCTCGCCCGCCTGACGCGCCGTTCCGCTGCCGCACTCGGCCTCGAGGTCGGGCAGACGCTCTGGGCGCAGGTGAAGGCCGTGGCCGTGCTCGGCTGACGCTGCGCCTCAAAACATCGCGGCCACCAGCTTTTCGATACTCCGCTCGATCTCGCCAGCGTCGGTCAGCGCGCGCGATCGCCGCCAGACAGGCCGCTCGCGCAGCTGGGGCTAACGCGTGGCGAGCTGGAAGGCGAAGCGGCGGTGCTGGCGCGGCTACTTACCCGCCGTTTTGGCGCCCCGATGCCGGCCTGGGTCGAAGAGAAGCTGCATCAAGGGAGCGAAGAAGAGCTGCTTGCTTGGAGCGAGCGGCTGCTCTTCGCGGCGACGATCGAAGAAGAGTTTGCCGCGGGCGATCGATGAAGTGCGCCAGGGAGCGCCGCCGCCTGGCAGCCGCCGGCGTCTCACCGGTCTGCCGCCGCAAGGCGGCATTTGCGTTGAAAGTCAGCCACGTCAAGACGAAATGATCGGTTTCACGCGCTTTTCTCCGTGCCTCTTGGCCGATGCCGTGGCGTTACCATCGCAGCGATCGGGATTGGGCTGCGATTTCAGCCACCCAGGCGGCGCTAAGTCCCGAAGAATCTGCAAGCGGGAGGCGCGGGGCGCAACGAGGGATGCCGCGCAGTGGTCCGCCGGTCGGCGAGGGTGCGGGCAGCGCGCAACGCCGCGATGCCTCCGCGCAGCAATTCATCCAGCGTTTGGTTTGTTTTCCTGGAAGGAGGAGAGAACCGAGATGGCGAATCTGCCCTTGAGCCAGCGACTGTGGCTGCTGGCGATCGTCAGCGCGTTGGGGCTGGCCATCGTCGCTGCTTCGGCGATCTGGCATGCCCAGCATGGCAAGGCGACGCTGATCGATTATGCCGGTCGAGTCGTGTCGACCCATCTTTCGGCGATGACGGTCTACGCCAATGGTCTGCAGATGGGTCAGGCGCTGCGCAATATCCTGCTCGACCCGGCCAATGCCAAAGCCTACGACAACTTCGCGGTCGCCAACGATCGTTTCCGCGCCGAGATGACGGTGCTTTCTGGTCTGCTTCCCAGCGAGCAAGCGAGCCAGTTGAACGGCCTGGCGGCGCAGTGGCAGCCTTTTCAGGAGCAGGTCATCGCGCTGGTCAAGAGCGGCGAGCGCGAGCAGGCGCTGACGGTGCTAATCAAGAATGAGCTGCCGGCCTGGCGGGCGCTGCGCGAGTTGCTGTTGCAACTGATCGAGACCTCGGCAGCGAAAGCAGGCGAGGAGCGCGCGGCCATGCTCGACGGCTTGACGCGTGCGCAGACGGTAGCGGTAGTGTTGAGCCTTCTCGGTTTCGCGCTCATCGGCGGTATGCTGGTTCATACGGCGCGTTGCGTCTTTCGCAAGGTCGGCGGTGAGCCGAGCGAGGCGGCGAACGCGCTGCGCCGCATGGCCGCCGGCGATCTGACGGCGGCCATCCTCGTCCGGCCTGGCGACCATGAGAGCATCCTCGCCTCGATGAGCGAAATGCAAAACCAGATGCAGCGGCTCATCGCCAGTACGGTCAATAGTGCCGATGCGGTGGTGAGCGAGAGTTCGGCCATGCGCCAGGATGCCGAGCGGTTGGCTTCCACAGCCAGCGGGCAGAGTGCAGCCACTGCGGCCATTGCGGCGGCGGTCGAGGAGCTGACGGCGAGCATCAACGTCATGTCCAGCAATGCCGACGGTGCCAAGAGCCTGTCGTCGAGTTCGGAGAAGAAAGCGAACGACTGTCTGGATGTGGTGTCGACGACGACCCAAAAAATCCAGCATGTGGCGCAGGTGATGGGTAACGCTTCGGCGGCGATGGACGAGCTTTCCGGCAAAGTCGCCAGCATCGACGGTATCGTCCAGACTATCCGCGAGATTGCCGACCAAACCAACCTGCTGGCCCTCAACGCGGCCATCGAAGCGGCGCGTGCCGGCGAGCAGGGGCGTGGCTTCGCCGTCGTCGCCGATGAGGTGCGCAAGCTGGCCGAGCGCACGACGGCTTCGACCGAGGAGATTACGCAGATCGTCGCCGGCGTGCGGGGGACGACCGATGCGGCGATGGCTGCGATGGATGAGGCGAGGAACATCGCCAGCGAAGGCGCGGCGCAGAGCGATGCGGTGCGGGAGGTCGTGCATGAGTTGGATCGGACGGCGGCGGAGGTTCATGCGGCCGTCGATGCCATCGCTGCCGCATTGCGTGAGCAAGGCCTCGCCAGCAGCGACATCGCCGGGCGCATCGAAATGATCCGCCAGGGAGTCGAAACGACCGAGGAAGCTGCGGTGCAGTCCAATCGTCGCGCCGAAACGCTGGTTAAACTGTCCAACGCCCTCAAGGACGGCATGCACCGCTTCCGTATCTGACCTCGTTACCGCGTCCGCGGGCATACGCCCCATCGCGAGCCGCGTCGTGGGGCGATCGGCAGAGGCGCAGGCACCGCGCAGCGGGATCGCCGGCCTACGCCTGACCCGGGGTCGGGTTCGACGCGAAGGCCCGTCAGACGCCCTGCTTCAGGCTGGCTTCGATGAAGACGTCGAGATCGCCATCGAGCACCTTTTGCGTATTGGAAACCTCGACGTTGGTGCGCAGATCCTTGATGCGCGACTGATCGAGGACATAGGAACGGATCTGGTGTCCCCAGCCGACATCGGTCTTGCTCGCTTCCAGTTTGTCGGCCTCGGCCTTGCGCTTGCGCAGCTCGAGTTCGTACAGGCGCGACTTCAGCATCGCCATCGCCTCGGCCTTGTTGCGGTGCTGCGAACGGTCGTTCTGGCATTGCACGACGATGCCGGTCGGCAGGTGGGTGATGCGGATCGCCGAGTCGGTCTTGTTGATGTGCTGACCGCCGGCGCCGGAAGCGCGGAAGGTGTCGATGCGCAGATCGGTCGGGTTGATCTCGACCTCGATCGAATCGTCTACTTCGGGATAGACGAACAGGCTGGCGAAACTGGTGTGCCGGCCGCCGGCCGAATCGAAGGGCGACTTGCGCACCAGGCGATGTACGCCGGTTTCGGTGCGCAGATAGCCGTAGGCATAATCGCCTTCGACTTTCAACGTGGCGCTGCGGATGCCGGCCACATCACCGTCGGTCTGTTCGAGTATCTCGGCCTTGAAACCCTTGCGTTCGCAGTACTTCAGATACTGGCGCAGCAGCATGCTCGCCCAGTCGCAGGCCTCGGTGCCGCCGGCGCCGGCCTGAATGTCGATGAAGCAGTTGTTGGGATCGGCCGGATTGGAGAACATGCGACGGAATTCGAGATCGGCCACGGCGCTTTCGATGCCGGTCAGGTCGTCTTCGATCGCCGCCAGCGTCTTCTCGTCTTCTTCGGCGCGCGCCATCTCGAGCAGCTCGGCACCATCGGCGAGCCGGCTGGTGATGCCATCGAGCGTCAGTACGACTGCTTCGAGCGACTTGCGCTCCTTGCCGATCGCCTGGGCGCGCTCGGTATCGTGCCAAAGCGCGGGATCTTCGCTCAGGCGGACGACTTCCTGCAGGCGTTCGGCTTTGCTTTCGTAGTCAAAGATACCTCCGTAGCTCGCGTTCGCGCGACGACAAGTCGGCGATACGGTTGGCGATCGAGTTCAGGCGTTCTGCTTCCATGACTTCATCCAGCAAAGAAGGGAAACCAGTGATTATATCGATGGCCGTGCCGATGACGCCGACTTTCGCCGCGCCCGGGATGGCGCTGAATCAGGTGCGTCGTGGATTGGAGTCAAGGCTGGTCTCCGCGCCGCGACGCCGACCGCCGCAGCGAGCGCTGCCGTCTGCGGTCAGCGCGCCTGCCAGCGGCCGGCCGCTTCATCGTCGCTGGCCCGCGCCTCGACCCAGCGACGGCCCGTCGCCGTTTCCTCACATTTCCAGAACGGTGCGCGCGTTTTCAGATAGTCGATGATGAACTCACAGCCGGCAAAGGCCTCGCGCCGATGAGCGGCGGCGACCAGCACGAGGACGATGTTTTCGCCCGGCAGCAGGCGACCGACGCGATGCACGACCCGCACCGCGAGCAGGGACCAGCGCCGGCAGGCTTCGTCGACGATATCGGTCAGCGCCTTCTCGGTCATGCCCGGATAGTGCTCGAGCGTCATCGCGCGCACTGCGCCGTCGCGGCGCACCCGGCCGATGAAGCTGGCGAGCGCACCGGCATCGCCGGCGCGCAAAGTCAGCTCCGTCAGCTCGGCGCATGGATCGAAGTCTTCCTGCCGTACCTCGACGCTCATCGCCATCCTTCTGCCCTCCGCGTCGGCGATCGACGCTGCGTCACCGGCTGGCCGTCGGCGCCGGACACGCTGCCGTCGCGGGCGGGAAAGCGTGGAAAGCTGCTACCGGCGGCGACGGCCGGCGCAGCGGCCTGCGTGCGCAGGGGCGACAGTGAGATGGCGAATGACAAGATGCGGAACATGGCTGACCCTCCCGGTAAAGGCGCGATTTTATGGAAACGCTGCACGAAGCCAGGAGCGGCGTGCCGCTTAGGATCTGCAGCGAGCGGTGACCGTCGTCTGTGGCCAGGCCGCGATGCGCCGGCGGCGATCGAAGCGGTGCGGGCCAGCGTCGGCCATTTGCATGCCAAAATGGCGGCTGCAGAGAGGGAAACATCGGAAAAGGATGCGCTGAAAAAATCGGCGAGTGGGATGAAGGAGCGGGCGCGTAGCGCGCTGCGGCTGGGACGAGGGGCCAGCGTTGGATGTGGAGCAGGCAGCCCTCGCCCTTCGCTCACGAGGCGTGTAAAAAAGTCGGCGTTGTCATGGTTGGGAACGATGATCGGACGCATCACGGGTACGTTGCTGGAAAAGAATCCCCCCCAGATCCTGGTGGAGGCCGGTGGTCTGGGCTATGAGCTGGAGGTGCCGATGAGCACCTTCTGCAATCTGCCGTCCTGCGGCGAGCTGGTGAGTCTGCACACCCATTTCGTCGTGCGCGAGGACGCGCAACTGCTCTACGGTTTCCTCACCTTCGACGAGCGCGCCGCCTTCCGCCAGCTGATCCGCATCGGCGGCGTCGGCGCGCGCATCGCGCTCGCCGTGCTCTCCGGCCTCACGGTGGCCGAACTGGCGCAGGCGGTGGCGATGCAGGAAAGCGATCGCCTGATCAGGATTCCCGGTATCGGCAAGAAGACCGCCGAACGCCTGTTGCTCGAACTGAAGGACAAGCTGCCGACTGGCGGCGGGGCGAAAGTCAGCCCGGCGGGCACGGCGTCGCCGGCGACCGACGATATCCTGGCCGCACTCGCTGCGCTCGGCTACAGCGAGCGCGAGGCGCTGGCGGCGGTGGGCGAACTGCCGGCCGGCCTGTCGGTATCCGAGGGCATCCGTCAGGCGTTGAAGCGTCTGGCCAAGGCATGAAGTGAGCAGGGCGGCGATGATCGAAGCGGATCGTCTGATCGGCGCGGCGCGCGCCTCGGTGCAGGAAGAGCTGCTCGAACGCGCCTTGCGGCCGAAGAAGCTGGCCGATTACGTCGGCCAGAAGAAGATTCGCGCTCAGCTGGAAATCTTCATCGCCGCGGCGCGCGGGCGCGGCGAGGCGCTCGATCATCTGCTGCTCTTCGGCCCGCCGGGTCTGGGTAAGACGACGCTGGCGCACATCGTCGCCCACGAGATGGGCGTCGGTCTGAAACAGACCTCCGGTCCGGTGCTGGAGCGCGCTGGCGATCTGGCGGCGATGCTGACCAACCTCGAACCGCACGACGTGCTGTTCATCGACGAGATCCATCGCCTCTCGCCGGTGGTCGAGGAAATCCTCTATCCGGCGATGGAGGATTGCCAGCTCGACATCATGATCGGCGAAGGGCCGGCGGCGCGCTCGGTGAAGCTCGATCTGCCGCCCTTCACGCTCGTCGGCGCGACGACGCGCGCCGGTATGCTGACCAATCCGCTACGCGACCGCTTCGGCATCGTCGCCCGGCTGGAGTTTTACGAGCCGGACGAGTTGGCGCTCATCGTCCGCCGTTCGGCACGACTGCTCGATTGCCGTATCGACGAGGAGGGCGCCTACGAGATCGCCCGTCGCGCGCGGGGCACGCCGCGCATCGCCAACCGCCTGCTGCGCCGGGTGCGCGACTATGCCGAGGTGAAGAGCGATGGCCAGATCACGCGCGACATCGCCGATCAGGCGCTGGGTCTGCTCGAAGTCGATGCGCTCGGACTGGACGTCATGGACCGCAAGCTGCTGCTCGCCATGCTGGAGAAATTCGGCGGCGGTCCGGTCGGCCTGGACAATTTGGCGGCGGCGATCGGCGAGGCGCGCGACACCATCGAGGACGTCTTCGAACCCTATCTGATCCAGCAGGGCTATCTGCAGCGCACGCCGCGCGGCCGCATCGCCACGGCCAGCATCTGGCGCCATTTCGGCCTCGAAGCGCCGCAGCCAGCGGCAGCACCGGCCAGTGGCTCGCTGTTCGGCGACTGAGGGAGACCAGACTTGCTGCCGCGCGTTCATGTCATCGACAGCGAACAGCGACCCTTCCTGCTCTTCGCCACCGACGACGTCATCAGCCGTGCTCCGCATCGGTCCGGCGCTTGGGAGCCGTGGAATCGGACCCTGGGCGCGATGCGGCGCGATGGCACCGATCTATCGACCGTGTCGCTGCTGAAGATCGGCGCCGAGGGTCGGACGTCTCTGCAGCAGGTGCTGGCGACGCTCGGCGACCCGCCGCGCCTGAGCGGTGAAACCGGGCTGGCGCAACACCCCGACTGCGCGCGCCAGTTCGAGCTCATCGTGCTTGGCGACCGGCAATGGCAGCTGGAGCGGTGCCGGTGACGCCGGACGCCTTGGCCGTCAGCGACCGGGCGTCGTGGGCAGCGGCGGCGGAACAGAAGCTGTCGATCACCGTCTATTACGAAGATACCGACGCCGGCGGCGTGGTCTACTACGCCAACTATCTGCGCTTTCTCGAGCGGGCGCGCACCGAATGGCTGCGGGGTTTGGGCTTCGTGCAATCAACCCTGCTGCAGCAGACAGGACTGGCGTTCGCGGTGCGCGATCTGGCGGTCGAATTCCTCAGGCCAGCGCGGCTGGACGATCGTCTCACCGTCACCGCGGCGGTGGCCGATCACGGTCGGGCGCAGGTCGTCTTCGCGCAGCGTATCGAACGGGGCAGCGAACTGCTGCTCAGGGCCCGCGTGCGCGTCGTCTGCCTCGATTTGGCGCGTGGCAAGCCGGCGGCGATGCCGCCGGCGCTCTATGAGATTTTGCGGAACAGGGCATGAACGTCACTCAGGATCTTTCGATACTGCATCTGATACTCGAAGCGAGCGCCGTCGTCCAGGCTGTGATGGCCTTGCTGGTCTTCGTCTCGCTGACGTCCTGGTATTGGATCTTCCGCAAGGGCTTCCAGATCCGTGACGCCAAGCGGCGCACCGACGAATTCGAACGCGAGTTCTGGAGCGGCGGCGAATTGGCCAGCCTCTACCAGTCCGTGGTCGGCCGGCGGCTCGATGCCGGTGCCCAGGAGCGCATCTTCGAGGCCGGCTATCGCGAATTCTCGAAGCTGCGCGGCCAGAAGAATCTCGATGCCGCGACGGTGGTCGATGGCGTGCGCCGCGCCATGCGCGCCACCTTCCAGCGCGAGATCGACGATCTGGAAGCGCATCTGGCTTTTCTCGCCTCGGTCGGTTCGGTATCACCCTATGTCGGCCTGTTCGGCACCGTCTGGGGCATCATGCACGCCTTTCGCGGCCTAGCCAATGTCGGCAGCGCGACGCTGGCCTCGGTGGCGCCGGGTATCGCCGAGGCGCTGGTGGCCACCGCCATCGGCCTGTTCGCCGCCATCCCGGCCGTAGTGGCCTACAACCGTTTCGCCCACGACGTCGACCGCCTGGCGGTGCGCTTCGAAAGCTTCATCGACGAATTCGCCAACATCCTGCAACGGCAGATCAAGTAAACCATGCGTCCTCGCCGCTTGAAGCACGAGATCAACGTCGTGCCTTACATCGATGTCATGCTGGTGCTGCTGGTCATCTTCATGGTCACCGCGCCGATGATGCAGACAGCAAGCGTCGATCTGCCCACTGTCGGCAAGGGCAGCACGCCGCCGGTGCAGCCGCTGGAAGTCGTCGTGCGCGCCGACGGTACTCTCAGCCTGCGCGACGGTGGCCGCGAGCGGCCCATCGAGCGGGCGCAACTCGCCGCCGAACTGGCAGCGCAGCGCGAGCGCCCGGTGCTCATCGCCGGCGACAAGGCCGTGCGCTATGAAGCGGTGCTGGCGGTGATGGACGAGTTGCAGCGCGCCCAGGTCGGCAAGATCGGCCTGCTGGTGCGCACCGACAGGCCATGAGCGCACCGCCGCATGCCGAAAGGCCGCATCCGCCCGGTCGCCGGCTGGCGTTGGCGCTGACCCTCGCCGTGCATCTCGTGCTGCTCGTCTTCCTGATCTGGGGCGTGCAGTGGCAGAGCGAAAAGCCGCAGGCGGTGGAGGTCGAACTGGTGCGCGCCGCGCCACCGCCGCCCGCGCCGCCGCCACCGCTCGAGGCAACGCCGCCGCCCACCGAAGCGCCGCCGCCGCCGCCGAAGCCGGAGATCGTCGTCAAGGAGCCGCCGAAGACCCGGCCCGAGCCGAAGCCAGAGCCCAGGCCGGCCGCGAAACCCGAGCAAAAGCCCGAACCCCGGCCGAAACCGGAAGCACCGCCGCGCAGCGAAGTGCCGGCGTTCGACCCGACGCAGAGTCTGGCCGAAGAAGAAAAGCGGCTGGCCGAGCGCAAGCAGCGCGAGGCGTCGCAGCGGGCGCTCGACGAGGAATTCGCCCGTCTCGACGCGGCGCGCGCCGCGCAGGCGGCATCGCAACTGGACAAGGCGCGCGCCGACTACATCGCCCGTCTGCGCGGCAAGATCCGCGGCAACATCGTCATGCCACAGGGCTTGTCCGGCAACCCGGAAGCGGTCTTCGAGGTCACGCAGCTACCGAGCGGCGAAATCATCGACGTGCGGCTGCGCCGTTCCTCGGGGCAACCGGCCTGGGATGCGGCCACCGAACGCGCTATCCGCAAATCCAGTCCGCTGCCGAAACCCGAACAAGGGGAACTTTTCAGCCGTGTTTTGGAACTCAGGTTCCGGCCTCAGGAAAATTGAACAGGTAAAATCGCTCGCCCATGAATCTCCTCCGATCTTCCGTTTTCGGCCGCGCGCTCGCCGTCGTTCTCCTCGTCCTCGCCGCAGCGGCGCGAGCGCAATTGAGCGTCGAGATCACCGGCGCCGGCGCCAGCCGCCTGCCGATCGCCATCACCGACTTCGGCGGCGAGCGTATCGTCGCCCAGGCCCTGGTTTCGGTGGTGCGCGCCGATCTGGAGCGCAGCGGCCTGTTCCGCCTCATCGAGACGGGAACGGCGCCGCTGGTCGACGCCCAGGCGCCGTCTTATTCCGAATGGAAAGAGCGCGGCGCCGACGCGCTCTGTGGCGGGACCATCCAGTCCAGCGGCGACGGCCGCTTCGAAACCCGTTTCAGCCTGCACGATGTCGCGCGTCAGACTAGCCTGGGCGGTCTGGCCTTCACCCATGGCTCCGGCCAGATTCGCCTCACCGCCCACCGCATCGCCGATTACATCTACGAACGGTTGATCGGCGAGCCGGGAATCTTCTCGACGCGCATCGCCTACGTCGTCAAGAACGCCGGCCGCTACGAGCTGCAGATCGCCGATGCCGACGGCGGCAATGCGCAGACCGCGCTCGCCTCGCGCGAGCCGATCATGTCGCCGGCCTGGTCGCCGGATGGCAGCAAGCTCGCCTACGTCTCGTTCGAAGCGAAGAAGCCGGTCATCTATGTTCATGATCTCGCCTCGGGCCGGCGCCACGTCGCCGCCAACTTCAAAGGCTCGAACTCGGCGCCGGCCTGGTCGCCCGATGGCCGGCGCCTGGCCATCGTGCTCACCAAGGACGGCAATTCGCAGATTTACGCCGTCAATGTCGATGGCAGCGGCCTCACCCGCCTCAGCCAGTCGGCCGGCATCGATACCGAGCCGCGTTACTCGCCCGATGGTCAATGGATCTACTTCACCTCCGACCGAGGCGGCAGTCCGCAGATTTACCGCATGCCGGCGAATGGCGGCGAGGCGACGCGGCTGACTTTCGAAGGCAATTACAACGTCAGCCCGCGGCCCTCGCCCGACGGCAAGAGTCTGGCCTACATCGCCCGTAACGCCGGCCGCTTTCAGCTGACGCTGATGGATCTGGCCAGCCGGCAGACGCAGATCCTCACCGATTCGGCCAAAGACGAGTCGCCGACCTTTTCCCCCAATGGCCGCATGATCCTTTATGCCAGCGAGGTCGGCGGTCGCGGCGTGCTGGCCGCCGTGTCGAACGATGGCCGGGTTCGTCAACGCCTGTCGGTCGCCGCTGCCGATGTGCGCGAGCCGGCCTGGGGACCGTTCAACAAATAGCCCGACGACGTTTGGCTGGTGCACCCATGCTGCGAAATCGGCGCCGGTGCCGGCCATGAATTCGTTCTTTACTGACTGGAGCCATCGATGATGCAGCAGCGCCTCACCCCTTTCGCCTTTGCCTTCGTCGCCGTTCTCGGTCTGACCGCTTGCAGCAGCCAGCCGCCGGCACCGGAACAGAATCCGGCCGGCGTCGAGGACCGCACGCCCGGTGCCATCGGCGGCGCCACCAGCGGCGTGCCGGTACAGACCGTCACCGCCGAGCCTTTTGATCCGATGAGCATCGCGGCGCTCAAGGACCCACGCAGCATTCTCTCGAAACGCGCCATCTATTTCGATTACGACAGCTTCGTCGTGCGCGACGAGTTCAAGCCGCTCATCGAGGCGCATGCGCGCTTCCTCGTCGCCAATCCGAAAATGCGCCTGCTCATCCAGGGCAATGCCGATGAGCGCGGCAGCCGCGAATACAACCTCGCTCTCGGTCAGAAGCGTGCCGACGCGATACGCCGCGCCTTGTTGCTGCTCGGCGCGCGCGAAGAGCAGATCGAGGCCGTCAGCCTCGGCGAAGAGAAGCCGCGGTGCATGGAAGCGAGCGAGAGCTGCTGGGCCGAAAACCGGCGCGGCGACATCCTCTACGCCGGCGAGTACTGATCGTGCGTCGCCTGCCCTTGCTTTTGCTGCTGGCCGGGGCGTGGCCAGCGCAGGCCGGATTGTTCGATGACGACGAGGCGCGCGCGCGGATCGAGAAGCTGCGTCAGGAATTCGCCCAGCACGTGCAACAGGTCAATGGCCGGCTCGAGTCGCTGGGCAAGAACCAGCTCGATTTCGCCAATCAGATCGAGGCCCTGCGCAGCGATCTGTCCCGCCTGCGCGGTCAGGCCGAGCTGTTGATCAACGACATGGAGGCGACGCAGAAGAGGCAGCGCGATTTCTATGTCGACCTCGACAACCGGCTGCGCAAACTTGAAGCTGCGGCCAGCGAAGCGGCGAAGGCCAGCGAGGCGGCGGCGCCTGCCGAGACGGCGAAGGTCGATCCGGCTGCCGAGCTGCGCGACTACGAGGCGGCGCTGAACGCGTTCAAGGCCGCGAAGTATCGCGAGGCGCTGAACGGTTTCACCGCCTTCATCAAGGCTCATCCGGCGAGCAATCTGCTGGCTTCGGCGCACTACTGGGCTGCATCGAGCCATTTCCAGCTGAAGGAATACGCTCCGGCGGCACAGCTCTTCGGCCACATGGCCGGCGCCTGGCCCGCGGATGCGCGCGCCGCCGATGCCCTGCTCGGTCAGGCCAATGCGCTCGCCGCCACGGGCGATGCGGCCGGCAGCCGGCGTGCGCTCGAGGCCATCGTCGCCCGCTATCCGCAGAGTCCGGCAGCCGATGCGGCGCGCCAGCGGCTCAAGAACGCTCCCGTGACCAGGAAGAAGTAGTCGAAGGAGTGCCGGAGCGGCGGGCCAGCGCGACGCCTCTGCGCGTCAGCGAGATCTTCCATTCGCTCCAGGGCGAATCGACGCGTGTCGGTCTGCCGACCGTTTTCGTCCGCCTCACCGGCTGTCCGCTGCGTTGCCGCTGGTGTGACAGCAGCCATGCCTTCGCCGGCGGCGAGGTGATGGACATCGCCGCGATCCTCGAGCGCGTGCGCGCCTTCGACTGCCCGACGGTCTGCGTCACGGGCGGTGAACCGCTGGCGCAACGCGGCTGCCTGTCCCTGCTCGCGGCGCTGTGCGATGCCGGTTTTTCCGTCTCGCTCGAAACCAGCGGCGCGCTCGACATCGGCGCCGTCGATGCCCGTGTCAGCCGGGTGATGGACCTGAAGGCGCCCGCTTCGGGCGAAGCGGAGCGCAACCGATGGCAGAACCTCGATCGGCTCACCGGTCGCGACGAGATCAAGATCGTGCTCGCGTCAGAGGAAGATTACCTCTGGGCGAAGCGGGTGCTGCACGAAAGACAGCCACACCGACGTTGCGCGGTGCTGCTCTCGCCGGCAGCCGGTTTGCTCGAGGCGCGGACGCTCGCCGAGTGGATCCTGCGTGACCGCCTGCCGGTGCGCTTTCAATGGCCGTTGCACAAGCTGCTCTGGGGCGACGAACGTGGCCGGTGAGGGCCGTCCGATCGTTGCCGGCGCATCGCGGCGAGGCTGGCGGAGGGGCGCCGATGATCAACCCAGTTCCCGCGCCACCGTCGCTACCGAAGCGGCGTCGGGCAGGCCGGCGAGCTGGGCGAGCATGTAGTCCTTGACTTGGGCGAGGATGGCATCGCGGCGCTCGTCGGTGATGTCCAGACGCGCGGCGGTTTGCGCCACTGCCTCGCGTTCGCGGGTGGAAAGTTCGCCGTCGGCATAGGCGACCATCTGGCAGAAGGCGAGCAGCATTGCGCGCTGGCCGGGATCGGCGAAGTCGGCCGTCGATACGTCGCCGCTGGCGTCCAGGTCGTCGAAGGCCGGCAGGTCGGCGGCCTCGCTGCGGCATGCATCGTAGAACTGGCGGATGAGCGCGACTTCCTCGGCGGTGCGCGCGCCGTCGACGTGGGCGATGTAGAGCAGCAGGCGCGTGGCGGCGGCGATCTGTGTCGGGGTCAGCGGCTGGTCGGTGATCAGCGGGAACATCGGAATCTCCTTCGTGGGTTGCCGTGAAAATCGTCAGCGCCCGGTGGTCTGGGCGTGCAGCTGGGCGCGCAGTTTGCCCAGATGGGTCTGGATGTCCTGGGGGGTCAGGGAGCGGAAGCGCTCGGGCAGCAGCGAGCGACGCGAGGTTTCGAAAACGGCGAGCATTTCCATGTAGTGCAGCATCGTCAGTTCGCGCGGCGGCAGGAAGTCGTCGATGGCCTGTTGCAGCAGCGTGTCGTCGATGGCGACCGCTTCGCCACTGCGCTGAGCGAACTCGGCGGCTAAAAGCACCAGCGCTTCGAGGTCGGCATTCGAATACCCATCGAGCGGTGCGCACAGTGCCACCCGCCGCGGCTCGTCGATGACCCATTGCAGGCCGTAGCGGCGCAAGATGGCGGCGACGATCGCCGCCCGCTCGCTCGCCGTCTCGGCGTAGAAGAACGGGATCTTGCGATCGAGGCGGCCGGGACGCTTGATGTCGGTGTCGAGCTTGTCCGGCCGGTTGGTCATCAGGATGAACAGCACCTGTCCGCGGTTGTCTGGGTCGGACATGAATTCCTTCAGGCGGGCGATGACGCGCGAACTGGTGCCGCCATCGCTATCGCCATCGCCGTGGCCGAAGCTGCGGTCGCCTTCGTCGATGACCAGCGCGATCGGTCCCATCGCCTTGACCGTGGCCAGCACGCGTTCGAGATTGGCTTCGGTCGAGCCGACCCATTTTGAGCGGAAGTTTTTCAGCGCCACGCCGGATAGGCCCGCTTCCTTGAGGAAGGCCTTGATGACGAAGGTCTTGCCGGCGCCCATCGGGCCGACGGCGAGCAGGCCCATCGGCGCGCGGGCGCGGTCACCGCTTTTGATCAGGCGGGCGATTTCGCGCAGCTCGCCCTTGATGTGCTCATTGCCACCGACGGCATCGAGACCGTGGCGCGGTTCGATGAATTCGATCAGGCCGGCGCATTCCTTCTCGATCAGCTCGCGCTTGCGCTTTCTGACGACTTCGCTCATCTCGGCGAATGGGTCGGTTTCCGCCAGACGGCGCGTCGGATCGATGAGCTGGCGGATCTCGTCCGGCGTCATGCCGGCGGTGATCGCTGCGAGGCGCGCCGCTCGCTCGGCCGCCTGGGGCTGACCGGCGAGCAGCGCGGCGATCAGCGCGCGGCGCTGTTTTTCGTCGAGACTTTGCGGCCCTTCGCCAGCAACGATGCTAGCCAGCTGCACGCTGCGTAGGCCGGCCGTCTGATCGGCGAGGCGCTGCCGCTGTTCGCTGGCCATCTGTGGCGCGTAGTGTGCAATCGCAGCCTCGCGCGCGGCGCGATCGGGCATCGGCACCTCGATCGCGGCGATGTGCGGATGGGTGAGCAGGCCCGCGTTGAGTTCGGCCAGCGACTCGGCGATCAGGATGACGACGTTATCGGCGGCGGCCAGCGTTTCATCGAGCGACCAGCGGTGCAGCGCGCCATAGGCGGCGCGCTCATCAAGCGAAAGATGGGATGTTTCGCCGGCCGGCAGCAGCAGTCCGGCATAGGGGATGATGAGCGCGTTCGAGGGCTGATCGCGCAGGCGTCTCTCCAATGCCTCGAAGATGCCGCCAAGGCCCTTGCCTTCGAGATGGCGGTAGAGCTCGGCCTTCTCTTCGACGCTCGCTCCTTGCAGCAGGCGCACGCCGCGATCGACACTCAGTTCATAGATGCGGCGCTTGTTTTCCTTGAGCAAAACGTGGACGAGGAAGTCGACCAGGCCGTAAGCCTGACCGTCGTGCAGCACGCGATCGAAGACGTTACGATAGAGGACGAAGACCGAGGCTTCGCCGGCCAGATATTTCTGGCGCAAAGTCTCGGCCCAGGCCGGCAGCGCCGGCCGACCCGGCGTGGTCGGCGTCGCCATTTACATCGCCTTGCCGGCGGCGGCAGTTTGCGCGGCGCGCGCGCGCTTCATTTCCTCGAGCTGCTGGCGGGCGGTGATCGCGCCGCTGCTTTGGCGCAGCTTGGCGAGTTGCACGTCGAGGTCGGATTCGCGCAACTCGGCGCCCATTTTCGCTTCGGCAATGGTGTTCTTGATGTGTTCGCGCACGTTGTCGAGTGCGCGCACCTCGGCATCGACCGACAGACCGTCGAGCTGGCTCTGGATCTTCAGCCGCGCCTGGGCGCTGTGCATCTGCGCCAGCATGCGGTCTTTCTCGTCCTTGAGTTTCTGGATCTCGCCCTTGACCTGCATCAGCGAGCTCTTGGCCTCTTCGGCGTCACGGCTGGCCTGCAGCATGTCTTGCTCTAGCGTGCGGATGCTGGTTTCGAGCCCATTCTTCTTCTGGATCAGCACGACGGCGAGATCGTCCTGACCGCTGGCCAGCGCCGCCTCGAGGTCGCGCGTGATCGCTTCGAGCTCGTTCTTGTCGCCGTTCAGGCGGGCAGCGATTTCCTCGCGCCGGCGCATGATGGCGGCGGTGGCGCTCTTTAGCTTGCCGTATTTGTCGACCATCGCATCGATGGCGTTCTGATAGGCGATTTCGGGGTGACGTTTCTCGACATCGCTGATCCACAGCGAGACGAAGCCGGACCACAGGTTGGCGAGACGGTCGATCAGGTTGATGCTCATGAGGATTTCCTTCCGGGAGGTCAGGGTTGCATGGTGATGGATGGGCGATGGGCACTATAAACGCACCGGGCCGCCAGGGAAAGGCAAGGCGGCTGCCGAAGACAGGGCACGGAAGGGAACGCCGTGCCCACCGGTCTGACTTTCGCGGTGCCGGGCGGTTTCAAGCGGGAAACCATGACGGATCGAGGATTTCGGCCTGTGTCCAGGGGCAGACAGCCGGCAGCGCTTTGCGTGCGATGCCGGTTTCGCCAACCATCAGGTTGACCGCATCGTCCCATGCGTCCGCCCACCAATCCGGATCGCTGAACGACGCCTGCAAGCTCGGCGTTCGGCGCAAGCGGCGTGCGATGCTGCTGCGCTGGGTGTGGATGGTTGCTTCCCAGCTGGCGCCGCGCCTTTCGGGTTGGTAGCGCCATTTCAGCAGATGGCCCAGCAGAATGGCCATGCGGCTCATCAACTCGCGCTGCTCGCTTTTACCCACGTCCTCGATCTCCTCGGCGATGTGTTCCAGGTCGAGCAATTCGAAGCGGCCCGCGCGCAGCAGCCTTGCCTGCTCGCCGGCCCAGGCGACGATGTCCGAGTCGTAGTCGGCTCTCAAGAAAACGAAGGGCCGCTCCGAGTTTTCTTGCCCCTCGGGGGGCAGAACGAGCGGAGCGAGTTCTTCTGGGTGGGCTTTCATGGCCCGTCCCCCGTTCTGGCGGACTCGCGTCCGCCGGCGATGGCGGTCAGGCGAGCGCCTGGCGCACGCAGCGCGCCGCTGGCTGCCGGCATCGCTTCGGCGATGTCGGCGGCCAGCTCGGCCTCGATGTCTTCCTGCAGGCGCAGGCGGGCAATGGCTTCGTCCAGCCGGCCGCCAACGTCTTCGGACAGCGGCGAAGTCATGATCGTCTGATAGATCTCCTCCAACCGGTCGGGCATCGACAGCATCGCCGCCTCGATCGCCCGGCGGCGGCTCAACAGGCGGTGATGGCGTTCGAGGACGGCCTGATATTCGTCGTGCGCCTTCTGCAGCTGGCGCAGGTCGCTACCCGGCCGGGGGTTGGCGATCTCCCGGTCGAGCTCGGCGATGCGCGCTTCGATCTCGCGCGGCTTGACGGCATCGCCGCGCTCGTCCATGACCAGCAACGCCAGCCACATGGCCAGATATTCGATCGTCGCCTCTTCCATGCGCTCGACATCGGCTATGGGCAGGCGCGAACGATCGTCCTCGGCGCGGTGGTAGAGCGAGGCGATGCGGCTGCTCATGCGCTGGTAGGCGGCGCGGTTCTGCTGATAGGCGGCGGTGCGCCGGCCACGCGCCTCGATTTCGGCAAGCAGACTCTGGCGGGAGGCGTCGCGCGCGCGCTGACGCCACTGACGATCGACATGGCGACGAAAGGCAGGCAAGGAGGGGATGTGCACTGCGGCGATGACCTCGCCGGCAGCGAAGGCGATGAGCGGCAGGGCGCCGATGCCGAAGCCATAGGGAATGGACAGCAGCGTGGCCAGCGCCAGCGAGCCGAGTGCGGCATAAACGTTGGTCTGGCTGCTCAGCATCGCCCAGAGATAGGAAGGCTGGCGTTCTTCGTTCATCGCTTCATACCGTCACGCGCACGGCGCCTTTGCCGCCGCTCGCCTGATGCAGCGTGCCGAGGATGCGCTCTTCGAGATGCCGCGCTTCGTCCGACCGTTGCCAGGCACCACTGCGTGGCCGGGGCGCATCGATGGTGAAATCGTCGGCGATGCGCGCTGGTTTCGTCGACAGCACGATGACCCGGTCGCCGAGCAGCAGCGCTTCGGTGACGTCATGGGTGACGAAGATCACCAGACAGGGATGGGCTCGATGCAACTCGATGAGCAAGCGCTGCATCTCGTCGCGCGTCTGGGCATCGAGGGCGCCGAAGGGCTCGTCCATGAGCAGGATGCGCGGGCGCAACACCAGCGCGCGCGCTAGCGCCACACGCTGGTTCTGCCCGCCGGAGAGCTGCGCCGGCCTTAGATCGCGTTTGTCGGCCAGGCCGACGGCAGCGAGCATCGTCTCGACGCGCGCGCGCCATTCGGCTGCCGGCACTTTTTCCCGCCACAGTTTGAGACGGAAAGGGAAAGCGATGTTGTCGAAAACGGTCAGATCCGGTCGGTTGGCATAGCGTTGGAAGACCATCACGGCATCGTCGTGCGCGCCGTGACATTCACGGCCATCGATGAGCACCTGGCCGGAAGTCGGCATGGGCACGCCGGGCGGACGCACGCCGCCGAGCATGTACAGCAGCGTGCTTTTGCCGCTGCCCGAAGGACCGAGCAGCATGTTGATGCCTGGACGGGTGAATTCGAGGCTGATGTCGTCGAGCACGCGCGTCATGCCGCCGCCGGGCGCCGGAAATTCCTGCACGATGTGGCGCAGCGTGAGCGAAACCGCTGCTCCGTCGGGCGCGTTCATTGCTGCGTCTCCCAGGCAAAAAGGCGCCGTTTCGCCCAGCTCATCGCCTGATAGGTGGCCAGCGCCAGCGCGATGATGACGATGATGCCGGCGAAGACCTGATCCCAGGCGCTGAAGCGGCGGGCGTTCTGGATCAGCTGGCCGAGGCCGACGCGGGCGTTGACGTATTCGGCGACGGTGATGTAGGTCCACATCACCGAAAAAGCGACGATCACGGCATCGGCGATGCGCGGCATGGCCATCGGCACGACGGCCCGGGTGATGCATTCCCAGGGCGTAGCGCCGAGATCGCGCGCGCCGATCCAGTAGCTCTGCGGCACGGCGCGCACTGCGTCACGCACCATCGGGATCAGATAGACGACGGCACCGATGAACAGGAAAGCGATCTTCATCGCCTCGCCGATACCCAGCCACATGACCAGGATGGGCAGCAGCGCGACGACCGGCGCCGAACGGAATGGGTCGACGAGCGGTGAGAAAAAGGCATCGATGCGCGGTGAAGCCCCCATGAGGATGCCGAGCGGGATGCCGATGGCGATGACCAGTGCCCCGGCGGCGAGCAGCCGGCCGACCGACCAGAGCGTCGCCTCGAGCAACAGGCTCTCGCCCTCATGCCAGGCGAGATAGAGAAAGGCGCGCGCCACATCCCAGGGTGCGGGCAATTGCGCCGGACTGACCCAACCCGAGACGGCGAGCAGGCTCCAGAGGAGCAGCACGCTGCCGATGGCCGCCAGGGCCAAAGCGCGGCGCTCGCGGCCGCCGAGCGGCGCATAGGGGTTCCAGAAATCGCTCATGCCGGCGGCCCGCTTTGCCAGGGGAAGAGCGCTGCGACATCGATGCTCGCCGCCGGCAGCGCCTGCGGCGCGATAAAACCGGCGCTGACGATGCGGCGCTCGCCATAACCGCTGCCGTCGGCGCGCAGCGCGCGGCACAGCTCGACGCGGCAGGCTTCGAGGTCGATCAGCCAGACTTCGGCGATGCGATGGCGGGCATAGAGCGGTAGTTCGACTTCGCGGTCGAAGCGCAGCGAAGTATCGCCGACTTCGATGAGCAGACTGACGTCGGCGGCGGCCGGATGGGCGCTGGCGTAAAAATCGGGGCGGGGAGCGAGCAACATCAGGTCCGGCTCGGGTCCGGAATCGGCCGCCAGATGCAGCGGGTCCCGAACCGCGACGATCAGCCGGTCCGCCGCCGCTTTGGCCAGTAGCAGGTTGAGACGTTTGACGACGCTTGCATGCCGGCTGCCTGCGGGTGTCCTGGCGACGATCTCGCCTTCGATCAGTTCCACACGGTCATTGGCGCCGAACAGGCCGGCCTGTGCCATGCGGTAATAGTCGGTGGCGCCGATGCGGTGACGCACCAGCGCCATCGGTTCGGTCATGTGGCCCATGCTCCGCCTCGTTCAATTGCCACCAAACACGGCCAGGCGCGTCGTGCGGTTCATCGCCCGGCATTCCTCGAGCGAGAGCCCTTCGCTCGTGGCCTGGGCTTCGTTGCACAGCGGCTTGTCCGGGCCATTGCCGACGATCTTGAAGCGCGTGCGCGGAAACTCCCATTGCGTCACCAGGTAATCGACCACCGCCTGGGCGCGCTGCGCCGATAAGCGCAGATTCGCTTCGCGCGTGCCGGTCGCGTCGGTGTTGCCGCTGACCTCGAAATAGGCTTTGCCGTTGTTTTCGATGAACGGCACCATCTCCTCATCAATGATTTTTTGCGCCCGTTTGCTCAGTTCGGCGGAGCCGCTGGCGAAGCCGACCATCACCGGTTTGGTGACGATGGCCTCTTTGCGCGTCGCGGCGGTGAGTTCCGCCTGGGTGAAACGCTCCTGCGGCTGGGCAGCGGCGCTGGCAGCGGCCTGGTTTTTCTCCAGCGCGGACTTGATGAAGCGGTAATCGAAGCTCTCTTGCGGCGCGATGACCGGCGAAGTTGGATTGGCGAGCGCGCCGGCCTTGCGGTAGATCTCATCGAAACGGCGATAGACCCGTTCATAGTGATTGGTGCCGCCGGCGAGGCCGAGAATGCGGGCGTTCTCTTCGAGACCGGTCCATACCAGATTGCCGAACAGGCTCTTGATGAACGGCCGCCCTTCGCGGTCGGCGAGCAGCTTGAAGAATTCCTGCGTCTTCACCAAAGCCTCGACCGCCTGATCGGGCTGGGCGCGTGCGGCTTCGACGCCTTCCATCCAGCCTTCGACGAATTTTTGCACCACGGCCTGGCCTTCGGGCTTGGCGAGCAGGCGGCTGTCGCAAACCATGACATCGAAGATCAGATTGGTCGCCGTCTTGGTCGAATAGATCACCTGCGCGCCTTTGACGTTGCGCAGGGCCAGCGACAAATCCGGATCCCACAGCGCGGCGGCATCGACGCTGCCCGATTCGAGCGCCGCGCGCACGCCAGCCGTGCCCTCTTCGGCGTTGATGAACACCATGCGGATGCTTTCCTTCTTGCGCGCGGTGAGCGAGGAATTGTCGATCGCGTCGATGAGCATGCCGTGCGAGGGCGTGAATTGCAGCAGCGCCACCGAGCGGCCAGCGAGATCTTCGATCGAGCGGATCTCCGGCCAGCGGCTGATCACCGCATCGGCGCCCTGGGTGTTATCGACGATCATCACCGCCCGGCCATCGAGGCCGGCATTGCGCAGGTTCGGCTGCTCCTGTGCCCAGAAGTCGGAAGTGCGCCAGGCGCATTGCGCCGTGCCGGATGCGAAGATGGTGGCCAGCGTCGGGATGTCGTCCTGGATGACGAACTCGATGTGTACGTCTTTGCTTGCATAGATCGAGCCCGGCTGAGTGGTGAGGCTGTTGCCATTGGCCACCAGCGCTGGCGCATAACCGTGGAAGCTGACCAGGCTGACGCGCAGCGGATTCTTCGCCGTGCCCAGGGGTGCGTTTTTGTCGGCAGCGCGCGATGTGGTTTTCGGACCTGCCGGCGGTGGTACCGAGGCGGGCGTGCTGGCGGCCGGCGTGTCGTCACCGGCGCTGCCGAATTTGTCCTTCAGACCGAAATTCCAGGCCAGCGAGCCGGCGGCGCCGAGAACGATGACGGTGATCAGGCCCTTGGCCAGCGGAGTCAGTTGTGCCATTTTCGGTCCCTTTTCAGGCGGTCGCGGGTGCAGCGAACTGCTGCGGAATTTCGTTCAGGCGCTCGATTTCGGCATCCATGCGGCGCGTTTCGCGTGTCAGTGCCTCACGCGCGGCGCGCATCTCGGCTTCGATGGTGCCGGCCTCCTGTGCCGTTTGGGCGATCTTGCGTTCGAGGAGTTGCTCGAGTTCGGCGATCTGCTGGCGGATGGCCGCGCTCGCCGTATCCAGACCGGCGCGCACCTGGGCCAGCTTTTCCGCCGCCTGCTGCTCGTCGATCTGCAGCTGCCGGGCGAGTTGTTGCTTGTAGTCCTGCAGCGCGGCGATCTTGCGGCGCGCGTCGTCGATACAGTCGCCGATCTGCCAGTGGTCATCGGCGGCATCCATGGCCAGCACCGCCGTCTTGCGCGTTCCGGCATCCATCGCACGCAAGCCATCGAGCAGGCGCAACAGTTTTTCCGCCGGAAAAGGCACTTCCGGCAGGTTGGCGGCAGCGTAGATGGCATCGAAGCCTCGTGCTTCGCCGAGCGGCGGCAAAGAGGACGGCTCCGCCCGGGAAGACGAAGACGGTATTTCGCCGGCGACTTCGCCGGCGCCTTCGTTGGACGGCGAGGAAGCGGTGCCGTCCGACGCGGACGGGGGAGGGGAAACGGCGGGAGCGACGCTCGCCTGCCGTTCGGCGACGGAGCGCTTTTCTTCTTCGCTCAGCTCGACCAGTTTGGCGCGAGCAAGCAGATCCAGTAAGCCTTTCATAGAACCTCCGCAAGGAAACCATCGATTTCAATCGCGGGAGGAATTGCGGGTGCGCGAAGCGCACCATGTGGTGTCAACTGCGGCGCATGGTTGATGTCGTCACGAACCGCAATTGCGTCTATCAAACAGCCTACCATGTAATCTGGTGTCCGAAGTATCGGCGCGATGTGCTGACCGGAACGGTTGCGGGGGTAACGGGGGGCATGCTGGACGCGATGTGCAGGGAACGGGGCTGGCCGGTAATCTCCAAGGAGATTCAGCCGGATCACATCCACCTGTTTCTGACCATCCCGCCCGCCATCGCCGTAGCCGATGCCGTCAAGGTGCTCAAAGGCGTCACGGCCC
>Ga0209207_1000446_pt1 | contig 25687 bp, 26 predicted proteins | sample SaghotsprinmetaG_FD_184140 | JGI IMG/M metagenome (GOLD analysis project Ga0209207, IMG submission 184140) | Hot spring microbial communities from South Africa to study Microbial Dark Matter (Phase II) - Sagole hot spring metaG (SPAdes) (version 3) | ecosystem: Environmental > Aquatic > Thermal...
ATTTCATGAATACCACCTAAGAAGTGGATAATGATTGCGCCTGGAGCAGATTCTTTAGTTAAACCTTTACCAAACAAGAACGCAGCAATTAGGATACCTAATCCTGGGCCAGGGTTTGTTTCAACTAGGAAGAAGATTGATTTTCCAGTTTCAGCAACTTGAGCAATACCTAATGGACTTAATACACCGTGGTTGATTGCATTGTTTAAGAATAAGATCTTAGCAGGCTCAACAACGATAGAAACAAGAGGTAATAAACCAGCCTTAACAAGAACTTCAGCACCAGCACCTAAACCATTGGATAATGTTTCAACAACTGGTCCAACAACAACTAGTCCTAATACTGCGAATACTGCAGCTTCGATACCAGCTGTGAAGTTATTGACTAACATTTCGAATCCAGCAGGAATCTTGCCTTCTAAAGCTTCGTCAATTTTCTTTAATACAAATGCAGTTACAGGACCCATAATCATTGCGCCAAGCATCATAGGAATGCTTGTTCCAACGATTACACCCATAGTAGCAGCTGCCCCTACAACTGCACCACGTTGACCGTGAACTACTCTACCACCTGTATAACCAATTAGTAATGGTAGTAAATATACAATCATTGGTCCAACTAAAGCGGATAATGTTGCATTTGGAGCCCAGCCTGTTGGGATGAATAATGCGGTGATTAAACCCCAAGCAATGAAGGCGCCCAAATTAGGCATGACCATTCCGGATAAGAAACGGCCAAAACTTTGAACTTTCTCTTTCATAATACCTCCTTATAGGTAATTTGACTTGATGACTCTGGTCATCGTCACCCATAGTATAAAATTGTTTCTTAATAGATTCAATTCATCCTAATACAAGCTTGTCAATCTCAAATGATGACAGAACTAAAAAAAGCGCAATCGCGCTTAAGATAAAAACGGAGGCTTTGGATTCTGACTTTTATACCACATATATGCCATAATCACCAATCGAATATCCTCTGATTCTTCTAAATACTTCAATATAAATGTAAGTAGTTTATCCTTATCTTGATTCGATAAAAACTCAACCAACTCAAACTCATTATCCAAACTAATTTCTTTAATAATCTTACGTACATTTTCTTCCATCGCTTCAAGATCAATGACTTCACTATCATCAAATTTGAAATCTAAATCTGTTAGTTCAGTCACATCAAATCCATCATTCACCATTAGCTGAAGCAGTGCAGCGCCCGTATGTTTACATAAGCCAACCCCACGATACGGACAATCACAATGTGTAAACGTAACTTGTTTTTCACGTAAGCGAACTTCGACATGGTAATACCCATCTTTCTGATTTTCCACATGGAATTGAGCATGTTCATCATCATGATCTAGTAATTCAACTTTTTTATTTACCACTAAGTCTATCGAACGATTTAATACTAATGCTCGTATTCGTTGTGTAAACATGCGTAATGGATAGGCCATAATAACCTCTTTCTTTATTCAAACAAGGATAGGTATATTCCATATCCTCTTTCTTCTAAATCTTTCTTAGGAATAAACTCTAATGAAGCAGAATTGATACAATACCTCAATCCACCCTTATCTCTAGGACCATCATCAAATACATGACCTAAATGACTATTCGCATCCTTAGATCGTACTTCAACCCGGATCATTCCATAACTAAAGTCTTTCTTCTCCACAATATTTTCTTCAATCGGTTTAGTAAAGCTTGGCCACCCACAATGTGAATCAAACTTATCCAGCGAAGAGAATAATACTTCTTTACTTACGACATCCACATATATTCCCTCTTCAAAGAAATTATAGAATTCGTTCTTAAAAGGGGGTTCAGTCGCATTTTTTTGTGTTACTTGATACTGCATTGGATTCAACTTAGATAAATCGTATTTTGACATAATTGCCTCCTTGTTTATCTAGTATATCAGTCCATATTATTCCTAGGGTGAAGAATGCTCTAAAGTGTTTTCTTAGGTTCTAACACTGCAATGTGCGAGGGTAATGTCGTATCATATTCCATATGATACGTATGATAATAAATAACTTTATGATCCATTAAGCTCATGAAATCAGATAATGTCCCAATCACACTTGGTCCAAATGTATCCGTACGATAATGCATCGGTATTATAACTTTAGGAAAAATCTTCTTAATCAATAAAACAATCTCTTCTTTATTAAGTGTATAATGTCCACCGATGGGCACAAACAGAACATCAGGTCTCATCAATAATTTCATTTCATTAACCGTTGGTACACAACCAATATCTCCTAAATGAACACATTTCAACTCTGAGTTTTGTAAAATTAAAATCTTGTTAGACCCTCTTTGACTTCCCATACTTTGATCATGATAACTATCCACAACAGACATTTTAAATGGATTGTCCATTATTGGAAGTAATTCAACATTCTCTCTCGCATTGTGATCTTTGTGTTCATGTGAACAATACACGACATGTGCGGATTCATGGACCCCTTCTAACCCTGGTATGACATTATCTCCAAAGGGATCTATCACAATTTGATAATTATTATAATTAAGTTTAAAAGATGAGTGACCTAACCATTCTATCTTTAACATAGGTATTCTCTCCTTACCCTTATTATACCTAAAAAAACGGCGATTAACCCGTTTTAGATCAATATAGTTGTATCATTATTGTCTTTTTTACTTCATATTTAAGTAATCTAAATCTTATTCTATAAACAAACTATCCCCAACAATTATTCAGACTCTTTTTCGAAATGAACAGAAAAATTGTCGATATACGAACACGAAGGGATTACTGTTAACTTACCTTCAAACTTTCCGAACGACGCATCAAATAAATTAAACCCATTATCTTCTTGATCTCTTTGATTGAGATACAATCCTTTATAAAAATCATACGTTAGATTTTGTCCCATACTTGTGATTGATTCTTCTTTACTCAAATAAAACATTCGTCCTGAACAAGGATAAACATTGTTTGAATCTAAATAGAAGAATCCAAAATTATTAGATATCGAATCAAACGCAATTGTAATATGTTCTTCTAACTCATTTGTTAAGTCAAATTGAATCGATAAATCAGAAACAATTAAACTAAAATGTTTATTATCACTGCTTTCTGCTATATGTAGACTCAACATAAAATTAATATAGTCAACTGATACGATAGGTTCATATATAACCGTATTTTTATTATCCTTGATGATGTTTTGTTCATAAATCGAATAAACAATATAGATAAAGATAATAATTATAAAACTCTGTTTAATGTATTTTATTTTTCTCATTTAGATTAACTTAGAACTAGTCCCCCATTGGATTAATTATACACAATCAGCGTTAGCAATCAGTCTATTCTTTATGCTTAGAATTATAATCAATACCTAATTAATTCAATATTTAGGCGACATTACTAAGTTATAATCTTCCAAGATATTGATTGACTATTTAGGTTTTATAACCAAACTTCTTTGACACAAAAAAAGGGGTTTGAATCCCTTCTCATTTATACATTTTCTAAGATTAAATAAATAAAGTTGTGCCTACATTCTCGTTATTCGCAATATAGGTTCCTACACCACCAATTTCAACACCATTAATAAGTTCTTCATGCTTAATACCCATTAAATCCATACTCATTTGACATGCGATGAATTTAATACCTAAGTCTTGAGCATTTTTAATCATGACAGGTAATTGATCCACATTCTTATGTTTCATTAGACCCTTAATCATTTGAGGTCCTACACCCATCATATTCATACTGGATAATGGCAGTTTATTAGCCCCTCTAGGCATCATAAATCCAAACATACGTTCAATCAAATTCTTCTTAGTTGGAACATGCATATCTTTGCGTAATGCGTTTAATCCCCAGAAGGTAAAGAAGATTGAAACTTTCTTACCTTGAGCCGCAGCACCTTGAGCAATAATCATGGACGCTAATGCTTTATCTAATTCACCTGAGAATAATACAATTGTCGCATTTTCTTGGTTTATTGTACTGCCTTCTTGAGTACTCTTCTTACCTTTTACGATTTCTGCAATATACTTATTACCTTCTAAGTTTAGGCTTAATAATTCATGTCCATTTGTTTTAGTCCAAGCTTGTACATCTGCCGCAAATCCAGGATCCGTCGCAATAACTTTTACGCCTTCTCCTTCATAAAGATCTTGTACAGCTTTAAAGGTTTCCATAAGTGGTCCTGGGCATTGCATACCTGACACATCCACAACTTTACTCTTATCACTCAAGATTCCTTTTGTCATACCTGTTGTTTCATCCACTTTGTTTGATTTAGTTAAACCAATAGAAGATGAATTAAGTTCATATTTATATGCTTTATAGGTAGAATATCCACCGGATAAGTTATAAAGATTCGTATAACCTAAATTCTTTAACATCATAATCGCCACATAAGCACGTAATCCAACTTGGCAGTTTACAACGATTGGTGTATCTTTTGACTCACCTAAAAGATGTAAGTTTTGACGTAATTGATCGACCTCAAGATTGAAAGCGCCTGGTAGTGCTCCTGTTTCAAATTCAATCGGAGTACGAACATCTAAGAATAAAGCTCCTTGTTTACGCAAATCTTCAACTTGTTGAACATAAGCGACTTTATAATGACCAGCCACCACATTCTCTGCGATGTAACCTAAAATATTGACTGGGTCTTTTGCGGAAGAGAATGGAGGTGCATAAGCGAGTTCTAAATCACTCAATTGAGTTACTTTCGCTTTTAGTTTAATCGCAGTCGCAATGACATCAATGCGTTTTTCAGTCCCATCTTGTCCTATGGCTTGAGCGCCTAAGATTTCTAAAGTTTCAGGATTGTAAACGAGCTTGAAATCAATATTGGTTGCGCCAGGATAATAAGACGCATGATTATTACGATGGGCATGAATCGCTTGTACTGGTATTTTCTTCATTTCCGCAACACGTTGATTATTCCCTGTTGTCGCAACTGTTAGATTAAACACTTTTAATACTGAGGTTCCCATCGAACCATTGTATTGTACATCCGTCCCATGAATAATATCTGCCACAATACGTCCTTGACGATTTGCTGGCCAAGCGAGTGCGATTGCCGTATCGGTATTCGTTACGAAATCTTTAACTTGGATCGCATCCCCAATCGCATAGATACCCTCTACGACTTGGTTTGTGTTTAAATCTAAAGCTTCTAATCTAGAGGTAACTGCAATATGGCCTCGTGGCCCTACCAATAAATCAGCTTTCTTCGCCAATGTATTTTCAGGTACGACACCAATAGATAGAATAATGAGTTCAGTTTCAACCGATTTACCACTTTCAAGATTGATGGTTCTACCATTATTCGCAAAACTTAAAAGTCCATCACCTAAAACTAAATCAATTCCATGCGCATTTAGCTCACGATGAACGATTTGAGCCATTTCAAAATCAAGAGGAGCTAATACTTGAGGTAATTTCTCAACAAGCGTTACTTTAATACCACGCTCTGTTAAGTTTTCAGCCATTTCTACCCCAATAAAACCACCACCAACGACTACTGCAGTCTTAGGTTTCTTGGTTTCGATGAAACGATAGATCGCATCTGTATCGGGGATATTTCTTAATACAAATAAATTATTTGCTTCCTTAATTCCTTCAATAGGAGGAAAAATAGGTTTTGCACCTGGAGATAAAAGTAATACATCATACGTTTCTTGATATGTATCTCCTGTTTTAACTTTTTTGACTGTAACTGTTTTTTCAGCTCGATTGATATCAACAACCTCAGAAAAATTACGGATATCAAGATTAAAACGTTCGGACATTCCTTCAACGGTTTGGACCAATAAATCATCACGATCTGTAATAACATTACCAATATAGTATGGTAATCCACAGTTCGCAAAACTGATGTATTCATCTCTTTCAAACATAATTATTTGATCATCTTCACTTAATCTTCTTAGTCTTGCGGCTGCCGTTGCACCACCTGCAACACCACCTACAATTAATATTTTCTTCATGACAGTTTCCTTTTTGCCTAAAGCACAAAAAAAGTATAAATCTCAAAAAAATGGAATTCAATGTGCGACTAATGAATTTTTGAAATTTGCAACATTTTTATACATATTTCACAACTTTTTAAGTTTCAAGCTCGAAAACTCGTTAAGAAATCAGATTATTTAATAAAGGGATAAATTCATCTATATTTTCTACTGTAAATACTCGATCAAAAGAGAGAGTTTGATCCTTCTTTAATAAAGGTAATACAGATGGTTTATGCCAACTATAATTATTTTGAATTGAAAAATGGTGTATATCATTTGGATTATCAGTTAATAGAACTGTAACTTTCCCTAAAGAGTTCATCAGTTTAATACGTTGATATTCTTCCATTCCATTATCTGTTGGCCCAACAAAACTTAAGTGTCCAAACTTTGGATTATTTGACTTACAAATTTTGATCGCATCTTCATCTTTGAATAAAGGTCCATTCACAAAATGAAGAATAGAAACATTTCTCTCTTTTATTTGTTCATATATGACATGATCGACAACACTTCTATTTTGAATTAATAATGTAAAAGGTTGTCCAACGAACTGTTCACAAACATTCTTGCATGCTTCAATGAAAACATCTTCACGATTAATGGTTGTGACAAGTGAAACACGTTTAACTTTACGATCGAGAAGAGAATTATCTCCACACAGGTATAAGAAAAGTGGCGCTTCATCTTTTAAATCCTGTAGAATTGCTTTTGGATACTCTTCATCGTATTTGTGGACAATAAATACACGTTGTTTTAATCGAGCAAAGGCTGTTTCAGTTTCACGTTTAACCAACTGACAAACTTGCGGGAAATATTGAACAAACTTTGCACTCTCAAAATAGGTACTATAAAATTTTTGCACATCGAGTAATTCATGTATATTTTCTTTGTTTATGCGCGTATTAACTAAAGTGTCATTCTGAACTAATCTTTTTAAGACACTGTAATTAATCGCAAGTTGTTTGTTTAGGCTTGATTTATTCATAATTTTTTAGAGTTTTTTCTAGAGTTTTCTTCATCTCGTCAACCACATCAATCGGTTCTATAATTTTTACCTTATCTTGAAATTGAATGACCCAAGATAAGAACGTTGGGCTTACATAAACAGTCTCATTTATTTCGAACCATTGTTCATCAATTGGCTTTATCTTAACATCTATTCCAAATCGGTCAATCACAACATTTAATAAGTCTCGATCAAATCGCATGGTGATACTTTTTTCAACACCACTAAACATATTAAATAGTTGATCACAATATTTCTCAATATCTTCAGGTCTTTTATTAATCGTATGTTTCTGATAGACGACACTGACTTCTCGCATCTTATCCACACGATAAACAACATAATCTTCGTGTTGTTCATGATAGGTGACACAATAGTATTTCTCATCATCCCAACAAAGAAATACTGGAATCACTGTATAGAATTCACCATTCCTTCGATATTTTACTTCTTTATGGATATCATAGTCAAAATACTTAAACTTTAATTTATACTTTCCAAGAATCGCATCATGAATCGCATCAACATTGAGGTAGATTGAGTTATTCCTTGTCTTTAGACGACCAGTAACTAAATCATCTCGTTGTAATAGTTGAGCTTCATACTTACTGGTTAAAGTCTTGATTTTTTCAATCAATTCGATACTCTTTTGTTGAGTAATAAACTTAGAAAACTTAATCGCATCAACTAATAATTTTAACTCAGCTAATTGAAAATCACGATTTGCAACATGGTAGTAATTTTGTTTATCTTTTTCAGTGATAATATCTAGACCATACTCTTCTAACAGTTGAATATAATGATAAATACTTTTTCGTTCACTTGTTATTTTCTTTGAAGCCAAAAAATCAATGATCTGTTGGGTTGAAATCGCATGACTATCATCTGTCTCACGTAAAAGAAGATCTCGAATCTCTAAAAGTTTTAGTTTGTTCTTAGGACTTTCCATATTGTTTATTGTACAACGATTGTGAAATACACTCAATAAAAAACAAGTTTTTGACTTGTTAGTGTAATTTTAGAGTTTTTCTCCAGAATTTTGAAAAGTACGCGATTAAACTACCCACCGTAAACGCAAAGATAACGGTTCCTTCTCTGACTGGCATATAGGACAAAGAGAATGCGAATGCCATTACTAATGAAGATAATACAAAGATAAAGTCTGCACCTGTCCTAACTTTTACAAACGGTAATTTATAGTAATCAGAAAAAACGACAATGAACGCATCATATGGTAAAACAACTAGTTTTACACTCATCATTAGACTTACGCCGAGTGACATCAATACTATTCCTATTAATAATCCAACAACCTGTGTTCCATATTGATTTAGATTTAAATTCGCAAGATATGAAAAATCATATAAGAAAAAGTTTACAATATTACCAAACACTAAACTTAGTAGTGGTTGAAGGATTAAGAGTGGCTTTACTTTTTTACCCAGTAATATCAATTCAAATATAAAACATATTAAATTAAAATAGATTAAAACAGTTCCTGCTTTGATATTCAACACATGAGCTAACGCGTTTGTAAAACCAGAGACTGTACTTTGACCTAAGTTTGCTTTTATAATCAATGACATCCCAAATCCAATCATACTAATCGCAGCTAATGTTAATGTTAAATGAACTAAGAATTTCTTTTTTTGCATATTTACCTCAAACCATATCTAGCACTATAACATAAAATAAAATATACAGTATAATAAATTTATTAGAAAGAAGAAAAAAATGGAAACACTATTAGAAAGATTTATACGTTATTGTAAAATAAATACTCGATCCAATGAATCGAGTGTGACTGTTCCTTCAACACAATCACAAGTTGAGTTTGCGGAAATGTTGGTCAATGATTTAAAGAAATATGGATTTAGTGAGGTAGAACTTAATCGATCCAATGGATTCGTAACTGCAACGATTCCAAGCAATGTGGATTATCCAGTTGATACGATTGGATTTATCGCGCACTTTGATACCGCAGATTTCAATTCAGAGAATATACAACCACAAATTGTAGAAAACTATGATGGAAGTGATTTAATTCTAAATATGGAATTGAATAAAGTGTTAGATCATAAAACATTTCCTAATCTTAAAAATTATATTGGACATACACTCATTACGACCGATGGCACAACCTTACTTGGAGCAGATGATAAAGCAGGTTTGGTTGAGATTATAGAGGCGATGATTTACTTATTAGCACATCCTGATGTGAAGCATGGCGAGATACGAGTGGCATTTGGTCCAGATGAAGAAATAGGTCGAGGAGCTAATCTGTTTGATGCGCCAAACTTTAGAGCTAAATTTGCATATACTCTAGACGGAAGTAAAATTGGCGAGTTAGAGTATGAAAGTTTCAATGCGGCTAAGGCTGTTATAGAACTTGTTGGAGTTTCTGTTCATCCAGGAACGGCGAAAAATCAAATGGTTAATTGTGCAAAATTAGCATTTGAGTTTGATTCGTTATTGCCACAGAATGAAGTACCAGAACACACTGAAAAGTATGAAGGTTTCTATTTGTTACATGATCTTAAAACTGAGATTGATCATGGAAGTATGACCTATATCATTCGTGACCATGATAAAGAGAAGTTCTTAGCACGTAAACAAATGTTTGTGGATAATGTGAATTATTTAAACAATAAATATAAGGCTGAGCGATTCAAATTAACAATGAATGATTCTTACTATAATATGCGAGAAGTCATTGAGAAAGATATGAAGTGTGTTGATCTTGCGAAAAAAGCAATGGAAACCTTAGGTATTACTCCAATCATTAAACCGATACGTGGTGGTACTGATGGATCTAAGATTTCATTTATGGGTATTCCTACACCAAATATCTTTACAGGTGCTGAAAATTATCATGGTCCTTATGAATTCGCATCTCTAAATGATATGAATAAAGCAGTTGAAACGATTGTAGAAATTGTTAGACTAAATGCGGAGCTATAGTTATGAATGATAAACTCAGTCGTTTGTTGGAGTATATAAAGGCAATTGAAAATCATCAATCCAATTTAGAAACATATAAACACTATGAATCTGACATACTGAGTGTTAATCATGAAGAACTTTTTATCTTATTTGATGCAATACTAAAAGATGGTCATAAGCCAAAAGAAATACTTACTTATCTCGATAAACTAGTTCATGTATTCTCTCAATCATTAGATCAGAAAAAAACTCACCTCTTAGAAGATTCATTTTTAGATCATTTATCTCAAGAGAATCGTGAATTAGAGAAAAGATTAAATGCGATTAAACAAATATTGATAGAGAATAAAGGAATATTTCCTTTAGAAAAAATTCATTTATTCGAAGAATTAGAACCATTTACTATTCATTACACCAAGATACAGAACATCCTATTTCCCTATTTAGAAAAGAAAGCAGACCATTTCTCTGGTGTAAGTATCATGTGGTCATTACAAGATTTAACGCGTACACGATTAAAAGAAACGATTGAATCGATTAAAACAAATAAACCATTTAATGAAATTTCAAAAGAATTAGGTGATTTATTCTTTAAAGCCTTTGGATTAATCCAAAAAGAAGAGATGATTTTATTTCAACTATGTAGTTCAATTTGCAGTATTGAAGAGTTAGAAGAGATGCGACACCAAAGCTTCGAATATGGATTCGCATGGATAAGCACGCCGAATCAAAAAGAACATGAATCTAAAACATTAGGTACCGCATTCTTCTCAACAGATACAGGTGAATTAAGTTTCGAACAACTCTCTCTATTTTTAGATGCATTACCAATTGATTGTACTTATGTAGATGAATTCAATAAAGTTAGATATTTTAATCGACCAAAAGATCGTATCTTCCCTCGTTCGCCTTCAGTTATAGGACGTGATGTAAGGAACTGCCATCCTGCAGAAAGTGTTGATGTCGTTAATCAAATCATTGAAGCCTTTCGTAAGAATGAGCAATCTGAAGCAAATTTCTGGATTGAAATGAGAGGTAAATTCTTATACATTCGATATTTTGCCTTAAGAAATAAAGATGGAATTTACAAGGGCGTATTAGAACTCTCACAAGAAGTTAGTGAGATTAGAAATTTACAGGGCCAAAGAAGACTCTTACAATGGGACACAAAAGTCAGCGATTAAGCTGACTTTCCTATTATATTGACAAATTGTATCACTAACTCAGGATTAAATTGCTTATCTGATTGATTGAGAAGTTCATTAAACGCATCACTTCGACTTATCGATTCTTTATAAGAATCTTTTGAGATTAACACATCATAAGTCTCAGCCAATGCAATAATCTGCGCAAACTCTGGTATCTCTTTTCCTCTTAATCCTTTAGGATATCCCGTACCATCCCATTTTTCATGATGAGCTAATACAATCATAGAAATATCTGAGAAGTGATTGGATGAATTCAAAATGCGATATCCAATTTCTGAATGACGATGCATCTCTTTCATTTCATAATCATTTAATTTATCCTTTTTTTCGAGAATCTTTGGATCAATCCCGATTTTGCCTATATCATGGATAAACGCAGCCTTAAGTAACATCTCTTTATCCGTATAAGAATAATTTAAACCTTCTGCCATCTTATGACAGTAATCCACCACATGACTTGCATGTGAACGTTCAAATATACTTCGATCAAAAAGAATATTTAATACATGGTCCAATGTTTTTTGAATGGTATTTTGACTATTGAGTAACTTTTCACGGTACATTTCATCTTCTGCTTCAGAGAAAACATCCAATATGAATTGTGATGCATGTGTTTTTGTTGCACAACCACATGATACGGAAATATTGAAATCCCCTACTGACAAATTTTTAAGATTTTGATGAATCTTGTCAATTATTTCGTATGCATCCTCTTTGGATGTGTTAGGTAGCGCAAGAACAAATTCATCTCCACCTATTCGATAAATATCACCACTATCTTGAACAGTTTCTTTTAAACATTTCGCTATCAAAATAAGTAATTGATCTCCATATAAATGCCCTAATGAATCATTAACAAGCTTTAATCCATCCGCATCTACCATAACTAAACTTAACGGATATGAAGATGGTTTATCTAATTTCTGTGTCGATTCCTCATAGTATCGTCTGTTATAACAACCTGTTAACTGATCGTGATAATTTAGATAATGCATACTAATTTCTGCATTTTTACGTTCATTTATATCCTCAATAACCGCTAAGACATATATTTCGCCATATGCTTGAGGTACATTTGAAACCGTTAAATTGACCCAAAGAATGTCTGAATTCTTTTTTACCAGTCTTTTCTCAATCGTATATGTACTTATTTCTCCTTTTAATAACTGTTCAAAATAATCTACATCCTTCTTAACATCTTCAGGATGTGTGATATCAATATAAGTCATTTGTTTTAGTTCATCTTTTGAATAACCAACAATATCACAATACTTTTGATTCACATTAGTTAATAGTTTATGTGGACCATAACTCATTCCAACCGCAGCTTGTTCAAACATCGCCATAAGACTTGCCTCACGACGTTTGAATTCTTCTTCCATTGAAATACGAATAGAAATATCTTGTTGAGATCCAAAATATCCAAGAACTCTTCCATAATCATCATAAAAAAGATGATATTCTGACTTAACCCAGAACTCTTTACCACTCTTATGTACTTGTTTAATCTCACGAATTATCTGTTTCTCATCTAAAAGTTTTAACCAAAACTGTTTAATCTCATCGATTCGATCACGAAAAATATCACGTGCTGATTGATTTAAAATTTGGTCACTGTAATATCCATATTGATTCAAATAGGCTTGATTAACTCGAATAACTTTATGATTATCTAATATTTCCTCTATTACTTCATCTTTATTAATTTGATTATTCCAAACGATTGGTTTGTCGAGCAACACAATTAGAGATCCATCTAGGTTCTGATTAAAAAATGATTCAAAAATGGTTTCATGTTGAAGAAGATTATTCTTAACTGTCACATTCTCTGTTAAATCTTTTGCGATGCAAACAATACCAAGCACCTTCTCATCCTCTATCACAGGTGACCACGTTGTTTCTATAAATACAACCTTATTGATTCCACTAACTCTTCTTGCATCAATTTGAGTGATAATTTCTTTCTCATTTAATACTCTATTCAATTTATTCTTTAAATCAACAACACCTTTTTGATTACTAAAAACATCTAGCATCGATTGATTAAGTTTAGGTTCAATTCCCCAAATTGTACGAACTCTTTTTCGATGACTTTCGCTCATCTCCACATAACAAAAATTACGATCTAATACAAAATAACTTAATTCTTGATCACTTTTGAGTATCGCATTTAATATGATTTCTGAATGTTTCATTGAACCCACCGTTAAAATATTACTTTATTCGTTTTGGTTTTGGATACTTTAACAATGGTTCAATACGACGAATTACATCTTCACTGAAATCACGATTATCAATATCCAGTATATAGTGTAATTTCGCTCCATTGTATGGATATCCTTGAGCGGCATCATCCATTAATTCTTTTATTTCATCAAACATCTTAACATAAACTGTATTATCACAAACCAAAAATAGAGGTTTATCATTGAGATAAATCATATACTCACCAAACATTTTACGATAACGAATTTTACCCGTATTTCGTATCTGTTCACATACAAATTCTATGTAATCGACTTGAGTTGCCATAGTGTTAACTTTACCCGTTTATTATAGACAAAAAAAGGCTCCTTGTATAGGATGCCTTTAATTTTAACCCTTAAGCCCTTTTTCTTGTCGATCCATATTCTCAATCACAACATCAAATACATCACCTAAACTCGATGCATATTCCACCACTTTCCATGGTGTATTGGTGTGAAAATGGATTTTTATAAGTTCATCATCCCCCACAACAAGCAGACAATCACCTTCAATATTCTGTGTAATAGAATCGATAATTTTATCTTCAGATAAGTCTTTTCCTTCAATTAATAACTGCGTGTCGTACTTAAATTCATTCATGTTTATTTGCCCTCTTGAAACAGAATACTCTTTGAGAGTTTATCTGAATCTAACCCTAATAACTCAACCAATTTAATCCCTAAATGTAAAGCAGTCCCCATAGAACGCGATGTGACAATCTTCTCATCCACAACCACTAAATCTTCATGATAGATCGCATCTTCAAACACTCCATTCACATTGGCTGTCGGATAAGAAGTAAGATGTTTACCTTTTATGACTCCTGCCTTAGATAGTACTGTTGGTGCAGCACAAATAGCACTCACCCATTTATCGTTTTTAACAAAGTTACGAACTAATTCTAATACTCTTTCATCATTCCCTAAATGAGTTGATCCTGGTTGACCTCCCGGCAAAAACAAACCATCATAATCATTCATAGATTCAAATAATTTGTCTGCCACGACCGTAATATTATGACTTCCCGTCACACTCTTTTCATGGATTGAAACTAAATCCACAATTACTCCAGCTCTTCTCAAGCAATCAATGACAGTAATAGCCTCTGTTTCTTCAAATCCATTCGCTAATAGACATGCAAATTTCATACATTCCTCCTTATTGATTGATCGTGTCTTTTAATTGTTCCAATGCTTGTTTAAGTATCTCTCTTTGCGTTGCACAATTCATTCTCACAAAGCCTTTACCAGATTCTCCAAATATCGACCCATCATTAAACCACACATGTGCTTTTTGGTTAAGGAATTCCATTAATGATTTCTGGTCAAGATTTAGAGCACTCATATCCAACCATAATAAATACGTTCCTTCAATGTCCATCACTTTTATCTGATTAAGATTCTCAGATACATATTTCTTAATAAATAATATATTCTGATAAATATACTCTACCACATCATCCATAAATTGATCACCCGAACGATACGCGACTTCACACGCTAGAAGTCCAAACGTATTATGCCCATGAAACCCTAAGCGTTCATATTCATGTTCAATTCTCTTTTTATAATCAATATTAGATGTGATTAACTGTGATACTTTAAATGCGGCAAGATTAAAAGATTTACTTGGCGCAACGAGTGTTATTACGAAATCTTGGTACTCAGGATTAAGATTTACTAATACATGATGTTCATGTCCTTTATAGATAAAGTCCATATGGATTTCATCAGACACTATGATCACATGATGTTTATGACATATGTCTGCCATTTGGATAAGCTCTTCTTTTAACCAAACTCTTCCAACGGGATTATGAGGCGAACATAGGATAAATAGTTTTACATTATTCTCAACAATCTTATTTTCAAAGTCATAAAAATCAATCGAATAATGTGTATCTTTTCGCACTAATTCATTAATAACAGGAATACGCTTGTTATATTTAATGGAATTCTTAAATGGGTGATAAACCGGTTCTTGGATCAGAATAGAATCATTTTCTTGAGTAAATGCTAGTATACATGCATTCACTCCACTGACTACACCTGGTGTTGTAAGAATCCATTCCTTTTGAATATTCCATTGATGTCTTCTTTCCATCCACCCTACAACAGATTCAAAATAACTTTCGGGTTCAAAAGCATATCCATATACGCCAAAATTGACTTGTTTATTTAACGCTTGCGTTATTTCTGGGAGCGTTCTAAAGTCCATATCTGCGACCCAGAGTGGAATTGCGTCTGGATGAACATTGAATTTTTTATGTCCATCCCATTTGATTGAATTCGTATTCTTTCGGTTAATTTTATCCTCAAAGTTCATATTTTACCTCGACTATTGTATCTTATCATACGCCTTTTTATTTAATCTTTAAACCACTTTTTGATTAAAAAACGCACATAGTGCGTCTTGTTAGTCAATCTGTATTTTTAATCTTGGATTATCTAAATGATACTTATTTACTAATTCAACATAATTCTTATCAATAAAATCATATATCTTTTTTTCATTTTTATCGATTGGCTTAAGATACTCTAATAAACATATTTTATCCTCAACAACAACATTTCTTTCTCTAAGTTCATCCACAAGTCTTTCAAGAACGACTAATGCATTTAATTCAAAGTGATAAATAGTATTATCTAGGAGTTCTATTTCAACATCTAATAAATATCGCCCATTTGGATAATCTGGATTTCGCCAATTAAACGTTCCACGTCTTGTAAGAGATACATTGACTTGATGAACTAAATTATATGCAAGATTAAATATTACATTTCCTCGTTCTACATCTCCTAAATTCTTTGATAACTTAATCTTTGTTTGATAAATGATTAACTCATTTTCTTCTATAGAAATTATACACTCAATTCCAGTTCCAATTGATCCTGCTGCTAATACAGTAGTAGAAGGAAAATACGTATTATCGATAAAAAGCGATGCACTATGGTACTTCTGTGGCGTAATCAACCAATTCACATTAGACATATTTTTGTCCCCCTTTTAAAAACTAACGTATGAAAATAAAATAATTATCTGATCGACTTACTTCAAATTCCTCACAATTTAAGTTAAGTTTTGTTGATAGGATAGTTGTAACTATAGACTCTTTATATGGACTAGTTCCTTTATAACCTGAATAGCCATATGTAGAAAAACTACCTATTTCTTTTATTGCATTATTTAAATCATTCTTATCTATCCTGTCTAATACATTATTCTTAAATACAATGTAATAACCATATGAAACTTCTTTTGATGTGAACTCATGCCAAAAATCTCTAAGTCCATCAAATATCCATATAATTGCTTTCTTTATCATCCCAACTCCCCCTATTATGATTGTGAGATAAATAACTAATCATTGTCTTAATGATATCAAATGATCACAGTATGTCAATGTATCAAAAAAACATCTTTCGATGTTTAATGAATAGTGATTTATTCAATCGGTAGATTATGCATTTTTAAGAATGATAGTTTATCCCAATATCCTCTTTGAAAGATTATCTTATCATCCACGATATGAAAGAAGCCACATCCTCTTAAACCAAGTGGATCTTTCCACTCTAAGATAGCCCATTCACCCTCTTCAAAGATCTTCTCAGGTATACACTCCATATCTGCTTCACTAAACTCTCTATCAAACATTCGCTTAATCGCATCTCTTCCAACTACAGGTTCATTGGCGACTTGATGGTTAATCGCATTCAAATCATAGAGTTGAATGATTGCTTCACTGTCTGCTTTATTAAAAGCTTCTATCCATTGTAAGAGTATTTCTTTTGGTTTCATACATTTATTATAAATAAAATACAATAAAAAAACATCTTTCGATGTTCAATGTTTATATGGTGCACCAGATGGGATTTGAACCCACACGGTTGCCCACACGCCCCTCAAGCGTGCGCGTCTGCCAGTTTCGCCACTGGTGCATGCATAATTTTTGGTGCGACCGACAGGAGTTGAACCTGTGACCTAGTGCTTAGGAGGCGCTCGCTCTATCCACCTGAGCTACGGCCGCAATGGTTAAATAGATAAGATTGCCTAACTAATTACACATCAAATATTGAGGTACTGATGCTAAATCATTATACACGAAGAAAATAAACTTGTGTAGGGGTATTTGCGATGAACAAGGGCTTGTGATAAAATGGGCAAAGGAAAGGAGAACCAACCAGTAATATAGTTATAGCGCCCGGCTTATTGAAGTGACGAGGAAAGAGGAGTATCGAAAGATTCGGCGGATGCCTCTTCGGCAACAGTTGTCGTAAAGTGAAGGATAAATCAACAGAGACTTCATTAAACTGAATTTGAAAGGATCATTAAATATGTGTGGAATTGTAGGTGTTGTTGGGAATAAGCCAGCACCTGAGTTTTTAATTGCGGGATTGAGACAGTTAGAATATCGTGGTTATGACTCTGTGGGGATTTCTGTATTCAGAAATGGACAAATACAGACTTTAAAAACAAAGGGAAGAATTGATAATATACAACTTAAATTGGATTCTAATCCATTAACAGGATCAAGTACTGGGATAGGACATACTCGATGGGCAACGCATGGTGAACCATCCGATATTAACTCACATCCGCATGGAAGTGCACGCGTTTCACTTGTCCATAATGGAATTATTGAAAACTATTTAGCCATAAAAGAAAGAATGATTCGTAAGGGTTATACCTTTGAATCACAAACCGATACTGAAGCATTAGCAAAATTATTGGATTATTATTATGTTCAAAAGAAAGATCCAATAGAAGCAATTAAAAAAGTATTAGAAAAGATTAAAGGTTCTTATGCATTAGGCATGTTGTTTTCGGGACATGAAGACACAATTTATGCGATTCGAAAGGATAGTCCTCTGATTATTGGAATTGGAAAAGATGAGAACTTTATTGCGTCAGATATTACCGCAATATTAGATTACACAAGAAACTATTATCTACTTGAAGAGGATGAAATAGCGATTGTATCTAAAAATGATATTAAAGTTATTGATAAAGATGGTGATCTTATCCATAAAGAAATGCAAACTGCATCATGGGATCGACAAAGTGCTGAAAAAGCAGGTTATCCACATTTTATGTTAAAGGAAATCCATGAACAGCCTTCCGTTTTACTTAATGCGATTAATCCAAGAATTAAAAAGGATACGATTGATTTTAGCGAAGCTGGATTAACCAATTCAGTCTTAAAATCAATCACAAAGTTCCATTTAATCGCATGTGGCACGGCAATGCACGCGGCAATTGTTGGCAAACAACTCATAGAGAAACATGCACGGTTAAGCTGTGATGTAGAAGTAGCGTCTGAATTTAGATATCGTAATCCAATCCTTGGAAAGAATGATGTGGTTGTGATTATTTCTCAATCAGGTGAAACAGCTGATTCACTTGCGGCTCTACGCTTAGCAAAAACTCGTGGCACAAAAGTTATAGCAATTGTAAATGTGGTGGGTTCTTCTATTGCGCGTGAAGCGGATTATGTCCTTTATACTTGGGCTGGTTTAGAAATTGCGGTCGCTAGTACTAAAGCTTATTTTGTACAAGTCGCTTTATTTACATTATTAGCCTATAAGTTAGGAGAAGTTCATCACACATTAGAAAGTAGTGATATTAAATCATTGATTCAATCATTGTATGAACTTCCTACTATTACCCAGGAATTACTTGATAAACAAGAAGTCATCAAACAAATCGCATCTGAATTTGTGAATAGTCGTAATGTGTTCTTCTTAGGAAGAGGACTAGATTATGCAATGGCTCTTGAAGCTTCTCTTAAACTAAAAGAAATTTCTTATATTCACTCTGAAGCTTATCCAGCAGGAGAACTTAAGCATGGAACTATTTCACTCATTGTGGAAGATTTCCCTGTAATAGCATTAGTAACTCAAATAAACTTAGTTGAAAAAATGGTCTCTAATATCAAAGAAGTAAAAGCGCGTGGAGCTAAAGTGTTCTTAATTGGAAGACCTGAATTGGAACATACTCATGATTACAGTGATCGTGAATTTATCTTACCGAATGTACATGAGGATTTAATGCCTCTTGTCAGTATTATTCCTCTACAACTATTTGCTTATTACAGTAGTGTTCTAAGAGGTTTAGATGTCGATAAACCAAGAAACCTTGCAAAATCAGTAACTGTAGAATAAGTAAAATCGTCCAAACTTGGACGATTTTTTAATCTTCTATTTTATGATCCTTACGTTTATTTCGATAAATCAATAAGACAATGACACTTAATGAAACACTAATGAATGCGATCGCAAACTTCCAAACAGACACTTCTCGCTCAACTTTAAATCCTTTTTGTACAATCGTTAGCCTAGTTGCATGGATATCCATCTCACCACCATGTTCAATACAATTTCGATAAAATATTCCTTCTATTCTCACAATATCGCCAATATGACTATGGTCCCCAAAAAAAGTAAGTTCTTGTGTCATTTTGATTGGTAGATATACCCCAATCGCATTTGATCCATCATTAACATTTATCCAAGCAAAGTCATTTCTCTCTAGAACCTCGAGTATGACTTCAGCCTCTATCACTATTGGCATCAAATCATATGTATGACTATCTTTAATTAACTGATTTATAGGTATAATCGTGTTTTGAAAAATTAATAATGCACTTAAAATTGTCGAAACCATTTTTTAACTCCTTTAAAGAACATACCAACTAACACAAAGATAGAGATAAATTCTAAGCGACCAAGATACATCGCAATAATATAGAACACTTTAAGGTATGCTGGCATTGAAGCTTGAATAATTCCAATACTTAATCCAACATTTCCAGTAATAGATGCGACCTCAAAACTTGATTCTAATAAACTATATCCTGCTAAAGTTGTAAGAATCACACCTGATGCAAACAAAACGATATAAAGAATTGCAATGGTTGCAGAAGAGCGAAATACACCATCATCTATTATTTGATCTTTGATGTGGTGATACTTTACAACACGCATTGTTTTATCACCCTTCATTAACTTTTGAACATCCGTATAAATTCCTTTAAATATAATCCCAATCCTTAACCCTTTAATACCACCAGCCGTTGAACAAGCACTACCCCCAATTAACATCGCAATAATCATGATAGTAATCCCCAATCCACCCCAATCAGATGCAAATTGTTGAGCATAAACTGTTCCAAAGCCTGTTGTAGAATGTGCAGAAAGAAGGTTATAAACAACACGTCTAAATAAACTTATCGCATTGGTATATATCCCTGTGTTGTGTAAATATACGACTGCTAATAAGCTTAAGATAAACGATGTCACAAAGAAACTAACTATTTCTAAATTCTTTTTGAATTCATTATACTTTCCTTGGATTAAAGCAAAATGCAAACCAAAGTTAAATGACCCTAAAATGAAGAAAACTAAACCAATACTTTCAAACGCAAAATCATGATAAAAAAGAATATTCTGATAGTTAGGAGCAAATCCACCCGTACTCCATGCGGCCATGAAGATATATAATCCATGAAAGAATGCATTAAGTGGATTCAATCCCAATCGCATGCCTTGTATCCACAACAATAATGTCCCAATAAATAAATAAACTAAACTTATTTTCCATATCCACTGTGCAGTACCTTTAACATTTGGTACTAATGCTATATCTTTGCCTTCACCTACATAGAATTTATAGGCACTCCCAATCTCTCTTACAAAGAAGCTAATTGCTAAAACAATCATACCTTGTCCACCGACAAAGGTTATCAAATGTCTCCAAAAATTAAGAGCTTGTGGAACATGATCTAAGTCTTGTAGTAAGAATACACCTGTTGTAGTAAAACCACTCATCACGTCAAATATGGCATCAAGAAACGATAGTGAATGCCCACTCAATCGATATGGAATCGCACAGATAATGGTTAATAAAACCCAAGTTAACGATGCGACTACCAACCCATGTCTCCATGATAGTCCCTCTAACGTATGTCTAACCTTGATACCATAAATAATTAAACCACAGGAAACGAGAATTGAAATGCTCATTGAAATCATGAAATCAAACATTGAGTTTAAATCACGATATCCAATTGCAACTATAATCGGTAGTAAAAAAAGTGAAGTAAAAATTAGCATTGTATTACCTGTATAATAACTTACACTTTTTAAACTATTTGTATTTAATTTCATAAACTAACTAACCATGTTACTAGAAAATAGATAAATATCATTCCAGCAACCAGTCCTATTTCTACAATATATCCTGTTATCTTTTTCATAAATATTTCTTTAACCCTGATATTGTTTCCTTATCACAAACAAAAACTACTTTATCTTCCTCATGTAGAAGCGTATCTCCTTTTGGATATACAACTTCTTCATTACGAATGATAGATACTAGTACTAGGTTACGTGGTAACTCTATATCTTTAATTTGTTTGTTTAACCATTTATGATTAAATTCAATATTAATCTCAGCCAATAACATTGAACCCATTTCAAAAGTTTGTAAAATCTTAATCCCATCACTCACAATTTCCGCATTTATTAGGTTTGCAATAACCTCAGTACTACATACTGTTTTATCAACACCTAGCGCTTTAAACATTTTTATGTTCTTAGGATTATTTATTCTCGCAATTGTCTTGCTCTTGTTAAAACTTAATTTCACAATCTGACAAACAACTAAATTTTCTTCATCACTCCCTGTAACAGCCGCAACTAATTCACAATCGCTTATATTCGCTTCTTGTAAAATCGATAAATCCGATCCATCTCCCCATAAAACATCAATATCTAATTCTTTTGATATTTGAGAGGCTCGTTCTCGATCCTTTTCTATTAGTGTGACACTCATATTTTTTTCTAATAGTGTTTTAACGAGAAAGTATCCTACTTTCCCACCACCAATAATAATGGCTCTCATTTAATCCTCCTGTACTAACAACTCGGTCAGTTTTTTTCGATCTCTTACATGATGACTACATACAACTAAATCACCATATTCAATTTGAGATTCAGATTCACAAATCGATGATACACCGTTATGAACTAGTACACTAACTTGTGTATTAGCTTGTTCAAATACTTCTCTTACTTTTATCGGTAAAACTCGCTTGACTTCTATACGAGTGATTTCAATCCCAGAACTTACTTGAATGAGTTGTTCAACTGGAGCAATATCCATTTTTGATAAGAGAGAATTAACACCCATTTTTATAGGACTGAAAGATTCAATATGTAGTAACTCATATAAGTATCGACGATTAGGATCGATCACTTGAGCGATAACTCTTTTCACATTAAACACTTTTGATGCGACCAAACTTACAGTAATATTTAAGTTATCATCATCTGTTAGCGCTAAAACAACATCTGCTTTTTCGATTCCAGCTTGAATAAGATTATCTTGGTCAAATTCTATCCCATGAAGAAACATACCATTGAATCCACTGGATAACTGTTCGAGTTTAGATTCATTTCTTTCAATCACAACGACATCTTGATTTAGATTTGCTAATTCTTTTGCAATACGTGCACCAATTAACTCACAACCTACAATAATTACGTACATAAGTTCACCTAACGATATCGAATGGGACTCTTACTAGCATCTCCCAATCGATATAAGTTATATAGAGCAACTTCATTCGTACCATCGATATCAAGAGAAGCACGATAGTGTCTCATTGCTTTTGCGACTTCACATTTTTTTTCGTATACAAATGCAAGATACATAAGCAATTTAGATAAATCATATCCTTCTTTAAATCCATTAAAAATATACTCCCTAGCAAGTTCGAGTTGTTCAGATTGAATCATATATAAAATTTTATCCTCAAGTTCAGTAGTCATATACAACCTCCAGATAAAGTATAAAAAATACTGTATAAAAACAGTATTAATAAAAAGATTTTGGCATAAAAATGGTATAAAGAAATTAATCTAAGAAACGATATCCAATACCAATTTCAGTTAATATATATTTGGGTTGTGCAGGATCACTTTCAATTTTTCTACGCAAATTAGCCATTGTTACACGTAAGGTTTGAATATCCGTATCTAAACATTGAGAACCCCAAATATTCTTTAACATAAAATGATGAGTTAATACTTTACCATGATTTCTCACTAATAAACTTAGAATTTCATATTCAATTGGAGTCAAATGAACCTCAACTTTATTATTAAAGACTCGATGTTTATCAAAATCGACACATATGTCATTTATACATATGGACGTTTCAACTTCACTTGTGTTTCTTGTTAGATGTCTTAATCCTACACGAATTCGAGCAAGGAGTTCTTGTGCATTAAATGGTTTTGTTAAGTAATCATCCGCCCCATTATCAAGGGCTGTAATTTTATCATTCTCTTTATCTCTAGCACTAACAACAATAATACTTGCACTTACATGTTCTCGAATCTGTTCAATTATCGCTAATCCATCCATATCAGGTAACCCCAAATCAAGAATTATTATCTCCGGCTGATTGCTTAAAGCTTGAGTAATGCCCTGCCTTCCATCATTTGCTTCAATAACCAAATAATTTTGAGCACTTAAAAGAACTCGCATAAAACTTCTTAATGAATGATCATCTTCAATGATAAGTATTTTATTCATTCGTAGCTCCTTCATACGGAAATTCACAGTGAAAGATAGATCCTTTGGGTTGATTATCCTTCACAATAATTCTTCCTCCATGCGCCTCAACAATTGATTTACATATAGCTAATCCTAGCCCTAACCCTTTTCTTTGTTTAGAAATCAAAGAAGGTGATGTAATGTATCGATCAAACACTTTTTTCTTTTGACTATCTTCAATTCCATCTCCTTCATCAATTACTTCATAAATCAATCGATTCTTTCTTACTAATGCTTTTAAAGTGATCTTACTATCTAAAGGCGAATATTTGGACGCATTATCAACTAGATTTAATAACACTTTACCCATTAATTGAATATCCATTTTTGCATATATTGGTTCTTTTGGTAAGTCTAAAACAAGTCTTTGTGGAACACGATTTACCATGCGACTAAGAATATCACCAAACAACTCTTCAACAGAATCCATTTGTAGTTTGAGATTAATCCCTTCCTCCACTCTCATAAAGCTAAGAATATTTTCTACTGAGTTTATTAACCAAACTGAATCATTTTTTATATTTAACAATAATTCTTTTTGTTCATCTTGATTCAATTTATCAAGATTTTCTAAAAGAGTATCACTACTTCCAACAATCGTAGCAAGTGGTGTTCTTAAGTCGTGTGAAATCGCACTTAATAAATCGTTACGTATTTTTTGTTCACGTATTTGCAGTTGAGCTAAAGATTGACGTTCAACCAAATCATTTCTCTCTATATTTTGACTGAGAATATCACCAATGGTCGAAATCCAATCCTCTGGTAATCTACTATTTGATATTAATGTAAGTTTCCCCACATCTTCTTTATTAACTATAATTGACTGAACATACTTAAAACTAGAATTTTGATTTGTATTATTCAAAGTGCGATCATGGAAATGTGTATGATTAATTCGTACAAGTAACTCACAAAACGCATCGCAATTTTCTGCAATAAGGTTCATACTCGACATTAATGCATTTTGTAAGTCATTTACCTGAAAACTGTGATTAATTGCTTCTACTAATAATACTTGATTGGTTTTTAATTGAGATAATTTCTTTTCATTCTTTAACTTAGATGTTAATGAACTCGATAAAAAACTAGCTAAAAACATAACAAAGAAAGTAAAAAGATAATCTGGTTGAGATATATTAAAAGTATAGAGTGGATGTGTAAAAAAGAAATTAAAGGCGAGAACACTAACAATTGATGCATAGAATCCATATATATAATTAGTTGTGATCTGAGAAATGAATACAACAGCCAACATATAAATGATGATTATTGTCGCCTCTTGAAACTTAAGCAAACTAAAAATTTGAGCCACAAGTGTTGAAATCACTAGAATCCCAATAACAATCAAACTATTCTTGATTCGGTTCTTAAAACTTAAGTTCATATGTTTATTATATTCTTATAACGAAATAAAAGAAAAGCACATTTTTGAACTGACCGAATTATTAAAGTTAATTCTGTTTTAAAAAATTAACAGAATTTAGTGCGAGAAATTTAAAGTGATACGATTAAAGTGTTTCATGTAGAAGAAAGGAGAATAATTTTATGTCGCATTGGAAACATTTAAATGAGAATCAACGGAAATTAATTGCGAGTATGTTATCTAAGAAATTGAAGTTGATTGAAATCGCAGATTTTCTTGAGATGG
>Ga0209207_1000449_pt1 | contig 25611 bp, 24 predicted proteins | sample SaghotsprinmetaG_FD_184140 | JGI IMG/M metagenome (GOLD analysis project Ga0209207, IMG submission 184140) | Hot spring microbial communities from South Africa to study Microbial Dark Matter (Phase II) - Sagole hot spring metaG (SPAdes) (version 3) | ecosystem: Environmental > Aquatic > Thermal...
TAGAAATACCTGCTCAGCTTCCTGTATGCAGGCCACAACCGTAATATTCGGCAAATTAAGTAAGGTGTCTAAATGCCAGTCCATTGCTTAATTATCCATGCATTATTGGTACCCATCATAACATACACACCAAAAACCCAGAAGAGCCTATGCAGTCTAAAAGATTTTCCGCCTTTAGGATTTTTTCTTTAGTTTTCTGTTCAAAATTCAAAACTTTTGCCTTTGCAATAATTCTTAATATTTGGTATTTCCCCGCACGCAGCGCGAAAAAGAAATTTCAAAAAATGCGTTTTTCACAGGCATAGTAGGGGCGGGTTGCACCCAAATCTATGCAGCAAACAGTAAATCTATCTGAACCCGCCCAACCCCAGGATATCGGTTGACAACCCAAAATCCGGAAAAATTGATTCTGTGTAAACCCGTCTACCTGGGGAGGGCAGGTTTATGCAGATCAATCGTTCCACCCAATATCTTCTGAAAACCTGCCCCTACAATTTCTACCCCGACAAACCGTTGACCAACCTACCCAATCTCCGCGATCGGTTGCCGCTCTTGCTCTGATTCTAGCTGACGGACCTGCTGGGCAATCTGGGCGAGCCACTGCGCCGGGTTCGGCATGGCAACCAACGCGGCAGTAGACATACGGTAGACAACTGGTAGACAATTGGGGTAGACAGTAGACATTTCATCTACCCTTGTTATTAGGGCGAAAACCGTAAAAGTGTTACCTTGTAAAGGTTTTAGCTAAGCGGGCGATGGGACTCGAACCCACGACGTTCAGCTTGGGAAGCTGACATTCTACCACTGAATTACGCCCGCATCGACTCGCATTCGGCAGCTATTGCGCGATCTTGCGATCTCCTATGATAGCGCACTCGCTTGCATTGTAAAGGAGGTTGGTAAATTTTCGCCTTTCCCCAGGCACTTGCCTACAATGAGGGCGTGATCCTAACTTCCGCGTGTCTGCCATGACTTTCGACGCTGCGCCTCGGCTTTGGCTCTACGATACGACATTGCGCGATGGTGCCCAACGGGAAGGCTTGTCCCTCTCCCTGGAGGATAAACTTCGCATCGCCCGCCTCCTGGATCGGCTGGGGGTCCCCTTCATCGAAGGTGGCTGGCCGGGGGCTAACCCTAAGGATGTCCAGTTTTTCTGGCGTTTACGGGAGGAACCCCTGACCCAGGCGGAACCCGTGGCCTTTTGCTCCACCCGTCGCCCCCATACCACCGCTGCGGCTGATTCCCTGCTGCAACCTTTGCTGTCGGCGGGAACCCGTTGGGTCACTATTTTTGGCAAATCCTGGGATCTTCACGTGACCGAAGGCTTGAAGACCACCCTGGACGAAAACCTGGCCATGATCAACGATACGATCGCCTATCTGCGCCGCCAGGATCGACGGGTCATCTACGATGCCGAACATTGGTTCGACGGCTACCGCGCCAACCCTAGCTATGCCCTCGAAACCCTGAAAACCGCGATCGCCGCCGGGGCAGAATGGCTGGTCTTTTGTGACACCAATGGCGGCAGTCTTCCCCGCGACATTACCCAGATTGTCACGGAGGTGATCGCGGCCCTGAACCTTGATCCCCAGGGCAACTCGGAGCAGCAACCGCGATTGGGCATCCACACCCATAATGATGCCGGGACAGCCGTGGCCAATGCGATCGCTGCCGTGGAAGCTGGGGTCAGTATGGTCCAGGGCACGATCAATGGCTATGGTGAGCGCTGTGGTAACGCCAACCTCTGCACCTTGATCCCGAACCTGCAACTGAAGTTAGGCTATGACTGCATTCCTCCGGCCCAGATGGCCCAGATCACCCCGATCAGTCGGGCAACCAGTGAAATTGTGAACCTGGCCCCCAACGATCATGCGCCCTTTGTCGGCCAATCCGCCTTTGCTCATAAGGGGGGCATCCATGTCTCAGCCGTCGAGCGCAATCCCGTCACCTATGAACATATTCCCCCGGAGGTCGTGGGGAATAGCCGCCGGATTGTGATTTCCGACCAGTCGGGTATGAGCAATATTGTGATTAAGGCCCGCACCTTTGGGATTCATCTGGAGCGGCATGACCCCACCAGTCGCCAAATCCTGCAACGGTTGAAGGACCTGGAAAACGAAGGGTACCAATTTGAAGCCGCCGAAGCCAGCTTTGATCTGTTGATGCGGGAGGTGTTGGGCCAGCGGCAACGCTTTTTTGAACTGCAATGGTTTCAGGTCCACTGTGGCTCCAAAGATGAGGCCCTAGCCACGGTTAAGGTGCAGGTGGAAGGCCAGGAAATTTTGGCGGCGGCAGAGGGGAATGGCCCCGTGTCTGCCCTCGATGCGGCACTACGCAAGGCCCTATTGACCTTCTATCCGACGATCGCTGACTGGCAACTGACCGACTATAAAGTGCGCATTATTGATGGGGCAGCGGGCACGGCGGCTAAAACCCGTGTCTTGATTGAAGCCAGCGATCGCACCCAACGCTGGACCACTGTTGGCGTTTCTACCAATATTATTGATGCGTCCTGCCGCGCCCTGATTGAGGGGTTCGAGTATGGCCTTCTCCTGCAATCGACCCTCCCAAGCTCAACTGCCGTAACACCAACTGCCGCAACGCCAACTGCCCTAACCCCAGCAACGCCGGTCAACGTTGCCACGAGTTCCTAAGTGGGTCGCTGCCGGTGACTGCTGCTCCCCTGGCAAACCCAACCCACCGCGAACAAAGATTGACCACACGGGGTATAGTCTAGAGAAAACCCCTCCCAACCGATTCCAGTTCACCCAACGAGGAAAATTGCTCATGCCTACCGCCACTTGGAACGGTGTTGTGCTTGCCGAAAGCGATCGCTGCGAACAGGTCGAAGGCAATTATTACTTTCCCCCCGATGCGATTCGATCGGAGTATTTCAAAGCCAGCGATACCCATACCACCTGTGGCTGGAAGGGCGTGGCTAGCTACTATACGATCGTCGTCAACGGCCAAGAAAACACCGATGCCGCCTGGTACTACCCCGACCCCAAAGAAGCCGCCAAAAAGATTAAAGGCTACATTGCATTTTGGCGTGGCGTAAAAGTTGAGCCTTGAAGGCTGGTCATTTAGCCAGTGTCTTACTCATCAGCTTACCGAGAAAGAGGATGCTGGAGTTTATTCATATACTTTAGGGGGGCTTTCCCCTGTGATCAAACACCCCCTAGCCTGGAACGAGCTTCGGTCAACCACCTTGAGATTCCACCCTATAGGTGACTGACACAGCGAACCGATCGCATTTCCATTGCATCCGACACGTAGCAGACTCCCCCAAATTTATTCAAAATCGGGCGAATGCTTTCCACGATCGGCTTAATCTTGTCCTCAGAGCAATAGCACAGGACATAGACATTGCTCAGGGTTGTCACATCATCATCAGACACATTGCCCATCATACCTTTGCCCGTCACATTCCGAATCACGGTATAGCCCGGTGCGCCGATGTCATCCAACGCTTCCAGGATTTTGCCCAACTCCGATGAGTTTGCAATAATCTCAACGCGCTTGACTGCATGCATAATGTTATCTCCACAAATATCTCCACAAAAATACGGTTATTTCCACAAGAACGGTTATCTCCACAAGAATTGAATGCCATATAGATACAAAGGAATCCCCACAATGATATTAAAGGGGAAGGTTAAGGCAAGGGCCGTAGTGACATAGAGACTGGGGTTAGCCTCTGGCACAGTCAGGCGCATGGCCGCAGGAACCGCAATATAGGACGCACTGGCACACAGGACGGAAAACAGGAGCGCATCCCCCTGGGTCATCCCGATCACCTTAGCAATCAGAATCCCAATGGTGGCATTGACCAGTGGAATGAGTATGGAAAAGGAGATTAAAAAGGGTCCCGTTTTCCCCAAATCCCGGAGCCGCCGTGCTGCAACGAGGCCCATATCTAGCAGAAAAAAGGTGAGAACGCCGTAAAAGATGCCTTGGGAAAAGGGTTTTAGCACTTCTTCGCCATGTTCGCCGGTTAAGACCCCAATAATCAGGCTACCCACCAGCAGAAATACAGAACTATTCAGAAACGCTTCCTGGAGCACTTCCGGCCAGTTAATGGTATTGGACTCACGATCGACAGTGGTAAATAAATTCACCAAGACTAGGCCCACAATGATGGCGGGAGATTCCATTAATGCGAGTGCTGCTACCATAAAGCCATCAAAATCAATGCCCAATTCCTGGAGAAAGGAGCTAGCCGTGATAAAAGTTACGGCACTGATCGAGCCATAGGTGGCCGCGATCGCCGCTGCATTATAGGTATCGAGCTTAGCCTTGAGAATAAAGAACGTGTAGATCGGCACCACACAGGCCATCACAATTGCTGCCAGTAGGGTTAGGGCAACCTCTTGATTGACCCCGCTTTTAACCAGTTCAATACCCCCCTTAAACCCGATCGCAAACAGGAGATAGAGGGAAAACAACTTGGGTAAGGGCTGGGGAATTTCCAGATCCGACTTGAGCAGCACCGCCAGCATTCCCAAGAAGAAGAATAAAACCGGGGGGCTGAGAATATTGGACGAAACAAGGCTCAAATCCATAGGCTTATGATCCTGACTGCAAGCGTGCGCCTAGCCCGCTGGGGGCTAATAATCCCTTCATCATTCCATGAGTTGGCCTCATCGTAGCGGCCCAGCCGCCGACCCTGCCAGCGGACTCCGATCGCTCCTAGTACAGCCAGTGCAGCAATTTTGCCCACTAGGGGGACCTTCTCCTGATACCCTAAGCATGAGATATCAAAGTTAATTTGCAAAGTCTGTTACAAATCTTAATGCTCTGTGTCCCACCAGGGGAAGGCCATTCCCCTCCGTCCAGGGGACAGAGCGTGAGCCAAACGCACACTTTAGGAAGGCGATAAGGACGATCGGGATGATGCAGTGGTTCCTGCAAACGATTTGGTGGGTTCCGGGCTATGGCCTGCTGGGGGCATTGTTGACCCTCCCGTGGTCTACGGGTTGGGTGCGACGCACAGGTCCCCGACCCGCCGCCTACTTCAACCTGCTGATGACCCTGCTCTCCTTTGGGCATAGCCTCTTGGCCTTTCGCTATTCCTTCACCCAGCCCGTCCAACAGTTGGAATTTCCCTGGTTACACGTGGCTGACCTTGATCTGTCGCTGGCGATCGAGCTTTCGCCCGTGAGCCTGGGTGCCCTTACCCTGGTAACCCTCATTAGCCTCCTGGCCCAGGTGTATGCCCTGGGGTATATGGAAAAGGACTGGGCGTTGGCGCGATTCTTTGGGCTGATGGGCTTTTTCGAGGCGGCCTTGGGGGGCATCGCCCTCAGTGATTCCCTCTTCCTCAGCTATGCCTTGCTGGAATTGCTCACCCTTTCGACCTATTTACTGGTCGGTTTCTGGTATGCCCAGCCCCTCGTGGTCACCGCTGCACGGGATGCCTTTTTGACCAAGCGGGTGGGGGATGTGATCCTACTGATGGGGTTAGTGGCGCTCTCTAGCTACGGGGCCGGTCTCAGTTTTTCCGAACTGGAAGCCTGGACGAAAACGGCCCCCTTGCCCCCGCTCACGGCCACCCTCTTGGGATTGGCCCTAATTGCGGGTCCTACCGGCAAGTGTGCCCAATTCCCCCTCAACCTGTGGTTAGACGAGGCGATGGAAGCCCCCAATCCGGCCTCGCTGATGCGGAATTCGATCGTGGTCTCGGTGGGGGCCTATGTGCTGATTAAGCTACAGCCCGTGTTTACCCTGTCGCCGATCGCCTCGGACGTGCTGATTGTCATTGGGACGATGACCGCGATCGGGGCCTCGCTGGTGACGATCGCCCAGTTGGATATCAAGCGTGCCCTCTCCCACTCCACCAGTGCTTATCTGGGCTTGGTCTTTATTGCCGTCGGGTTGGGCCAAGTAGACATCGCCCTACTGCTGTTGCTGACCCACGCCCTGGCAAAAACCCTGTTATTCATGAGCAGCGGGGCCATCATTTTGACGACCAATAGTCAGAACATTACGGAAATGGGGGGCCTGTGGTCCCGGATGCCCGCGACGACGACGGCATTTGTGGTGGGAGCGCTCAGCCTCGTCTGTATGTTGCCCTTGGGGACCTTCTGGACGATCCAACGCTGGCTCAATGGTCGTTGGGAGGTGCCTGCGTGGCTCGTGGTTGTGCTGATGGTGGTGAATGGCCTGAGTGCCCTGAACCTGACCCGTGTGTTCCGCCTCGTCTTCCTGGGGTCGCCCCAACCCAAAACCCGCCGTGCCCCAGAAGTCGCTTGGCCAATGGCCCTGCCGATGGTGACTCTAACCGTGCTGGCCTTGCTTTCGCCCCTAGTTCCCTTCCACTGGCCCTACTGGCTCAGCCCAACCACGCCCCTAGCCAACGAGGATCAGCCATTGATCCAGCTTGCCTTGCCATTGGTCATGGCGTCCGGGGTACTGGGCTGCGTGTTGGGGAGTTTGGTGGAATTTAGCCGCGAATGGTCGCGATCGACCCAAGCTTTCGTGCGCTTTTGCCAGGATCTCCTAGCCTACGATTTTTACATTGAGCGCATCTATGCCCTCACCGTTGTCAAAGGCGTCGCGACCCTATCCCAGATCACAACCTGGTTCGATCGCTACGTGGTCGATGGCCTAGTCAACCTGGCAGGATTAGTCACCGTCATGGGTGGGCAGGTATTGAAATACAACGTCACCGGGCGATCGCAGGTATATGTGCTAACGATTGTCCTGGGCGTAGGGTTAATTTTGTGGTTTGTGCTGAGTGGAGGGATAATTAGTTTTGGGTTTTGATGGTAGGGGCGGGTTGTGCCAATATCTTTCCCCAGCACCAAAACCTTGATAAACCCGCCCATTTCAGTACAGGTCGTTTGTGCCAATATCTTTCCCCAGCACCAAAACCTTGATAAACCTGCCCATCAAAAATTTTGAATTTTGAATTTTGAATTATCAATTGTAAGTTGTGATTTGGAAAGCGAATATGCTCAGTGTTTTGATCTGGGTTCCGTTAGTGGCAGCCGCGCTGGTTGGGTTTTGGCCGGAACAGTTGAGGCCACAGCGGGCACGATCGCTGGCGTTGGCACTGACGACAGGGGTGTTTTTCTGGACGATCGCGATCGCGGTACAGTTCCATCCCAGTCAAGCCGGAATGCAGTTTGTAGAAAATATTCCCTGGGTAGATTGGATTGGCCTGAACTATCACCTGGGGCTGGATGGTCTATCCTTACCGTTGATTTTTCTGAATAGTTTTCTGACGATCGTCGCGATCTATAGTAGCGATCGGGAATTGCCACGATCGGGGCTTTATTATGCGTTAATTCTCATTCTTAATGGTGCCGTTGCTGGAGCCTTTCTGGCCCAGGATTTGTTGTTATTTTTCCTGTTCTATGAAGTTGAAATTATTCCGCTCTATTTCCTGATTGCCATTTGGGGGGGCAGTCGGCGGGGCTATGCAGCAACCAAGTTTTTAATCTATACGGCCCTGTCGGGTATTTTCCTGCTGGCTGCATTCCTGGGGATGGCCTGGGTGGCGGGGGTGAATAGCTTTGACTATGAGCTACTGCGATCGCAGGTGTTACCCCTGGGAACCCAGATCGTCCTGCTGATCGGCTTGCTGATTGGCTTTGGGATTAAGGTGCCCTTCTTCCCGCTCCATACTTGGCTCCCCGATGCCCACGTGGAAGCGTCAACTCCCGTTTCTGTGCTGCTGGCCGGGGTATTGCTCAAACTGGGCACCTATGGCCTGCTGCGGTTTGGGGTTGGCCTGTTCCTGGAAGCCTGGGTGGAGATTGCCCCCTGGTTAGCGGTCTGGGCAGCGGTGAGTGCCCTGTATGGGGCAGCCTGTGCCATTTCCCAGCAGGATATGAAAAAGGTGGTCGCCTATTCCTCGATCGCCCACATGGCCTTTATTTTGCTGGCGGCGGCGGCGGCTACCCGTCTGAGTTTAGTCGCTGCCGTGGGGCAAATGGTCAGTCATGGTCTGATCTCGGCGCTCCTCTTTCTTCTGGTTGGGGTGGTCTATCAAAAAAACGGCAGTCGCGATATCAATTTCCTGCGTGGGCTACTCAATCCGGAACGCGGCTTACCGCTGGTGGGCAGCTTGATGATCCTAGGGGCAATGGCCAGCGCTGGAGTACCGGGGATGGTGGGCTTTATTAGTGAATTCCTGGTATTTCGTGGCAGTTTCCCGATCTTCCCTGTCCAGACCCTCCTGTGCATGGTGGGTACGGGCTTAACGGCTGTTTATTTCCTCTTGATGATCAATCGCGTCTTTTTTGGTCGCCTGACCCCCCAGCTAGCCCGTTTGCCCCGTGTTACTTGGCCCGATCGTCTGCCCGCGATCGTCCTGTCGCTGCTGATTGTCTTCCTGGGGATGCAACCGATCTGGCTGGTGCGCTGGAGTGAACCCCAAATTGGGTCGCTGTTGCTCCGCACGCCTGAAGCCCAAACGGTCTACTTTCCACAATTCTTGAGTCAGGGAATTACCTCAAGTTGGCAGAATTCAAGGTTCAAAATTCAAAATTCAGAATTCAAAATTCCAGATGGGCGGGTTGATGGCGGTGATGGGTAATGAAGGAGATTTTGGTGTGACCCAATCTTATATAGCAATCCCAGATGATTCATGAGAGAAGCCAATCCTATATCTACTGATAGAGATTCACTATGTCCCTTCCCATTCTCATAAATGACTTGGGATTGCTATAATTAGGATTTCATCCCTAGATGGGCGGATTTATGAAGGTTGTAAGTCATGGAGGAAGATTTTGGTACAACCCGTCCCTACGATTAAAATTCAATCCCTAGACGGGCGGGTTTATGAAGGTTGTGAGTCATGGAGAGAATTTTGGATAAAACCCGCCCCTACGATTAAAATTTAATTTCTACTTGTCAATTGAAATATGGGTAAAACTGTAACCACAAAACATCCCTTAGCTGCCTATATCGATCGCCTGGAAGCGGGTGAAGCTCTCTTGCGGGATACGCCGGCAAATCTCATTGAGGTGGTGGGTATCCTGAAAAGTTATGGGATCGTCCTGGATGCCTACTCGAATAATCTAAACTATATCGCCGATCGCCAGTTCCTCGTCTTTTTTCCATTTTTTAAGTATTTTAATGACGATATTTCTGTTGGTAAGTTATTCAGACATTGGTGGCACGATCGCATTAACTTTGAATATGCTGAATACTGTATGCGGGCGATGCTCTGGCATGGGGGCGGGGGGCTGGATGCCTATGTGGATACGCCGGAATTTCGGGCAAATTGTGAGACGGTGATTCAAGCGAAATTTAAGGGTAATTTTTTCGTCCTAGGATTACACAAAATTTTTCCGGAATTTTTGCCGGAACAGTTACGCCAGATGGCCTACTACGCGGGGTTGGGGCAGTTCTGGCGCGTGATGAGTGATATTTTTATGAGCCTGTCCGATCGCTACGATCGCGGCGAAATTAAGTCCATCCCCCAGGTTGTCGATCATATTCAGCAAGGTCTCGTGAATGCTGCCAGTAAGCCCATTACCTATCGCGTTTTCATTCGAGGCCAAGCCTATGACCTCATTCCAGCCAGTGCTGGGTTAACTTTCCTTATGGATGTGGCAGTTCCCTACGTTGAAGCCGTCTTTTTCCGGGGAACACCTTTCCCAGGTACCGTTTCCTATAACGCCCAAGCCTATCAAATCCCGGTTGACCAGGCCGACTTTGCCTACGGTGCCCTCTATGCCGATCCCTTACCGATCGGGGGTTCGGGTATTCCTCCCACGCAATTAATGCAGGATATGCGCCATTTTATTCCGGATTATCTGCATGAAATTTATCGCCAAAGCCTGCGCCAGGAGGATGATCTGCGGGTGCAAATTTGTGAAACCTTCCAAAAGTCGATGTTCTGTGTGACAACAGCCGCCATTCGCGGGTTAGCTCCCCACCCGATCGGGACCACTGATCCCCAACAACGCCAAGAGAATCGGGCCTACCTAGAGGGTTGGATGAATCGCTTTATGACCTCCCGCTTAGAATTTGTCAATCAATAAGGGGTTAGATAGGGTGAGATAGCTTGGCCTTGAACCCCTAAAGCACAAAGAACACCAAGATACACCCAGCACTTTGTGAACCTTCGTGTTCTTGGTGTCTTAGTGGTTCCTCAATAACCCCAAACATCACGAGATAACTGATGCAGATCACCGAATTACTCAACGCCCTAAACATACCCATGACCCACTCCCCCAAAATTATTGTCCTCGACGATGATCCCACCGGCTCCCAAACGGTGCATAGCTGCCTCCTCCTCTGCCAATGGGATATGGATACCCTATGTCTAGGACTCACCGATGAATCCCCCATCTTTTTTATCCTGACCAATACGCGGGCACTCCCCCCCGATCAAGCTGCCGCCGTCACTCGCGAGGTTTGCCAAAACCTCAAGCAAGCCCTTGCCCAAACCGCCATTACCGATTTCCTCGTCGTCAGCCGCTCCGACTCTACCCTGCGCGGCCACTACCCGATCGAGACTGATGTGATTGCTGCTGAGTTAGGTCCTTTTGATGCTCACTTCCTGACCCCTGCCTTCTTTGAAGGGGGACGCATTACCCGTGATAGTGTTCACTACCTCAAAATTGCTGGTGTAGATACTCCCGTCCATAAAACTGAGTTTGCCCAGGATTCAGTCTTCGGCTACCACCACAGTTACCTCCCCGATTATGTAGCCGAAAAGACCCAAGGGCGCATTCCCGCTAACCGGGTAGAGCGCTTCCTCCTGGCCGACGTGCGATCGGGTACCTACGATCGCCTGATGGGTCTCACCGGCAATGTCTGTGTCGCCGTCGATGCTGAAACCCAGACTGATATGGATCGCTTTGCCCAGGATGTCCGCCGCGCCGCTAGCCAGGGCAAGCGCTTCCTATTCCGGAGTGCCGCCAGCTTGCTCACTTCCCTAGCCGCCTTACCCCCCCAACCCGTGGTTGCCAATGAAATGGCCCAGTATGTCCGTCAGAGTAACCCTGGAGTCATCCTCGTCGGGTCTCATGTCCAGAAAACCACTGCCCAACTTACCCAGCTTCTGCAAGATCCAACTGTGAGGGGGATTGAAGTAGATGTCTCCCACCTGTTACAGGGCGCGCCGGAGCAGCGCGATCGCCTGCGGGAGCAGGTGTTAGCCAGCGTTCAAACCGTCTATGCTAGCGGGCAAACGCCCGTAATCTATACCAGTCGTCAGGAATTAACCTTCCCCGATGCTACTACGCGACTGGCCTTCGGAACTGGGGTATCCAGTCTACTGATGGCGATCATACAAGGCTTGCCATCAGACATCGGCTTTTTGATCAGCAAGGGGGGCATTACCTCCAACGATGTCCTCAGTATAGGATTAGCCCTGAAATCAGCCCGCCTGCTTGGCCAAATCCTGCCAGGCGTTTCCGTCGTGCGCACCCCTCTCAATCACCCCCAGTTTCCCACACTGCCCGTCGTTCTCTTCCCCGGTAATGTAGGCGATAATGATGCCCTAGCCACGGTTTACCATCGCCTACGGGTAGCCGCCCATAATGAGCACACTGAAACAGACTGAGAGGAGGGAGAAGAGAGAAGAGAGCTGATCCTCAACCGAATGCTGTAGGGGCGGGTTTAGCAGCCCGCTGACCATTAACAGAATAAATTGAATATAAACCCGCCCTGTTGGGTTCCGTATCTAACCCTAGCGGGCGGGTTGGGGGGCCTGCCCCCGCGTGCGGGGGTTGGGGGGCCTGCCCCCGCGTGCGGGGGTTGGGGGGCCTGCCCCCCTTGTCAGTAAAACCAACCCTACTGCTAATTTCAAGACTGGCAAGGTCCTGTCCTTTCATCAGGGATCTGACTATCCCCTATTCCCTACCTCCTGTTCCTTACTATGATGGCACCTCATTAGCAAGGGGAAGGCTGTATTAATGTTCCAGATTGATGGATCGCCTCAGTTAATTAATCCAATCAATGTCAATTTCAAGATCATTCTCATCCAAGACAAGATCATCCTCATCCAAAGATATGGGCTTAAAAGATGCAGGATTAGTCTTATGCAGAGGCTTATATAGGTTTGGCTTAGCGGTGTCTTCTACAACTCTTCTGGATGATTTCATGACTGATGTTGTAGGTTTTTTGCAGATGAGGTGCCTGCTTGACCTGTGTTTGCTTGACTTCTGTAGGGTACCCCCTGAGACAGCTAGGGGCACATATTGGTTTGCAAAAGCTGATTCAGAGAGGGCAACAGGATTGATTTTCTTGAGGAAAAAGTCCACTGTTTCCTGCTTGAGCCAGCCGCGAAGAACTGCTAGGGCACCGATTCTAATACCTATCTTTTGCTGTTCCTTCAGTAAATCCTGAAGTTGTGCCTCTGTCAGCAAACCCGACGCAGTTAGATAGTAACCTAGGGGATAAGACTTAGGCTGATCCAGGAGTTTGGGCCACAGATGTACAAAAAACTCCACCGTTTCAGGCTTAATCCAGCCACGCAGGGCTAGGATCTCTCCAAGCTTTTTGTCAGGAAATCGGGACTGATCTTGGAGAGCAACCTCAACCTGACTCGGTGACACCAGACCAGCCATTGCCAACAGTTCGCCAATGCGAGTGGAGACAAAAGAGGTAAGTAACATAAAGACCCACTTAGCAAGGATTAAGGGATTAATCAGAGGTTAACTTCTCAGAGGCTAACTTCAGCCACTAGCTACATCTAAATCAAAGCAATCTAATTCAAAGCAGTCTAATAAAGAATTTTTTATTTTTTAATTTTTTATTAGTGTCTTAAAATGCTTTGAATGCTTTCCTCGTTTTCCTGATTATTTCCTCGCTTGCCGTTGATCCCCCAACTAACTACAAGATAATTGTACTTCTACATACTGCGCTTTTACTAATCCTCCTTTTACTAATCTGCTGACTAATCTGTTCTGTTACTCATCCTCAAACTTGATTATCAATTTGATTACCAATTATTGAGTGATCACTATCTACATCAATATCTACTCACTACTCACCTCGGTAGTCGTGCATTCTAATGGAGTCAGCCACGGAAAACTGGGAGTTCCAGCCTGTGATTACCATTCCTATGCATTACTACCCTCACCTCCTCACTTCTATCCTAAAGGAGCATCCCTCTGCCTTCACTTTGCCACTCAACTCCCTGCCTGACTCTCTCTGTTTTGCCTTACTTCTTCAGGAGACTTTCCTTGTCAGAATTTGGTCCTTACGTCTAGGCTGATTAATGATTATTTAATCATTGATGGGAACAGTATAGCAGGTTTATTTGAGAATCGAACGGTTTGATTAATATTTTTTATGGTTTCTTGACAAATTCTTGTGTGAGGTGAATATCTATATATAGCAATCCCAAGTCATTTATGAGAATGGGAAGGGACATAGTGAATCTCTATCAGTAGATATAGGATTGGCTTCTCTCATGAATCATCTGGGATTGCTATATATACTTGCATGTGCTGATAGCATAGGATATTCATTTATCAATATTTGTACCTACAACTTCACCCCGCCACAACCATTAGGGCATCTCGAATACAGTATCGGTAATCATAAAGGTTCATTCTAGAATGGCCTAGACGAACCTTATAGGCTTGCTCTATGCTCCTGAACCTCCCAGTTCTGTGGTGTTGGCGTTACTCTCCGATCGCGGGTATCGCTGTTGGTGCCGCCAGTATAATCCTGATTGCTCCGGGGGGATGGGCAGAGTCAACTCTATTCCTGGCCTATCCGCCCCCCAACCACGAAACCACTGCCAGCGGAATTTTCTTAATTGGCACGGCTCCGCCAGCGGGCACCGTCCGGGTCAACGGTCAAGCGATCGCCCGTTCCCCGGCGGGACACTTTGCTCCTAGCTTCCCCCTGCAAGTGGGCGAGAATCGCTTTCGCTTGCAATACCAAGAGCAGGAAATCCAACTAACCGTGACCCGCTTGGCGACGACCCCGCCCTTGCCTGTGGGAGCCAACTTTGCCCCAGATTCCCTGGAACCAGCGGTTGATGTTGCTCGCCTGCCAGGGGAGTTAATTTGCCTGAGCGCGATCGCGCCGCCTCAAGCCGCTGTCTCCGTTGAACTGGGAGGCCAAACCCTACGGCTGACGGAACAACCGCGTCAGGTCTTGCTACCCGATAATGCGGCGGTCCTCACTGGCTTAAATCACCCCACGATCGCCGATCAGGCAGGCCAGTACCAGGGCTGTCTCACCTTTACCCAACCGGGTGCCCTTGGTGTGCCCCACTTTCACCTGACGTGGCAGGGCCAAACGGTGACGCAGCCGGGACCGGGACAGGTCACCATCCTGAATCCCAGCCAGTTAGCGACGATCGCCGTCACGGCCCCATCGGGAACCGCTCGCACCGGCCCCAGTACCACCTATTCCCGCTTAACGCCCTTGCCGACTGGGACCCAAGCCCAAGTTACCGGCCGAGCCGGAGACTGGGCACGGCTAGACTATGGCGCTTGGATTCGGGCCAGTGAAACCCGCCCCGTTGCTGCCAGCGTCCCCCCCCACAGTCTGATCCGTAGCCTGAAATCACGGGAGCGCGATGGCTGGACTGATGTGATCTTTCCCCTCCAGGTCCCAGTGCCCGTATCCGTCACCCAGGACGATCGCCGCTTTACCCTCACCCTCCACAACACCACTGCCCAAACCGACACGATCTACCTCGCCACCAGTCCCGTGATTCACCGCTTGGATTGGTCCCAACCGGCCCCCGATCGCATTACCTATGATTTTCAACTGAAGTCCAATCAACAATGGGGGTATCAATTGCACTATGAGGGCACCAGCCTGATCCTGTCCCTGCGCCATCCCCCCGATTTGCGCCAAGCCTCACCCCAAGGGCCTCTGCGAGGGGTACAGGTGCTCCTCGATCCGGGCCACGGCAGCGAGGCTGATCCGGGTGCACGGGGACCAACGGGGTATCCGGAAAAGGAGGTCACGCTGATCATGGCCCATTTGGTGCGCGATCGTTTACAGGCGCTAGGGGCCACAGTCACGATGACCCGCGAGGGGGACGAGGACTTGTATCCCAACGATCGCGTGGCCATGATTGAGCAACACCAACCGACGATCGTCCTGAGCTTGCACTATAATGCCCTCCCTGACGATGGCGACGCGCTCAATACCCAAGGGCTAGCTGCCTTTTGGTACACTACCCAGTCCCATAGCCTTGCGGCTTTCCTGCATGACTATCTGGTTCGCACCCTAGATCGCCCGTCCTATGGGGTGTTTTGGAATAATTTGGCCCTGACCCGCCCCACGATCGCCCCCAGCGTCATGTTGGAGCTAGGATTTATGATTCACCCAGAGGAATTTGAGTGGATTGTTGATCCAGCAGCCCAGCAGGAATTGGCCACCGCGATCGCGGATGGTCTCCGTCTTTGGGTTGAACAAGCGATCGCGGATGGGAAATAACCCCGCTTAGACCTCTGGTTCAAGCCCTGCTGCTCGCAGTTGGGCTGCTAGTCGCTCTGCCCGTTGTCGTTCCTGTTCTACGCGTTGGCGCTCTAGGGCAACCTGTTCCGTTCCCCAGAGGAGTAAATTTCCCGCCTCATCCCACCAGCGCAGCCAGTAACCGTTGCGGTTTTCCCGCACCCCTTGCCAAACCCCTAGCCAAAGCCCCATCTCGGGTAGCCAAAATCGACCCGCCGGGTCCGGTGACTCTAGGTGATATGAACCGGTAGCTTGCAGCCGGTACAGTTCTAGTTCGCCCGTTGCGGGGTCAAAAATACCGTAATTAGGCACCTGCAAAATCTGTTCATAGAAGAAAAACTTGCCCGGTGGATAGGTTTGCTTGGCCGAATACTCGCCGCCATCCGTGTCGGACAAAAACTCCAGGACGATCGCCGGGATATCCCCCTGGAGGCGGGGCGTGTAGCTCCGGACAATCTGAGCGCGATCGACCTGAATCTGGGGGATGAAGGCCCAATCAGGCGCTTTGACCACTACCTGACCGTCGATCGTGGCACAAATGCCGTAATTGGTCGGCATTAAGGCGGTTTCGGGTAGGCGACCAGCCAGTTGCAAGCTTTCCGTGAGGGCGGCGGCTAGGGCGGGTTGGTTGATATTGTCCACGGGATCATCGGGCAGAACAAATTCATCCGGTAATTTTTCCCAGGTGACCGTGTAGCGAGGTGAGGTAGCTAACATGGGGGAATCCACACCAAAGGAGCAACTTCTTCAATGTACGCGATGTACACCACGATGTACGCGACGCCTCGATTGCCTGACAGACGTAGAAAACTAGCGTGGCAGCCCCGGAAAACAGCGAAGGCAGGCAAGATGCCTGCCCCAGCCAATCTTAGAAACTGGTTGGCGTTCGCGCTGATTGACCCCGAAGAATCGCCTGGGTTAAGCGAATCGCCTTAATTTCCTTGAGACCGCTAAACGGCTGCCAGTTCCGGTTGAGCCACGGGACGCTTGCTGTGGCGAATGCCTTCGATCGCAGTGCGGTAATCCTTCGCCTTGAAGACGGCAGACCCGGCCACGATCGCATTGGCTCCAGCTTCTAGCACCTGCCAGGTGTTATCCCCCTTAAGACCGCCATCCACTTCAATCCAGGGATCGAGGCCCCGTTCATCGCACATCTGGCGCAGCTTACGGATCTTGGGCACCACCCCTGGAATAAAGCTTTGGCCGCCAAACCCAGGGTTGACGCTCATGAGCAGAATCAGGTCACAAACCTCTAGCACATACTCAATCAGATCGAGGGGCGTGGACGGGTTGAGCACGACACCCGCTTGCTTACCCAGTTCCCGGATTTGGCACAGGGTACGGTGCAAATGGGGCGAGGCATTATGCTCGGCGTGGACGGAAATGATATCGGCGCCGGCCTTGGCGAAGTCCGCCACATATTTTTCGGGTTCGACGATCATCAGGTGGACATCCAGGGGCTTGGCCGTCACTGGACGCAGGGCTTCTACAATCAGCGGTCCGATCGTGATATTAGGGACAAAACGACCATCCATCACGTCCACATGAATCCAGTCAGCCCCGGCCTGATCCACCGCTCGCACCTCATCGCCCAGGCGACTAAAATCTGCTGATAGAATGGAGGGAGCAACGACAATCGGTTTCTGAGAAGTGGCTGAGGTCATGATAGGCAACGCTCTCCGCATAGGATCTGGGTCGTATCTATCGTAACAAAATTTCATGTTCTAATTTCAGCTTCTTTTAAGCCTGTTCAAGTTTTACGCTGGTTCAAGTGGGTGGGTAAACTTCTCCGCGTTTCAGGGGTTAGGTAAAACACAATGGCGGCGATTGCGCGATATTTTTGGCCGGGTCTACTCAGCAGCTTAACCCTGGTTGTTACCCTGGGGGGGCAGCCTTGGGGACAAGCGACGCTTGCCTTTGACGGCGGTGATCCCTCCCGTGGCAAAAGTGGCATTGATGCCTATCGGCTTCAGGCACCGCCCTACCAATTAACCGGGCGCAAGATCGCGATCGGCCAGGTGGAAATCGGTCGTCCGGCCAAGTTTGGTTTGGATAAGGCTCCAGGTAACAACCAAGCCGTTAGCCTGATCCGGGCGTTCTTCCGCGATACCCCCGCCAAAACCAACACGGGGATTGATCCCCACGCCCAAAATGTGGCCAGCATTATGATCAGTACCGACAAATGGGCACGGGGGGTGGCACCCAATGCTCGCCTCTACTCAGCCGCTGTCGGTAATCTACGGCGTAATGCTCAACCGGAGGAATGCCTGTCGGCCCAGCATGTTGCCCTGCAAAATGGCGGTGATGTGCGGGCGATTAACTTTAGCTTTGGGGAATCCCTGGCCCAAGATCCGCGACCCAATGCCCGCCTGGATGGCAATGCCCTGTTGACCCAATGTGTAGACTGGTCAGCGCGGGTTCATAATGTCGTTTATGTGGTCGCTGGTAACCAGGGCAAGGGGGGTATTCCCATCCCAACGGATAATTACAACGGCATCACGGTCGCTTTTACCACACAAGTTGAAGGGCTGTTTGCCCAGATCGACTTTGCCAACCTGGGGAGTGAAACCAGTGATATTGCCAAGCGGGTGGTGGGCCTGGAGAGCAATGTTGGAAATCGACGGGCCATCGGTTTGGTAGCCCCCGGCAGTGGGATTTCGGTGCTGAATCCTGATGGCAAGCTGATCCGGTCCAGCGGCACCAGCTTTGCGGCCCCCCACGTTACGGCAACCGTGGCCCTGCTCCAGGAATTTGGCGATCGGCAACTGCACAAGCAAGCCCCCAATTGGAGTTTGGCGAGTCGGCGGCAGGAGGTGATGCGGGCCGTGCTGTTGAACTCGGCGGAAAAAATTCGCGATCAGGGGGACGGCTTGCGCCTGGGGATGACCCGCACTTTACTGGCCCGGAATCGTCGCACTTGGTTAGAGTCTGATGCCTACCGCGATCGCGCCATTCCCCTGGATGAAGAATTGGGGACCGGACAACTCAACGCCTTTCGCGCCCAGCAACAGTTCAGTGCGGGGCAATGGTCCCCCGATCGTCCGGTTCCCGCGATCGGCTGGGACTATCGCCAGGTAGCGGCCCCAGGGAGTGCGGGTCGGGCCACGGCTCCGGTTTCCCAAGATTATCCGTTGGCTAATCCCCTGAAGGTGGGTAGCTTTGTGTCAGCAACCCTAACCTGGAACCGTCAGGTAGAGTTGAAGGACACGAACCAGAATGGTCAATATGATCTGGGCGAAAGTTTCCACGATCGCGGGTTGAATAATCTCGATCTGTACCTGATGCGGGCGGAAGACACGGATGTTAGCCAAAGCCTCTGGTCGTCCAATAGCCTAGTTGATAGTACGGAACACCTCTTCTTCCAGATTCCGACCACTGGGCGCTATAAATTGCGGGTCGTTTACCGCGATCAAGTCAATGAGGCTGTCCAACCCTATGCCCTAGCTTGGTGGACAGTGCCACAACGCTAGCGGGTATGGATTGCAAGCCAACTCAGTGACCAAGGCTCCACGATCAATTGAATATAAACAATTGAATATAAACCCACCCTTTGGGGTCCCTGATCTGACCCTGGGGGGCGGGTTTTATCGATTTTCCCGATAGAGTGAAGTTCTCCTTGCCGGTAAACCCGCCCCTATCCCTAATTTGCAGACTGCAAGGTCCTGTCATCTCATCATTCACCCGACTATGACTGATTTGACTGTATCTCATCAGCACGGGCAAGGCTGTATCGGGCAAGGCTGTATATTGACTGCCCTAGTAGCCGATCGGCTCTTCCTGATTGTGTATGGGCGGCACATCAGCTACAGCTACAGGTACTGGGGCACTCTTGGCCGGTTCGAGGAAAATCATGTGTTGGGGTTTGGGGCTAACCAAGCCGGTACTGGCCTGCTCAGCCTGTTGGGCCAACTGATTACGCAGAATCTCGTTAGCACTAATCAACTGGCGTTCATTTCGCCGCAAGAGTTGTAGTTCCTGATAGACAGCGCCCCAGGCTTGTTGAGAGTAAACATTGACGGCATAGGCCCCCAGAACCACTGCGGCTAGCCCACAGGATAGGAACAAGGTGCCCTGCTGAATGCCCGTAAACACCCGTAACCAGAGGGGGAGTTCCGATGGCAACGGCAAACTTTCCACCGTCGCCGGGGGGGTGATTTCGGGCGAGGGTAAATCAGGGACAGCGGCTAAAGGGGGGAAATCTACATCAGGAGCCAGCGCGGCGGTCCCTTCCACCCAGTTGGCTTCTCGCTGTCGCTGCCTCGTTAACCGCTCTTGTCGTCGCGATCGGGCGGGAACATTAGACCTTAAGGCAGCGGACATAGACTTCACCCCTCTCCTTCAGCACACTCGATTTAGGACAGCTACGGGACGATTCAGACTCGTCAGATAGGTGACTGACTTGCTGATCGTACCCGTTTTACCAAAATTGCTATCAATTTTCTTGACCTTGGCAAAAAAATAACTGATTCAGCCAATCGTCAAGTTATCAAAATTACAACTTTGATGCCCCTGATTGTGACCTAGATAACCATTTCCCAACTGTTGCATGGATGCCAACGTGGGTTGTGACTCTGGGAAGTGTAGTTGCCTGATCCCGATTTCGTCAAGACGGGCTGGAGCCATCAATCACCAGGGTTTACATTTTGCAAAATAAAGAAGGCATAACTATACCAATGAGTGTACTGTTGGTAATACTCGCGGTAGCCCCAGGCTTGCGCGGTATAGACCTCACCGCCAGGAGCTTCGCGGGGCCGATCGCAATGGGTTTGCCAAAAGATCTCCCCAAAGGTTTCCCCACCGGTGCTCTTAGTCATAAGCTTGCAAACTGGGATACCGAACTTTACCGCGAAAAAACCGACGACACGACCACCGTCACGGTGGCTGAGGCAATCAACGCAAACGCCAACTGCACCACCCACTGGGTGGCCTGTTGGTAGGTGGTGAACCGATCGTTAAACTTGGCCTGCTCCACTTCTAGGCGATCGAATTTAGCCGTGACATCCGCTTCTAGGCGATCGAATTTAGCCGTGACATCCGCTTCTAGGCGATCGAATTTAGCCGTGACATCCGCTTCTAGGCGATCCAGCTTGTCCGCGATATCCTTCAGGGTGGGTTCTGCGTTCATGGGGCCTCCATTCCTTTAAACAGGTAGATTCGCACGGGGGTTAAAGTCTTCTAGCTGGCGCAGTTTCTCGTACAGTTCCCGTTCCTGGGGGCTGATGTGTTTAGGGATCACCACTTGAATTTCGACAATTTGATCACCCCGGCGACCCGTCTCATCGGGATAGCCCTTTTGTGCCAACCGCAACCGCTGCCCTGAACTGACACCCGCCGGTACGGTCATCTTAACGGGTCCATCTAAAGTGGGGATTTCGATCGCACCCCCTAAAACCGCTTCACTGGGGGTTAGAGGTACCTGACAAAGAATATCAATGCCTTCAACCTTGAAAAAGGGATGGGGGATAACATCAATTTTGAGATAGAGATCTCCCCCCGCAATCCCCTGACCTCGTAGACGAATGCGCTGCCCCGACACCATACCAGCGGGCAGGTTCACCTCTAGCGATCGGCCATCTTCCAAGCGAATTCGTTCCCGTCCGCCTAAATAGGCTGTTTCCAGGGGCACCGAGAGGCGAGCTTCGGCATTGCGTGGGGTCGGGCGAGGGTTGACTGTATAGGCCGTGCGTGTGGTTCCAGGCCGAAACTGGGAACTCCGGCTCGCGGTGTTGGCCCCGGTGCTACTGCTCGTGCCATTGCGGCTAGGACGACGACCGAGTAGTTGATCAACAAAGCTGTTAAAGTCCTCAACATCAAAATCAATTTCTTCACGGGTTACGGTACGGCTATTGCTGCTCCAACCTGCCGCCGATCGCGCAGCCTTACCGGCAAATCCCCGCTGTTTCCAGAACCGGCTGAACTGGTCATACTGCGATCGCTTACTGGCATCAGACAGGACTTCGTAGGCTTCGCCAATATCCTTAAACTTTTCCTCTGCTGCCTTATCCCCTGGATTTAGGTCAGGATGGTACTTCCGGGCCAGTCGCCGGTATGCCTGCTTGATCTCATCCACCGAGGCATCTCTGGCCACGCCTAAGATTTCGTAATAGTTCCGAAAGTTTTGCATAGTCTACAGGATAGTCGATCCAGCGAAGCCTGACAGGACAGGCATCTGCCCTACTGGGCATAGTCTACCAAGATCTATACAGTAGAAGAGGTGGAGCGCAGGCATCAGCCGTGGGCTAGATATCTCGCCTGGTTGAGCGACAAGGTCAATCTTGTGGGGTAGGCATCCCGCCTGCCAGCCAGATTCAATATCCCGCCTGCTAGCCAAACTCGAACCTTGGGCCGTGTTGAGGAGAACCTCAGATGATCGCGACAGCACCCACCCAATCCTTACTGACTTTTGAGGAATACCTGGCCTATGACGATGGTAGCGATACCCGCTACGAACTGGTGGATGGGGAATTAGTGGCCATGCCCCCGGAGTCCCCCGAAAATCTGGCGATCGCCCGGTTCCTCCTCACAGAGTTGCTGAAATACTTGCCATTGCAACGTGTCGCCTACAACACTGAGATTGAAGTGTCTGGCCGCCGTGCCCGGTGTCGAGTCCCAGATCTTCTAGTGCATAGTGAAGAATCCCTAGCGGCCCTGACAGGGGCCAGTCGTGCTACCCTAACGCGGGATATGCCCCCACCCGCGCTAGTGATTGAAGTCGTCAGTCCCGGCACGGCTAACCGCGATCGCGACTATCGCTACAAACACACCGAGTATGCCGCCCGTGGCATTGCCGAATATTGGATTGTTGACCCCGAAACCCGGCAAGTCACCCTGTGCCAATGGGTCAATGGCCAGTACGAAGACACGATTTTGACCGGATCGACTCCGATTGCTTCGGCAGTGATTCCCAATCTGACATTAACCGTTGATCAGATCTGGACAATTCTGGACAATTGCTAATTAAACCAAGCCCAAACCCCTAAGACACCAAGATCACCAAGATCCACTCAGCTCTTCGTGCCCCTTCGTGTCCTTCGTGTCTTCGTGGTTACCATCGCCCCTCAGTTTTAGATCCAATCATCCTCATCCCCCCAATCCTCATCGTCATAGCCGTTATAGCGCTTGCCCCGATCGTACCCCCCGCGATTCCCCCGATCATAGCGATCGCCCCGATCCGAGAGACTCCCCGATCGCGACTCACTCAGGGGGCGACGATCGGCCTCACGGCGGGAAGTCTCGCGGCTAGAACTCAACGAACGGCGCTTGCGATCGCCCTGGCCAAAAGGACTTGCCTCGCGGAGTTCTGAGAAGGTGCGTTTGATCGGCTCCAGCAGATCATCCTCTTCCTCTTCCTCAAAACGCAGAGCCGTTTCCCGTTTCAATTCGTAGAGGGCATCCTGCAATTCTGCCTGGGTAATATCTAGCCCGCGCTCATCCTCCTGTTCCAGGCAGTCCCGCAGTTCCCGCACCAGTAGCTCAATGCGTTTGCGCAGATCGCTGGCAAAGTACACGCCAAAGTCGAGGCTGAGTTCCCGCAGTTGCCGTTCTGCCCGGTTCGCTAGGGCCTCTACCCGGTTGCGTTTTTCCACCCGCTCCCGCCGTTCGCGATCGACCTCGGCAAACTCCTCTGCTTCCCGGATCATGCGCTGCACTTCGGCTTCGCTTAGGGTCGATGCGCCCTGAATCACAATGCTTTGCTCCCGTCCCGTACTGCGATCGAGGGCCGTGACTTGCAAAATCCCGTTGGCGTCAATATCAAAGGACACCTGGATCTGGGGCACCCCTCTGGGAGCCGGAGGAATACCGGTGAGTTTGAATCGGCCTAGGGATTTGTTATCCGCCGCCATCTCCCGTTCACCCTGGAGGACGTGGATTTCCACCAGGGTTTGGCCATTTTCCGCCGTGGAGAAGATATCCGATCGCCGCACTGGGATAGTGGTATTGCGCGGGATTAGCTTTTTCATCACCCCACCGATCGTCTCTAACCCCAGGGATAGGGGGGTGACATCCAACAACAGCACATCTTTCACTTCCCCGGCTAGGATCGCCGCCTGGATCGCCGCCCCCACGGCCACCACTTCATCCGGGTTAACATTTTGGTTGGGTTCTTTGCGGATGAGCGATCGCACCACGTCCTGCACAAAGGGAATCCGGGTCGAACCGCCCACAAGAACGACTTCATCAATTTGAGCCGGGGTCATGCCCGCATCAGCAAGGGCGCGTTTCACCGGCTGTTGCAAGCGGGCGATTAGATCATCGCAGAGACCCTCGAATTGGGCGCGAGTGAGGCGAGCTTCCAGATGCTTTGGGCCATCTTCAGTAGCGGTGATAAAGGGCAGGTTGATATCGGTGACCGCCACGCCCGATAGTTCAATCTTGGCCTTTTCGGCAGCTTCCATCAGGCGTTGCAGAGATTGGCGATCGCGGCGCAGATCGATCCCTTCAGCTTCGAGAAATTGTTCCGCCAGCCAATCAACGATTTTGCGATCGAAGTCATTACCGCCCAGTTGGGTATCGCCACTGGTGGCCTTGACCTCAAATACGCCATCACCGACCTCCAGGATGGACACATCAAAGGTACCGCCGCCTAGGTCAAACACGAGAATCGTCTCATTGTCCGCCCGGTCTAACCCGTAGGCGAGGGAGGCGGCGGTGGGTTCATTGAGAATACGTTTCACCTCCAGGCCCGCAATCCGGCCAGCGTCGCGGGTGGCCTGCCGTTGGGAGTCGTTGAAGTAGGCGGGGACGGTGATCACAGCGCCGGTGACGGGTTCGCCCAGGTAGCGGCTGGCTTCCTCCACCAGCTTTTGCAGAATCATGGCGGAGATTTCCTCCGGCGCAAATTCCTTTTGCAGGCGGGGACAGCGGATTTTGACGTTGCCTTGATCATCTCGGCGGATGGTATAGGCAACCCGTTTGGATTCGGGGGTGAGTTCTGAGTATTTGCGACCGATGAAGCGTTTAACCCCATAAAAGGTGTTTTGCGGGTTGAGGACGGTTTGCCGTCTGGCCATCTGCCCCACAAGCCGTTCACCCTCTTTGCTAAACCCGACGACCGAGGGAGTTGTCCTCATGCCTTCGGCGTTGGCGATGACTACTGGCTTGCCGCCTTCCATCACGGCAACGACTGAGTTGGTGGTGCCCAAGTCAATGCCAACTACTTTTCCCATCGATGACTCCGCTCCTGCGATCGCGCTTGCTGCCCACTGGGGCCGACTGAGATCCCCTTAGGTATTGTCGCTGTCTCAACCCAAGTTATCAACTATTCTATCTTGCTGGCCTTGCTGACCTTGCGGGCTGGGTGAATTTGGCTGTTCACTGCGATCGGTCTGACTTGGCCGCAGCAGGGCCTAGTGGGTAGGAGGGGAAGCGGGGGCAGCTTGCCCTAGCTGGGGCGCTTGGAGTATGAGACTGCAGCAATTGCCCCCAACGGTTTTCAGGTGGGGAGGGTTTTCGAGTTTTGTCTTCAAAATAGACGCTTAAATAGACGATTAAATAGACGATTAAGCTGTCTGTTCTGATCTCCTTCTCATGATTAGCTATAAAACCCATGCTTGCTGGCTGGTTTCTTCCCCAGCCAATTCTGGATCAATTTCCGAATTGCGCTTTTTCGACTGCTTCCAGGTTAAACCAGCCTCACAAAACAAAGTGTAATAACTCTGACGAGAGTTAAACACAACCTGATAAACTTCTTTAAGATGTGTCTGTAATTCGCTCAACTGCCAGTAATTCTTGCGCTTTAACCAAGCAATGATCGCTTGCTGCTGCTTTGGGGTCAAATAACCCAATGACCCTTTGTACTGCAATTTAAGATTCGCGATGCCATCTTCTAGATAGCGTTGGGTCCATTTGCTAATGAAGCCAGAACTCACCCCAAGACTGGCCTGAATCTGGCGGTGTTTGAAACCGTTGAGATACATCTGGACAGCAATGGCACGTTTGCTTTCACGCACATCAGGGTTAGATTGGATAAAGGCATTCAAATCCTCTAACATGGTATTCCCCTCTCAAGAATTCCTTCCCGAGTCATTATCTCATAATCAATTGACATTGATTACATGAAGAGTGCTAAAAGGCATTTGTTCAGGGAGCAGTTTACTTTTTTGAGAGAAAAATGAGGATAGAGAGAAGTGTCTAAATTATAGAGCTAAGCCCCATGATGTCTGCCGAAGACCAGCAAGAACTGAAGGCTTGTGTCCAGCGTCTTGCCGAACTGCTGTACCA
>Ga0209207_1000450_pt1 | contig 25607 bp, 27 predicted proteins | sample SaghotsprinmetaG_FD_184140 | JGI IMG/M metagenome (GOLD analysis project Ga0209207, IMG submission 184140) | Hot spring microbial communities from South Africa to study Microbial Dark Matter (Phase II) - Sagole hot spring metaG (SPAdes) (version 3) | ecosystem: Environmental > Aquatic > Thermal...
CCAGCGCACGCAGTTGTCCGGAGCGCAGTGGGAGGAGGCCAATGTGCCACAGGTCTTGGCGCACCGCTGTGCTTTCCTCAATGGCGGCCTTGAACCTTTTCCCCTCTCAAAAAAGTGAACTGCTCCCAATTGAAACAAACAGAAAACTGTTGAGGACGGGATAGTTATCTGTGGCGAGGTGGCCCAGATGCTTTTTGACAATCTCAGGAAAGTTTGATATCATCATACTATAGCAATCCTAAGTCATTTATGAGAATGGGAAGGGACATAGTGAATCTCTATCAGTAGATATAGGATTGGCTTCTCTCATGAATCATCTGGGATTGCTATAATAGTATTATGATTTTGATAGCCTCTAGTTTACACGATTAGAGGCTATTTTTGCAACATGTTTGCTGTCATTCAACACTTCTGCTCGTTAGCAATGCCAATGGCAATGGCAATACCCGTGGCGATCGGTGCTGGCCATCTCCAAGCCTTGGCCTATGACTGCCAACGCAGAGTTCTCCTGCGTTTGGGAGGATTGGGTGAAACCGTGTCTACCCCGATTGACAACCCCTATCCCCTGGAGTCTCTATGCCCACCTGGAACCCTAACCTAGCGCTCGGTATTCCCCTTATCGATGTTCAACATCAACAATTGCTTGATCAGTTGGATGCCCTCTCGGAGGCACTGAAGATGGGTAAAGGTGAATTTGAGTTGAGGAGTATTCTCAAATTTCTGGACATGTATGTTAACCAGCACTTTGGGTACGAAGAACAGTGTATGCATCGCTACCAGTGTTCGGTCGCCCAGATTAATCAGGATGCCCATCAAATCTTTATTCACAAGCTGCACATCCTGCGCCAAGAGATTGAGAGGTCCGGGGCCACGATCGAACTGGCCAATCGGGTCCAGCAAGAACTCACTAACTGGTTTGTGAACCACATTCAGTCGATTGACACCAAGATGAAAGCGGCGATACTCGCCTAGACAGGGGGCATCTACTCGTCCCGCAAGTCACCCTTTCACCGGGATTAGGACTGGGGTGGGGAGAGGCTACGCCTGCGGGGAGGGAGCCTCCGGTTCGGAGGGTCGTGGAATTTAGCGTTTGATTTAGCGTTTGATTTAGCGTTTGTAATACTACAATCAAGCATACAGGCGCGTAAGAGTTAGACGGAATGCGAGTTTTACTCCTCTATCCCCAGTTTCCCAAAAGCTTTTGGTCCTTTGAGAAAGCCCTGGAACTGGTTGACCGCAAGGCATTATTACCCCCCCTCGGTTTAATCACGGTGGCGGCGATCCTGCCCCAAACCTGGGAATTTAAGCTGGTCGATCGCAATGTGCGGGAGGTGACCGAAGCCGAATGGGCCTGGGCCGACTTGGTAATTGCGTCCGCCATGATTGTCCAGAAGGACGATTTTTTGGCCCAAATTCGGGAAGCGAAGCGGCGCGGCAAACGCGTGGCGGTGGGCGGCCCCTATGCCACGGCTTTACCCCAGGAACCCCTGGCGGCGGGGGCTGATTTCCTTGTCCTGGATGAGGGGGAAATTACCCTACCCCTACTGGTAGAAGCCCTGGAAAACGGCAAAACCCAGGCAGTCCTGCGGGCCAATGGGGAGAAACCCGATGTTACCCAAACGCCGACTCCCCGCTTTGACCTGCTCGACTTCAACGCCTACGACAATATGTCGGTGCAATTTTCGCGGGGCTGTCCCTTCCAGTGCGAATTTTGCGACATCATCGTACTCTACGGTCGTAAACCCCGTACTAAGACACCCGAACAATTTTTGGCGGAACTGGAGCGGCTCTATGAATTGGGGTGGCGACGCACGGTTTTCCTCGTAGACGATAATTTTATTGGCAATAAACGCAACGTTAAATTATTGCTCCACGCCCTACGGCCCTGGATGGTGGAACATGGCTTCCCCTTCCATTTCAATACAGAGGCTTCGATCGATCTAGCCCAGGATCAGGAACTCATGGATCTGATGGTGGCCTGTAATTTTAACGCCGTTTTCCTGGGGATTGAGACACCTGATACCGAGAGTTTATCAGTGACCCAAAAGTACCAGAATACCCGTGATCCCCTACTGGATTCGGTGGATACTATTATCCGATCGGGGCTGCGGGTAATGGCAGGCTTTATTATTGGCTTCGATGGTGAAAAAACGGGGGCAGGCGATCGGATTGTCCAATTTGTCGAAGCAGCGGCGATTCCCACGGCCTTCTTCAGTATGCTGCAAGCCCTACCGGATACGGCCCTCTGGCACCGGCTGAAGAAAGAAGGCCGCCTGCGGGGCGATAGCAATGCCAACCAGACAACCCTAATGAATTTTATCCCCACCCGTCCTATTGAAGAGGTCGCACGGGAATATGTGGATGCGTTTTGGCAACTGTATGATCCCCTCGCCTATCTCAACCGCACCTATCGCCATTTCCTGAAAATGGGCACGCCGGAGCATAAGGTTTCCCTGCGCAAGGTGAACTGGGTGAGCATTCGAGCCTTAGCGTTGGTGTGCTGGCGACAGGGCGTGGTGCGCAAAACTCGGCTGCGCTTTTGGCTCAATTTGATCGGTATCCTGCGCCATAATCCCCGCGTTTGGGATCACTACCTATCGATTTGTGCCTTAAATGAGCATTTCCTGGAATATCGCACGATCGTGCGTGACCAAATTGAACAACAACTGGTGGATTTATTGGCGACGGCAGAGGAGGACGATCGCGCCCCGGTTCAAGCGGCCTAGGGAACTGTCATGATTAAAACATGATTAAAACTAGAGGCTCTCGACAAGCTCAGCCCGAACGGATTATTCCCCGTCATCCTGAGCCTATCGAAGATCTTAGCGCTATCTGCAACCCTCAAGTTTACGGCTGACAGACCACTAGGAACTGGGGTATCTTCGCGATCGCCCGTTAAGATATCTGCTGAAGTCGGCCCACAGACTATTGAATGAGCTATAGTAGGTGTAGTTGCTAGGAATATCCTTCCTTTGTCGATAAACTAACTTAAATAAGGTGAACACCTCGACAAGGTGAACACCGCCACAAGTTGGCTGAGGCAAAACGGGTATCAAAGGATGGGCCATGTTAGGCAATACGCGTGCCCCCGTCTGGATGGGGTTGGTGTTAGGCGGTGCCCTTACCTGGGTGGCTGCACTCCCTAGCCTTGGAATAAGCAGCCTTGGAATAAGCGCTAACCGCCCGGTCAGTCGTCCACCCGATCGGCCCGCCGTCCCTTACCTGGCCCTGCCAGCGGATGCGGTGGTCCCGGCAGTGCCCGGTCCGGCGATTTCAGTCCCCACCCAGGTTACCCCCTACCCCGCGATCGCGCCCAGCCCCCCGATCGCGCCCGTTGCCCCGCCGCCAGCCCCCAGTTGGCCGGAGCCGACTCCCCCGCCGCCCCCAACCCCGGCCCCGCCCCCCAGTGCGCCACTCTCACCGATGGAACGGCTCAAACAGTCGGGAAAGCGGTGGATTGAAATTGACACGTCGCGGCAACGGCTCTTTGCCTGGGAAGGGAATAAACAGGTATATGCGGTCATTGTGTCCACAGGCAAGGCATCAACCCCTACCCCATCGGGGGTCTTCGCCATCCAAAGTCGCCACCGCTACGCCCGGATGCGGGGTGCCGACTACGATGTGCCCGATGTCCCCTACACCATGTATTACTCTGGCAACTACGCCATTCATGGGGCCTACTGGCATAATCGCTTTGGCACCCCGGTCAGCCACGGCTGTGTGAATGTTGCAGTTGATCATGCCAAGTGGTTATTTGAGTGGGCGAGTATTGGGACCCCCGTCGTGGTCCATCGCTAGTCGTCGATCGTCCGTCATTTGACCCGTTGCTAAAATCCAGAGAAGTGATCGGGCTAAGGATGCCAGGATAACCAACCATGAGTAGGAGTTCCCCAGAGAGTATGAGTACCCCTGAACCGACCTTAAGGGACATTGCTGACAAGCTCGATCGCCTGGAAGCGGACGTGACTGCCCTGAAGGGGGACGTGACCACCCTTAAAGAGGATGTCATGCGCTTTAACGATCGCTTTACCAACTACCAGCAAGCCACCCAGTGGGTTGTGCAATTGGCCTTCGCCTTGATCGCTTCTGCGACGGTAACCGTCGTGATTTCATCGGTTTTTGGACGATAAGGCTGAGTTATGATTGCCAGCGACGGTCGGTCCCAGGGCAAGTCTCCTAACGACCGCCCACGGTAATAGCATCCACCTTGATGTGGGGTTGCCCCACGGTGACATATACACTGCCGCTGATGGAGCCACAGAACCCCGCCGCCAAACCGAGATCTTGGGAACTCATGGAAATCCGTCCCATAATTTCCTGGGCATCGCCAATGAGGGTGGCGCCTTTGAGGGGTTTGGTAATGCGACCGTTTTCGATGAGGTAGGCTTCGTCAACCCCAAAGTTAAACTGGCCCGTGGCCCCCACACTGCCACCCCCCATCTTCTTACAGTAGATGCCCTTATCGATCGAGGCCAGCAGGTCCTCCATCGTGTAATTGCCTGGGGCGATGTAGGTGTTGCGCATCCGAGAGGCGGCGGCATAGGCGTAGTTCTGGCGACGACCACTGCCCGTGCGGGGATGACCCGTGCGCCAAGACCCGGCGCGATCGGCGATGAAGTTTTTCAATACCCCATTTTCAATCAGCAGGGTGCGTTGGGATGGCATTCCCTCATCATCCATCTCGATCGTACCGAAGGCGTTGGGGGTCAGGCCCTCATCCCAGGCGGTCAGGTTTTCGTGGGCAATTTTTTCGCCCTTCTTGTCCCAGAAAGGGGTGGTCTTGCGTTCGATCTGGGTGGTTTCCAGCAGGTGGCCGCAGGCTTCGTGGAAAATCACGCCGCCAAAGCGATTCGCCATGATAATCGGGTAGGTACCCGATTCCACATAATCGGCATAGAGCATTTGCCCCGCCGCCTCGGCAATGTCCGCCGCATCCTGGGCCAGATCCCATTGATGCAAAAAGTCCGGCTGGCTGGTGGCACCCTGACGGTGACCGATCGACGATCGGTGCTCCCCATCGGCACAGAGCAAACTCATGCCCACGGATTGGGTGAGGCGAATATCCCTGGCAAAGGTGCCATCACTGGCCGCGACTAGGACCTCTTGCCAGTCCCGGAAGTAGAGCGCCCGCCGCGATTGGATATGGCGAGCCTGTTTTTGGAGTTGGCTGGTGGCTGCGAGGAGCACATCGCCCATCTCCTGCATGGAACTACACCGCTGTATCCAGGTTTCCTTTTGACCCCGTGCGGCATAGTCCCGCAGGGGTTCCAGATTGACCTCCGGGATAAACGCCCCCGGCATGGGTGCTGATAAGCCTAGGATCGACAGTCCCTTTTCCAATGCCATCCGTAACCCGCTGAAGGACAGGTCGTTGGTGCTGACGTAGCAATCTTGGCTGCCCCGGAAGACCCGCACCCCGGCCCCGGTAGACAGGCGCGGCGAGATACTGGTGACGGCATCCTCTTCGGCCATGCCACTTATGTAGTTCACCCGCTCCAGGAAAAATTCCACAAAATCGGCTCCGGCAGCCCGTCCTAATCCCAACAGCGTGGCCAGGGTGCCTTCCCAAGACTCGTCAAAGCGATCGCGCGTCGCTGTCGTTGGCAAGGTGGGTAATTCTTGAGACCGCAACAGGGTGATCGGTGTCATAGGCGTACTGGATGTCCTTGTGGGGTGAAGGTCAGTGAATAATCTCGTCTTTCGCTAGTCTAACAAACCTGGGTCAGGTCCTTTCGGCTGACTATTTTGCAACGGTTTTGCCAGCTAAGCAGGCTCAGGTCCCCTCCGATTTAGCAGGTCCCGATTCAGGGGTGCTCCAGTTCAGGTACCTCCCGATTCAGGGGCGATCGTATACAGGGCGGGAAGGTGGCGGTACTGCTGGTCAAAGTCAATGCCGTAGCCGACGACAAAGCGATCGGGAATCGTCATGCCCAGGTAGTCGATCGTCACGGGGACCTGGCGGCGATCGGGTTTATCCAGCAGGGCACAGAGGGCAATGGAAGCGGGGTGAAGACTGTGCAAATAGGCGATCGCCCGTTGGGTCGTTAGCCCGGTATCGACAATATCTTCCACCATAATCACGGGTTTCCCCGCGACCGCCGCCGCCGACAGTCCCAGGTTCATCGTCACCTCGCCCGAACTCACGGTCCCAGCCCCATAGCTCGACAAACTGAGGAATTCAATCCCCGCGATTGGGATCTCCAAGCAACGAACCAGATCCGCCAGAAAGATAAATGCGCCTTTGAGAATCCCAACCAGGACGGGGGGCCGTTGGGCATAGTCACGGGCGATCGCTTGGGCCAAGGCACTGACCCGTGTTGCGATTTCCGGTTCTGAGCAAAGGGGAATCAGGCGGTCTTCCACGATCGTGTCCTTAGGAGGCTTACAACGTTCAATGGCATAGTAAGGCAGGAGGTTATTCTCGTCACCACTGAATCAACTCTGTCCTATCTCTGTCGTATATAGTTGGGGGATGAGAAGTTGGGGGATGAGAAAAGGCAAAAGGCAAAAAGAAGAAGGCAAAAGTGTTGCGTTTTCCTCCTCAAAACAATTGTGGGGTAGGGGCATCCTGCCTGCCTCTGAGACAGCCGCGTTAGGTGTGACAGCCGAGATGGCTATCCCACAAGAGAAATCAGGCACATCTTGTGGGGTAGGCATCCTGCCTGCCTCTGAGACAGCCGCGTCTTCGATAGACCGATAGACTCAAACGGCTGTCCCACGTTCAATGTGTGCTCGGCTGATCTTGGATCGTGCCCAGATTGGCCCCGATCTCCCGCCCACTCAGGGGGAGTCTCTCTTGTTGTTGTAAGGTTTGCTCCAATGGCACAGCTTATGAACTGGCTACCCGATGGCCCCCTGGTGGCGTTTACCATCTTGCTGCTGGTGATCCTAACCCTGCCACCGATTTTCGAGCGGTTTCGGCTGCCGGGGCTGGTGGGGCTGCTGTTTGCAGGGATGATCCTAGGACCTGATGGCCTCAAGCTGCTTGACCCCAGTTCCGATGTCATGAAGCTGCTCTCGGACATTGGCAAGATCTATCTAATGTTCGTAGCCGGGATGGAGATTGATCTCGCTGAGTTCCGCAAAACCCGTAACCGATCGCTGAGCTTTGGCATCGCCACCTTTTTGATCCCGTTGATCGGCGGTACCTTGGTGGGGCAACTGTTTGGCATGGGGCTGAATACCTCGGTGCTCATCGGCTCCCTGCTGGCTTCCCATACCCTGCTGGCCTACCCGATCGTCAACCGGCTGGAGGTAGTGCGCACGGAAGCAGTGGCGATCACCGTGGGCGCGACGATCATTACGGATATTGCGGCCCTGTTGGTTTTGGCGATTTGTGTGTCTATCCACATGGGGGAGTTTTCGACCGCAAGTCTGATCGGTCAACTGTTCGCCTTAGCCGCCTACGTGGTCTTTGTGCTGGTGGGGTTTGACTGGGCGGGACGGGAATTTTTCCGGCGATCGGGGGATCAGGAGGGTAACCAGTTTCTGTTTGTGCTGGTCGCGGTTTTCCTGGCCGCCGTGGGTGCTCAGGTGATTAATATTGAGCAGATCGTCGGGGCTTTTCTGGCCGGTTTAGCGGTGAACGATGTGGTCGGGCGCGGTCCCGTGGAGGAAAAGATCAAATTTCTCGGCAGTACCCTGTTTATCCCCTTTTTCTTTGTCGGGATGGGGTTACTGCTCTCGGTATCCGGTTTTGTGGAAACCCTTACTACTGACTTCCTGTTAACCTTGGCGATCGTGGCCATGTTAATTGGCACCAAATTCCTGGCGGCACTGGTGATTAAGTTCTGCTATGGCTACCAATGGAACGAAATGCTGACCATGTGGTCCCTGTCCTTACCCCAGGTGGCGGCAACCCTGGCAGCCGCGTTAGCAGCCTTAAATGTGGGGTTAATCGCGCCGTCGGTCTTCAAAGCCGTGATTGTCCTCATGCTGGTCACCTCGATTTTGGGACCGATCCTGACCGCCCGGTTTGCCCGGACCCTGACGGTGCCCAAGCTGCCGGTTAGCATCGGCTCGGACATCGTACCCCGTGCGCAAGATGAAGGTTATCCGACTGAAACCGAGGCTTACGCCTGCCATGCCTATCGGGTGGTGGTTCCCGTGTATAACCCCTTTACCGAACGCTATCTGATTGAGATGGGGGCACTCCTGGCTCGCCATGAGGGGGGGGAGTTGATCCCCCTAGCGATCGCCAAGGCCCACATGCACATGGATGAACCGGAACTGGACGCGGCTCTGCAACGCAGCCATAAACTCCTGCAACGGGCAATCGCGGTGAGTCACGAGTTTCAGGTCAAGGCCACGCCCCTGGTGCGTATTGATGATGATGTGGCCCACGGCATTAGCCGCACGGCGCGGGAGCAGGAGGCGAGTCTGATCGTAATGGGCTGGAGTCCGCGCTTGGGGTTACGGGCACGGCTGTTTGGCAATGTGATCGATAGTGTGTTCTGGTCGGCCCACTCTCCGGTGGCGGTGGTGCGCCTCCTGGAGGAACCGATCAATATTCACCGTATCCTGGTCCCGATTAAAGCCCTGACCCCTGCGGAACTGCGCACCCTGCGCTTTGCCCACCTGTTTGCCAATACGAACCAGGCCAGCATTACCCTGCTCCATGTGTGCGATCGCAAAACGTTGCTCCAGGAAATTGCGGTTTTCGAGTCGGAACTGGGGGCAGCCAATGCGGCGATCGCGTCCCAGGTCATGGTGGATCTGTATACCCGATCGAGTGATGACGTGGCCCAAACGATTCTCAAAGCTGCCCTCGATCACGAAATGGTGATCCTGCGATCGGTGCGACGGCGCACGGCAGCGGGTCTCGCGGTGAGTGATGTGACCACCCAGGTGATGGAGAGCCTTAAGTGTTCGATCGTCCTGCTGGGTGAACCCTATGCTAGCCGCTGAGGCCAGGAGTCACGGGTTTTCCCGTTCTGAGTTGGTCACCTGAGTAATCTTTTGCGCAAACCTAACCTACCGACGGCCTACCAAGCCCGAGAGTTTCAATTAAATGATGATAGTCTAAATAGACAATCAAAGTCTACCATCAAGCGTAAAGGATAGCCCAATGCTAGAGTGTTGCGTCACGTGTGGTCACCCGCATGGGGTCAAGAATGGCTTTGTAGCTGGACACCAACGCTGCAAGTACAAGTCCTGTCACTACCAGTTCACATACCAGTTCACAACTGAGAAGCTATAGCAATCCCAAGTCATTTATGAGAATGGGAAGGGACATAGTGAATCTCTATCAGTAGATATAGGATTGGCTTCTCTCATGAATCATCTGGGATTGCTATAGAGCGAGGTAAACCCCTATGGATGAAGTTAGAAGCGGTTCTACTCTATATGAGTGGTCTATCCCTGAATACCATTGCTGAGAACTTGGCTGTATCGGCTCAGGGAGTTTTGAGTCTAGAGTCTAGCGGGTTGTGGTCATCCTCGGCGCTAGGCCAGGGGTAAGGAAAACCGAAACGTGCTGCCCTGCCCCAGTTGGCTTTCGACGGCGATCGTGCCCCCTTGTAGTTCGACGAGTCGCTTGGAAATGGCTAGCCCAATCCCTGTGCCCCCCGAATCCCGACTGCGGGAGCGATCGGCGCGCCAGAAGCGTTCAAACACGTGGGGTAAATCGTCGGGAGCGATGCCCTGGCCCATATCCGTGACGGCAATCCAGGCAAGTCGGGTGCTTCCCATCTCAACCCAGGTTCGCAGGGTAATGGTGCCAGTGCTGGTATAGCGCAGGGCATTTCCCAGGAGGTTAATCAGGATCTGTTCGACCCGTTCAGGATCGGCGAGGACGAGGGGAAGGTCGGGGGAACAGACCAGTTGCAAGCTGGGACCCCCATCGGGCACCTGATCGGCAAATTTGGTCGTTACCTTGCTCAGCAGGTGGGTGAGGGAAAAGGGTTGGGTGTGGATTGGCAGATAGCCTGCTTCGGCTTGAGAGAGTTCTTGCAGGTCGTTGACGAGTCGTCGCAGGCGAGTGGTTTCGCTGGCTAGGCGCAGGTAGATTTCAGGGCTTGGCTCGATCGTGCCATCGGCTAATCCTTCCAGATACCCCTCCAGGACAGTTAATGGAGTGCGGAGTTCGTGGGTTAGGTCACTGACCAGATCCCGGCGGCGCTGTTCTACCCCTTCCAGGGTGGTGGCCATGCGGTTGAAGCTTACGGCTAAGCGGTTGAGTTCTGGGATGGGGTAGGGGGGGACCCGTGCGGCCAGTTCCCCTTTGGCTACCTTGCGGGTGATTTCTTCCATCTGTTGCAGGGGTTTGCCAATCCAGCGGGCGGCTAGATAGCTCATGAGGCCAGCGGTGCCGCCGCCAACAATGACGGACCAAAAGGCCCCGCGACTCCAGGCGACTTGAAACACTTCGACGAGACGAGGCCGCACCAAACTGAGGTTAAACCCCAATCCTTCTAGACGGACCAGTTCCCACACAAAGAGTTGGGGGGTATAGAGCTTGCCAATAATCAATAGGGTGCTTAATCCCACCACCATTACGGCCATGTGGGAGAAGAATAAGCGCATCCGGAGTTTAACTTTCGGCATACCTGCCTTGTCGATCGCCTGGGCTTTGGGGCAGGACCACGATCGCCTGCTGGCCGATTCACTGTAACGGTTTAGGGCTGAAAATAGGCGCTAGCTAGACAGCACCCCCAGGGCATTGGCCCGGTTGCCTAATCCCACTTCTTTTCCCGCATTTTCTTTTCCCGCATTTTCTTTTCCCGCATTTTATCGACGGACTCTTGCGCTTCTGCAATGGCTTTGAACTGGTTGGGTATCGCTGTCGCCAGAGTTCCGGTCGGCGATCGCAGTCACGATCGGGGTCTACTGAGATTCCTTGGCGAACTGATTACGCATTACCCAGATTCGGCATGGAGACCTGGGGCAAGGGATTCCCAAAACTGGGCAGATCCAACTTGGCCGAACCGCGCGAGGTCATGGCCAGTCGGTAGCTAACACTTTGCAACTCGGCGTGGAGTTGGCGATTTTCCCGTTGCACTTGGGCAATCTTTTCGCGGATCGGGGCCATGCGATCGGCAAATTTTTGGCGATACACCTTGGGCAACTCCTGCACCACTTGCTCCAACATCCGCGAGCGATCGGTCAACTCCTGGACCGATTGGCGTAGCTGTTGCACCTCCGCATCCCGTGCCGCCAACTGCTCCTGGTAAAACGCCACCTGTTCCTCAACGTGTTGCAACTGTTCCCGGATCACCTGCATCTCCGCCTGGTGCCGCTCCGATAGCTCCGGGTTGGGCATAAACTGCTGATTGCCCTTCACCAAGCGAAACAACTCCTGGGAAAGTTGCTGCACCAATTGATCGCGTACCTGCAACTCCTCCCGCATGGCGGCCATTTCGGCCTGAAGGGCTTGAAGATCTTGGGTTTCGGTTTGGGGCATGGTCACGTCGCTCCCGTAGGTATGGCCGGTCATTATGGCTCAGCCGTAGCGGGGGCCGCCTCCCAACGACGGGGGGGGGAAGCCCGACGAATCTCCCGCCAAATGGCTGTCGCTGCTAATGTACCATCTGCCACCGCGATCGACACCTGGTTTAACCCCTGTTTTAGATCCCCCAATGCAAAAATCCGAGGATGGGAGGTGCGGCACATCGTATCGGTGACTAAATTCTCCCCGTCCTGCTTGAGATTCAGCCCTGCCAGGTAATCCTTATGGAAGTGCGACCCCATCGCCACTAGCCCCGTCTCCAGGGGAATCACCGTACCATCGACCAGTTCCACCCCCGTCATCTCGTGGTTTTCCCCCAGGAATTGCTTAATCGGTGTCTCGATCAAGCGATAGCCGTGGTCCGCCAGCTTGTGGCGCATGGCATCACTCACTGGGAACAACCCCATCGTGAACACAAACAGGTAGGGCGTAAACCAATTTAGGACAAACGCTGTGTTGATATTGGCCTCGGAATTGACAAATAACCCGCAGCGACGATCGGCCATCTCATAGCCATCACAAATCATGCACACATGCAAGTTATACCCCGCATAGTCATAGACATTTTGCATATTTTCCAGTTGGGGCAGGTTGTCAATCATGCCGCTGGCGGCAATCAGGTATTTCGATCGAAACACGGGATAAATACTCTCCTGCATCCCGACCTTCACCTTGACGCTGAAATATTCGCCCTCGTCCTTCACCGCCTCCACGTAGGCCCGTAGATAGTCGCCCCCCAGGGAAAGGTAATGTTCCTGTCCCTGTTTGAGCAAATCCCGACCCGGTGTTGTGGGGGGCAGGCCCAGATAATTGCGCAAATCCTGCATCCAGAAGGAGCGACCCCGGCCCTTCTCAATCATGAGCGAGGAGAGTAAATAGCGCTGGGTGTAGATGCCCGCCGAGAGGCCACCCGCCCCACCGCCGACAATGATGACATCGTAAAGATGATCCAGGCGTTCATCCAGGGTCTTTTTCGCGAGTTTCATAGGATATTCAATCGGGAAGGGTATCAAGCAGGGGTGGTCACCAGGGTGGGCAGTTTCTTGCCCTTGTGCAGGTCGGTTTCGGGGACATCCATATATTCCGCCACCAGTTTGCGGAAGTCATCCCCCTCGATCGTTTCCTGATCCAACAAGAGATCGACTAGGCGATCGACCAGGGGCCGATTTTCCCGAATGATCCGACGGGCTTCACTATAGCAACGGGTGGCAATTTCCCGCACTTGGCGATCGATCTGGGCAGCAATTTCCTCGGAATATTCCGATCGCGGCATCCAATCCCGTCCCAGGAATACCTCATTCCCCGGTGTTTCCAGCGCCAGCGGCCCCAGATCCGACATCCCGAACAGGGTGACCATGCGCCGCGCCAAGTCCGCCACCCGCCGGATATCACTACTCGCCCCCGTCGTCACCTCATCGGGGCCAAAGACTTCGGCTTCAGCGGCCAGGCCCCCTAGGGCCACAGTGATGCGATCGAGCAACCAACCACGGGTATACAGACCACTGTCGATCGTGTCCTCATCCGGGATGGATTGGCTGAACCCTTCAATGCCGCCCGATCGCGGAATAATCGTTACCTTGTCGAGCAAATCCGAGTGCTTGAGCAGCGTCATCAGCAGGGCATGGCCGACCTCGTGGTAGGCGGTCATTCGTTTGCGGCTACTGTCGAGCAGGGGGTTGAGCATCAGGCCAATGGTGACCCGATCGATGGCATCGTCAATTTCCAAGGGACCGATCGCCTCCTTGCGGCGACGGGCGGTGAGGATCGCCGCTTCATTGAGCAGGTTGGCCAGATCGGCACCGGAAAAGCCAGGGGTGCGACGGGCGACAATTTCCAGGGAGACGCTATCTTCCAGCTTTTTATTGCGGGCGTGGACCTCTAGAATCTTCAGCCGTCCTTTGTAGGTGGGGAGGTCAACGGTAATCTGGCGATCGAAGCGACCAGGCCGTAGCAGGGCCGAATCCAAGACATCGGGACGGTTGGTGGCCGCAATCACGATAATCCCCGTATTGCCCTCGAAACCATCCATCTCGGTGAGCAGTTGGTTGAGGGTTTGCTCCCGTTCATCGTTACCGCCACCGATCCCAGCCCCCCGCTGGCGACCCACCGCATCAATTTCATCGATAAAGATCAAGCACGGGGCACTTTCCTTGGCCTTACGGAACAGATCCCGCACCCGTGACGCGCCCACCCCGACAAACATTTCCACGAATTCCGAACCGGAGATACTGAAAAAGGGTACCCCTGCCTCCCCCGCGATCGCTTTGGCTAATAAGGTCTTCCCCGTCCCCGGTGGGCCGACCAATAACACCCCCTTAGGAATGCGGGCACCGATCGCCGTAAACCGCTCCGGCTCCTTGAGGAAGGTGACCACCTCCTGGAGTTCTTCCTTGGCTTCCTCCACCCCGGCCACATCCTCAAACATCACCCCGGTTTGGGCTTCCATCTGGAAACGGGCGCGGGACTTACCAAAGTTCATCGCCTGATTCGAGGCTCCACTGGAGCGGCGCAGGATCATCATCAGGCCCATGATCACCAGCAACACCAGCATCAGGTTAAGAAAGAGGCCCACCACAGCCCGGTTGTCGGCAGAGGGTTGGACGGAGAACTCGACATTATTGGCGCGGGCGCGTTCGATCAGTTCCGGGTTGTTGTTGAATAGGGTGACTTCCTGGGTGGCGTTGGGACCACTTTCGCCCCGGAGTTGGACTTTCGCTTTCTGGCGCTCTGGATCGTACTCAATTTTGGCGATTTCGCCCCGATCCATTTTGGTTAACAGTTGGCTGTAGCTCAAGCTTTCCTGGGCCAAAACCGGGCCACCCAACAGCCCTGCGAGGACACTTTGTAGGAGCAACCACCCCACGGCAACTTGGCCGATCGCCCGTCGTTTGCGGGTTGGAGTGGGGGAGGTAGGGGAGTGAGGGCAGGAAGGTTGAGGGGTTGCTGCTACACCAGGGTGTTTCATAGAAATGCTATCGGGAGTCGCGCTCGATCAGAAAAGTCTGATCCAAGTTTAACGCCCTTGCCTGAAATGGATGTCATGCTTACCGGTTCACCCAGTTTGCGGTTATGGGGGGCAGGAGATAGCGGGGACCCATGTTGTCATGTCCAGTCAGTCCTGATCCTGCCCAAGGATATTGTCATAACCGCCATCATTGCTTCCATCATTGCTTATAGATGGCATTACCCTGGACTTGACCACGGTGCTTTCTCATCAGACGCGATCGAGCCAAGCGACCAAATCCTCCACCTGGGCAAAATCCAACGCCCAGCATATCGGGCTTTTTACGAACGACTGCTGGCACGGGGCAAGCTGAAAAAGGTCGCGCTCGTGGCCTGTATGCGCAAGCTACTGGTCATCCTCAATGCGATGCTGCGCAAGAACCAAACTTGGCAGCCTCATCCCACTTAGGCCAGCACGCTCGTCCGGCCTGGTAGGACGCCTAACCGCCAAGGCTGGCCGTCAATTTGCTGTGCTTACGATTGCCGGCGGCAAAAACTTGCCCCAACCTCTTGACTTTCAACACCATCGCTACGGGTCGATCTCAATCCTCATGTTCCTCGAAGGGGTCCCGTAGATCCTTAGACGGGGGGCCAAAGGCGGTGTAAATCCCGTAGCCGGTAATGGCGACGAGGACAATCCCGATCGTGATGCCGAGGGTGAGTGCAGGTTCCATGGGATGGGGATGAATCGGACGTAAAGGGTGTACCGATCCTATGATAGATTACAGAAAGTTAATCGCTCTAGAACAAACAACGGATTAATCATGGCACAGCGGACTTGGCTTGGTGATGTTTTAAGACCCCTTAACTCCGAGTATGGGAAAGTAGCTCCCGGTTGGGGCACTACCGTCCTGATGGGAACATTTATGGTCCTATTTCTGGTCTTCCTGCTGATTATCCTACAAATCTATAACGAGTCCATTGTCCTCGAAAGTTTTGATGTTCGGTGGTAAGGATCGCCTGACTAAGATTCGTTAGCGATTCATTAGTCCCCATTTCCTTGCAAGCCATCCTTCCCGGTTATGCCGGGATTTTTTGTTCTCAGTGTAGATTTGAGATACGCGTTGTCTTCAATTACCAGTTCCGATCGCAGGCAGAGGAGAATCGCCACATGAATATTTTTGGTATTGGTCTACCCGAAATGATCCTGATTTTCATTGTGGCCCTGCTGATCTTTGGTCCGAAAAAGCTCCCAGAGATTGGTCGCAGTCTGGCGAAAACCCTGCGTAGTTTCCAAGCGGCCTCTAAGGAATTTGAGGCAGAATTAAAGCGGGAAGCGGCTGAACTCGAAAAGGTCACCCAGCAGGAACCGCTGGAGGCAACCCTGGAGAAATCCCCCCCCCAAGCCCTGTCCCCTGCTGACACCAAGGTCAAGGATGGGCAGGGCGCGGGGGATCAGGATGCGCCACCGGCTGAGGCGACGATCGCGAACCCGGAAGTGTCTGCGACCCCCTCTTCGCCATCGAGTTAGGCACCCTTAGGCACCCTCTTGTTGCGATCGGACCTCTGAATATGACTGCTAACGCTGCCCATACCGCCTCGGCCCTAGTCATTCCCCAACTGATTGTGGGGCTGGGCAATCCAGGAGCTAAATATGAACAAACCCGCCACAACATTGGCTTTGCTGCGATCGATGCCCTGGCCGATCGCTGGCAAATTTCCCTGAGCGAGAACCGCCGGTTTCAAGGCTATATCGGCGAAGGTTGGGGACCCCAACGCCGTAAAATTCGACTGCTCAAACCCCAGACCTATATGAACGCCTCCGGCCAGTCGATTCGGGCCGTGACCGACTGGTTCAAGTTGCCGCCCCAGTCTGTATTGGTGGTTTATGACGATATGGATCTGCCGGTGGGTCGCATACGGTTGCGCCTAGCGGGGTCAGCGGGAGGGCATAATGGAATGAAGTCCACGATCGCCCATCTGGGTACCCAGGATTTTCCCCGGTTACGGATTGGCATTGGTGCTCCTCAAGGTCAGCGAGTCGATCGCGATGCGATTTCCCACGTTTTGGGTCGCTTTTCGGTCGCTGAGACAGCCCTCATGAACCTGGTGCTCGATCAGGTCGTGGCCGCGATCGCCCTAAGCTTGACTGAAGGGGTGGCTAAGGCCATGAGCCTGTATAACAGTGTGATCATTGCTCCGAGTACACCCGATACTCCCAAATCACCACCACAGCCGGAATCAGTCTCGGTGTAAATACTTGCCATTTCTGGTTCAAGCTTGACTGCGGTTAGGAACATTCGTATCTGTACTGTTTAACCCGAAAGCAGGCATTCTATAGGATAGACACGCAGGGCCAAGCACCTACCCTCAAGCAACGATGCTAGCGACTGGTTAGCCATCCCTGACTGGTTTTTATCACAAACTAACCCATACCCAGAGGAGGGTGCTTCTGGGGGCACCTCAACTTGTAAGACTATGTTTGATCAATATTTACGTCAAGCCAATCAACCCTCGCTGCGACCTAATCTGTCCAGCTATACGCCAGTCACGCTGGCAACGGGAGGAATTCAGTGCCCCATCCTTGACCAAAAGTTAGTGATTAATTGCCATATTTACCTGCCGGATACGCCCAAGGCTGTGAGTGCTATTTGCTACAACGGAGACTACTACAGCTATGTGCGGTTGTATACAGACCCAGAAGCTGCCCAGCGCGGCGTTGATCGCCTGTTGAGCCTGGGCAATAGCGTGGTCTTGACGCAGGTCCGGAAGGGACTTGTATTATGGGTGCTGGAGCCGGATGCGCGACTGGCTCACCAGAAAACCCGCTAATCTCCGCTTGTGAGTTTCCGTCATCCCCCGGCCACCACTGCCTATGTGCGCATTACGCAACACTCTTGGCAACAGGGCAAGATTGTTGGCGAAGTGAGGGCCAGCAATTTTGAGTGGCAATTTCAGTGGCATTTTCGCCGGGGGGCACTGTCGGTTGAACCCTCCCTGGGCCGTGCCCTGATCCAAGAACCCCTCAGTCGCTTTCTGGAACAGTCGGACTATCAACTCGAACCGGGCGGCGACTACTCATTCACGATCCGCGCGACGTTCTGACGTTTTAAAGGTGACATTCTAAAGTACTTTTCTAAATTAATGTTCTAAATTAATGTTCTAAAGCCCATTTTCTAAGCAGCGTTGGCTGCTAAATACCGCTCAATCAGCAAAATCGCCACAATGTCGTCGATCGGGCGAGGAATCGATCGCAGCGATTGGGGCAATAAACGGGCTAATCCCTGGGGGGGATACATCTGCCAGTAGCGATCGCGGGCCTCTAGGGTGCTATAGCGTTCATCCACTGGCGCGATCGGGATAGGTGGGGTGAAAGCGGTGGTCAGTTGTTGTTGCCAGGTTTGGGTACTGGTTTGATCGCCAATCACAATCTGGGTAAAGGGGTACTGCTGATGTAGATGCTGGACCGTGGCGATCGCGTCACTAGCAGCAACCACTTGGTGATAGTACACCTGGCGATCAATCGTCATCACCGCAATCCCACACTTATCCCGCCCCGGATCAAAGCCCAATATATAGCGGATCAATTCCGTACACTCTTGCTCTTGAGGTTCGAACACTCAACACCTGAGTAGCTTCTTTTGAAGAAATGCGATGCGTTCGGGCAGCATTCCCAACCGGAACACGAAAAACAATTGAAAAAACAATTGGGGGTAGGCATTCTGCCTGCCGCTGAACCGGTCAAGTCTTCAAGAGACTGAGACAGCCATCCCACCAGCCAGTTGCGATCGACTGAACCTTTCTCAACCACCGCCTTATTGCCTAAACTGTAACAGATTGCTTTACTTTTCGAGCAAAAACGCAATAATTAAAGTGAAGAATTGTAACGACAGTGAGCATGGCTAAGCACACCCAAGCACACCTACCCCGCACGATCGATAAAAAGCTGCCACCACCTTTGAAGGAGCGCACCCGCCAGCAAATGGAGTACTACATGGGCGCTAAGCTGATCGAGATTGGCGTTGAACCCAAATCGGCGATTTATCGCTGGACCATAGAAGACAAGGGCAACCAAGAAACCTGGACCTATAGCGCCTATTGGGGTGACTCCAAAGAACGCATCCTGCAAGCTGAACAGCAACAAGCGGCAGTGGACTAGGGCTGGTGCGGGGATGTGTGGGTGTGGAGTGGATCGCGAACGCCGTCAAATTATTGCCTATGGCCGCAAAACCAACCTTGCCGAGATCGGGACCCTCGTCCGTCGCCTTGAGGGGTGTAACCCCCCAGAGGTATCGACCACAACGGGTAATGCCCAGCCAGCGGCGGGCTTATGGTAGTATATGTTACGTTTTAAGATGTTACGTTTTAAGACATTCTTTAACGTTTCACGCGCCTCTCAGTTGGAAGGTTGCATCTGCAATGTTGTTTTTTGGACTGGTCTGGGTCACCTCCTGGGCCAATTGTTGGGTTTCCCCTAGCCCCATGCCGTGGGGGACGATCACCGAGCCTCAGCCCCAGGATTGCCGTGGGTCGCTGACCCAATGGTTTACCACCCAGTTCCCGCCCATGCAGCGCGGTTTCGGGAATTCACCCACCCTGCCGTCAGCCCTAATGGCCCGAAAAGTGGGGGTGCGACGCGTAGGACACCGCTGGGCACCCGATCGCCATAGTTTTCAGGTCTGGGTGGGGCCGACCTTGATTGCAACTCTGCCCAACCGAACCCGGGCCGAAAGCTTAGCAACCAGTGTGCAGCAGCTTCTACGGGATGCCCACCTCAATCCAGCGGCGATCGTCCCCACGCTGGTGTCGGGTCAACCGGCGATCGAACATCGGCAGCGCATTTATCTGGTGATTGATCCAGCCTTTGCGACGGAGTTAAACCGAAGTCCAGAGTTAGCGGTCATTCGCTGGGTGAATCAATTGCGGGTGGCGCTGGCGGCTCCGCCCCTTCCCCTCGCAACGGCCCAGGCGCAAATGTATGGTTTGGCTGAAACGGAGGAAACCCTGTCCGGGTTAGCGTCTTGGTATGGTCCCTATTTTCATGGTCGCTTAACCGCAACGGGGGAAGCCTTTGACCAAGGGGAGATGACTGCTGCCCATCCCTCCCTGCCCTTTGACACCTACCTCAAGGTCACAAACCTAGACAATGGCAAGGCGGTAATTGTGCGGATTAACGATCGGGGTCCCTATATTGGCGATCGCAGCCTGGATTTGTCGCGGGAGGCGGCTCGCCAACTGGAGAGCGAGGTCACAGGTGTGGTTCCCTATCATGCGGTCATCATGGAGCCAGTGCGGGATAGCCTGGTCGCCTGGCGTTAAGGGTTGCAACTGGCGGCAATTCTCCTACGGGGATGCTGCGCCAACGCATGAACCTAGGGCAATCTGGGCAACATCGCTGGACTTGATAGCTAGCCTAGAATAGAGAGTACTCAATGCGTTGCGCTGTCGGAGTCTGGATCTGAGCCAATGACGGGATCGAATGGACCGCGAGCCAAACCGATACCTCCACCCCCGCTAGCTGAGCCGCTGCCCCAGTTGGCGGACACGATCCAACCGCATGGGGTACTCCTGGTCCTTGACCCTGCTGCTGACACGATCCTCCAAGTCAGTGAGAATAGCCAAACCCACCTAGGTGTTGCAGCCCAACCGCTTGTGGGGGCACCGTTAAGCACTTTGATGTCCCCGGAACAGGGGGAAGCCCTGCGTCGCGTTGCCCCGGCGATCGCCGATCGGCCCCTGCCTCTACCGCTAACAGTAACAACCCCGGCGGGTCCTCTGCCCTGTGATGGGTTTCTGCACCGGACGGCAACGGCCCTCATTTTGGAACTAGAGCCAACGATCGCCACGGCCCCCGCTGATTTCCTGTCCGTGCACGGGTTGGTCCGACAGACCCTCGATCGCATCCAGCAGGCCGACAGCAGTTTAGCCCTCTTACAGAGTGTGGTGGCCGCGATCCAAGACTTAACGGGCTACGATCGGGTCCTGATCTGCCAATTTGATGCCCAAGGGGCGGGGGAAGTGGTAGCCGAAGCCAAAGGGGCGGGGGTGTCTTCCTTCCTGGGGCAACGATTCCCGGCGACCGATATCCCGCCGGCCATCCGGGAAAGCTACGCCCAAGGCAAACTGCGGGCCATTCCCCAGATTCAGGCCGAACCCGTACCGCTTTTCCCCCGCCTGCATCCTCCCACGGGGCACCCTTTGGATCTGAGTCGGGCGGTCCTGCGCAGTTCCGCACCCTGCTCCGTGGCCTACTACACCAATATGGGCGTTGCGTCGGCGCTAGTGCTTTCGCTGTGCCAAGCCCGCACCCTCTGGGGGGTAGTTTCGTGCCACCACCTGACCCCCAAGCGGCTGTTCTACGAAATTCGGGCGGCGTGTGAGTTCATTGCCCAAATGGCCGCCTCGGAATTAGCCAACCAGTTACGCCAGGAGGATCTACAACAGCGGGCTAAACTCAGTGCCCTCCGTTCTGAACTGATTGCCTCCATCACCCAGGCCCATAATCTAATGGATGCGCTGATTCAACCGGAGGAGCGCCTATTGACCTTGGTGGCTGCGTCCGGGGCTGCGATTTGCCTGGGGCATGAGTTAACCCTAATCGGGACGACACCTACCGCCGATCAGGTGCAGGCATTAATTGAATGGGCCGATCGCCACATTACGGAACCGTTATTCCATACCCCTTGCCTCTCCCAGACCTACCCAGAGGCCGAAGCATTCAAAGCCACAGCCAGTGGGTTGCTCCTCCTGCGTATTTCCCGTGTTCAGCACTACCTGATCCTGTGGTTTCGACCTGAAGTGATCCAGTCGATCGCTTGGGCGGGCAATCCAGAGGCCGGTGTGCAAGTGGATGCACAAGGACAGATCCAGCTTGGGCCTCGCACCTCCTTTGCCCTCTGGCGAGAAACGGTCTATGCGACGGCGTTGCCGTGGCAACCCTTTGAAATTAGTGGTGCCATCGATCTGCGTAATGCAATTGTGGGGATTGTCCTCAACAAAGCGGATGAACTGGCCCGACTCAACCAGGAACTCCAGCACAGCAACCGGGAACTGACCGCCTTTGCCTACGCAGCGGCCCATGATCTCAAGGAACCCTTGCGGGGTATTTACAACTACGCCAACATTTTGATGGAGGATTACGCCGCGATCCTGGATGAGGACGGATTGGACTATCTTGCGGAAATTCAAGCCTTTTCGCAACGGATGGAGACGCTGATCAATGCCCTATTGCGGGTGGCCCAGTTACGCCAAACCCAACTCAAACGCTCCCTCACCGATTTAAACCACTTGCTGGCAGAGGCCGTGGCGATCGTGCGGGCGAGTCGGCCCGATATTCCCTTCGAGTTGCGCCTGCCGCGATCGCTACCCCAAATTCAATGTGATGCCCCCCTCCTCAATGAAGTCTTCCGCAACCTGATCAGCAATGCGATTAAATACCACGATCGGCCTGATCGCTGGGTGGAGGTGGGCTACCGTGATCCGGACCAGGGCAGCCGTGACGCGGAAGCGGCCACCCCGACGTGGGTCTTTTATGTCCAAGATAACGGCATTGGGATTCAAGCCGAACATCTGAGCGAGGTCTTTAAGCTCTTCAAACGCCTCCACCCCCAGGAACGCTACGGTGACGGCGCGGGGGTCGGCTTGGCGATCGTCAATCAGATTATTGAACGTCATGGGGGCCGCATCTGGGTTGAATCGACCCCAGGCCAAGGCAGTACCTTCTTCTTCACCCTCGCTGATGCGTAACAGCCCGATCGCACTCAACCGCAAAACCTAAAAAATATCTGAAATATCGCTGGGTTAGTCTTGGCTTTCTGTTAAGTTTTTTCCAATAAAAGAAATATAACGTTACATATCGTTGTGAGATTTGAATGACCGAAAACTCCTTTAAGCCGCTCCTCGTCATCGAAGATAGCAATGCTGATTTCCGGATGTTGAAGCGATTGATGCGACAGATGGATGTTCAAAGTCCGATCTATCGTTGCCAGACAGGAGATGAAGCCTTAGAACTAATGTATCAAACTGGACGCTATCAGAATGACGATCCCAGGGTGCAACCGGCGATTATTATGCTGGATTTGAATCTACCGGGAACCGATGGCAGGGTCGTGCTGGCCCGGCTCAAGCAGGATCAGCGATTTATGTCCATTCCGATCGTGGTTTTCACGACCTCTGCCGCCCCCAGCGACATTGAGTATTGCTATCAGCAGGGGGCCAATGGTTATATGGTGAAGCCCTTGGGCAGCCAGGAGTTGCGCCGGATGATCCAGGCGTTTGTCGATTACTGGTTGGGGGTGAATGCGTCGCCCTTCTTTGTTTTCAGTTAGAGGCTCCCGTTCGGGGCGTTCGTTAGGGTCCTCAGGTGTAGGGTCCTCAGTTAACCTGAGTTCGAAAACAGCCCTATTGCCCTCACCCCCCGGCCCCCTCTCCCAAACAGGGCGAGGGGGAGTCCGGCACGATCAAGGTTTTAGGCCCCCCTCCCTGGAAACAAGGAGATGGAGTAAGGGTCATCGAACGGACGTTCAGTTAAGAGCTTCTTAACAAAAATCTGAAATTTTCCACAGATTTTTTAAGGTTTTCCACAGATTTCTGACGGTTTTCCACAGGCTGTCTGTCTGAGCCAATACAGCTAGTTGTGACGACTTCAGCCGCCACTACCCGCGATCGCACCCTATGCATCTGCCCGATCGCCTACCGGGTTGCTGCCAATTGGGTATTTACGGTCGGTGTGTGGAGGCTGGCTTGCAACATATCCGTGCGGGTGACGGAATTGTTCGCCACGATGAACAATGGGTTCGAGAGAATGCCTGCTAAGGAGGTGGCCACCACCATCAGGATCAGGCTGACCTGGAGGGCACGCATTCCCGGCAGGGTCCAGACGATCGGCGGATAGTTCTTCACCGACTCTGACATTTCGTGGGGTTCCTTCACCACCATCATCTTGACCACGCGGATGTAGTAGTAAATCGAGATGACGCTGGTCACTAGGGCCACTAGAACCAGGCCATAGAGGCCCGCCTGCCAACCGGCCCAGAAGAGGTAGAGCTTACCGAAGAAGCCCGCCATGGGTGGAATGCCCCCCAGGGAGAGCAGGCAAAGGCTTAAGCCCAGGGTGAGCAGGGGATCTTTTTGATACAGACCCGCGTATTCGGCAATGTCATCGGTACCGGTACGCAGGGTGAAGAGAATGACGCAAATAAAACCGCCCAGGTTCATGAACAGATACACCAGCAGGTAGAAAATGGCGCTGGCATACCCGGCTTCGGTGCCCGCAATCAGCCCCAGCATGACGAATCCTGCCTGCCCGATCGACGAATAGGCCAGCAGCCGTTTCATACTGGTCTGGGCCAGGGCCACCACGTTCCCCAGGATCATGCTGAGAATCGCCAGGGCTGCCAGGATAAAGTGCCACTCCTCCGCGAGGAGGGGAAAGGCCGTCACCAGCATCCGAATCGCTAGGGCAAACCCCGCAGCCTTCGACCCCACGGACAAGAAGGCCACCACGGGGGTTGGCGACCCTTCATAGACATCGGGGGTCCATTGGTGGAAGGGAACGGCTGAAATCTTAAAGGCAATGCCCGCAATCACAAACACGAGGGCCACCACTAGCCCCAGGGATTGACCTTCGCCACCGTGGGCCAGGTTCGTCGCGATCGCGCTGAGGCGGGTTTCTCCCCCTGATAGGCCATAGAGGAGAGAGGCTCCGTAGAGGAAAATCGCTGAACTGGAAGCCCCAATCAGCAGGTATTTGAGGGCTGCTTCGTTCGATCGCGGGTCGCGTTTGGTATAGCCCGTCAGCAAATAGGAGGAGATACTCAGGGTTTCCAGGGCCACAAAGACGGCCACCAGTTCATCCGCACCACTGAGCAACATTCCCCCCAAGGTGGCGGTCATCAAAATAATCAGAAACTCGGCTAGGGGGGTCCCCGTTTGATTGATGTAGCGAATTGACATGGCGGCAGTGACCGCTGCCGACAGGGCAATCATGCCCCGGAAAATCAGACTGAGGGCATCGCTGTTAAACTCCCCCAGAAAGGCGATCGGGTTACCAGCACTGCCCCACTGTTGGTAAAGGGGGAGGAGGGAAAGCAAGAGACCCACAATGGTCACGTAGGGTGTCCACCGGGATGACCGTATCCGTCCGACGATCAGATCGCCGACGAGGACAATCAGGAGGGTAACGATGATGATGCCTTCGGGCAGGATTGTGCCAGCGTTGAGTTGGGCCGCGAGGGTCGCAAAGTCCATAGTGCCGATTCAGAATGGGTGACGCAAGGATAGAAAACTCAGCCACTAGGCATAGTAACTTAATTTTCTTTCATCATTCTATGGCCTTAACGCCGTTCTCCCGCAGCAAGGCACACAATCGGGCGCGACCCTTACCGTGGGGTGCCTGTCTGCTGCTGCGATCGCGGCCAATTCTGATAGGGATGATAGGCGATCGCCAAGGTCACCAGGATATGCGGGGGGGTGCCCGGTTCAGCCTTGAGCCAGCGGGCACTGATCTCAACGGTGCTGCCCTCGGCGGTGGTGATCTCGTCTTCCAGGATCAGGTCATAGCCAGGGAATAGCTCTTGGCTTTCGACTAAGGCGTGGACGAGGGTGTGAATGGGGGCCGGTAGGGTGAGCGATCGGGCGGCTGGGGTTGATAGGGGGGAGCGCGCCTGCTGACAGAGTGTTTGGGCGTAGCGATTCGCATGGACGATCGTGCCGTCGGGGGCGATCAAGAGAATGCCCGCCTTGAGGCTTTCGGTGACACCCGCCAGCAAGGATGAGGCGGAGCAGGTCAACGGCACCGCTTCGGGGGGAGGGGCCGTCGGGGAGGGAGATGGCAAGCGCAGAGACAAGGGTAGATAACGCATGGGTTAGTAGGCTCACAATATTAAAGAGGTCCCTCGCCAGAATCCGGTCGATCGCACCCTGAAGGCTGGGCGGTCTCCGAAGCTTCTGACTGCTGAGGTGAAGCTAATGTTGATCAAAGCTGATCGCCCCAAGCGATGGTGTCTCCACTATGCCACTACACCAACTGCCCTCCCGATTCCTCAAGGCACTGGCTCAATTTCTATAAACATACAGCTTCTATAAACATACAGCGGAGAGAAGAGAGAAAAGAGAAAAGAGAAGAGAGCCGATCTCCTCAACCGGATTCTGTAGGGGCGGGTTTAGCCACCCGCTGACCATTAACAAAATAAATTGAATATAAACCCGCCCTGTTTGG
>Ga0209207_1000451_pt1 | contig 25556 bp, 21 predicted proteins | sample SaghotsprinmetaG_FD_184140 | JGI IMG/M metagenome (GOLD analysis project Ga0209207, IMG submission 184140) | Hot spring microbial communities from South Africa to study Microbial Dark Matter (Phase II) - Sagole hot spring metaG (SPAdes) (version 3) | ecosystem: Environmental > Aquatic > Thermal...
CTGGGTCGACAGCATCAGTCGCCAGCTGGCCCGTGCCACGCGAGCACTGCATGACCATCATTTCACCCACAACGATCTGAAGTGGCGCAACCTGCTGGTCAATGACCGTGGTGAGCTGTTCTTTATCGACTGTCCGGGTGGCTCGTTCTGGTGGGGGCCGCTGTTGCGTTACCGCATCGTCAAGGACCTGGCCTGCCTGGACAAGGTGGCGAGCAAGGTGCTGTCGCGCACGCAGCGCCTGCGCTTCTATCTGCAATACCGGGGACGTGCGCATCTCAACGCTGCGGACAAGAAGCGTATCCGGCAGATTATCGGTTTTTTCGAGGGCAGGGAATGAGCGACTTTATTGCGGCGCAGGATCGCGCATTGCTGGAACAGCACGGCCTGGCCAGTTTCGACGCGCTGTGGGCACTCAAGCTGGAGGCGGTGGATGAGCCCAATACCGAGCGTGGCGGCTGGAGTAGTGTCTACCGCCTGGATCTGGGGGAGGCTGCTTACTACCTTAAGCGGCAAAGCAATCACTTGACCCGCAGCCTGTTGCACCCCCTTGGCGAGCCCACCTTTGCCCGGGAGTTCCGAAATATTCGCCGTTATGCCCGGCTGGGGATTCCGGCCTTGCAGGCCGCTTTTTTTGCCGAACGCCATGTGGCCGGTGAGCGCCGCGCGGTCCTGGTGACCCGGGCTCTGGATGGCTGGTGCGATCTGGACAGCCTGCTGGTGGGCTGGGCTGAGCGACCCGAAGCGCAGCGCCGCGCCGTGCTGCAGGCCTGTGGTGAGCTGGCCAGGCAACTGCACAGTGCCGGGCAGATGCACGGCTGCTTCTATCCCAAGCATATATTTCTGCGCCCTGATGGCGAGGTTTATCGGGCACAACTGATCGACCTGGAAAAGACCCGGCCGCTCTTGTTCGGGCGGCGGGATCGGATCAAGGATATCGAGCCGCTCTTCAGGCGTACGAGCAGTAGTTGGGGGGATGGCGAGTTGCAGATTTTCCTGCAGGGCTATCTTGGGGGAGAGGTGGCGATGCAGTGTTGGCTGGATGATCTTGCACAACGCAGACGCTACAAGACAGCGCGCTAGGTGATGTCAAAAAAATAACAACAGGCTTTCCATACATAGACCGAGCGGCCGATGAACCTCTATTTGTCCTTCCTCAAGATGAAAGCGCGTGTCCTTGAGGGACGCAAGCTTACGCGGGCCGATATTTACCGACAAAAGGCGTTGAAACGGCGTGCCCAGTTGCTGGATGTGCGCATGGTTGGCATCACCGGTAGTGGTGGTAAGACCACGACCAGTGCCCTGGTTTTCCATCTGCTTAGTGCAGAGCGGCCGGTGGCGTTATCCATGCTGGAAAATACCGAGCGTATGATTGCGCCACGCCTGGCCCGGTTTCCTGGTCAGGCTCGTTATGGAGTATTTGAAATCAGCGGGCATGCGCCGGGGGTGATCAACTCGGTGTGTGAGCTGGTACAGCCCGATATCGCGATTATCACCGTTATCGCCAGTGATCATCGGAGCAATTTTCGCGAGTCTGGCGCCACTGCACGCGAAAAGATCAACCTGGCCTTGCAGGCCACCCAGCGCGGCGGACTTGCGCTGCTGAACGCGGATGATGCCCAGGTTAGTGCCATGCGCGCACGGCTGCCAACGACACAGGTGCGAACCTTTGGCGAGGCCGCAGGAGCAGACTACCGTGCGCTGGATGTAAAGCAGTCGGCAGTCGGGCGTTTGCAGTTCCGCTGTCGTTTTGCCGAGGAGGAGGCCTGGTTCGACGTGGCCCTACTCGGACGACACCTGCTGGTCTCTATAATGGCTGCCATTGCCTGTGCTCATCAGACCGGCATCCCTCTGGCGCGCCTGGCCGAGCGCGCGGCCAGTTTCCTGCCACTTCCAGGGCGCTGTTCGGTGCATGTCAATCCGCGAGGGCCAACCTTTATCTGCGATACCGTCAAGGCGCCCTACTCGACGCTGGGGCTGTCCTTTGCACAGCTGGACCTGTTTCGCGATGTGCCGCGCAAGACAGTCGTGATTGGCCAGATATCCGACTATTCCGGGGCTCAGGGCGACAAGTATCGAAGTGCCTATCGCCTGGCGCGTAAGCATGCCGAGCGAGTGATTTTCCTCGGCCGTGAGAAGCTAACAATCAGGCCGCTGGCGGGGGATGTAGGCGAACGAAACCTTGTGCTTGTGGAGGATATGGCTGCTCTGCGGCAGTTGATTGCTAAAACGGCGCTCCCCGGTGAGGTTATTCTGCTCAAGGGCTCCTGCAAGGTGGATCGTCTGGAGCGCATTGCTCTCGACTACGAGCAGCAAGTCGATTGCTGGATCAGTGGCTGCACACGTGCATGCACCTGCTTCAATTGCGACCAGTTGGCTGTAAATAACCATAGTTTTCGCTCTCGTGCCGACAGCGCCGCCTATATGATCGAAGATCCACAGTATTTCTGCGAAGTGACCTCGAGGGGAGTGGCTCGATGAGGCAAGTGATAGGCCTTCAGTATGCTGAGAGCTTGCCTGGGGGCGATGTCTGGGCGGCCCCAGTCTTTGCTGGGGTTATGGAGGGTGCGCAGTGAATCTCTACTACTCCTTGCATAAATTGAAGATTCGTCTGCTGGAAGGGCGCAAGGTTTCTGGGTACGAAGTGGCCCGGCGTCTTAGCCTCAAGCGCCGGCTCACTTTGCAGGGAACACAGGTTATTGGCATTACCGGAAGTGGAGCCAAATCGACCACCAGTGCTCTTTTGTTTCATCTTCTCAGTGGTAGTCAGCGTTCGGCGCTGTCGTTTATCGAGAATACGGCTGACCGCATGGCCATGCGCATGGCCAGTTTTCCCAGGGGAGTCCGTTTCGGGGTTTTCGAAATGAGTGGTCACGCGCCGGGCGTGATTGATCAGGCCTGCGCGGTGGTGCAGCCGGATGTGGCTATCGTAACTGTAGTTGCGAGTGATCATCGCACCAACTTTTCCGGTGCCGAGGCGATAGCCCAGGAGAAGGGTACTCTGGTGCAGAGAGCAGTCGAGCGTGGCGGTATCGCCCTGCTCAATGCCGATGATCCGTTGGTGCGGGGCATGCAAGCGCGCGCCAAGGGCAAGGCGCTGTTATATGGGGAGTCCGCCGATGCGGACTACCGGGCTGTGGATGTACATCACAGCCCTGAAGGTCATCTGCGATTCACCTGTCAGCATGGTGCGGAGTGTGCGCAGTTCGAAATTGGTTTGCTCGGTCGCCATATGCTGGTGCCCGCGATGGCCAGCATCGCCTGTGCGCATCAGATGGGGATTTCCCTGGAGCAGTTGGCCCTGCGTGGGCGGTCCTATATACAGTTGCCTGGGCGTTGTTCCCTTCATGTGGTCCGGCAGGGACCGACCTTTATTTGCGACAGCATCAAGGCGCCCTTTGCCACCTTGGAGCTTTCCTTCGCGCAGTTGGCCTTGTTCCCCGAGGCGCCTCGACGAACCCTGGTGTTGGGGAAAGTGTCCGACTATGCCGGCGCCGAGGGGAATCGCTATCGGCAAATCTACAAGTTGGCCCGTAGGTATGCCGACCGTGTCATTGTGCTGGGCCATGGTCAGCTCAGTTTGGCGCCACAGCCTGGTGAAAAGTGGGGAGAGCAACTGGTTCAAGTGGATACCGTGGTGCAACTGCGGCAGTTGCTGATTGAAAGCTGTTTGCCGGGAGAGGTGGTGTTGCTCAAAGGCTCGCGCAGGGTGAATCGACTCGATCGAATCGTGCTGGATCATGAGCGACAGGTAGATTGCTGGATTGATCGCTGCAGTAAAGCCACTAGCTGTTTTGAATGCTCGGATCTGGGGCCTGGCGGCGCTGCGCTGAAACGTCCGCGTGGCCTTATTACGGATGCCGAATACTTTATTGCCCGCAGTCCTGCGCTCTAATGGGTTTCCCCTCCTACTTTATCGATAGCCTTTTTTGTGAGTGATCTATGAACCAGGCCGCAGTACAGGCTCCAGTTATCAGGGTGGTTCCCGGGCAGCGCAATGGTACGAGGGTCAACTACCGGCTACAGGTTGCCGACACCCACTATGAGGTTTATTTCGCCTGTGAGCGGGTGGAATTATGCAACGATGCCGAGGCGGCACTGCCCATGCTGGCCTTGGCCGGTATGCGCAGCGGTTGTGAACTGCTGGTGGAAGCACCCATATCGAAGCGCTATCTCGAGAATCAGCAGGCGCTGATGCAGATCTTCTGTGGCTGGTTTCCGGGCTATCGCCCCGCGCCCATTCGGGCCGGCCAACTGCGTGAAGTGCCGGGCGCCACTGGAGGCCGGGTGGGCTGCTTTTTCACCGGAGGGGTGGATTCCTTTTTTACCTACTTGCGTCATCGTGACGAGGTCACGGATCTGATATTTGTGCATGGTTATGACGTGGATCTGGATGATTTGCCGCGACGTGCCGAGATCACTGCCATGGGGCGCGCCATTGAGCAGGCGACCGGGGTACGCTTTATCGAGTTGGAGACCAATGCCATTCGCCTGTTTCGGGACTTTGGCCGTTGGGGCGCGCACGCTCACGGCTATGGTCTGGGCACTGCGGCTCGCCACCTGGCCGATTATCTCAAGCGTATCTATATCCCATCCTCCTTTGCTCGTGAGTACATGCGTCCCTGGGGGACTCACCCTGAGACGGATCCACTGTTTTCCGATGAGCGGCTGGCGGTCGTGCATGGTGACGCCATCTTGCGGGTGGAAAAGCTGCGCGAGATCGCCCAGGACGATCTGGCAATGCGTTACCTGAGGGTTTGTCATGAGCGTGTCGAGGGAGCATACAACTGCGCTCGCTGCGAGAAGTGTCTGCGCACCATGACCGTTATGCAGGGGCTGGGAGTGTTGCCGCGTTGTACCACCTTCCCCAGCGAGGTGCGCCCGGAATGGGTTAAAGCCTTGTTGCTGGATGAGGTTACCGAAGGGCTTGCGCTAAATAACATCGCCTTTCTGGAAAGTGTGGGGATGGGGCAAAGCGAGTTGGCCCAGGCCTGGCGCGATACACTTGCGCGTCCGGCCTGGAAAAGCACAGCGCTCTATCGCTTGCATAAGTGGCGCAAACGTATGGCCAAAAAGGTCAACCAGGTCAGGGGGTGGCTGTGAGCCGTATCTGTTTGCTGGAGTACCGTGGCGAGCTGTTTGCCGACAGTTTCAATCTGGGTGACGATATTCAGACTCTCGCAGTCAGCCGATTGGTGCCGCAGGTCGATGGTTATGTTTCGCGTGAAGCCCTGGGACAGGTAGCGGAGCCCTGTACGGTGCCGCTTAACGGCTACTTCATGAATAGCACTAGCTGGCCGCCAGCACCGGTTGTGCGCCCCGTGTTCTATGCCTTTCACGCGGCTCGTGAGGGGCAGGCCGTATTGCTTTCACCGCAGAGCATCGAGTACTTCAAGCGCTGGCAGCCAATTGGCTGTCGTGATCGTGGGACCCAGGCCTTGTTGACCGCTCATGGTGTCGAGGCCTACTACAGCCGTTGCCTGAGCTTGACCTTGCCCAGGCGAGAGCGCGCTCCGGAACAGGGTCAGGTATTTCTGGTGGGGCTCAGTCGAGCGGCGCGGCAAACGGTGCCCAAGCCCTTGCGAAGGGGCAGTGTGACGGTCGATCAGGCGCGCGTGCGACTGCCGGTGGACAATACCGAGTTGAAGCTGGCACTGGCGGCCGAGTTGCTGGAGCAATATCGACAGCGTGCTCGCCTGGTCATTACGTCGAAAATTCACTGCGCGATGCCCTGCATCGCGATGGGCATACCCGTGGTCTTTCTCTATGACGACAGTCGTCGTGATGATTATCGGGTGCACATCATCGAGGAGCTGATAGGTATTCATTACATTCGCCAGAAAGGACCGCTTGCGCCGTTGATCAATCGTTTGCGTGGACGCTCGATCAATTGGTCGCCGCAGGTGCCTGACATCGAATTGCTCAAGCATGAAATCGCCCAAGGCTTTGCCCGTGCCTTTGCCCGGGTTCACTCAGGGAGCTGAGGGGGATTCGATGGATTACAGCAGTATCTTCGCCGTGCGCGCCAATCGCTACCGTGATGCCCAGGCGCGCTTCCCGGGTATTCGGCGGGCTGAACTGGAACGCTTTGTGGCCCTGCTGGCGTTGCAGGGGAACGAGTGCGTGCTGGGCGCTCCGGCAGGCAATGCTGTGCTAAATGCTTTCGTGGGTCGCTGGAATAGCCAGGGGCATCGGGGGGATTTTATCGACCAGACCGATGAGCAAGCCCTGTATAAAACGGGCTTTATCCAGGTGGAGCGCCTGAACGGCGAGTACGACTGGTTTGCTACGGATGTTCAGCAGATGGTGAGCTTTATGCTTGAGCTGTTTGGTCTGGATCGGCAGCCGGATGTTCATGTGCTGGCTGCTGAACTGGCCGCCGGGCTGGATGCCGGCTATAGGCATGGTGGTTATCGAGTGCCCTGGGCACTCACCGCATTGCGTGCCCGTAAGCCGGGCGGTCTGAGCCTGTGAGCGTGCATAAGTCTGACCTTGCAGGCGTGCGCAATGCTGTGTCGAGGGCGCCACTTTGTTGAAAGTGTCCGCACCTGCCGACAGGGCGAAAATCGAGTATCTGATTAGTGTCGTGATCCCGACTTATAACTATGCCCATTTGCTGCCGCGCTGCCTGGCCTCGGTGCTAGGCCAGTTGGACGCTGACATGGAGCTGGTTGTGGTGGATGACGGTTCGCAAGATGCAACCGCCGAGGTGCTTAATGAGTATTGCTGTCGCGAGTCGCGCATGGTTGTCGTATGGCAAGCCAATGCCGGGGCGGGGGCTGCGCGTAATCGCGGGGTAGGTCTGGCGCGAGGGCGCTATATCCTGCCGCTGGATGCGGATGATGAACTGTTGCCCGGCGCTCTGTCGGCCCTGCGCGCGGTGGTTCAGGCGCAACCCCAGGTCGGTCTGGTGTTGGCCGGGCGTGTCACTCAGTATGCCGATGGCCGGCAGCGCGAGCAGATGCCGACTTTTGATCCGCAAGCCAGTGTGCGGCAGCTGGCCTGCCACTATCTTTTGCACAAGCGCATCAGTTTGGTGCACGGCTGTTCGCTGTTTAGCCGTGATGTGCTACTCCAGCGGCCGTATCCGCAGTGGATGCCCCATGGCGAGGATATTCCGGTTTTTGCCTGGGCGCTGGTCAGTACTTCCGTAACCACTCTGGCGCAGCCTGTGGTGCGTATCTACAAGCATGCGGACAGTCTGCGGCGAGAGTTTGAGGTGGATGAGCAATTGGTGTATCGCCGTGTGGAGGAGGTTTTTGCGGCCTTGCCGGATAATTGCCAGTCACTGCGACGCCGTTATACCGCTCAGGTTTATCTTTCTCTTTTTCGCGGGGCGTGGCGCGTGAGGCGTGATAGTGACGCGCAGAAGTTTTTTTGGCAGGCCCTGTTACTGAGTCCAGTGCAGGCTCTTCGTTGGGTTTATCTGCGCAAGGCAGTACGGATGTGGTTGCATATGGGGCAGAGGGAGCGGGTGTGATGAATCTGGAAATGCTGGCAGATGCAGGCCGCACGCCCAGCTTGCCACTGGCGCTCGAGCTGGCAGGTGACTCTCTGGGGGTCGAGCGCCTGTTGCGGGTATTGCCGGGGCAGCGTTATGTCGGCTTTGCCCAGTGGCGTGGGCAATCGGTGCTGGCCAAGCTGTTGGTAGGGGGCAAGGCTGAGCGGCATTATCAGCGCGAGCTGAAGGGCGCTCGTCTGTTGGCCGAGCAGGGCTTGAATACCCCCGCGCTGTTGGCCGAGGGTTTTGTCGAAGGGCAGGGGGGCTGGCTGCTGTTCGAGTACTTGCAGGGCGCCGAGAGCCTGGGGCAGGCCTGGCAGGCGGTCGAGCGACAGTCACTGCTATCCGAGGGCCAGCAGGCGGTGCTGGCCGAGGCGCTGGGGATGATCGGGAAGATGCATGGGCGGGGCCTGTGGCAGGCCGACCTGCATCTGGACAATCTGCTGCGCCATGCCGGGCGCCTGTATGTGATCGACGGCGGCGGCATACAGGCTGAAGTGCCCGGGCAACCGCTTTCCCGGCAGAAGGTGCTGGAAAATCTCGGGGTGTTCTTTGCCCAGCTACCGGCGGAGCTTGAGCCTTTTACTGAAGAGTTATTGATCCACTACCTGTTGGCCAATGGCGAGCATGCCTTGCCGCTGGAGGCCCTGCAGGCTGAAGTGGCCAAGGTACGGCGCTGGCGTTTGCGTGACTACCTGAAAAAGGTAGGGCGCGACTGCAGCCTGTTCGCCGCCAAAGTGGGCGCTTTCGGCCTGCGAGTGGTGCGCCGTGAGCAGGAGAGCCAGTTGCAACCCTTGCTGGCGGACCTGGATCGACAGACTGACGCCGGGCATATCTACAAGACGGGCGGGGCCGCCACGGTGGCGCGGGTCGAGGTGGCGGGGCGGCCGCTGGTGGTCAAACGCTACAACATCAAGAACCTGGCGCACTGGTGCAAGCGCTTCTGGCGTCCTAGCCGGGCCTGGCATAGTTGGCGCGAAGCTCATCGTCTGCAGATACTCGGCATTGCAACGCCGCAGCCCTTAGCGGTTGTGGAACGGCGCTGGTGCTGGCTACGCGGGCCTGCGTACCTGATTACCGAATATTGCGGTGGGCAGGATATAATCGCGCGTTTTCAGGGTTACTTGCAGGCATCACCCCCGGAAAGTGAGCTAATGGCCCTGGATCGACTGTTCGCCGCCCTGCTGCGCGAGCGCATCAGCCACGGCGATTTCAAGGGGCATAACCTGTTCTGGGATGATAATCGGGGCACTTGGTCGCTGATTGATCTGGATGCCATGCAGCAACACCGCAGTGCGCGCAGTTTCGCTCGGGCCTATGCCCGCGACCGCGCCCGATTCTTACGCAACTGGCCGGCGGATTCCGCCTTGTACCAGCTGCTCGATCAACGTTTACCGCAGGTGCCCGGCACCTGCCCGAAATAGAGGCTTACACCTGTGGCATTGACCATTCTCGGCCTGTCCGGCGCCCTCAGTCATGATCCCTCCGCCGCCCTGTATATCGACGGCAAGCTGATCGCGGCGGTGGAAGAGGAGCGCTTCGTGCGCGACAAGCACGCGAAGAACCGCATGCCCTACGAGTCGGCCAAGTTCTGTTTGGAACAGGCCGGGATCAAGCCGGCCGACGTCGATGTGGTGGCCATTCCTTTCGCTCCGATCAGCCTGTTTGGCAAGGCCCGCTGGCAGTACGCCAAGCGCTACTGGTACGCCCCGGATCGCGCGCTGGACGCCATTCTGATGGGCAACCGTCGCTACTACCGCTACAAGAAACGCATCGAGTGGTGCCTGCAGCAACTGGGCTTCGACCTGAAGAAGGTGAAGATCGAACCGGTCGAGCACCACCTGGCCCACGCTTCCAGCGCCTACCACTGTTCGGGTTTCAAGGAGAAGACCGCGATCCTCGGCATCGATGGCAAGGGCGAGTACGCCACCACCTTCTTTGGCTACGGTGAAAACGGCAAGATCCACAAGATCAAGGAATTCTACGATCCGGATTCGCTCGGTGGCCTGTACGGCGCGATCACCGAGTACCTCGGTTTCGAGATGCTCGACGGCGAGTTCAAGGTCATGGGCATGGCGCCCTATGGCGATGCGGCCAAGTACGACTTCTCGCGCCTGGCCAAGTTCGAGAACGGCGAGCTGATCATCAATACCGAGTACGCCAACGTCATCGGTTTCCGCCGCTACAAGGAAAACGGCAAGGGCTACTACTTCTCGCCCAAACTGATCGAGTGGCTGGGCCCGAAGCGCGAAGGCGATATCGCCGACGATCCCTATATCCACTATGCCGCCAGCATGCAGGCGCTGTTCGAGAAGCTGGCGCTGCAGATGATGGAGTACTACCTGGGCGACATCCTCAAGGAAACCGGCAAGATCGCCTTCGCCGGCGGCTGTGCGCTGAACGTCAAGCTCAACCAGAAGATCATCGCCCGTGATGACGTCAAGGAGCTGTTCGTGCAACCGGCTTCCGGTGATGCCGGCACCGCCGTCGGCGCCGCCGCCTACGTTTCGCATAAGCGTGGCGTGCCGGTGGAAAAGATGGAGCATGTCTACCTCGGCCCGTCCTACTCCAACGAAGACGTAATCGCCGCCTGCGCCCGTCACCCGAGCAAACCGGTGTTCAAACGTATCGAAAATACCCCCGAGCGCATCGCCAAAATCATGGTCGATGGCAACCCGGTGGCCTGGTTCCAGGGGCGCATGGAATTCGGCCCGCGCGCCCTTGGCGGTCGCTCCATCATCGGTTGCCCGAGCATCCCCGGCGTGGCGGATCGCATCAACGAACAGATCAAGTTCCGCGAGCGCTGGCGCCCCTTCTGCCCGTCCATGCTCGACACCGTGGCGGCGCAGATGCTCAAGGTCGATCACCCCAGCCCCTTTATGACCTTCACCTTCGAAGTCAATGAAGAGTGGAAAACCCGGGTCAGCGAGGTGGTGCACGAAGACGGCACCTCCCGTGCCCAGGTGCTGGAGCGCCAGTACAACCCGCGTTGGTACGATTTGATGCTTGAGCTGGAAAAACTCACCGGCAACGGCGTGTCGCTGAACACCTCGCTCAATCGTCGTGGCGAGCCGATGATCTGCTCGCCGACCGATGCGCTGAACATGTTCTATGGCTCCGACCTGCAGTACCTGATCATGGAAGACATCCTCGTGGTCAAGGACGGCAAGGACTGGTATGACCACATCTGAACAGGCTGACGCTAAGCCCCAGCGCTGGGTCTTGCAGTTCTGCCATGGTTACGACGGCCCCTTTCTGGACTGTGCGCGGCAGTATGCCGCGCTGTTCAAGGATACGGCCTATAAGGTCTGCACCGTCTACCTGACGGGTACGCCGAGTGACGAGGTCGAGCAGGGATCAGCTTCCGATGAGGTGATATTCCTCGACTACTCCAGCGCCCAGGTACGCGGTCTCAAGCTGGGCGCGATTCGCGATTTGCGCAGAATCGCTGCTTCGCGGGACTTTGCCCTGTGCATCGCCCATCGCTTCAAGCCGATCTATGTGGCCCTTTTGGGCAGCAAGCTGCCGGTTATCGGCGTGCATCATGCCTTCGGCGACTACAAACGGCGTTCCCGGCAACTGTTTGCCAACTTCTTCCGTAATCGTTTGGCGTTGCTCGGCGTATCCAATGCCGTGCGTGACGACATCCGCGCCTGCCTGCCAGGCTGGTCGGCCACGCGTATTGAAACGCTGTACAACCGTATCGATATCGACGCTGTACAAGCCGAGCAGGTCTCGCGGGATGCTGCCCGCGCGCACCTGGGACTGCCCCAGGAGGCCTGGGTGGTCGGCAATGTCGGCCGTCTGCACCCGGACAAGGATCAGGCCACCCTGATCCGCGGTTTCGCCCAGGCTTTGCCGCAGCTGCCGGGTGGCAGCCTGCTGGCGATTATGGGCAGTGGCCGCCTCGAAGCTTCGCTCAAGGCGCTTGCCGTGGAACTGGGAGTGAGCGACTCGGTCCGCTTTCTCGGCCAGGTGTCGAACGGACGTCGTTACTTCAAGGCCTTTGATGTATTCGCTCTGACTTCTGATCATGAGCCTTTTGGTATGGTGCTGCTGGAGGCCATGGCGGCTGGGGTGCCGGTGATTGGTACTGATTGTGGTGGTGGACGTGAGGTGCTGGCAGGGAGTGGTGTGATGTTCCCGCTGGGTGATAGTGCTGCATTGGCGAAGCTTCTTTCGGATGCTGTCGGGCGATCCGCTTGCGTGGTGCAGGCTCGGGCTGCGTTGCAGGAGCGCTTTTCCGATCAGGCGGTCTGTCGTGCTTTTTGGCAGTTGCCAATGCTTGTTGTGCGCCCAGGGGGCTGAGATGACGCGATGCATGGACGAAGGTTGGGCAGCCAAGGCCAGAGCGCTGGACCGCTATCGCTGGCAGCTATTGCGTGAGCGCCATACTTTGCTGGGAAGCATTGTTCGCTTTGCTCGCGAGGCTTTCTCTGACTGTGTATTTGGCTTGCGCGCCAGAGGTCGCTTGGCAGTGGGGGGGGCGGCAGAGCCATGCGATTTTCTGTTGCTGCAATCGGCACCTAAGGTTATTGCCTTGCAGCGCAAGAAATTGTTGATTGGGGCGTTACGGGAGCGCGGCTATAAACTGACGGAAACTGCGTTGGATACATCGCGCAATGTTCTTGCTGGCCGTCGCCTGATAAAGCCTCCGCATTATGTCCCTGTACGTTATTTCGGTTATGCCGCGCATGCCGAGTGGCTGGTTCAGCAGTATGCGCCCCGCGTACTTCTGAATGACCGCAACGGCAGTCTCTATAGTCCGTTTCTGCGATTGTCATTGAATGCTCGTGGCGGCTTTCTGGTGCATTTGGCGCACGCCAGTACTGTGGAAAGCTCTCGGCGTCTTGGTATGAACGACTATGATTTTTACTTTCTGTTCGGGCGCAGTTCGCTGGACGCTCTGGCGGCGAGAGCTCTGCGCTTTGGTTCATCGATGGCCGTGCTGGCTGGCTCACACATGATTGATCGTACTTATGATCTTTCTCCAGCTGCTGTCGAGTGGAAGACACTGTTGCTGCTGGGGGTTGGGCCGGATAAGGAGAAAGAGCCGCAATATCAGGACACCTATGATTTGGTGGTTGATTGGGCCAGGAGGCATGCGAACTATAGGGTGCTGGTAAAGCGTCACCCTCGAAGCCGAGCAGAGTATTGGTCAAAAGTCACTCAGTCGGTGCCAAATATAGAGCTGCTGCCTGCCGATTGCTCCTTGGCTGAAGCGTTGAGCCAAGCCTCTCTGGTTGTCAATGTCATGTCCAATGCTGTGATTGAGGCAGGGTTGGCCGCGCGTCCGGTGATTTATGCCAATTGCACCCTTGATGCGGATGTGCTGGCGCAGGAGCGCTACTTTGGTCGCCCGGTCACGACAGTTGTTGAGTTTGATCAGCGTGTTTCAGCGATCGAGGCAGACTATTCTTCGGCATGTCTTGTTTCTAGTGAATTTTCCAAATATCACTTGTCCAATGGAGTTGCAGGGCTGCCGACGACCATTGATCTTTTATCTCGCTTGCATGCGGGGCAGGCAAGTGAATTGAAGGCGGAAGCGCTTATGGGCACGATTGAGGAGTGTCACTGATGCAGGCATTGCTTTTTAATGACACTTCCTATGAAAAACACCATGGTTCGCAACTGGTTGTGAGGCAGATACATGCGTTGGCGCGAGAGGCAGGGATCAATATACGGCGCTCTTGCCCAATGCGCTATGACTGGCGTAAGGATGAGGTACTCAAGAGAGATATCCGCGCTGCTGATCTATGTCTGATCAACGGCGAGGGTACCATGCATGATGACGCCAAGCAGGCCCTGATACTGGGGGAACTAGCCAGCTATTGTAAAGAACATGGCGTGCCTTGCTTCTTGATTAATAGCGTTTGGCAAAATAATCGGAAGTTACTGGCTCATGCCGCTGATTTTGCCGGTATCTATCTGCGCGATGAAATGAGTCAGCGTGAGCTTTTGGCGCAAGGTGTTTCAGCAAAAGTTGTGCCTGATTTGACGCTTAGTTATGTCTACAAGGGCGCAGGTGTACCTTCTCGCGATGGTTTTCTGGTCAATGACAGTGTGTTCAGTGAGCGTACTTGTGAGGCGTGGCGCGAGACCTGCGATGTGGGGGATGCCAGCGTTCGCTTTCTGAGTATCAAGAACATTCCGGTTATTCAGGTGGGTAAGGGCTTTCCCCGCTATGTAGTGAAAAGCTGTGCTCGTTATCTGCAGTCGCTCAAGGAACTCTTGTTGAGCTATTTTCAGTCCTATTCACCCGTGTTAGCACCCGAGCACTTGGGGGCTTTTAGATGGCGGTATAGTCAGCTTGGCTTAAATCGGTTTATGCACAGGCTTGCTTCTGCCAGGGGGGTGATCACCGGGCGTTTTCATTGCGTCACCCTCTGCTTTCTGGCACGAACTCCGTTTTATGCGATTGGCTCCAATACGCACAAGATACAGTCATTGCTGATGGAAGCGGGGCTGGTTGGGCGTGTTTATGAGACTTACGGAGATGCAATCCGGGCCCGTTCTTCCATCGATTATTCGGCTAGCGAACTTAGTGCGCTGGATGACTTTCTGCAGGCATGCCAGGCGCGGGCTAGAGCCATGTTTAGCGAGATATTTGAGGTTGCACAGGCCCGTAAACAACATGTCAGGGCGCTTGGGTCTTGATGCATTATGATGCTGAGGTGTTCGTGACAGAAGCGTCTTCTGCAAGCAACCTGTTGAGCGAGTGGCCATTCTTCGAGCATGTGTGCGTGATCAACCTTGAGTCACGAATTGATCGCTGGGAGGCCATGCAGCGCCAGTTTAAGCGGCTGAATATTCACACGGCTCAACGCTTTGCCGCGATTCGCCCGGCAGAAAATGTTGTTGAAAATGCAGCGTTGCAGCCATTGCGTTCTTTTCTGCGGCGTATAGATGGCGATAGTGAGCGCTCGGATGCCAAGTTGCGCGCAACCTGGGGGTGCATGCTCAGTCACCTTGGCGTGATTCGGTTGGCGCAAGAGCGGGGCTGGTCATATGTGCTGGTTCTTGAGGACGATTGTGAATTTGAACCTTATGCGTTGTCTGTGATGCAGCGCGTGGCCAGGCAGCTAGCCGGTCGGCAGTGGGACATGCTGTATCTGGGGGGGACCTTCAAGCGAGGAGGGCTGCGTAGCCGTTGTTCGGAAAATCTGGAGTTGGCCAGTCGTATCAGGTTGGGACATGCGTACCTTGTCAATGCGCGGTTGTATGACCGGATTCTCAACGAGGCGCAAGTCTCCGGCCTGCCTATTGATTGGTATTACTCAGAGATATTGCAGCCGCAAGTGGCATGCTTTCGTGTGAGTCCCACTCTTGCATATCAACGCTTACTGGATATGAGTGATATCGAGTCTACTGAGCGTAAACCCAGGTTCAAAACACGCCAGATGTTGGCGCGATTATGGTGTCGAGTGCGTTATGGCTTTTTCAGTGGATAAGGGCAATGGCGTGTTCATGAGTGCTGTCTGGCGCGGACTTCTGAAACAGTGGCTGGCCGCCGGCCTGGTATGGTGGTTGGCCGGTATGCTTCTGGTTCCCGCCAGTAAGCTCTACCACCAGATATTGATCGCTTTGTCCTGGTTGCCGGGGCTACTGGCCTTTATCGGGTGCCGTGAGGTGCGTCAGGGGTGGCGGCAGCCGATGACTGCCGTGCTGGCTCTATTTGCGTTGTGGTCTGTGTGTTCGGCCCTCTGGACGGAGGGGGGCGTGGCGTTCGGGGACCTTAAGATTTTCCTTTATCTGTTTCTGGCAATTAACGCTTTTATCGCTCTGGCCTGTCTGGACTTTGTCATGTTGCGTCGGGCGTTGGCGATCGGGGGGCTGTTGGTTGGGGTGCTGGCCTGGGTTAGTGTGCTGCACTTTTATGGTTGGCAGGGATATGGCTGGCACCGTCGTGCTGTCGGTGTTGGTATTGTCGATCACCCAATTCTGGCTGGCCACCTGTTCGGTGCTGTTGGCGTGCTGCTTTATTATCTACGCCGCGACTTGCCGGTTCGGCTGCAGGGGATGGTCTGGGGGCTCGGTTGCACGGGGGTGTTGGCATTCCTGTTGATGTGCCAATCAAAGGGACCTTGGCTGGCTGCTGCGGTCACGTTGGTATTGATGGCCTTGTGGTTGCAGACGCGCAGGGCGCTGGCATCCGTATTCCTATTTACAGTACTTGCAGTGCTTGCCCTATTGATCTGGCCTGAGTTGATTCTTAAAAGAGGTTTTTCCTATAGGCCGGAGCTGTTTGCTCAAGCCCTTCAGCTTATCCGCGAGGCGCCATTAACTGGGCTTGGATTTGGTGGGCAGTATTTGCTGCTGGTGCCCTCTTCGGGCAAGTACTACGAGCATGCACATAATATCTACCTGCATATTACCGTTGTCCTGGGTGGGGTGGGGCTCCTGTTCTGGTTACTTTTACAGCTGTGTGCGTTTTACAGTGTCTGGTTAAATCGGTGCGAGCCTGCTGGGCAGGCACTTGCGGCGTTGTTGCTGTTTTCCGGTCTGGCATTGTTCACCGATGGGGTAGGTCCTTGGGTAAAGCCGCGTGAGGAGTGGTTTACGCTTTGGTTACCGCTGTGCTTTGCCATGGCGCTGATGTGTTGGCATAGGATGTCGAGACGGGCTGGGTCTTCTCATGGGTGAGTCTTGGGTGGAGCAACGCTTGGCGGCTTGCTGGGATGAGGGGCGGCCGTTTGCCGCTTTGCGTGATCAGTTTTCGGGTGCCGTTTTTATCGTGGCTTCCGGGCCTTCGGCCGCAGACTTCCCGCTGGAGCGTTATGGGCATGTTCCCATGATCGCTATGAACGGCTCTATCTCACGCTTTGTGGGGACAGAGGTGCGACCACTTTTCTATCTTTGTGATGATCGTGGATTTGTTCGTTTGCGTATGCCGTTGTTGCAGGCGGGGATGCAACTGGCTCAGCACACTTCACTTGGATATGGCGCCTTTGAGGTGTTATTGGAGTCTGCTCCTGACTCGATGGGGACGGCTTCGTTGTTCTTGATGCAGCGCAGCAATCGACCGCTTGATGGCGGTGAACGTTCTGATCGCGGCTATGCCTGGCATGTGCGTAATGATCCCGATATCGAATGCTTGTTCTCTCTGTTCAGGCAAAAGCCCAATCGCATAGGCTTCAGCCGGAATATGTGCAAAGGCTATTTTGGTGGACGCACCATCCCCTACGCCGCCTTGCAGTTGGCGTATCACTTGGGTTTTAGCAAGGCTATCTTGGTTGGTGTGGACTTGAATGCTCAGCCTGGGCGCTTTTATGAGCAGGGCGAGGAAGCCCTGCCCAGTCGCCTGGATGAGGATTATGAGGACTATATTCTGCCGAGCTTCAGGCTGGTTGCGGACAAGGTTGTAGGGCCGCGGTTTCAGGTCTTCAACCTGTCCCAATCCAGCCGCTTACCGGAAAAGTTGATTCCAAGGCTCGCCTTGAGTCAGCTTGATGCCTTGCTGGCGGACTCATAAGCAGCAAGGAGCTCCACCCAGGGAAAGTCCTCGACCTTCCGGCGTTTCAAGTAATTATGCAGATGCTGGAAATTGCGGCGGACCAGCAGGCGACCCAACGGGCGGCCTTTGAATCTGATATCCAGGAAGTCGATCAGGCCGAATCCGCCATCCGGGGTGTGCAGGATGTTGCCCAGATGCAATGAGCGAAAGTAAATGCCCTGCCGGTGGAGTCGATGTATGTAGGCTGCCAGCTGTGGGAGCAGTTCGTCGAATTGCTGACGGGAATGCTGGAATAGTCGGTCTAGCGGAGTGCCGGGTAGTGGCCTATACAAGCAGGCGCTGACAAGGCCAGCTCGGTCAATCCAGCAGGCTTCTTTCAGCTCAGGAGTCTTGATGCCGAGCTTCTGCAGTTGTTTGGCTCGCGCATGGAAGCGCTGGGCGTCAGGGCGAAGGCGAGCAAGAAGAGGGAGGCGACGGCTGCGAAAGATTTTCAGCAGCTCGCCATTCGCGAGGCGAATCACCTTGGGGCCGTGGCTGTCTTTTTCCAGTACCTCGCCATGGCTCAGCCAGTCTTGTAATTCGTTCGCTGTTACAATCCGCATCTTATTCCTCTAGCCAGTCGTATGGGGCTTACTGCATGGCCAATTCTACCCAGCAATCCAGCTTGAAGGTGTATTTGCGATTGCTGCGTTATGTGCTCCCCTACTGGGGGCTGTTTGCGATCAGTTTGCTGGGCTTCCTGATCTTTGCCTCCACCCAGCCCATGCTCGGCTATATGCTCAAGTTTTTTGTCGACGGGCTCAGCAACCCTGACGCAGGGCTGTTTGCCGAGGTGCCCTGGGTGGTTGAGCATGCTTCTTGGCTAGCTCAGCTCAAGCTGCTGCAGGCTGTCCCCATGTTGATCGTGTTTATTGCTCTGTGGCAGGGCGTGGGGTCATTTCTGGGGAATTACTACCTGGCCAAGGTTTCGCTGGGGCTGGTGCAGGATCTACGGATCGCTCTGTTCAACAACCTGCTGACGCTGCCCAACCGTTATTTCGACAACCACAATTCCGGGCATCTGATTTCCCGTATCACCTACAACGTGACCATGGTTACCGGCGCGGCTACCGATGCGATCAAGGTGGTGGTGCGCGAGGGGATGACCGTGGTGTTCCTGTTTGCCACCTTGTTGTGGATGAACTGGAAACTGACCATGGTCATGGTGGCCATCTTGCCGGTGATCGGTTTGATGGTAGTCAGTGCCAGCAAGAAGTTTCGCAAGCAGAGCAAGAAGATCCAGGTGGCCATGGGTGATGTGACCCATGTGGCTTCTGAAACCATCCAGGGCTATCGCGTGGTACGCAGCTTTGGCGGTGAAGGGTACGAGCAGGATCGTTTTCGCGCAGCCAGTGAGGACAACAAGGGCAAGCAGTTGAAGATGGTGCGCATCAATGCGGTCTACACCCCCAGCCTGCAGTTGGTGATCTACAGCGCCATGGCGGTGTTGATGTTCCTGGTCCTGTTGCTGCGGGGCGACTCTAGTGCCGGTGATCTGGTGGCCTATATCACCTTGGCTGGCCTGCTGCCCAAGCCGATTCGACAGCTTTCGGAAGTCAGCTCCACCATCCAGAAGGGGGTGGCGGGAGCGGAAAGTATCTTTGAACAGCTGGACGAGCAGTCGGAAGTCGATCGCGGGACCCAGGAGCGTGAGCGGGTCAGTGGTCGCCTGGAAGTCAATCAGCTGAGCTTTCAGTATCCGGGCAGCGAGAAGCCCGTGCTGCAAAATATTTCCTTTGTCGCCGAGCCTGGCCAGATGGTTGCCTTGGTAGGGCGTTCAGGCAGTGGCAAGTCGACCCTGGCCAGTCTGATCCCGCGCTTCTACCACCATGAGCAAGGGCAGATCTTGCTCGATGGCCTGGATGTCGAAGACTACAAGCTGCGAAATCTGCGTCGCCATATTGCCTTGGTGACTCAGCATGTGACTCTGTTTAACGACACCGTGCGCAACAATATCGCCTATGGCGATCTGGCGGGGGCGCCGCTCGAGGCGGTCAGGCAGGCGGCGGGAGATGCCTATGCCGCGGAGTTTATCGAGAAGATGCCTCAGGGATACGACACCCTGGTCGGTGAGAATGGTGTTCTGCTGTCCGGTGGTCAGCGACAACGCCTGGCGATTGCCCGAGCGCTGCTCAAGGATGCCCCTCTGCTGATTCTGGATGAGGCCACTTCGGCGCTGGATACCGAATCCGAGCGGCATATCCAGGCGGCGCTGGACAAGGTGATGCAGGGACGTACCACCATCGTGATCGCGCACCGCCTGACGACCATCGAGAAGGCGGATTTGATTCTGGTAATGGATCAGGGGCAAATTGTCGAGCGGGGAAACCATGCGGATCTGCTGGCCCTGAATGGCTATTACGCACGGCTGCACGCCCGGCAGTTTGAGGATGAATCTCAAGAAAGTTGAGCCCCCATGCAAATTAATAATAAGAAGCCCTTGTGGTGAGGTATGCGGAAATGAGCAATGTCGATGTGGTCATGAGCTATGAGCAGTGGCTGGCTTTGCCTGGGGAGTGGGTGGAACCGCCCAATGAGCGGCGAGGCGGGGTCAGTGGTGTGCAGCGGGTCTATCTGGACGCCCAGCATTTGCTATACCGCAAACAGCAGGCTGGGCATATTTATCGCAGCTTTGCTCATCCGCTCGGTTATCCCACTGTCATGCGCGAATATCAGGCGCTCCTTGATTGTCAGCGACTTCATGTACCCGTTCCGACAGTAGTGTTTGCCTCTTGCGCGAAAGAGCAGGGTATATGGAAGGCACTTTTGCTCACGGAGTCCTTGGTAGGGTTTCGGAGTCTGGAAGAGTGCTATGCCGAGGGCGAGGAGCAGTGCTGGGGGGAGGTATTGCATAAAAAAGTGCTGGCTGAGTGTGGGCGTGTATTGGGGCGTCTCAATGCTGGCCGCCGCCAGCATGGCTGCCTTTATCTCAAGCATATTTTTGTGCGAGTCAGGGAGGAGCAGGTCGATGTGGCGCTAATCGACCTGGAGAAAAGTCGCAGGCGTTTGTTGCGTAAGCAGGCGGCTAGGCACGACTTACGGCAGATATTCCGTCGCGCGGGTTGGCGCGGCGAGTTACTGCACTCCTTCATACAAGGCTACCAGGAGAGCTTCGGTTCGTTAGAGGGGCTGGCTGTATCGGCAGTGCATAACTGATAAACGCTTTTTTGAGTATTTTCTTTGATTTTTGACTATTTTCGCGCATATCGCGAGCGTGGCTGGACACCCATCGATGCCACCCTCTATGCCAAGGCCTGGAGCGACTTTGGCGGCAGCGTTGCCACCCATCCGCAAGTGGTCGAGCGCCTGGCGGCCCTGGCCGGGATCCCTGTGCGCTATCTGGGTTGGTTCGAGCAGGGTCGGCTATGTGCGGCCATTCCGACCTGTGGGCGGTATCTGGCGCTGTCCAAGGAGGTGCTCAAGCAGCAGGGCAAGCGTGGCCTATTCGATCTGGGCAATGCCGAAATTATTCTGCCAGCGGCTTCTGATGCGCGGGTGTCTTTGCGCCATCGTGCGCGTTATCTGTCCGAATTGAATGCAGCCTGTGTCAGTGGCCTGCATGAACAGGCCGAAGGCCTGGCTCTGGCTCGGGAGCCTGAGCAATACAGCAAGAAGTTTCGCTACAACCAGCGCCGTGAGCAGCGTCTGTTGGAAGAAGCGGGTGGGGTGGTTCGGCCCATGCTGGAGCTGAGCGCTGCTGAGCAGGCGCGGATCTATGCCGATCTGTTCCAACGCCGCTGGGGGTTCGAGGCTACCGGTAAAGCCCATCTGGCCGAGGTGTTTGGACTGTTGCGCGAGTTTATGACCGGCTCGCTGATCTACCTGAATGACGAGCCGGTGGCGATCCAGATTCTCTATCGCGTCGAGGCGCCACAGTGGATCAGTCTTGAATATATCAATGGTGGGGTCGATCCGCAGCAGCGCGAGTTCAGCCCCGGCAGCGTACTGAGTTTTATCAACACGCAGAATGCCTGGAGCGAGGCGCGCGCACTTGGCAAACCCTTGCGCTATTCCTTTGGCCGTGCCGATCGCGAATACAAGGATCGTTGGTGCAACCGGGTACCGGTCTATCGGGTTTGACTATGTCGGGACGCAAGCAGCAACTCCTCAAGCGCCATCGTCGGCACAAGCGTATCGCCCTGTTAGTGGCGTTACTGACCTTGCTGCTGATGGGCGTTTTGGTTGCCTGGTGGCTGCCACCGCTCCTGCTGGTGCTGGGCTGGGTCGCCCATGAGGCATGGTTTGCCGACCATCTGTTCTATGCCCCAAGCGATGATTATTGTTACGACTTTCCTGGCGATAGCCTGGTCCTGCCTGCGCGTATCGAACAGGGTGTATTGCGTATAGAGGGCGACTGGGTCGGTTGCGATACGCTGTTTCTGGAGTTGCGCCTGCGTGCCAGCTGGTTGGGGCGTTGGCTCGATCCCTATGTGCAGGTCGATAATGATCGTCAGGATTTCGAGCGCGGGGTGGCCGGGCGGCGCTACCTCAATCTGTCCGGGCAGTCCCTGGATGGATTGAGGGTTTGTCCGCGGTTCTGTCGTATCGAGGGTGAGCTGCGCCTGCATGGGCTGCGCAATCCTGACTACAGCCAGCAAGCGCTGATGATCATTGCGCCCCATGCCGATGATGCCGAGCTGGCCGCCTTTGGCCTTTACAGTCGGGCGGCTGAGGTGAGCATCGTCACTCTGACCCAGGGCGAGATCGAGGCGCAGCCCTTCCAGCGCCTGGGGCTGGATGCCGAGCAAGCGGCGCGTCTCAAGGGGCGCCTGCGGGCCTGGGATAGCCTGGCCGTGCCGCTGTGGGGTGGGGTCGCGCAGGATCGCTGCGTGCAGCTGGGCTATTACTGCCTGCAGCTGGCGGCCATGGCTGAACAGCCTGATCAGGCTTTTGCGTCTCGCGAGTCGGGTGAGCATGACATCCGCAGCGTGCGCGGACACAACCTGCTGACACTGCCGGGGGATGCCGATGGCCAGCCCAGCTGGCGCAATCTGGTCGCTGACCTGGCGGCGAGCCTGGAGCATTTCCGCCCAGAAGTGGTGGTGACTCCTCATCCCGAACTGGACCCGCACAGCGATCATGTGGCAGCGACCCAGGCGCTGCAGGAGGCTATCGCGCAGAGCAGCTGGAAGCCCAGGATCCTGCTGCTCTACGCCAACCATCTGCACGACAATGACCGCTGGCCCATGGGCCCTGCTGACATGGGCATCGCCCTGCCGCCGGCGATTGAGGCCTTGCCCGTCGACGGCCTGTGGAGCCCGAGCCTGAGTCGCGCTGAACAGCTGGACAAGGCTATGGCCCTGGCTATGCAGCATGACCTGCAAGGCCCGCTGCCGCTGAAGAAACGACTGCGTCGGTTGATCCAGCGCCTGCTCGCCGGGCGTGCCTGGCCGGTGACCGGGGAGGATGAATTCTTCCGCAAGGCGGTGCGCCGACATGAACTGTTCTGGGTACGTCAATGTTGAGTTGTTACAGTCGCATCTGGAGCGCCCACATCGCTTGGCGACAGCAGTGCACTGAAGATTATTTCACGCAGACTTGCCGAGACGATGCGCATGCATAAGGTCCTGATAGATGGCTTTAGGGCTGACATCAATGGTTTGCGCGCCTGGGCAGTGATCTTCGTTGTGCTCTACCATTTTGGCCTGCTTGGGGTTTCTGGGGGCTTTGCCGGGGTCGATGTATTCTTCGTGATCTCTGGCTTTCTGATGACTGGAGTGGTGCTCAAGGGCTTGCGCTCCGGGCGTTTTCAACTCTGGCAGTTCTATTTGGCCCGTGCTCGACGCATCTGGCCGGCATTGATCGTGTTGTGCATGGTGCTACTGGCTCTGGGCTGGTTCATCCTGATGCCTTACGAGTATCAGACCTTGGGCAAGCACGCCCGCGACAGCCTGCTGTTTTCATCCAATCTGCGCTATCTGGAGGAAGCGGGGTATTTCGACCTGGGGGCCAACCAGAAGTGGTTGCTGCACACCTGGTCGCTGTCGGTCGAATGGCAGTTCTACTTGGTCTTTCCCCTGATCATGGCTGCCCTCTGGAAGCTCTTTCCCCGGGAACGGATCTTTTATCTGGCCTTGGGCGTGATGCTCTGCGTATCGCTGGCCTGGAGTGTTTGGCTCAGCGTATTTGAGGCGCAGCAGGCATTTTTTATCCTCAGCAGTCGTGGGTGGGAATTACTGGCCGGGGGGCTGGTGTTCTGCATGAGCGAGAAACTTGCATTTAGCCTGCGACAGCGTCGGCTTATGCTGCTGGGCGGTTTTTTGTTGCTGTTTGTGCCCATGTTCGCGCTTGACTCTAATGTGCTTTGGCCGGGTGGTTGGGCCTTGCTGCCAGTCCTTGCTACAGCGCTGCTGATCCTGGCTCAGACGCAAAATAATCCGCTGTTGCACGCTGTACCGTTGCAGTGGATCGGTAGTCGCTCCTATTCACTGTATCTGTGGCATTGGCCTCTGGTGGTGGGCTTGGCGTTTGTGGGGCTGCAGGATTCGCTGTTCTGGCTGGTGGCCGGAATTCTCATGGCGTTGGCTCTCGCTCATATCTCCTATCGTTGGGTCGAGGAACCAGCGCGCCGGCTGTTGACTCGACGCAATGGCTGGCCTTTGGTTGGAAGCCTGGTTGGCCTCTTGCTGCTTGGTGTGAGCGCCGCACAAGTCATTCGCAAAAGCGATTTTCCTGAGCGGTTACCGCCGGCGGTGGCGCAGATGGCAGCGCAGGCAGGCAGTCCTGAGGCGCGGGAGGAAACCTGTAGCAACGAGGAAACCGAGTGTCTGGTAGGCGGTTCATCCATTAGAGGTATCGTGCTAGGCGATAGCCATGCGGGCGCGCTGGTAGAAGCGATCAATGACAGCTTGATGGATAAGACTCAGGGCATCTATATGCGGGCTCGTGCCGGGTGCTTGCTGGTATTCGGTGCCCGTCAGACCGAAGGCGGTGAAGAGTGCAGTGATTTGCAGGCGTGGGTGCGAGACAGTTTGCCTGGATTATATCCAGGGGTGCCGGTGCTGCTTGTGATGCGCACGACCGCCTATGTCAAAGGTGGTTTGCCGGGTGAGCAAGGCCAGGCGGTTAATAAGCCCAAATATTATTTTTCGGTGCCTTATGACTACCCTGCTCCCGAGTTTCTCGATGAGTTCCGCCGACATTACGTCGATACTGTATGTGCGATTGCGTCCCATCACCCCTTGTATATCTTACGGCCTACGCCAGAACTGGGGGTCAACGTTCCACTTGCCATGGCCCGTGACCTGCTTCTGGGGCGTGAGCACCACTATCGATTGTCTTTGGCCGAGTACCGGAAGCGGCATGCCTTTATCTGGCGCGTGCAGGATGAAGCAAGTGCGCAGTGCGGGGCGAAGGTGCTTGATCCATTACCTTACCTCTGTGCCGAGGGAGTCTGCCCGGCTGCGAGCGATGGCAAGCCCTTGTATTACGATGATGATCATTTGGGTGAGGTTGGTTCTGCGCGGCTGAAACCTTTGTTCAGGCAGGTGCTTGGTGGTACTTGATAGTCTTATGAATTCGTTGCTTCAGCTCTGTCATACTGGCGCGATAAGTGTGGATGTGCCGCGAAAACTCCCGCTATGACGCCTGTTTCAAGTTTTTCAATGTATTTGGAGTCTCCATGAAATTATCCATGCCGCGTTTCGACCAGGCCGCCGTTCTGGTGGTGGGCGATGTCATGCTTGATCGCTACTGGCATGGCGGCACTTCGCGAATTTCCCCGGAAGCGCCGGTGCCGGTGGTCAAGGTCGAGCAGATCGAGGATCGCCCCGGTGGTGCGGCCAACGTGGCGTTGAATATCGCCGCCCTTGGCGCGCCGGCTGTGCTGGTCGGGGTTACCGGTGCCGATGAGGCGGCGCAGAGCCTGGGCAATAGTTTGCAGGCGGTGGGGGTGAAGACCCACTTCCAGCGCATCGAGGATCAGCCGACCATCGTCAAGTTGCGGGTGATGAGCCGGCATCAACAGCTGCTGCGCATGGATTTCGAGGAGCCGTTCAACACCGACGCCGGTGAGATCGCGGCCAGCGTCGAGGCGCTGCTGGCCGGGGTCAAGGTGCTGGTGCTGTCGGACTATGGCAAGGGCGCGTTGCGCAACCACCAGGCTCTGGTGCAGCTGGCCCGCAGCAAGGGCATCGCGGTGCTGGCCGACCCCAAGGGCAAGGATTTCTCCATCTACCGTGGTGCCAGCCTGATCACCCCCAACCTGCATGAGTTCGAGACCATAGTCGGGCACTGCCGTGACGAGGCCGAGCTGGTGGCCAAGGGCGCGGCGCTGATGGGCGAGCTGGAGCTGGGCGCCCTGCTGGTGACCCGTGGCGAGCATGGCATGACCTTGTTGCGCCCGCAGCAGCCGCCGCTGCATTTACCTGCCCGGGCCCGGGAAGTATTCGATGTGACCGGCGCCGGCGATACGGTGATCTCCACCCTGGCTGCTTCCCTGGCCGCTGGGGAAGAGCTGCCCCAGGCCGTGGCCCTGGCCAACCTGGCCGCCGGCATCGTAGTGGGCAAGCTGGGTACCGCGGCGATCAGCGCCCCGGAACTGCGCCGGGCGATTCAGCGCGAGGC
>Ga0209207_1000452_pt1 | contig 25552 bp, 16 predicted proteins | sample SaghotsprinmetaG_FD_184140 | JGI IMG/M metagenome (GOLD analysis project Ga0209207, IMG submission 184140) | Hot spring microbial communities from South Africa to study Microbial Dark Matter (Phase II) - Sagole hot spring metaG (SPAdes) (version 3) | ecosystem: Environmental > Aquatic > Thermal...
GATGCCACGCGCCAGGGTCGAGGTGCTGGTGACAGCCGTGGTGTTCGCCGGCACTCCCGCGCTTACACCGCCGATAGTGATGTTTATCGTAATCTCGGTCTCCTGCTGCAACTTCAGGCCGTCATATGTCGCGCCGACAAAGGTCACCGGTAGCGCCTCGGCGACGGTGTAGGCCACTCGCGTCTCGCTCGTGCCTCCCATGTCCCCGATCCCCGGCCCGCCGGCGCCATCGGGCAGGACCATCCTGATTGTGCTGCGCGAGGTAAGGTTCCAGCTCTGCCCCGGCGTCAGCCGCGCGACAGGTGGCAACATGACCCCTTCGCCCTCGTTCTCGACAATCTCAAATCGAAATTCAGTTGAGCTACGGTTCGCGTTCGTGAGCGAGACGTAGTCAAATGAGACGATGCCCTCCTCGGCGCTGCACCGCCAGGTGTACTCCAGGCGCGTGTTCTCGCCCATAGACGGATCGGGGACCTCGACCAGGGCCTCCATGCGCGCCGTGGCCGTTTGCCGATCGCCCTCCACGTCGGTCACCGTCCAGCGCACGGTGTACCGCTGCGCGCGTTCACGGTAGGTCCAGGTTGCGCCGGGGCGCAGGGGAAAGTAGGGGTGATCACAGGCAGTTTGTGGCTCTGTGCTCGCCACGGGGCCAGGCTGTGCTTCAGAGGTGGCCGGCGCCGGAGTGGGCTGGGGCGGCACGGGGGTTGGCTCTACGACCACTGCCGTTGCCGTCGCCGCCGCTGGCGCAGCGGTAGGCGTCGTCTCGCCTACCTGGCTGCCTGAACCGCATGCTCCTAGCATCAATGAGAACCCGAGCAAGAGGCTGAGTAGCAGGGAGTATTTCATACGATGAACAGTGCCTCCACGTGTGTAGCGAAGGTTACCAGCAGCGGCGCTGCCAGCTTCAGGTGTCCGGCAACCCTTTCTGAGGCCGTGCCTGGAACAGCGTAGCTTATTCGGCCAGGCTCCAGCTCAAAGGCGCCCATGAGAAATTCCCCGGCCACGCGGCCCGCAGCCGAGTCAGGCATATCCCCGGTGATCTGCCGCTGAAATGCCAGCAGCTCGCTCCGCAACTCCGGCGTCAGCAGTCGCGCCGCCGTCTCTGCGTCCGTGCTGGTAACGCGAAAGACGCGGTCGAATTCCGCATCACCGGTTGGTATGTATGGCTGGTCATTGCCAAAGAAGGCCAGCATTTGTCCGAGGCGCGCCGGCTGGATCCGTAACCTCAGTTCGCCCGATAGCCCCAGTGGCATTGCCAGCACCGTTGCCAGCGCTTGTCGCTTGCGACTGCGATAGTAGACGATCCGGCTCCAGACCTCAGCCCGCCGACCTTCGATGTTGCCGATCATAATCAGTCGCTGGTACTGGCGACCCAGGACCGGGTCCGGTCTACGTTCTTCAGCGCCCTGCGCCACGACCTCGAAGCCCAGAGCGCTGGCCATGCGCTGCTGCGCCTGGTTGTTCGAACGCCAGAGCCAGTACCATCCCCCGGCGATAGCAGCGATTCCAACGATGAAGATGAACGCTTCCATCAAACCTTCCTGCCTCAGGTCTGGTTCACGCTCGCGCGATACTCCGGGCTTCAGCTTCACCGTTCCACGATCCATCTTAGAGGATGAGAATTACCAGCACGAGCGCCAGGGCCAGCACGGCGACCATCCCCACGGTCAAAGGCAGCGCCCCCGGATAGCGGTGTCGGCGCTGTCTGCCACGTCCCAGGTATGGGTCGAGATCAACGCCGAGCAGGGCGCTGTAGGACCGCAAGGCATGGCGCAGTTCGTCGTGTGGCACATAGCTGAATTGCTCGCGCTCGATGGCTTGCAGAAACTCCCAGCGTACCCCGCACACCTCGCCGGCATCGTGCAGGCTCAGGCGCCGCTGTCGCCGCGCCTCGGCCAGCAGCGGGCCGAGCCGGGGGGGCCGCTCAACCACAGGCGCGCTCGCGGTTGCTGTGGGCCGCGGGCCGGCTACGGGCGCTTCACGGCCCGCGGCCGGTTCCGCCGCAGGCATCGGCGCTGACACGACACGAAGCGCAGCAGGGGTCGGCCCTGGCTGCCGCGGGCCGCGCAGGCCCCGGCTGCGCCGCAGCACCGCCTCGATCCGCGCGATCAGCGTGTCGGCGCTGAAGGGCTTGCCTACGTAGTCGTCGGCGCCGCTCATCAGGCCGGTAACGATGTCATCGTCATCGTTTTTTGCCGTCAGCATGATGATTGGCACCGTCGAACCGGCGCGGATCTCGCGGCACAGGTCCCAGCCGCTGATCCCCGGCATCATGACGTCGAGCAGGATCAGGTCCGGGGCTTCACCGGCCAGCGCCAGCAGCGCATCGTGGCCCCGTTGGTACGACGTGACCTGATACCCTGCGCCTCCGAGCTGGTATTCAATCAACCGGCAGATCACCGGTTCGTCGTCAATCACGAGAATGCGAGTTGCCACGACGCGCTCCTTCGCTTCCCTACGTGAGCCGGATCAGCATCTCGCCCGCCCAGTAGCCGTGTTCCGCCGGATGGTGGGGCGCTTCAGCCAGAGCGCCGAGGCGCTCCAGCGCCGCGGGCGCGGCGGCATCGTTCTCTCGGGCCAGCGCCGCCAGGGTTTCGATGCAACGCCGGCGCAGCAGGGGCGGGGCCGACACCTGGTCAGGCTCATTCGCAAGGACCACAGCGAGCGCTGTGAGGGCAGTCGGTCCGCCGCGCACCAGTGCCGCGGCGGCAGCCAGGCGGATCTGGGGCTCTTCGTGGGCGCAGGTCAGGGCCGCTTCCAGCGCGGGCGCGGCGGGATCGTGGCTGGCAAGGTGCGCCAGGGCCTGGAGCCGGAGCGCCAGTGGGGCCTGCGAGTCACTCAGGGGCTCGCCGAGCCGCGGATCGTCGGGGCAGGTCGCGGCAAGAGCGGCGTGGGCGCGCAGGCGCAAGGGGGGGGCTGCGCCGGTCAGGTACTCGCGGAGCAGGGTCAGGTGCGCCGGGCCGCAGAGGCGCAACAGCGCAGCGACCGCGGCAAGCCGTACCGCCGGGGTAGCCACGTGGCTCTGGCTCACCGCGACCAGCACCGGCTCGATGCTGTCATCACCCATCTCAGCCAGTGCTTCGAGGCTCGCGATGGCCGCAGCGCCGGCTTCGCTGCGCGCCAGCCGGAGCAGGATCGGCAGCGCCTCGCGCTCGCCAGCGCGGGCCAGCGCCCGCGCCAGGGCCACTTCCACCTCCTCCGGCTGCCGGGCGACACGCAGGGCGCGGTAGAGGGCCGCCCGTTCATCGGTGGAGAGGGTAGGCGGCAGCCCGGCCGTAGCCAGGGTTCGGATGTCGGCGGAAACACCGGCATCGGCGGCCAGCGCCACCAGGGTCGCGCTGACTTCAGCGGCGGGGAAGCGCCCCAGGGCCGCGACGGCGGCGCGCCGCAGGTGCGGGTCGCTCTCGCCATCGCGCGCCAGGCGGCGGATGATCGGCAGGGCAGCCTCGTGACCCTGGCGGGCCAGGAGCGTCACCATCGCCGCCCGTAGAAAGGGGTCGCCGCTGTGCAAGCGGCGGGTGAGCGTCTCGCGGGCGGGTGCCAGCCGGCCCAGATGCTCCAGGGCCAGCCACCTGACAGGCGGCGGCGCCATCTCATCATCGAGCAGCGCCTCCAGCTCCACGGCAGGGTTGCTACAATGGGCCAGACAGTCGAGGGTGGCGCGCACAACCGCCGGGCGGGCATCGCTGGTGAGCGTCTGGCGCAGGGCGACGCGCACCGCCGGCTGGAGATCGGGGCGCGCGCGGGCCAGGTCGCCAAGCCCCAGCGCCGCGGCTTCCGCGACCCGCTCGGCCTGCCGGGCGCAGAACCCGGCCAGGGAGGAGGGCTGGTCGGCCAGGGTCTCCCCCTCGGCGAAGCCCTCCATCAGCACCATACGCATCTCGGCTGGGAGCGCGAGCGCGGGCCAGGCGCGCGCCGGGCGGACGGCCAGTTCGGGAACGCGCCGCTCCCAGGCCAGACGCAGCAGATCGGCCAGCGCCGGCGCGAGCAGGGAACGGAGCGCGGGCAACGCGGCATTGGCGCCGCTGCGCCCCAGCCCGCGGGCAATCGCGACCATCAGAGTTGCGTCCACCCCGGCCCGGCGCAGCCCGGTGATCAAGGCAGCAGCCACCTGGTCGGCCCGCTCCGCGTGGCCTCCCAGGGCGCCGAGCGCTTCCGCAGCGCTCCGGCGCAACAGGGGTGGCGCGTCGCCTTCGAGCAGGTTGCGCAGCAAGGGCAAGGCCCCGCCGTCCTCCAGCCGCCCCAGGTGCGCGGCAGCGGCGGCTCGCAGCGCCACAGGCAGCCCGGTTGCCAGCAGCACCTGACGGAGCAGGTGGGTTCCGGCCCGCCCACGCGAGGCGAGCAACCTCAGCGCCCGCAGCCGCGTCGCCAGGCCGAACTGCGCACCGAGAAGCGCGCGGACGAGCAAAGCCGTTGCGCCGGGGTGCTCAATCGCTGCCAGGGTATCGAGGGCCTCACCGCGGGTGACAAGCGTGGCCGCGGGGTCATTGAGCGCCCCCGCCAGCATGGTCACAGCGACCGTCGGCTCCTCCTCGCGGAGGGCCGCCAGCGCCGCCCGGCGCAACACGGGCACGGGCGAGCACAGGGCCTGCTCGAGCATCGCGCGGTCGCCGATCAGCGCCAGGGCGCGGAGATCATCGGGCAGGCTCTCATCGGCGAGGATGGCCCGCGCCACGACCAGGCGGCGCTCGCCTGCCGAAGCATCGCCGAGCAAGGCCACAGCGCCTGCCCGCAGCGGCGGCGTCGCCAGCAGCGCCGCGCTCCCGGCAACGGCGCGCGCCACCAGAAAAGCGCGCGCCTGTAAGGCCAGCGGGTCCGGGGCCTCAGGAACCGTCGTCACCAGTTCCTGATCCAGCGTCTCACTCGCCAGCACGTCAGCGGCGGCCCATCGCAGAGCGGCAGGCGCCGCCGGGTGATCCACCAGCGGCAGCCAGCGCCCCGCCTCGGGCGGCAGCGCGGCATCGGCAGCACGCAGGGCCGCGCAGGCGCGCTCAACCTCACGGGCGGTAGCAAAAACACGCGGCAGCGCGGGGGCCAGCGCAACCAGCGCCGCCCGCTCCTCAGCGTTCGCCTCCGGGCGCGCCAGATGCTCGACCAGCCGCAGACCCCGGTCAGCAGCCTGATCGGGCGCCTCCAGGATGGCGGCCACACTCGCGGCAAGACTCGCCCCTGCGGGAGCGTCATCGGCCCACAGGGTAGCCAGCACCGGCGCCGGAGTGCCCAGCAATCCCGTGGCTAGCGCCGCCACAGCCGGGCGCTCGAGCGGTGGCAGGCTCGCCAGCCCGCCGATGTCGGCGCTGCCGGCGAAAGCGCGCGCCAGTTGGTAATGGCGGAGCAGCGCCCGACCCAGCGCCGGGTGCAGCAGCGACTCGGAACCTTCACGCTCCAGACCCGGGCGGAGCAGGTCGTAGGCCCGCGCGTACAAGGCAGCGCGCGAGCCGGGCAGGCCGTGGTCGGGCAGGGTGAGCGCGAGGAGCGCCAGGTCGGCCAGACCCGGGGGCGCGCTGCCGCTTCCGGCGCGCAGCGCTGCGAGCAGCGGCGCCGGGTCCTCGCCTGGCAGCAGGCGCCGGAGCCAGACGGCGTGGCTCGCCGTATCGGCGGGCACACGCAGGGTCCGGTAACCCGGCCAGTTCTCGCCCTCCGGCAGCGCAATCACCACTCGCAGGGCGCGCCATTCCCGCGCGGTCGTGGTGAGAAAGGCGCGCCACGCCAACCGGCGATCGGCTGGCAGCGTCTCCCAGTCGTCAACGAGCGCAATTCCCGGACGCGCGCCCTCAGCGAAAACCGCGGGTAGCCCGGCCTGCTGCACCGCGCTAGCGATAATCGCCCGTGGCGGCAGATCGGGCGCATCGCCGGCGACCAGTGACAGATAGACCACCGGGGCGCCCGCTCCCGTCGCGCACCGGCGCGCGGCGACCTGGAGCAACGCCAGTGTGCGCCCCGAAGCCGGCGGCCCGCAAACGGCCAGATGCGACGAACCATCGAGGATCGCCGCCGGATCGGGCAACGGATCAAGCCCCAGGGGCAGGTCGAGCAACCCCGGCAACGCCTGCAGGCCTGGCTCACGCGCCAGAAATGCCTCGAGCGCCTCGCGGGAGCGACGCGCGGCGCGGTTGGCTGAAAGAAACGTAAACCGTTCGCTTGATAGCACAGGCTACCCTGCTGTCAGGCATAGTTCAAACCCGCTCGCCTATCCACTTCTCCACCGCACGACAGATCGGTTCTGTGGAGCTGTGGCGCTGTGGAGCTGCGGAGCAACAGCGAGCAGAGTTGCCTGACGCTGAAGCCTATGCAGGGCCCGGGGTCACCCTGCGTAGCAGATGGCCTTCACGGCGCCACTTTTACCAGATGGAACTGAAGCCACCGCATTGTCCGGTTCAGCTCCACAGCTCCACAGAGGGCTTCGTGGGGCTGTGGAGCTGATCCAGTGCGATGCCATCAAGCAGAATTGGTATGCCACAGATCCACAGACCAATCACGGGGCAGGTTCGGAGCAGCGGACGCCGGCTTGAGAATGGCGCCACAGCGAATGGTACCCGCCCATCGCAGCTCCGTACAAGTTTCGCAGATTACAGTGTCATGACAGAGGTTAAGAACTGGTTAAGATAAGATCCTGAAAGGGCGCGGCCCTGCCGACCCTTCCGGGAGGCAAGGGGCAAGGTGCGATTGCAGATGTGTGATGGGAGATCGGGCGAGGCGCATCGGGACACAGTCAACATTGCGCCTACGTGTTCACATTTGAGGTAAGGCGTCACCCCGGGTGCGCAGGCATTCCATTTCCCCAATACTCTAATCTTCCTCTTACACTGCGCTAATCCTGGTCTTACACTGCCTGCATATATGGCTACTGAGTGAAAACAGGGGAAACCAGGTTTCCCCATCCCCCTGCCGGTGGGGGCGGCAAGCCCACCCCACCGGGAGGGTTTGGGAGGGCTGCACCCTCCCAGAAACAACCCGCCAGCGGGGAGGGTTTGGGAGGGCTGCGCCCTCTCAAGAATAGTTATTTTCATGCCGGCGTTGTGCGGCGCAGCCGCATAGAGGACTGAGTGAAAAATATGGGGAAACCAGGTTTCCCCATCCCCCTGCCGGCGGGGGCGCCGGGTGATCCCGACAACGGTCAGAGTTTGGGGAAGCCCGGTTTTCCCATGTAGGTGGCACGGTCCCATGGTAAGCTACTGATGTGAACATAGGGGGAAACCGGGTTTCCCCACCTGCGGTGAGCTTGTCGAACCGCACCCCTGCCGGGGTGGCAGGCGCTGCCAGCCGCGGTTGGGGGATGGGGAAACCGGGTTTCCCCATCCCCCTGCCTGTAGGGACGGCAAGCCCTCCCGACCGGGAGGGTCTGGGAGGGCGTAGCCCTCCCGGGAAACCACCCGCCAGCCGGGAGGGTCTGGGAGGGCTACGCCCTCCCAGGAAACCACCCGCCAGCCGGGAGGGTCTGGGAGGGCTACGCCCTCCCAGGAAACCACCCACCAGCCGGGAGGGTCTAGGAGGGCGTAGCCCTCCCGGGAAACCACCCACCAGCCGGGAGGGTCTGGGAGGGCGTAGCCCTCCCGGGAAACCACCCACCAGCCGGGAGGGTCTGGGAGGGTGTAGCCCTCCCGGGAAACCACCCACCAGCCGGGAGGGTCTGGGAGGGCGTAGCCCTCCCGGGAACACTTCATATGTACATTCTGGCGTTGTGCGGCGAAGCCGCATGGGTGTCTCACGATGCACAGATTGACCCAAGGAGCCTGGCAATGCGACGTTTCGTGCTGATCGCCCTGGTTCTACTCACCCTGCTAGCGCCCGCGCTGCTGCATGCGCCCGCGGCCCTGGCCCAGAGCAACCTCACACTCTTCACCCGTTTTCCAGCGCAACAGGTCGCCAGGGGCGAGGACATCAACTTTCCCCTGATCCTGCGCACCACCGCCCCGCAGGTCGCGCGTCTAAGCGTGCGCGACCTCCCCGAAGGCTGGACTGCCACCCTCCGCGGTGATGGCCGGGTCATCGAGGCGGCCTACGTCCTGCCCGATGAAGATACGCGCGTGGATCTGCGCGTGGAGCCGGCCGACACTGTCGCCCCGGGCGATTACCGCCTTACCGTCGTCGCCGAGAGCAACGGCGAGAGCGTAACGCTACCATTGCAAATCACAGTCAAGGAGCAACTCCCGCCCAGCCTCGTGTTCGATGTGGATCTACCCAGCGTGCGCGGCGCGCCCGACAGCACGTTCCGCTTCAACACCACCCTGCGCAACGCGGGCGACACCGACCTGACCACCAACCTCGTGGCGGAAGCCCCGGCGGGCTGGTTCGTGCGGTTCCGCGCCGCCGGCCAGGAGGTGACCAGTCTGCCGGTGCGGGCCAACGGCTCGGAGAGCATCAGCGTCGAGGTCGAAGCGCCTGAAGGCGTCGAAACTGGCTCGTTCCCCATATACATCAAAGCCGAGAGCGGTGATGTGCGCGCCGAAGTGACCCTCACCGCCGAGGTGGTTGGCCAGTCTCAGGTAAACCTCACCACGCCTGACGGCCGACTCTCCGGTCAGGCCACCATCGGCCAGACGGCGACCTACACGCTGCTCGTGCGCAACACCGGCACCGCCCCGGCCCGCAATATTACAATGAGCGGCACCCCCCCTTCGGGCTGGACGGTGGAGTTCCAGCCGGCGAACATCGCCGAACTGGGCGCCGGCGCGCAGCAGGAAGTGACCGTCAATCTGCGCCCGGCCAATCAGGCCGTCGCCGGGGACTACGTGGTCAGCTTCAGCGCCCGTCCGGAGGAGGGGCGCAGTTCTTCAATCGATTTCCGTGTCACCGTACTTACCTCGACCCTCTGGGGCATCGTGGGGATCGTGCTGATCGCCATCGCCGTGGGCGTGGTGGGCCTGGCGGTGTCGCGCTTCGGGCGCCGCTGATGTGAAAATATGGGGAAACCCGGTTTCCCCATCCCCCTGCCTGTGGGAGCGCCAGCCGCTCCCACCAGCGGTTGGGACATGGGGAAACCGGGGTTCCCCAACCCCCTCCCTGTGGGGAGGAGCCCGGTTCCCTCCCCCAGCGGGGGAGGGCCGGGGAGGGGGCGGCCCTCCCAGGAAAGAACCTGTCTTCATCGTGTCAGAGGATGGGGAAACCGGGGTTCCCCAACCCCCTTGCCTGTGGGGGTGCCAGCCGCTCCCACCAGCGGTTGGGACATGGGGAAACCGGGTTTCCCCAACCCCTCCCTGTGGGGAGGAGCCCGGTTCCCTCCCCCAGCGGGGGAGGGTTTGGGAGGGCGCAGCCCTCCCAGGAAAGAACCTGTCTTCATCGTGTCAGAGGATGGGGAAACCGGGGTTCCCCAACCCCCTCCCTGTGGGGAGGGTTTGGGAGGGCGCAGCCTTCCCAGGAAACAACCCGCCCGCGGGAGGGTTTGGGAGGGCGCAGCCCTCCCAGGAAAGAACCTGTCTTCATCGTGTCAGAGGATGGGGAAACCGGGGTTCCCCACGCCCCTCCCTGTGGGGAGGGTTTGCAGCGTAGTGGAAGGTACCGTACCCTATGGATATCGTTCTGGAGGCTCGCGGCCTGACCAAACGCTACGGCGACTTCGTAGCCGTTAACCGGCTCGACCTGACCATCCGTCGCGGCGAGGTCTTCGGCCTGTTGGGGCCCAACGGCGCGGGAAAAACCACCACCATCCTGATGCTCCTTGGTCTAACCGAGCCGAGCGCAGGGTCGGTGCAGGTCCTGGGGCTTGACCCGGCGCGCAGCCCGCTGAGCGTGAAGGCCCGTGTGGGGTACCTGCCCGACCAGGTCGGTTTCTACGATACGCTCTCGGCGCGCGAAAACCTGGCCTACATTGCCCGCCTCAACGGCTACAGCCGCAAAGAGGCCGGCTCACGCATCGAGGCCGCGCTGACCAGAATGGGCCTCGAGGGAGTGATGGACAAGGCGGTCGGCACGTTCTCGCGAGGTATGCGCCAGCGCCTTGGTCTGGCCGAAATCCTGATGAAGCACCCCGAGCTGATCATTATGGACGAACCAACGCTGGGTCTTGACCCCGAGGCGGCGCGGGAGTTCCTGGAGATTATTCGCGATCTGCGGAGCGAGGGGATCACCATTATGCTCTCCTCGCACCTGCTCCACCAGGTACAGGCGGTCTGCGACCGGGTGGGCCTGTTCTCCAAGGGCAACATGGTGCTCGAAGGCCCCGTGGATGTACTGGCGCGCCAGGTGCTCGGCGGCGGGTATCACATTACCGTCGAGGCGGAGGGAGACGCAGGGCTGGAGGCGGCGTTGAGCCGGGTCGAGGGTGTGCAGCGGGTGCAACGGGCCGGGCCGACCCGGTTCGTGCTCGAAGCGATCGGCGATCTGCGCCCCGCCGTAGCGCGGGCGGTGGTCGAAGCCGGCGGGCAGCTCTTCGCCCTCGCCAGCGAAGCGCCCAACCTCGAAGAGATCTACGCGCGCTACTTCCAGAAGGAGGCGACCAATGCTCGCGCAGCGTAGCACATCCGCCAGTGGCGACGCCGCGGCGCCGCGCCGCGAAGGCTCGCCCTGGACCGGCCTGTGGGCCGTGGTGAGCAAAGAAATGGCCGACTACCTCAGCAGCACGCGCATGCTCATCCTCGAGTTGATCACCGTGCTCACCGCCGCGGGAACGGTGTTCACCGCCACGGCCCAGTTACGCGAGACCGTCGGCCAGGATCGGTTCCTGTTCCTGCGGCTCTTCACTACCAGCCAGGAGCCGTTGCCAGCCTTCGTGGGCTTTCTGGTCTTCCTGGTGCCGATCATCGCCATCGCGCTTGCCTTCGACGCGGTGAATGGCGAATTCAACGCTCGCACGATGTCACGGTTGCTGGCCCAGCCCATTTACCGTGACGCGCTGCTGCTGGGCAAGTTCCTGGCGAGCCTGTTCACCCTGGCCCTGGTCCTGACGACCATCTGGCTGCTCATCGCCGGACTGGGCCTGTTGCGTCTCGGCGTGCCCCCGGGCGGCGAGGAGACCGCGCGCTTGCTCTGGTTCCTGCTGCTGACGGTCGCCTACGGCGGGGTCTGGCTGGCGCTGGGCATACTGGCCTCGATCCTCTTCCGGCAACCGGCGACAGCGGTGATGGCGGCGCTGGCCACCTGGCTCTTCTTCACCGTCTTCTGGGGGATCATCGCCGGCATCCTGGCCCAGATCCTGCGGCCCGTTCGTATCGGCCTGCCTGCCGAACTGCTGGCGCAGGCCCAGCTCGAGCAGGCGCTGAGCCGCCTGTCGCCGAACGTGCTCTACACCGAGGCCACCGTGGCCTTACTGCGCCCCGAGGTGCGCTCGCTGAGCTTCGTGCTCCCGTCGCAGCTCCAGGGGGCGATCCTGGGAGCGCCACTGCCACTTGGCGAGAGCATCATGCTCGGCTGGCCGCACATGGTCGGCCTGATCGCCGGGACGATCCTGCTCTTCGCCCTGGGCTACGTGCTCTTCCAGCGCCAGGAGATCCGGGCCTGAGGGATGCAGGGAGAACTGGAGGTATGTGTTCACGCTTCTCCCTCCGGGAGAAATGTAAACACTTACAAATGCAGGGCTTGAGTAAAGCCCACTTCTGGCGGTGGGATGTGGGGCGGCTAAGCCGCCCCACGAGATTTTCTGGTGCATTGTGGCGAGGGATGCGATGGGAGGGGGTGTGGGAAGGTGAAGCCCTCTCCGCAACAACCTATCCGTCACAACCAGGTTGACCAGCCACGAGAAGCCCGGGGTTCCACGCTTGCCCCAAGGACGTCGTATCAGCCCTGCATACGCATGCTTTTGATATTGACATCACTCCTGCTACCCCATACACTGATGATCATCACGTCATAACAGGAAGCGCACGCAGAGGCGTAATCGGTCGCGTCGGTGGACATCCTTTCAATTATCTTTTTACCAGAATGTGCTGCCGTTCCAGATCATGCCCTGGAAGCTGACCTGCCAGTGTTGATCCGCAGGGAACGGCTGACCCTGGATGGAAGCGTACTCATCGCAGAAACCAGCGGATGCTGCTGCTTGCCCACGCCGGCTACCATTGCAGTGCTGACAGATCTCTTCGACGATACCCAGGCCGGACGGACATACTGGAACCTGGCACAGCACGAAGGGAACTGGAAGGCGTTGCATACCCTTGGCCTGACCGATAGAGTAACGCTCGATCCTTCGAAGCCCTCTGGCGCCTTGCGCGAGCCGGCACGCTTCGTGGGCGCTAATCTGTTCCGGCGTCTTTCTGCAACACACTCCCCTGAAGGACGCCTGTCCGCTCAGCAAGTCATCTGGAAATTTCTCGAGGATCATAAGCATGAGCCTGCTTCTGGCTCCGCAAGCCCCAGGCTCGGATGCATCCTGATCAACCTCTCCCTGCTCAGGGTACGCAACGCCTGGTACGACGCCCTGCTCCTCCTGCCCTGGGAAGCGCTAACCGAACCAGATCACCCTGCGCCGCTGCACATCGAGCGCCCGATCGTGATTGTTCGTACCATCGCGGCGGATCCATACCAGCCACCTCAGAACGTAACCCTGGATCAGCCGGTACCGATGCTGCCCCTGCTACCATCCAGAGCGATGACGCCGTCCCTCCGCGAGGCTGAGCGCCGCGCACGACCGTACCATCTCCGCCTGCATCGCAATGAACTGGTCTGGTGTGACTGTCCCAAACCGCGAACCGGCTGCAAACGCTCCTACGTGCGTAAGACACTTCAGCAGCACGCGCCGGTGGCGCTGCACTACTTCGGACATGGGGCGCCTTTTCGGCCCGGTGCTCCCGGGCAGCCATTGAGCGCGCTACAGATTGATGATGCCTTGCTCGGCGCCCTCGAACTCGCCACCCTGACTCAGGACAGTTCGATCTGGCTTTTCAGTTGCTTTGCCTGCCACTCAGGAACGCCAGGCGATCAGAGCCAGCAACCGCTCTCCAGCGACCGCTGGAGCATGATCAACGCCTTCAGCAGCTCAGTGCCAGCCATGCTTATGATGACCGTTTCCATCAGCGCCACCGCTGCGGGTGTAGCCGGTGAGGCATGGTACGCGGCACTGGCCCGCGGCGAGACGCTGCTGAACGCAGCGTACGAGATGCGCCGGGCGCTCTGGAGGTATAGCCTTAGTCAGCAGAGCCGATGGGTTGGTGACCTGCACGCCTAGCGGACGCCTACCGGGAGGTGGGGTATGCCCGTGCAGATCCGGCGATGGTTGGAAGTGCAGGGCTTCGAGCGCAACCCGTTCGAGTACTACGAGGCCGATCGGGAAGAACTGCTTGCCAGTTACTTCGTCGAGCCTGAGTGGTTCGAGGCCTTGCGGGGCGATCCGCGCCAGCCGGCCAGCGCGGTGCTGTTTGCGCCCCGCGGCTATGGCAAGACCAGCCAGCGGCTGCAGATTGCCCGCCTCTGCGGCCTCGAGGCGCAGCCGCCAGCGCTGGTCGTACAGATTACCGACTACAAGTGGCTGCCGGCAGATCTGGCCACTCTGACCGCCCGCGATTACCTTCGCTACATCGCCGAGCAGGCCTGCCGGCAACTCTGGGAGCGCTGCCAGAGCAACCCGGAGGCTCACCAGCGGTTCCTCGAGCAACCCCACACTCTGCTGCGCCTGCACGCCCTTCGCTACTGGGCCTCTCCGCCGCCCTACCGGATGCGCCTGCCTGAGCCCGCTCTGGCTCCAGAAACCGTGGCGGAGCTGGCACGCGCCTACCGCCTCCCTGCCACACCCCCGAATGCCCGGACGCTGGTCGAGGAGTTTGCCGGGCATTACGAGGGCCTCACCGACAGCGACCTGCAAACAGAACTGCTCGAACTTGCCCGCCTGGGAGGCTTCGTCAGCCTCTACATCCTGCTCGACCGCACCGACGAGGATCAGTGGACGATCCACAATCCTGAAATGGTGCTGGCGCGCCTGCGGCCCTTGATCAGCGATCTCCCGGTGATTGAACATCCAGGCTATGCCTTCAAGTTCTTTCTTCCCGATGTGCTGGAGTCGCTCTTTGCCGAACACCGCGTCGGGCGGGTCGGTGAACGTCCGCCAGGCTATCTGCTGCGCTGGCGCGAGCACGATCTGCTGGCCATGCTGGCTCGCCGCCTTCAGGCTTACAGCCAGCCAGCAGGGCGGGTCACACGCGCAGCGCTTGTCAACCGTTTTCAGGATCTCTGCGAGCCGGGCGGCGATGCCGACGCGCAGTTGGCGCGCGCCGCGCAAGGATCGCCCCGCCGGATGATCCAGCTCGCCCGCGAACTGGTCGAGCAACACTGCAATCTGATCGACACCCCGGAAGCCAGGATCTCCCGCGCCTTGCTCAACCGGATCATTCCCCAACCCGTGCCGCTGCTCTCCCTCGATGCCGAGGGCTTTGTCTGTTTCGATGCACAACGCGACGAGACGTTGCAGTTGACCCCCACGGATCGCAAGATCCTCGATGAGCTGTGGCAGCGTCGCGGCAAAATAATTTCCAAAAGTGACCTGGCGAGCAAGATTTACCACAAGAACGAACTAAATGATATTGAAGCCCTGGAAAAAGCCATCAAACGGTTACGCAGCAAGCTTGAAAAGCAGCATAAATATATTGATTATGCACGTCATGCCGGATACCGCCTCATCAACTATGACCCTGACCGGTGACCGGCGCGGGCCCGGAGAGACGATTCGGAGCCGGCGTCACGCCGCTGGCTCCATTCGTCATAAGACGGAAACCTGTCGGCAAGTTGTCGGTTTGCGGTCAGGACTTTGCCTTCTTCCCATCTGCGGAAAGGGGTGTAACATTCGGTAGATTGGCTGCTATGCTTTTTCGTTTGCGGTGGTATGGTAGCGACATAATTGTTTCTGTGAATGGAGTTGTCCGCTTGAAAGCGATAAACACAAACGTTTCAAAAGAGTTTTTCGGACGAAGGCAATGGCTGTTTGACTACTTTCGCCAGATTAATAATTTCTTACAAAAACGTAATAAAGATTACTTTTTTCACATCTATGGACTAACAGGGATGGGCAAAACCTGGCTGATCTGGATGCTGTTCCTTGCCCTTCGCGAGGGGCGACTCAGCGCCACGTGCTGGATCAGCTTCGCCCCGCTTGCTGAACAACCCCCGTTCACTACCCCCCCCGCCTGGCTATCGTGGACGCTGGGGTACCAGCCGCGGGCGCCTCTGGCGGCGCTTCCTACCAGATCCATGCGGCTTGCCGACGTTTGCAACTCCTTGCTGCAAGGGTTTGGTCCAGGCAACGCCGATGGCAGCTTCCTGGACCAGGTCGCCAGCGCCGTGTTAGTTGAAGCGATCCTTCCAACCTCTCCACAGGAAGAGACACTCCAATATCCCGATCGGCTAGTGTTGTTTCTGGACGGTCTGGACCAGTTGGAGCAACGGACGGATGTTGACGCCCAGGCGGTCTGGGAAGCCCTGCAAACGCATCTGTTGCGCCCGCTGTACCTGACCGGCAAGGTGCTTTGCGTTACGACCGGACAGGGCCAGTTGGTCTGGCGCTATTTTGAACTGGCCCGTGTGGTGCAGGAACAGCCGTTGCCCGGGTTGACCGTGCGTGAAATCCGTGAGATGGCCCGGCACTACGAACTTGACCCTCTGGCAAGCGAGGTGCATATGATCACCCATGGACACCCCTACCTCGCGGAACATCTCTTCCGCCAGGCCCGGCAACAGCTTGCAACAGCAGGCGCAGACACAGTTGTTCAGGCCTCTATTGCGAGCGCTCCAGCACGCCCTGTCGTCGATCTAGAGGAGCGGCTGGAGCGTCTCGCGTCAGCCTCGCGCAACTTGCTCCCGGTGGCGGCGCTGCTGCGCAGTCTCGATCTTGAAGCGCTCGCCATCGCCACCCGGCAGGTGACCGGGTTGAGCCTTCCCCCACTCCGGCTGGCTGATCTGCACGCTGCGCTGGCTGATTACCTGGCCGCAGATCTGGTAACGGAGTACGACGGCGCACCTTTGCGCTACCTCTGGCGCAGCGAACTGGCCCCGGCACTCGCCGACCTGGCCGAGCGTGAACTGGATACCTGGACGCGTATCGAGCTTTACCAACAGTTTGCGGCCTGGTACGCCCGAGAGCTTGAGTCCAATCCCCAACGTTATGGCTTCTTAATCAATGAGTGGATGTTTCACAGTCTTAACGCCCTGCCACCAGAACCGTCAGCCTGCGCACAGTGGGCCGATCAGTTTCGCTGGCTCTGGTGGCGCGTAGGTTCCTCGCGACGAGCGCAACTGCTCTTCGAGGACGCCTCCCTGCAGGCGCTGCTCGCGGCCCACGATTGCCAGCAGCGTGCCGCGGCGATTATCCGCTTTGTGCCCGATCAGCGTGAACGCCGCGCCGAACTGTACCCGCAAATCCTGGAGCATCTGCGCCACCAGCGGATCAGGGGGAGCGAAACACCGCTCTCCGACGATGACATCGCCCTCCTGCGCGAACTGGCGACCCGTGAGTCCTTTGGCGTCACCAAAGTTCGTGAGTTGCTCGGCAAACAACGCGACAACTACCCCTCGCTTTCTGAAGCCATGGAATGCCTCGAGCGCCTGGCCGCAAGCTATGTCATCGTCCAGGATGAGCAGGCCAAAGGCTTTGTGGTCGAACCCTGGCTCAAGCAGGTACTGACAACCTGGAGGGATAAGGAGACCGAAGGTGTCGATACCAATTCCGATCGCTGAACGCTACATTGGCCAGCAACCAACTATTGACGCGCTACACACTGCCCTTGCACGCGTCAGCGTCGATCCAGAGCATTGCCATGTGCTTTACCTGGAAGCCGGTGGCGGTCAGGGCAAGACCTTCTTTCTGCGCCAGATACCGTTGCTGATCGAACCGCTACCGGCCGTAATTGCGCGGATCATTGACCTGGCCGATACCCAGAACCGTAACGGCGCGTTTCTGGAGCAGACGATCATCGATGGCCTGAGCGCCGACGCCGATCAACCCTATCGCCTTGCCGCTGAGGTCGTGCGCACGACGTTTGCCCGGTACTATGAGTTGCGCGCGCAACTGGAGCACGATCGCGATCGCCTCGTCGGGTCAGCCTTCGATGCGCGCTGGGCCGGGGTGCGCGAGGCGTTTGCCGAGGCCCTGAACCAGGTCGCCCTCCAGCGCCCGGTGATCCTGCGCTTCGATACCGCCGAGTCGCTGACCGGCGAGCAGCCGGAACCCGAGTTGCAGGATCTACTCACCAGAACACAACACGCCACTAACGTTGAACTGCGCTTTCCATCAGCCCTCGACCTCTTCTTTGCCTGGTTCAGCGCCGTCATTCCCCGCCTGCGGCACGTGCTGGTGGTGATCTGTGGGCGACCGGTGCCTCCTGACTGGACCGGGGCGACCCTCCCGGGAAGCTGCGCGCACCTGTCGGACGTGGCGATGCAACAGATATCCCTGCATCCGCTGACCGAACAGGGGATCGCCGAGTATCTTAAGGATACACTGCCAGCCTCCTCCCCAAACCAGATCACTGAGGCGTATCAGGTGAGCGGCGGCGCGCCACTGCTGGTTGCCAGCTACGTGTGGTTGCACATGACCAGCCGACAGCCGGCCTTTACCCCCCGTAATCGGAACGGCTTTGAACGCCACCTGATTACCCAGGTGCTGAACCCCGTGATGCCCTGGGCAAGTTTTCCCATTAAGGTCCTGGCCTACTGCCTCTATGTGCTGGCCTATGCCCGCCGCGGCCTGACCCGCGAGCAACTCGATGCCTTTTTAGCCCAACAGAACCTGCCGGCGCCGCACGAGACCTTCAGTGCCGAGGAACGCCAGCAGTATGCCGATTTGATTGCGCGCCTGAACGAGGTGGCGCTGGTGAAAGAACGGCCCGGGAGCGGGCTGTTGTACCTCCACGACGAAGTTCACCGCATGATTGACGAGTGGCAGATTGCCGACCGCATGGGCCTGCGTGGTGAGACGCTCAACTACCTGCGCACCATCGCGATCCGCGAGCACGAACAGCGCTTGCGCCTTCCCGCCACCGAACCCACCGAACGGGCCGCGTTGCTCGTAGCAATTAGCAACCGGATTTTCTACGAACTTGAAGTCGACCTCTCGGCAGGCTACTCGGAATATCTGCTGGCACAACTCCGCCTCTTCGACAACCGTGAATATGAACTGCCGCTTCTGCTCCGCGATGAGTTCTGGCGCTGGATCAATCTGCGCGCCCTCGAGCCCGAAGTCGAAGATCGCAGCTACCAACCCCGGCGTGTGCAACTGACCGACGCCTCGCCCTCGCAGTTGCACTTAAAGCATGTGCTCGCCGATGATCTCCTCTGGTTGTTGCGCTATCACCTGGCCCGCAATGAAAACCAGAAGGTGGTCGCGTTGGGCCGGCAAGCGTTGCAGGACTTTTTGCCGCAGTACAGCGACGATGCTTATTTTTCCTATGATCTTAAACAAACCGTTGCCCATGCGCTGACGCTCTATCACAACCAGGAGGTGCTCTACACCGGCGCCGAAGAGTGGTTTCGCGTCGCTCTGGCAACTGCCGAGCGGGTACTGGAAGAAACCACTGCATTACCGCGTCAGGGGTTCTTCCAGCGGTATGTCAGGTATTTTCTCGGGCGCACCCGAACATTGCTTGGCTATATGTATCGTACGGTGCAGGAATACGAACAGGCATACGCTGAGTATCAGGTTGCCTACCAGAACTTCCAGGATTTTCGCAACCAGGACGAATCCGGCCAGGTCACAACCTACCTGCCTGTCAGTGATCAGTTGGCACAGATTCGCATCAATCAGGTTTATGTCCTGGCCTATCTGGGCAACTTTGAGGAGGCAGAGCGGCTGCTCATCGAGTTGCGAACGGCCATCCGCCGCGACCAGATCTCACCGGTTCGCCAGGCGCTCATTTTCAACGTTAGCTCGATCCTCGAAACCCAGCGCAACCGGCCCGAGGCTGCTGAGACCTTTGCCAAACGCGCTCGTAGCCTGGCCGCCAGCACCGGTAACGAGCGCGTACTGGCACAGGTGAATGCGCAACTGGGAATAGCCTGTCACGAGTTGCTGAAACATCCTCCCTATCTGGTCGATCCGTCGGCTGAGGAGTACTTCCGCGCTGCTGCCGAGTTCTTTCAGGGCGCTAATGAACGGACGAGTCTCTGTGAGGTCTTCCTCACCTACGCACGCTATCTCCGCACCCTGGCCTACAATGAGGGCCGCAAACCCAACCCTGATCGCGTGCGGATGAACGATTTATTTGAGCGCGCTCAATCCCTGCTCAACCAGGCGGACGGGGCAGTGAGCGGTGATCCAACCACCGGGCATATTACCCTGCCCACGGTGGAGATCGCCGTTGAACGGGCATTCATCCGCCGGTTGCAACAGCAGCGCGCTGATGCGTTGCACATCCTCACTACCGCCGAAGATCTTATTCGACGTCATCGGCTTCCGCGCAGCGCCCTGCTCATGAGCGCAACCATTGCCTTCGAGCGGGCATGGCACAAAGCCGCCGAACAGCAACCTCAGGCATTCCTGAAAGAACTCTTGACCGCCCTGGTCCATTGCCGCATCTACGCGCGCAATGATCGTACTTACCTGCGTTTGTGGGAGATCATTCGGGGCGACTTGCAGACCTGTCCTCCCGCGTTCCTGAGCCAGGTGCAACGCATCCTCGACCACGCCGAGCAGGAATTGCCTGCCACCCCACCCGCGCTGATGGTTGGCCCCCTCGATCCAGATGTGCTTCAACACTGCGAACAACAGTGGCCAGAATTCTGGAACGAAGAATGCCAGTTTTTGCAAAATGAGGTCGAGATCCAACTGTCCAGGTTGGGGTAGTAACGGTGCGTTTCCGGCATGCAACCTGCAAGTGATTTCAGTCTCCTCTTCGATCACGACGACGGCATGGAGGTGAGCGCAGCCGCTACTGACTGCGACTGCGCCTGCCCGGTCGCAATGCCACCGATCCCTACGCCAGTGCAACCCTCCGCGCCGCTCTCTCCGCATCCTGATCTGCGGCGCATTAGCCTCTCGGACCGGGCCTGGGTCGCTTTTGTGCCATCGGTCAGCCGGGTGGCGGTGCTCAATCAGGCTACCTGGGACCTGCTCCTCACACCACCGCCCCTGCGCCCGCACACCGCAGCGGCGACAGATATTCTGGCCATCGCCCATCGCCTCGGTCTGGTGATCGCCCCCAATGAATCCCCCCGTTTACCGCTGCCGCCCGACGGGTTGGTCGTGTGGCTCCACGTGACCAATGCCTGCAATCTACGCTGCACGTACTGTTATCTGGAGAAAAGCGGCGAGACAATGTCCTCCGCGATTGGCCGCGCAGCCATTGACGCAGCCTTTCGTTCGGCGCTTGCCGCAGGCTACCGCCGTGTCGAGTTCAAGTACGCCGGCGGCGAACCGCTTCTGCACCTGCGCCGGGTTGTCGAACTCCATCGCTACGCGACGCAGCAGGGCGCCGCGCACGGCCTGGAGATCCGCGGGCGCATTTTGAGCAATGGCACCACCCTCACACCCCCGCGCCTGGCACTGCTCGCCGAACTCGGGCTGGGATTGATGGTGTCCCTCGATGGGCTTAGCGTCAGCCACGATGCCCAGCGCCCAACGCTTCACGGCGGTGCTTCGGCGGCTGCCACCCTGGACGGGCTGCGTCACGCGCTCGCTTGCGGTCTTAAGCCCACCGTTTCGATTACGGTAACGCCTCAGAGTGTCTCGGGCTTGCCCACGCTCCTCAGTGAACTGCTGGACCTGGGCGTACATTTCACCCTCAACTTCGTCCGGCCCACTGTTACCGGCGCGCCGACGCTGACCACAGCCGAGGATCGTATCATTGAAGGCCTGCGGGCAGCCTACGCGGTCATTGCCGGACGACCGCTGCGCTATAGCTTGCTGGGCGCGTTACTCGATCGCACCCATCTTGGGGTCAGCCATCGCCACCCCTGCGGTGTTGGGGAGCACTACCTCGTCTTTGACCACCGCGGCAACGTCGCTCGATGCCAGATGGTCATTGATCAACCGGTTACGACTGTCGCCGCCGCTGACCCCCTTGCCCTCATCCGTGCCGACCGTAGCGGCGTTCAGAACGTGGCAGTCGAAGCTAGGGAAGGTTGCAGCACCTGTGACTGGCGCTACTGGTGCGCCGGTGGGTGCGCCGTGACAACCTACCGCGCAACCGGACGCTACGATGCGCCTTCGCCAAACTGTCGCATCTACCAGGCCCTTTACCCGGACGTGCTGCGCCTCGAGGGGCTGCGCCTGCTGGCGCTGCATGCGCCGGCGCTGCTCACCTGATCCGCATTGTCGGCATCTGTCGGGGCGCAGGTCCTTGTTGTCGGATGCATACCGGGAGAATGTCGCTCCACATACCCCGTGACAGCGGCTCGCTGGAGGGATATAGTACTGCCTACTGTCGGCTGATGGCTGCTATGCTTTGCTCATCCGAACTTCAGTCAGATGAGTGCATCCAAGGAGCCAGCTATGGATAACCCCAGCGATCTGTTGTTTGCGATCGTAGGCATCGCAATCATCACTGCGTTCATCATCGCAGTCTTGCTGCAGAGCATAACGCGCCACCGCGCACCCGGGGTGATTTACGTTACGTCGCCGTACCAGTCTGAGGATAGCGGCTCGGGCTGTGGGGTCATCGTGCTGCTCGGTTTGCTCCTGAGCATCCTGATCCTGTCCAGTAGTTGATCTGTGGATCGAATGGCGGCATGCATCGGCGCTTGCCGCCCGCCGTGGGGATGAACACAGGTTTTGGGAGGGCTGTGCCCTCCCAAAACCTCCCGCACGCGGGCTATGTTCACATAAGCCATCCATGCGGCTACGCTGCACGACGACAAGATGAAAATGAGTTTTTCCTGGGAGAGCTGCGCCCTCCCAAACCCTCCCCGCTGGCGGGTTGTTTCCTGGGAGGGCACAGCCCTCCCAAACCCTCCCGCGCGCGGGCTATCTTCACCTCAGTCTTCAACGTAAATCGGGTTCGTAAACAGCCACGATTTCCCCCCAACATACCCCTCGAGACGGTACACCGCGCCGGCATCCACACTCTGGCGGATGCGGCGCACCCCGCTGGTGAGGACTTCACCATCGGCAATCAGGCGGATGTAGGCATTGCGCCCTACGTCGGCTTCGATCAGCAGGGGACCATCACGGATCGAGGCTGTGTCGCCAATGGTGTAAAGCTGGTTGCCCCGGCGCGCTGTGAAGATGATGGACGGCGCAGCGCCGTCGAGCCGGTTGACGAAGTAGCTCCGCCCTGCGCCCAGCGCCGTATACACTTGCTGCGTCGCTACTTCTGGATCGTCGTGCAAGGGCCGATCCAGCAGCAGGTAATTGGTGAGCGTGCCGAAGAGCCAGCGGTAGGGAAAGACTTCGATTTCCCCCCAGGGCGCGAGGCGCTTGAAGGCGTGCGCATCCACCCCCCCGATGCCGAACGTGCGTCGCCCGACAATGTTCAAGCGGTCCCACCAGGCCAGGGTGGCGGGGGTTGGCCCGCTCAGGCCCAGCGCCGGCAGGAAGAAGTGCGGGTAGCGATTGCGCCGGGTCAGGTTCTCCCCCCAGTCGCTCATCACGTTCCACAACTCCAGGCCCACCGGCCGGCCCGTTCGTTGGGTTGGGCCGTCAACCGTCCAGTCGTCCCAGCGGTAACAATCTTTGAACTCGTTGCGTATCCGTTCGTCGGGATGCGCGATGATGCCAAACCCGCCCCGGGCATACACCGCATCAATGAAGGCCTGCGGCGGCAACGTATGACTGATCACCTCGCGCAGGTTGAGCGCCAGAAAGTGATTGCGCGGCGGGGTAATTTCGTGGCCCACCAGCACCAGTAGCCCATCGTGCCAGCCGGCGTAGGGCAACCCCGCCAGTGTGTCGTGGTCAGTGACAATAATCCAGCGTAGACCGGCATCACGGGCGGCGGCGATGACCTCGGGGAAGGTGCCGGTCCCGTCGGAATACGTCGTGTGGATGTGGATCGCGCCAGGGTAGATACAGGAGGGAGGCATAGGCTCTGATTACACAACTCTCTGGTTGCGGCGCCTTTCTATAATGGCCCTGGAGAAGGGATGGAACGGGGATTGTTCCTGGAAGGGCGTAGCCCTCCCCGACCCTCCCCCCAGGAGGGGGCGTGGGGAAACCCGGTTTCCCCATACTCTGACAAGATAAAGACCGGTTTTTTCTGGGAGGGCGTAGCCCTCCCAAACCCTCCCCGCTGGCCGGTTGGTTCCTGGGAGGGCTGCGCCCTCCCACACCCTCCCGCGGGCGGGCTATGTTCACATCAGCGGCTCGCGCAGCGCATCGGGCAGCGGCTGCCCCTGCCGGAGGCGGTAGACTGGCACGCGCAGTTCGGCCAGCCGGCGCAGAACCGGCTCGGGGTCCTGCCAGCCGCCGTAGCTCCGGGGATCCACGAAGAGCACCACGGCCCGCACTCCGCGGTAGAGGTGCTGTTGCAGAGCGCTGACCCACCGTTCGTCCACCGAGGCGGAAATGACGACCAGGGTGCAGTTGCGGCCGAAGCGCTGGCTTTCCGCCACGAGCACCTCGGCCAGCGCGTGGGTGCCCTGTGCCTGGAGCACGGCCAGGGCTTCGAGGATCTTGAAGAGCTGCCGGGCCTCACGCTCGGCAGGGATGAGTTCACGATGCTGACCCCAGGCCACCAGACCCACCGCGCGGTTCTGCGCCAGGAGTGTGCGGGCCAGCGAGGCCGCGGCCATCACCGCGTGTTCCTCGGTACTCTCCAGCTCAGGCGCGGGCGGCGCGGCAGGCTGGCGCGCCCACCAGGGAGCGCTGTCGCGCGCATCTTCGGGGCGGTGTGGCCGGGCCAGGCGGGTGTCGCAGACCACAGTCCGTTCCTGCATATCCAGCACCAGATAGACACCGGCGCTCGGGTCCAGCTCGAACTCCTTGACCATCAACTGTCCCAGGCGCGCCGTGGAACGCCAGTGGATGCGGTTCATACTGTCGCCTGGAGCGTATTCGCGCACCGTCGCCACATTCGGCGTGAGCTGGAAGCTGCGGGCGCGGGTCGCCTGCCCACCCGGCAACTCGGCGCCGGGCAGCCGGAACTCCGGCAGATCCACCGCGCGGGGGTAGACCAGGATCTCGGCGGTTGCCGGCACAGAGCGGCGCAGCCGCACGATGCCAAAGGGGTCGCCGCTGATGAGGGTGGCCGGTCCCAGGCGAAAGCGCCCGCGCCGGGTGCAGCGCGTGCGCGCCGTCCAGCGCCCGATCTCCCCACCGGCCAGGGAGGCGACAAACCCGGGGCCACGCTCCGGGAGTTCCGACTCGTCGTACAGCTCGACCCAGAGCTTGGGGAGGAACCAGCGGTTACGCAACGTGATCCGCTCGCGGGCATACTCGCCTACCGTGGCCCGCGGCGTGAGGGTCTCGCGCTCAACAACCAGGCCACGCAGGTTGAGCCAGGCCCAGAGCATCGCCAGCGCGAGCAGGCCGGGCAGCAGGTAGCTCAGATGAAAGAAGATCCGCAGGCCGGTGCCCTGAGCGGCCAGAAAGCTCAGCCCGGCCAGGATCAGAAGCGTCAGCGGGCGCAGCAGCATAGACCTTTCAATCGCTTGTCGGCTACAGCCTACCGTGCCGCGCCCCCGGTGTCAAGGTGGTTGCAGCCGGTGGGTATAATGCAATGCGATAACGGGTGCGAACCTCGGTTTAAGTGCGACGAGGGACAACGATGGACAGACTAGGCGTATGGCTCACGAGCCTGCACGTTCCCGATGAAGACATACAGCGTCGCAGGCGGGTGTTGAGCATTCTGGCGCTCGGCCTGATCGCGCTCAGCCTGAGCTACGTACCGATCAGTCTGATAACCGGCTATGCGCTGTTACGGATCGGACAACTCCTGACCGTCGCTGCTGTCGCCGCCGGGGCATACTGGCTTGGACGGTCGGGACGGGTGACCCTGGGCGCCTATCTGGTCATCGGCGTTCTGATCTATGTCGTAGCGTCTTCCATTCCTGGCCGGTTCTTCTCCGCGAATATTCTTTTCTTCACCATTCTCCCCGTGCTGTTTGCCGGCGTCCTGCTGGCGCCGATCCACATCTGGAACGTGCTGATCATCACGGTGGCTATCAGTGTGTTTCGGGTAAGCCAGCTTCCTCCCGGCATACGCTACAGCATGTCGTGGAACACCGCCTTTTACAATGCGCCGCTGCTGCTGCTTGCCGTCGCTCTGGTGAGCTTCCTGAGCGCCCGGGCGACTGTCCAGGCCCTGCGTCACCTGGCTGCGGCCCGCGCTGACGCCGAGGCGGCCAACCAGGCCCTTGCGGCCAGCAACGCCGCCCTGGAGATGCGTATCGCGGAACGTACCGCTGCCTTGCGTCAGGCTGTCGAAGAGCAGCAGGCCATTGCGGCGCAGCTCCAGGCCAGCCTGGAGGCCCAGCGCGAACTCAACCGCGTCATCGCCTCGTTGTCGGTGCCGGTTATTCCCATCAGCGCCGGCACCCTGGTGGCGCCGATTGTCGGCAACCTCGACACCGAACGCACCAGCCTGTTGCTCAGTACGCTGCTGGAACAGGTCGAGGCGGCCAGAGCCCGCACGGTCGTGCTGGACATTACCGGGGTAGCTGTGGTGGACACCCAGGTAGCCGCGGCGCTGCTACGGGTGGCCGGCGCCGCCCGTCTGATGGGCGCCGAGACGGTGATCGTTGGCATTCGCCCTGAAGTGGCGCAGAC
>Ga0209207_1000455_pt1 | contig 25493 bp, 23 predicted proteins | sample SaghotsprinmetaG_FD_184140 | JGI IMG/M metagenome (GOLD analysis project Ga0209207, IMG submission 184140) | Hot spring microbial communities from South Africa to study Microbial Dark Matter (Phase II) - Sagole hot spring metaG (SPAdes) (version 3) | ecosystem: Environmental > Aquatic > Thermal...
CGCCATCGTTACCCACTGACAGACCAATCAGGTTGCCGGCGGTATAACCATCCTGTTCCAGGCGATTGGTTCCGAAGGAGCTGCCGAACTGGGTGGTCCCGGTGAAATCGATATCGAAGTTCATCACCGGATCGGCACCGTTGGTCGTCCCCAGCGCGCCCATGACGTTGTTCAGGTCAATCTGCAGGCTCATTGGATTACCGCTGGCAATCTGCCCCAGGGTATTGAAAGTCAGTGCATTCCCGGGGGTGACCGTGATGTAGTTGTTACTCGTTCCGTCGAGCGTGAAATGGACATTCCATTCGCCCGACGCAGCCGTTTTCTCGAAGAACATCGTCAGCGTATGGGCGTTGCCCAGCGTGTCGAAAATGGACAATGCGGTCGAGTAGCTGTACGACTGGGGATCCGGCGAATAATTAGCCCCTGCCAAACCAGCCGTACGTGCAGCCGTGGCTTCAAGAACGGTACCGCCGGCACCGATCACAGCGTCGTAGGCAGCCTGAGCCGCCTGGGCTTGGGTCTGTGCACCGGCAATTGCGGCATCGTAGGCGGCGAGCGCTGCTGCGGCTTCTGCCGCCGAACCGCCGTTGGCCGTCACGTTGGCGCCGACCGTTGCCCCGGTTGGTGTTGCGGCGTTGGCCCAAGGCACCTCAGGCTCCTTGGCCCGCGAATCTAGCTGCAGATTGGCCTTGACCCCGCGGAAAGTGCTGGCGACATTGGTTCCGGTAGCCACCGGTGCCAGATCGGAAGCCGATATCTGCAAGGGCTGCGGCGTCGACGGAACGATGATGCCGGCCTGGGCCGGATAACCGGTCAGCCGCATGTTCTGGTCGTTGATGATGTAGCCGCTGCGATCGAGGTGGAACTGGCCGGAACGGGTAAAGGTCACCGCACCGTTGGTGTCCATGCGGAAGAAGCCGGAACCGTTGATCGAGATATCCAGCGGATTGTTGGTCGCCGTGATGTTGCCCTGGGTGAATTGTTGCTGCACCGCCGCCAGGTTCACACCGATACCGATCTGGCTGGCACCAGCGCCGTTCAACGAGGCGGCATAAACGTCGGCAAAGTGTGCCGACCCGGCCTTGAAGCCGACGGTGCTCGCGTTGGCGATATTGTGGCTGGTGACATCGATTGCCTTGCCGGCCACATTCAGGCCGCTGAGCGCTTGTTGGAATGCCATGATCTACCTCGTCAAAGTATCTGCTGGATGTCCTTGAAGGCCACATTGCCCATGTCGCCCAGATCAAGGAGGAAACCGTTGTTCGTACGAGTAACAGCAGAAACCGTGCCAATCTGTCCGGTCGTCGCTTCGACCTCCTTGCCGTCGGCAAGCGCCTTGACCGAGAAGGTGTATTTGCCGTCCGGCAGGACATCGCCGTTCTCGTTCTTGCCGTCCCAGGCGAAATAGAACATGCCGGCCTGCTGCTCACCGAGTTCGTTGGTCTGTACGACCTTGCCGCTCGCATCCTTGATCGTCACCACGACCGAGTCTGCATTCCCCGTCAAGGCGATACCGGCAAATGCCTTGCTTCCGGAAAGCGGCAAGGCATTGCCGGCAATCATGACATTTTTGCCGATCATTCCTGCCGCCTGCATCGCCTGCGCCTCGGCATAACCGCCGAGCAGCTGGTTCATCGTCAGGTTCAGTTTCTCGATCCCGTTAACCATGTTCAACTGGGCCAACTGGCTGGTCACCTGGGCGTTGTCGAGGGGATTCAGCGGATCCTGGTTCTTGATCTGCGTCATCAACAGGGTCAGGAAACGACTTTCCAGATCCTGGGCCGTGGTGGTTTCCTTACCCTTTGCCTTGCCGGCGATCGACTCGAATATTTCGGCAGGCGTCTTGGTCGTTGCATTGCTAACGGTAGACATGGTCTATTCCTCCAGAATTTTCATCAGGCCTGCTGGCCGATCTGCAAGGTACGCAGCATCAGGCTCTTGGCGGTATTCATGACTTCGACATTGGTCTGGTATGCACGAGACGCGGAAATCATGTTGGTCATTTCCTCGACTACATTGACATTCGAAAAAGCGACGTAGCCCTTTTCATCGGCTGCCGGATTCTTCGGGTCGTACACCATCCGCGCCGGGGCAGCACTTTCCACAACCTGACGCACGCGCACGCCTTTGGAAATCTCGCCGCCCCCCATGGGTGTGGCCTCGAACACCACCTGCTTGGCCCGGTAAGGCTGACCGTTTGAAGAAACGATGCTGTCGGCGTTCGCCAGATTGGAAGCGACGGTATTCAGTCGCATCGACTGGGCAGTCATTGCGCTGGACGACACCTTGAAGACATTGAACAGACTCATGAACGCGCTCCTTAGCCCTGCGTGCCGGCCATCGCCGAACGCAAGCCCTTGAACTTGTCTCCGATCAGCTGGGTGAGAATCTGGTACTGGATGGCGTTATCGGCAATCTGGGCGCGCTCGACATCCATATCCACCGTATTGCCGTCGACTGCCGACTGGGTTTCCTTGCGGTATTGAACATGAGCGCTGCCGGTCATGCCCTCACCCGAGAGGTGACCACCGGCGGTCCTGGCCAAGGGCATCGCACCAGAAGCTGCGCGGCCGGCCAGTGCGTTCTGCATGGCGGCGCTGAAATCGAAGTCACGCGCCTTGTAATTCGGCGTATCGGCGTTGGCAATGTTCGAGGCCAGCAACTGATGGCGCTGTACGCGCAAACCTATCGCTTTGCTGTAAACCTCGACATGACTTTGAATATTTGCCATACAAACCCTCCAGATGTTGCATTTGCATCCAGAAAAGCAATGTACGTGCCAGAAACCAGACTTTCAGCCAAGGACAAGCTGGGGCACAATTCGGTGATGCTTTTTCGTACCCTTGCACTACTTCTCGTCGTCACATCTGCCGCCGCCAGCGAGGGCGATGCGATTCTGGCCGCCGTCGAACAGCACGCCCGCCAGCTTGCCGCCGGACATGCCGGCGAGATTCACATCGAAGCCGGACCCATCGATGACAGCCGGCTGCAAGCCTGTGCCCAACGCGAAGCCTACTCACCGCCAAATACCCGCAGCATCGGCCGAACCCATATCGGCATCCGCTGCCTGGCCGGCGCCAACTGGAACATCCTGGTCCCTGTCCGGATCGGGGTAATCTCCACCTATGTCACCACCCGCCGGGCATTGCTGGCCGGCAAAACCATTCAGGCCGACGATCTCTCCACCGTCAGCGGGGACCTCGGGGCCTTGCCAACAGGCACCGTGATCAAGCCAGAACAGGCCGTCGGCAAGACGTTGCGCAACTCGATCGGTGCAGGCCAGGCATTGCGCACCCATCAGTTGCTGGCCCCCCGGGTCATCCGCCAGGGACAGACGGTGCGCGTCGTTTCCCAGGGCACGGGTTTTGCTGTGAGAGCGGAGGGCAAGGCGCTGAATCATGCCGCCGCCGGTGAACTGGCCAGGGTAAAGATGCCATCGGGCAGGACCATCAGCGGCATCGCCCAGGAAGACGGCTCCATTCTTTTGACGAATTAGGCTAAAGTTCTGCCTGCAGCGTCCGTAATAACGTACAACAATCATGGCATTTCGAGTCCCATCATGAAAATCGACACTTCGACCTTCAAGACGCCCCCGCTGCGCACCGCGAATACGCCGCAAAAAACGCCGGAAAATACCGCTCGGGCAAGCGAAGCCGTCAGCATCAGCCAGACGGCAGCACCGCTCATGAGCGGCGAAAAGCCGCCGGTAAACGCAGGCAAGATTCAGGAAATCAAGGATGCGATCGCCCAGGGCCGTTTCCAGATCAACCCGGAAGCCATTGCTGACGGACTGATCGAGACGGCTCGCGATCTGGTCAACAGCCAACGCAAGGCCTGATGTCCCAGCTACACCGCGCATTGCTCGACGAGACGGCGCTGTTGCGTCGCTTCATCGAAGTGCTGCGCGAAGAGCAATCCTTGCTGACCTCCGGTCAAACCGATGCCCTAGCCGAAGTCGGTGCAACAAAACTCGATCTCGTTGAAAAGCTGAATGCTTCGGAGCAGGCCAGGCTTCGCCTGCTTGGACTGACACCGGCACAGTCAAGCCGGCAGGACATGGCTGAGTGGCTACGCCGGAATCCGGCAGAATCTGCCGCCCGGCAATCCTGGGAACAGCTGATTACGCTCGCCCGCGAAGCGCGGGAAATCCACGCCATGAACGGCGAACTGATTGCCATGCACCTGGCCAGGACCAGCGAAGCACTCGACATCCTGACCCAACGGCAGAGCGAAGCGTCGCTTTATGGCAGCGACGGTCAGGCGGCCACCGGCTCGGGCAGCCGCATTGTCGATTCGGCCTGAACCATCGCCCCGACTGATTTCCGCTTTATTGGGATAGCGGCTTGCTGATCAGTTCGGTCGGCTCCTCCGGCCGATTCGAGTCGATCAGGATGCTGACCCGGCGATTCCGTGCCCGTCCTTCGGCGCTGGTATTGGTTTCCACCGGACGCGTCTCCCCGTAACCGATCGCCGTCAGGCGCTCGGCCCCCACCCCCGAATCGTTGAACAGACGCAGCACGGTGGTCGCCCGCATGGCGGACAACTCCCAGTTCGAGGGAAATTGCGGGGTGGCAATCGGTACGTTGTCGGTATGCCCTTCGATCGTGATCGGAAAATCCGAATCGGCGAGCACCGCCGCGACGGCCCTCAGCGCGCTGATCGACTCGGTCTGCAAGCTGGCCTGCCCCAGGGCGAAGAGAATGCTGTCATTGATTTCTATGGTCACGCCGCGGCTGGTTTCGAGCACCCGTACCTTGCCTTGGGCAACCAGCGGCTGCAAGGCCTGCAGGATATCCCCGGCGACGTTGCGCATCTTTTCTCTTTGTACGCCCCTGACTTCATCGGCCTGGCTCGGGGCTTGCCGGTCCGGCTTGGTCACCGGCTTGGGCGGCATGATCGGCGCCCCCTGAATGATCGCCATGGGCTGACCGCCCACTTCGCCCGTCGTGTTCTTGAAGGCGTTGACCAGGGAATTGGAGAGCACCTTGTATTTCCCTTCGTTCACCGAGGAAATCGCGTACATGACGACGAAAAAGGCGAACAGCAGGGTGATGAAATCGGCGTAGGAGACGAGCCAGCGTTCGTGGTTCTCGTGCTCCTCTTCGCGGCGGCGGCGACGGCCCATCAGCGCAGATAGCCCTTCAGCCGGCTTTCGATGATGCGCGGGTTGTCACCGACAGCAATCCCGACCAGACCATCGATCATCATCTCGCGCGCGGCCACCATCCGGGAAATGTAATATTTCAGTTTGCCGGCGATCGGCAGATAGATCAGATTGGCCAGGCCGACGCCGTAGATCGTGGCGACGAACGCCACCGCGATGCCGGGCCCGAGCTTGGTCGGATCGGAGAGGTTCTCCATGACATGGATCAGTCCCATCACCGCCCCCAGGATGCCGATGGTCGGCGAATAGCCGCCGGCCGACTCCCACACCTTGGCCGACTGGCGCCATTCCTCCTCGTAAGTGTCGACGTCGACTTCCAGTAGTTCGCGGATACGCTCGGGTTCTGCGCCATCGACCAGTAGCTGCAACCCCTTGCGCGTGAAATCATCCTTGATCCCCGGCAGGTAGTTTTCCAGAACCAGCAAGCCCTCGCGACGCGACAACTGGCTCCATTGAAGGATCTGGTCGATGGTGCGTTTCTGCTCGATGACCGGCGGCACCCATACCCATTTCGCCATCAGCATGCCGCGCTTGAAAACGTGAAAAGGGCATTGCAGCAGCACCGCCCCCATCGTCCCGCCAAGCACGATCAGCAACGCCGTCGGCTGGACCAGCGAGCTGACATGCCCGCCCTCGAGAATCTGGCCGCCGACGATCGCGACCAGCCCCAGTACAAGACCGGCAAAGCTGAGTTTATCCAAGCGCCTTCCCCTTGCGCTGCTTGCTGGCGACATTCTTGACCTCGCCGACCAGCTGCCCGCGCAAACGCGCGATGGCCTGACTGTGCAACTGGCAGACCCGGGACTCGGTGACCCCCATGACTTCACCGATTTCCCGCAGGTTGAGATCCTGTTCGTAGTACAGGGCCATCATCAATTTTTCGCGCTCCGGCAGTCGCCCGATGGCCTTCACCAGGTTTTCGCGAAGATCCTTGTCCTCCAGGATGCTGGCCGGGTTGCTGTCATCGTCGGTGAAGTGCCGGTCGAGGAAATCCGCATCGTCGTCGCCGGCAAAATCCTCGTAATAAACGAGTTGGTGACCGCGCGCATCCTGAAGCACCTTCTGGTATTCGGCCAGCGGCATCGCCAGCGCATCCGCCAGCTCCTGTTCGGACGGCGCCCGACCATGGGCATGTTCGAGCTGATTGATGGTCTGTTCGATACGCCGGAGTTCCTTGCGCATGTTGCGCGGCAACCAGTCGTTGGCGCGCAGGCCGTCGAGCATGGCCCCGCGCACGCGCTGCGTGGCGTAGGTTTCGAACTGGGCGCCAAAGCCTTCCTGGAAGCGATCGATGGCATCGAGCAAGCCGATCATGCCGTTCTGCACCAAGTCTTCGAACTGCACGTTGGCCGGTAGACGGGCCATCAGATGATAGGCGACACGCTTCACCAGCGGCACGAAGCGCTGAACCAACTCATTCCGGTCTGGCTGCCCCGCTGCGGTGTACATCAGGCTCTAAGGATGTTCGGTGTTATGCGTTGGCTCAAGTGTAACAGTTGCTGAAGGAAATGTTGGACCCCCCCCTGCTCGCCCTGTGCCTGTTGCCAGTACTGGATATCGGCGGCGAGGTCGCGGAAGGCGGTTGCCGACGGCGAGTCCGGGGCCTGGAACAACACCGGCCGACACAACTGGCTGGCCAGCTTCAGCGATTCGTCGAGCGGCACGGCACCGGCGTAGTCGAGCACCGCCACACCGCGCTGCGTCGCCACCTGAGCGATATTCTCGTAGATCGAACGGGCGTCGGCCTGACTGCGCACCTTGTTGACCAGAATGCGGAAATGACGGCGCGAGAAGGCCTGGCTGACCTTCTTGATCAAGGCATAGGCTTCGGTAATCGAAGCACTGCTGCCCGACAGCACGACCACGGTTTCCTGCGAGACCAGACCGAACGGCGAGAAGCCCGATGGATGGGCCATGCTGGCGTCGACCAGGATGACGTCGATGGCGCGCTCGAGGCCCGACATCGCATCGACCAGCGTCTGCTGCTGATGCAAGGAGAGGCGTCCCAGCTTGCGTGCCGCCTTGGCTGCCGGCAGGATGGACAGGCCGTTCATCGGCCGCAACAGGACCTGGGTCAGCGGCAACTCGCGCTGTACGACATTGAGCAGATCGTAGGTCGACTGCATGCCGAAGGATGCCGCGATATCGTCGCCGGGGGCATGTTCGTCGATCAGCAAAACTTCCTTGCCCAGCCGCGCCAAAGCCACGCCTAGGTTGGCCACGGTCACGCTGCGGCCGACGCCTTCGCACCCGGCAACAAAAGTGATCACCTGCAGACCGCTGCCGCCGAGCATACGGCGCAAACCGGCTGCCTGATCGACGCGAAAATCAGCCACGACGGCCTCCCATCGCCTGCATGCCGGCATTCGCCATCATCAGGCCCGGTTCGACGCCGCTGTATTTGTGCGGCGAATTCTCCGGCACGTCCTTGAAGGCGCGATGCAGCAGGTAGCCGCGATTGGGCTGATGCAGGTCTTCCGGGACGCGCTGGCCGTTGGAGACGTAGTACAGCGGCAGGCCGTGCCGCATGATCACGTCGAGCGGCGTCGCCAGGCTGGCCGCCTCGTCGATCTTGGTCAGGATGCAGCCGGAGAGGCTGTCGCCGGCATACGCCCGGACCACGTCGTCGAGCGTGTCGCCGCGCGAGGTGGACGACAGCAGCAACAGGCGCTGCACGTCGCAGCCGGCGAGCATGTCGGTCATTTCGGGAACCAGCTTGTCCTTCTGGCTCATCCCCATCGTATCGACCAGCACCATGTGTTTGTGCTGCAGTTCGGCCAGGGTCTGACGCAGCTCCAGAGCATCCTTCACCAGATAGACCGCGACGCCGAGAATGCGCCCGTAGATGCGCAACTGTTCATGGGCGCCGATCCGGTAACCGTCGGTGGTCACCAGGGCCACCTTGCTCGGGCCGTGACGCAGGACACAGCGCGCCGCCAGTTTGGCGGTCGTGGTGGTCTTGCCGACACCGGTCGGGCCGACCAGCGCATAGACACCGCCGCGATCGACGATGTCGTTCTCGCTGCCGACCGTCATCAACGAGCGGTCGGCGGCCCCCTTGACCCAGGCCATGGCCTGCACCGCATCCATTTCCGGCGGCAGGTCACCGATCAGATCACGCGCCAGTTGCGGCGAGAAGCCCGCATCGAGCATCTGGCGCAGCACTTCCGTCTTCACCGGCTCCGAACGGGCCGCCTCGCCCCAGGCAAAGCCCGCCAGATGCTGCTCGACGATCTTGCGCAGCGAACGGATTTCGTCCATCACCGCCTGCGGCACCACCTCGGCTTCGGCACGCCGGGCGGCACCCGCCTGAGTCTGCGCCGCGGCAGGCTTGGCCGGGGCTGGCGGCGGATTGACCGCCGGGCGCTGCAGATCGGGATTGCGCAAGGCGCCGGTCCGGGGAATGCCGGCATTGACCTGCATCGGTGCCTTCTGCGCCGGCGCGGCGGCGCGCGGCGCCGGTTGCGGGGCGGCAGCCGGCTGACGCGGCGGCACCATGCTGGCCGGCGACGCGCCACTGATTCTCGCCCGGGCCGAGCTGAGCAGGACACGATAGTCTTCATCCACCGGCACTTGTGGCGTGCGCTCGACCGGCGGCGGTGCCATGTCACCGGCCGGGGTCGGCACGATCATCGCCATGTCCCGGGCAGCAACCGCCATGATCTCGACGCCACCGGGAACGCCGCGGTTGGACAGGATGATCGCGTCGTTACCCAGCGTTTCCTTGACTTTGCGCAAGGCATCCCTGGCGTTGGCGGCGATGAATTTTCTGACGTTCATGTTCTACCTCCGATGATCGAGGTCACCTTGATGATTCGATTTTCTGGAACTTCGTTATGCGACAGCACCTTCAATTGCGGCACGGTGCGGCGCAGGAATCTGGACAAGAGCAGGCGCAGGCTGGCCGGCACCAGCAGCACGGCGGGCAGGCCGAGGCCTTCCTGACGCTGGCTGGCGGCGGCAGTTTCGCGGACCAGGGTATCGGCCAGGCCCGGCTCGAAGCTGGTGTTTTCCGAACCGCCGGCAACGGCCTGCGACAACAGGCGCTCCAGCGTCGGATCGAGCGACATCACCTGCATTTCGCCGGTCCCCGGGAACATCTGCTGGACAATGGCACGGCCCAGCGCGATGCGCACCTGGGTAACGAGTTCGTCGGCATTCTGCGTCCGCGTCGCATGATCGGCGACCGTCTCGATGATGGTACGCATGTCGCGGATGTGCACGCCTTCTTCGAGCAGGCTCTGCAGTATCTTCTGCAGCGTCCCCAGCGGCAGGATCTTGGGCACCAGATCCTCGACCAGCTTGGGCATTTCCTTGGCCAGATGATCGAGCAGTTGCTGCACTTCCTGACGGCCGAGGAGTTCGCCGGCATGCGTCAGGATCAGGTGATTCAGATGGGTGGCGACCACGGTCGAGGCATCGACCACGGTGTAGCCATAGGCCTGGGCCTGGTCGCGCTGGGTGATGTCGATCCACACGGCGGGCAGACCGAAGGCCGGATCGGTGGTCACCGTACCGTTCAGCGTTCCGGCAACGCGGCCCGGATTGATGGCCAGGAACTGGCCGGCGAAGGCTTCGCCGGCACCGACTTCGACACCCTTCAGCTGAATGCGGTAGGCGTTCGGCTTCAATTCCAGGTTGTCGCGAATGTGCACCGGCGACACCAGGAAACCGACTTCCTGAGCGAATTTCTTGCGGATGCCGCGAATGCGGCGCAGCAGCTCGCCGTCCTGCGTCTTGTCCACCAGGGGAATCAGGCGATACCCCACTTCCAGCCCCAGGACATCGAGCGGCGCCACATCGTTCCAGCTCGCGTCGACCGCTTCCGGAATCGGCGGCGGCGCCACCTTGACCGGCGTCTCGACGATACGCCGCTGCTTGTTACTGAGTTTCCACGTGAACCAGGCCAGGGAACCGGCAATCAGCAGGAAGACGAGGTTCGGCATCCCCGGGATCAAGCCAATCAGGCCGACGATGCCCGCGGTGATCGCCAGCACCTTGGTGCTGCTGAACACCTGGGTCACGAATTGCTGACCCATGTCACGGTCGTCGGAAACGCGGGTCACCACCAGACCGGCGGCAATCGAGATGACCAGTCCGGGAATCTGTGCCACCAGGCCGTCGCCGATAGCCAGCAGGGTGTAGATACGCGCCGCGTCGCCGAGCGCCAGATCGTGCTGCATCATGCCGACGACCAGTCCGCCGACGATATTGAGCAGCATGATGATGATGCCGGCGATCGCATCGCCGCGGACAAATTTCGACGCACCGTCCATCGAACCGTAGAACTCGGATTCGCGGGCAATGTCGGAACGGCGCTGACGGGCTTCGTCCTCACCGATCAGGCCGGCGTTGAGGTCGGCGTCGATGGCCATCTGCTTACCCGGCATGGCATCGAGCGTGAACCGTGCGGAAACTTCTGCGACCCGCCCAGCGCCCTTGGTGATGACCATGAAGTTGATCACCACGAGGATCATGAAGACGATGATACCGACCGCGAAATTACCGCCAACCAGGAAATGGCCGAACGCCTCGATCACCTTGCCCGCGGCATCCGGACCGTTGTGTCCCTCGAGCAGGACGACGCGGGTCGAGGCCACGTTCAGCGACAGACGCATCAGCGTCGTCACCAGCAGCACGGTCGGGAACACCGAAAAGTCCAGCGTTTTCTGGGTATTCACCGCGACCATCAAGATCAGGATGGCAATCGCGATGTTGAAGGTGAAGAACAGGTCCAGCACGAACGGCGGCAACGGCAGAACCATCATGGACAGAACCATGAGGATCAGGACCGGCGACGCAATCTGAATGACGTTCAGACGACCGAACAGATTTTGCAAGCTCAGCGAACCGGCGGCCATTTACGCTGCCTCCGGTATGAGTTCGGGCGGCACCGGCAGATCCCTCGGCGGAACCGGGTACGCCCCGCCCACCTGCCGCCACTGCGCCAGTTGATAGATGTATGCAAGCACTTCGGCCACCGCGTTATACAGGGTGGCCGGAATTTCCTTGTCGAGATCGGCGTGCTTGAACAGCGCCCGCGCCAACGGTGGCGCCTCCAGGGTCGGCACCGCATGCTCCGCCGCCACTTCCCTTATCTTGAGCGCCACCGCTCCGGTGCCCTTGGCCACCACCTTCGGCGCCGCCATGCCGGCCTTGTAAGCCAGCGCCACCGCGAAGTGGGTCGGGTTGGTGACGATCACATCGGCCTGAGGCACCGCCTGCATCATCCGGCGACGCGCTGCCTGCATCTGCAGACTGCGAATCCGCCCCTTGACGTGCGGATCGCCCATCATTTCCTTCATTTCCTGCTTGACCTCATCCTTGGTCATCTTCAGCTTGTGGTAGTAGTGCCACAACTGGAAGGGCACATCGGCCGCGACCACGATCAACAGCGTCAGCACCAGCATCAGGAAAGCGAAGAGGATCATCCGGCCGGCGTGCGCCAGACCCGTTTCCAGCGGCTCGGCCAGCAGACCGAAAATCTCTTCGAGCTGCCAGGAAATGAGCAGGTAAGCCACAACGCCGACCAGCACCGCCTTGAGGATGGCCTTGGTCAGTTCCATCAGGCTGTTCCAGGAGAACATCCGGGCCAGACCGGCCAGCGGGTCCATGCGCTTCAGATCGGGCACCAGCGCCTTGGGGGCAAACACCCAGGCATTCAGGAAGAACGGCGGCAGGAGGGTGGCGACGACCAGCACAACGAACAAGGGCGCGAAGACGAAAAATGCATCGGCGAACATCTCGGCCAGACGCGACACCATCATGGCCGGCTCTTGCATGTGCTTCAGATCGGGCATGAAGGCATCGCGGGTCAGCGCCAGCGTGCGGTCCATGAACCAGCCGCTCATCATCCACAGGGTCATGGCAGCGACGATGAGCACGGTAAACGTACCGAGCTCCCGGGACTGGGGAATCTGCCCCTTTTCCCGGGCTTGCTCGATTCGCCTACCGGTAGGCTCCTCGGTTTTCTCCAGATCGCTATCTTCAGCCATGGCCATTATCTAAACAGGTTGAGCCTATTATAGAAAAAAACCAAGAAAATTAAATAGGTAGCGTACTTTTTTTATTCCGTTTCGAGGTAGACCGCTTAAGTCGATGACAGACAGGTAAACCTTCAAAAAGAAAGAGGGGGCAATGCCCCCTCGTTAACTCGTTGACCGGTAAGGATTTCGTGCGTCAGGAAAACTCGAAGTTGCGAATCGCCATGCCGGTATCGCCATGCTGACTGAAGTCGGTGAGCAGTTCCTTCATGTCGAGAATCAACACGATCTGACCGTTCGACAGCGTGGTGACACCTGCAACCCCCTTCGGACGGAAGTCCTCGAGCGACTTGATGACCGCATCGTCGCGGCCGGCGAAGCTGTCCACACCGAGGATGAAACTTCGCTCCGCGGTCTGCATGAACACCCCGTACTCGGGAGAACGGTCGGCCGGCCAGCCGAGCAGCTTGGCCAGGGAAATGACCGGCAGCACCTCGCCGCGGACCACCAGCGTTTCCTTGCCGCCAACTTCCTGAACGCGCTGCTGGTCGATCGGCAGGATTTCCCGCACCAGGGACAACGGCAGGGCGAAGGGTTGGTCGCCCAGGAGCACCAGCAAGACCGGCAGAATGGCCAGGGTCAGCGGCAGGGAAATCAGGAACACCGAGCCCTTGCCGGGTTCGGAACGAATCTCGACCGAGCCGTTGAGCTTCTGGATGTTGGTCTTGACCACATCCATGCCGACCCCCCGGCCGGACACGTCGGAAATCTGCGTTTTGGTCGAGAAACCGGGCAGGAAAATCAGATTCAGGCTCTGCCGCTCGTCCAGCGTATTGGCTTCTTCTTCGGAAATCAGGCCCTTGTCCACCGCCTTGGCGCGAATACGCTCGGCACTCATGCCCTTGCCGTCGTCGGCAATGATCAGGACGATATGATCGCCTTCCTGACGCGCCTCCAGGCGCACCAGGCTCTTCGCCGGCTTGCCGGCGGCAGCGCGCTCGTCGGGCATCTCGACGCCATGATCGACGGCATTGCGAATCAGGTGGATCAGGGGATCGGCCAGATCCTCGATCATCGTCTTGTCGACCTCGGTTTCTTCCCCTGCCAGCACCAGCTCGACATCCTTGCCCAACTGGCGGGCCAGGTCGCGGGCAATACGCGGGTATTTCTGGAACAGCCGTCCGATCGGCTGCATCCGGGTCTTCATCACCGAGTTCTGCAGATCGGAAACCAGCAGATCAAGCTGGCTGACCGCCTGATCGAGGGCGTGCAGCGTTTCCGAATCGCTCTTGCCGGCAAGGATGTCGGCGCGCAGACTGGTCAGGCGGTTCTTGGTCAGGCCGATTTCGCCGGACAGGTTGAGCACCTGGTCCAGACGCGAGGTATCGACGCGGATGGTATTTTCACGCCCCCGCTCCTCGGCGCGACGCGAATTGCTGGCGGTCGCCGCCGGTCGATCGCTGGCGCGACGTCCGAACGGCGAAGGGGCCGCATCCTTGCCGCCGGCAACCGCCGGAGTTGCTGCCGCCGACGCCTTGACCGGCTCAGCCTCGGCACGGGTAATCAACTCGCCTTGAGCGGCCTTCACCGGTTCACCGGTAATCGCCGACTGCAAGCTGGCCCAGTCGGGTTCTCCCCCGGGAGCGCTGCTCGGCGGCGGTGCCTGCACCGGCGGCGGCTCGGCAGCAGCCGGGGCACCACTTGTCGGCAATTCGCCATTCAATGCCCCCTGCAGGGCCGCGATAACGCGAGCATCGGCCGGCTGGGGCTGAACGCCCTGGCCCAGTTCGCCGAACATTTCGCGCACGCCCTTGGTGGCATCCATGATGACGTCCATCAACTCTGCGGTCAGCTCGAGCTCGCCGTTACGCAGGCGGTCGAACAGGTTTTCGGTCAGATGGCACAGCGTCACCAGTTCGGTGGCGTTGAGAAAGCCCGCACCGCCCTTGACCGTATGGAAACCACGGAAGATGTCGTTGAGCAGCCCCTTGTCGTCCGGTGTCTTTTCCAGATCAACCAGCTTGTTGTCCACATCGGACAAGAGGTCGTGGGCCTCCTGCAGGAAGTCCTGCAGCAGATCCTCCATTCCCGAGAAATCACTCATTTTTCATCCTCCTCAGAAGCCGAGGCTTTCGAGCAGGTCATCGACCTGCTCCTGATTGACCACGACATCGGTACGACCTGCCGCATTCACGACCGGACCATTCATCAGGCTGGTCACTTCTTCGGTTTTCTTGGCCTCGGGCAAGACCTCGATCAGCAAGCCCATCAGACCGCTCTCCAGTTCCTGGGCAAGCGCGACGATCTTCTTGATCACCTGCCCGGTCAGATCCTGGAAGTCCTGAGCCATCATGATTTCCGTCAATTGCGCATGCGTCGCCTTTGCTTGCCCCGGCAGGTCCTGCTTCAGGAACTGCCGGGTTTCCACGGCCAGCGCCTTGAACTCTTCCGGGCTCATCTGGTTGGCAAACACCTTGTCCCAGGCAGCCCCCAGATCGCGGGAACGACTTTCCATGCCATCGACCAGGGGACCGGCCACATCAGTGGCGTTGAGCACGCGGCAGGCAGCCTGCTCGGTCAGGTTGGCGACATAAGCCAGCCTATCCTTGGCATCGGGCAGGGCGGAGACCGTTTTCTCGATCAGCTTGTCGTAACCCAGTTGCCCCAGCGTGTCGTGCAGGACACGCGCCATCTGACCGATACGGTTGAACACGGCCTCCTGCTGCGACCAGTTTTCCGCCGGATCGCCTGACGCGGCAACTGCCTCGACAGCAACCGGCGGCGGCACGGCCTCGGCGGCGACGCTGTCGAACAGCGCCTGCAATTCGTCGTTGTCTCCCGTCGCAGCCGGCGCGGGGGCAGGCGGCGGGGCGGGTTGCGGGGCCACCGGCTGGTAGTCGGTTGCGATCGAATCGAACAGGGCTTCGAGATCGGCGGAATCGTTAGTTGCAGACATACAATTCCCCTCAGGCCTGACCGTATTTTTCGAAAATCTTGTTCAGTTTCTCGGACAAGGTTCCCGCCGTGAAGGGCTTGACGATATAACCGCTGGCACCGGCCTGGGCTGCCGCGATGATGTTTTCCTTCTTCGCTTCTGCGGTAATCATCAGCACCGGCAGATGCTTTAGCGTCGGCGTCGCCCGGATAGTCTGCAGCAAGGTCAGACCATCCATGTTCGGCATGTTCCAGTCGGTGACGACAAACTCGAAGCCGCCTCCCTGCAGTTTCTGCAATGCGATGGCCCCATCCTCGGCCTCATCGACGTTGGTAAAGCCCAACTCCTTCAGCAAGTTGCGGACGATACGACGCATGGTCGAAAAATCGTCTACGACCAGAAACCTCGTTTTGGGATCAGCAGCCATGCAACACTCCAATAGACATTCTTGTTTAACGCTCAATCAAGGGACGCAGGGTATCGGCCAGCGCCTCAGCATCAAATTTGGCAACGTAGGCATCGACGCCGACGGACTTGCCCATGGCCCGGTTGGCCTCCGACGAAAGGGATGAATGCATGACCACCGGCACGCCTTCGAAGCGCGGGTCGGACTTGATGTTCTTGGTCAGCACGTAACCATCCATTTCGGGCATTTCCGCATCGACGAGGATCAAGCGGATTTCGTCGCGGATATTGGCGCCGACCTGCTGCGCATGCGCGGCGATGGCCTGCAGGCGGGTCCAGGCCTCCATGCCGTTGGTGGCATGTTTGTGACGTACACCCAGCTTGTCGAGAACTTCCGAAATCTTGCGCCGGGCGACGATGGAATCGTCGACGAAGAAAATACTGGTATCCGGATCGACACGGGCCGGCGAGATGTCGATGATCATCGCTTCGCCGAAGGCATTGGCCAGAATCTGCTCGACGTCGAGGATGGAGACCAGACCGCCCCCCTCCAGTTCGATGACTGCGGTAATCAGGCCATGGTTGGCCGTCAGCACGCTTTCCGGGGCTTTCACCCGCTCCCAATCGACGCGGATGATGCGATCCACTTCATGCACCAGGAACCCCAGGGTCCGCTTCGAGTACTCGGCCACCATCATGGTCTTGCCCAGCCCCGGCGGCACGCCGTCGAGCTGCATGAACGGCGCCAGCGACAGCACCGGGATGACGTTGCCGCGCAGGGAAATCAGCCCTTCGACGCCACGCGGCATGTTGGGCGTCTTGGTGATGTGCGGTGTGCGACCGACCTCGCGCACCTTGAACACGTTGATGCCGAATATCTCACGCGTTCCCAGCGAGAACAGCAGGATTTCCATCTTGTTCGACCCGGCCAGGCGGGTGCGCGCATCAACGCTATCGAGCAGATTCTTGCTTTCGACCAGATTCATCTTCGTCTCCTGCCTCAGCCCTTGGCTGCTTCATCGACACCCAGACGACGGGCCAGCGTTTCGGACAGGCGCTGCGGCTCGAACTTGGGCACATACTCGTCAACGCCGACCGACTGACCGAGCTTCTGGTTGGACATTCCCGACAGCGAGGAATGCATGATCACCGGAATGTTGGCAAACCGCGGGTCGGACTTGACCTTCTTGGTCAGGATGTAGCCATCCATCTCGGGCATTTCGATATCGGTCAGCAACAGGTTGATGATCGAGGAAACCGGCTTGCCGACCGACTTGGCATACGACGCAACCTTTTCCATCTCGTCCCACATCTGCCGCCCGTTAACCGCACTGACGCCCTTGATGCCCATCGCTTCCAGGGTGCGCTCGATCTGCTTGCGCGCCACGCTGGAGTCATCGCAATAAAACACGGTGACGTCGGGGCGGTCGACGTTGACCACGCTGCGGAACATGATCTCGTTTTCGATGGTGGTGGTTTCGGCAAGCACCTTTTCCACGTCCATCATCATGACCAGGCGATTGTCTTCCAGTTCGGTCACCGCGGTCACCAGACCGCCGGTCTGGGCCGTCAGCATTTCCGGCGGCACCCGCATCTTGCTCCAGTCCAGGCGCAGGATGGTATCCACGCCCTCGACCAGGAAGCCCTGGGTGTGCCCGTTGTATTCGGTGACGATCATGATTTCACGCGGGGTGTCGGCAGATATCCCGGAATACTTCGCCAGGTCGATCACCGGCACCAGCGCACCGCGCAGACTGACCATCCCCTCGACCGAGGCCGGCATTTCCGGCGCGGCCGTGATCATCGGCGTGCGCATCACCTCGCGCACCTTGAACACGTTGATGCCATAGGTTTCCCGGCGGCCGGTCCGTTGGTCGACGCCGAGGAAGAACAGCAGGATCTCAAGCTTGTTCGTTCCGGCCAGCTTGGTCCGTGCATCAATATTTTTAAGTAATTCCGACATTCCCATCCCCTCGCCTGATACGCCCAGCGGCGCTCACATCGGGCAAAACTACCACGCAACGGGCACTTAAGCCAGACAAGTCACCGGCCCGCGCGCTCAAGCGCTGACAAAACCATAAAAACCGCTCAGACGATGCGGAACAGCTTGCTGAAATTGGCGATCTCCAGAACCTGGCGCACGTTGCCTTGTACGCCACTGAGCACGACATCCTTGCCGCAACCGCCCATCTTGTCGCGCAGCATCAGCAGCATGCCCAGAGCCGAGCTATCCAGGTAGTCCACGCCGGAAAAATCAACCGTCACCGCCTGACAACCGGCATCGGTGATCAACGGCTCATAGGCGGTTCGGAAATCCCGATGCGTATTGAAATCAAAACGACCGACCAGCGCGATCGTGGCGACTCCGGCTTCCTGCTTGACGCTTGTCTGCATTGTCATTCCTAAAAAAATACCAAATCTCGGCCTAGTTTAATACTTTCGTTGATTCCGGCAAGCCCTGCCCGGAAATATTACCGCACCGCCGCCATCACCCTGCGCGCCATTTCGTCGAGCGCGCATTGCTCCTCGACGGCGCCGATCAGGAAGGCCTCCCTGGGCATACCGTACACCACGCAGCTGGCCTCATCCTGACCGAAGGTGCGGGCACCTGCCTGACGCATGCGCAACAAGCCTTGGGCGCCATCCTTGCCCATCCCGGTCAGGATGACGCCGACAGCTTGCCGGCCGACCAGCTGGGCCGCCGAATCGAACAGGACATCGACCGAAGGACGGTGCCGATTCACCGGATCGGCGGCCGACAGTTCGGTCTGAAAACCGTTGCTGCCACGCCGGATCAGCAAGTGCGAATGCCCCGGCGCAATATAAACCGTTCCCGGCTCAAGGCGCTCGCCACCCCGTGCTTCGACCACCTTTGGCGCGCACAGGCCGTCGAGACGCTTGGCGAACGAGGCGGTGAAAGTCTCCGGCATATGCTGAACAATCAATATCGGTGGGCAAGTCTCGGGAATGCCAAGGAGAAACTCCTTGATCGCCTCGGTACCACCGGTAGACGCGCCAAGAAAGATGATCCGGCCATTTCCCGCGCCCGCCGCTGCCTGGGAGGGCGCCGTCGTCACGGACATCGGACGCCCCCCGGTCGACGCGGCCGGCGCGGTGACGAGGTGACGTCCACGCAGACGGGCATGTCTCGCGGCGCGGATCTTGTCGACCAGTTCTTCAGCATAGCTTTCCATCGAATGCGCACCTTCGGCACGCGGTTTGCCAATGAAATCCACCGCGCCCAGTTCAAGCGCCTTGAGGGTGGTTTCGGAGGTTGCGCCGGTATAGGAGGAAACCATGACCACCGGCATCGGCCGCAGCCGCATCAGACGCTCAAGGAACTCAATACCGTCCATGCCCGGCATATGCACATCGAGCGTCAGCACATCGGGATTCAGGGTCTTGATCAGATCCCGTGCCGTCTGGGCATCCTGCGCGGCACCGACCACCTCGAGATCGGGCGCGGCATTGATCATCGTTGTCAGCAATCCGCGCATCAGGGCGGAATCATCGACAATCAGGACACGGGTTCTGGTCGCCATCAAATGAACAACTCCACATCGCCAGCCATCGGATCGCCGGACAGCCTGGCCTTGTAATCCCGTTCGCGACTGAACAGGGTTTCGTTATGAACGCGGTGCAGCTTCTTGACCAGCACCCGGCCGCTCTCAGAGAAGAAATAGACTTTGCGCGGATAGGAATCGAGCAAATCCTTGGCCACGATCGGTATTTTTTCCGTCTTCAGGTAATTGAGGACGAATTCTGCATTGCGCACACCGACGTTGCTGCTGGCCAGGCTGGCCATCACCGCGCCACCGCCGAACACCTTGGCTTCCAGGCGGTTGCGGCGCGCCCCCATCTTGAGCAGGTGGTTGATCAACACTTCCATGGCGTAGGAACCATAGCGCGCGGAAGTGGCGACGGTTTCGCGGCGGCTGCCATCGTCGGGCAGCATGAAATGATTCATGCCGCCGATACCGGCATCGACGTCGCGGACACAGGCAGCAACGCAGGAACCGAGCACGGTGACCAGGAGCATCCCCTTGTCGGAAACGAAATATTCCCCCGGCAGTATCTTGGCGGCATCCGTTTCGAAATGCCGGTCAAAATAGCGGTTGGTTGCCAGATTTTCGTCGTAGGCGTGCTGCACGCGTTTCCTTTTCAGCGCGATCCGGCCAGGGTGTATACCGTCTTGCCTATGGAACGGAAGAGGTCGGCGGCATGCAGGAAACTTTCCGAATGTCCGGCGAACATCAGGCCATCCGGCTGCATCATCGGGGCAAAGCGGGACAGTATCTTGTACTGGGTCGGCTTGTCGAAATAGATCATCACGTTGCGACAGAAAATGACATCCAGCGGCCCCTTGACGCTATAGCTGGCATCGAGCAGGTTGATCCGGCGGAACTCGATCAATCGCTTCAGTTCCGGACGAACGGCGGCAAAGCCTTCCTGGGCACCGGTGCCGCGCAGGAAAAAACGGCGCAGCCGTTCCGGCGACATCTTTTCCAGGCGATCCATGCCGTACACACCCTTCTGGGCCGTCGCCAGCACGTTGGTATCGAGATCGGAGGCGACGATGCTGACATGCGAAACTTCCGCGCCGAAGGTTTCCGCAACCGTCATGGCAATCGAATAGGGCTCCTCACCGGTCGATGCTGCTGAGCACCAGATTCGCACCGGCCGCCGGTTGCCCAGCTTGCGCAGATGATCGGCGAGGATCGGAAAATGATGCGGCTCGCGGAAAAACGAAGTGAGATTGGTGGTCAGGGAATTGACGAAACGCTCCCACTCATCACCGCCGTTGCGCTCCAAGGCATCGAGATAATCGCCGAAGGTTGCCTTGTTCAGGGCGCGCAAACGACGCGCCAGGCGCGAATAGACCATGTCCTTCTTCACCGGCGACAAGGAAATCCCGGCATGCTGGTAGATCAGCTTGCGCACCCGGTCGAAGTCGGCGTCGGAAAAGGAGAACTCGCGGGCTGCCGGCTCCCTGGCCGGCAAGGCCTTGCTCAATTCAGTGCGCAGGCTACCCGGCGTGGCGAGCGGGCGTTTCGGATCGAGCGCCATCTCAGAACTCTTCCCACTCGTCGTCGAGGCTGGCCGGCAAGCTGCGCATCTTCTCGCGCGGCTGCGACGACGCAGGCCGCCGCTCGATGGCCGGTGCGGACGGCGGCGGCAGGCTGGGCGTGCGCGATTCGGCGAGCTTGAAAACCGCGACGGCTCGAGCCATGGACTCGGCCTGCTCTTCCAGGCTTTCTGCAGCGGCGGCGGCTTCCTCGACCAGTGCGGCATTCTGCTGCGTCACTTCGTCCATCTGACTGACCGCCAGACTGACCTGCTCGATACCGGCGCTCTGTTCACGGCTGGCCTCGGCAATGTCGGTGACGATCCGGGCCACGCGCTTGATGCTGCTCATGATCTCGGTCATCGTCGTACCGGCCTGGTTGACCAGTTTGCTGCCCACCTCGACGCGACCGACCGAGTCCGAGATCAGGCCCTTGATTTCCTTGGCTGCAGCCGCACTGCGCTGGGCGAGGTTGCGCACCTCGGTGGCCACCACGGCAAAGCCGCGACCCTGTTCGCCGGCCCGTGCGGCTTCCACCGCAGCATTGAGCGCCAGGATGTTGGTCTGGAAAGCGATGCCGTCGATGACGCTGATGATGTCGGCGATCTTGGCGCTGGCCTGGTGGATGGAGCCCATGGTTTCGACCACCTGGCCGACCACATCGCCCCCCTGTTCGGCCACGCGCTGCGCGCTGCCGGCCAGTTCGTTGGCCTGGCGGGCGTTCTCGGCATTCTGCTTGACCGTCGCCGTCAGTTCTTCCATGCTCGACGCGGTTTCCTCGAGACTGCTGGCCTGCTCCTCGGTGCGCGCCGACAGGTCCTGGTTGCCGGAGGCGATTTCCTTGGCCGCCACATTGATCATTTCGGCCGACGACTGGATGCCGCCCACCAGTTCGCGCAGCCGCAGCACCGTCTGGTTGGCGTCGGTCTTCAGGCGGCCGAAAGTTCCCTGGTAATCGGTTTCCACGGTATGCACCAGATCGCCGGCGGCAATCCGCGACAGCAGGTCGGCGATCTCGCCGATCGCCGAAGCGGTGGTCTCCAGCAGGCTGTTGATCCCCTTGCCGAGTTCGCGGTAGAAGCCTTCCAGCGATTCGGCATCGAGCCGGGCATCAAGGTCGCCGCTGGAGGCTTTCTTGATCAGGTCGGCAACCAGGCGCTGGGCGGTGATTTCCGCCGTCCGGTCCTGCCATTCGCCGACCGTGCCGAGACGCTCGCCGCGCTCGTTGATGATCGGATTGGTCACCACATTGAAGATGCGACCGCCGATTTCCATCTCGGTCACGCGGGTGTCGCGCAATTCGCGCAAGGTCTTCAGGGCGGCCTGCGGATCGGCGTAGAAACCACCGATATTGCTGCCGACGAAACTGTCGACGGCAAACCCGGGAATCTGTTCGCGCAATGCCGGTTCAATCTTGCGCAGCGTCGACTGCAGTCCCTTGTTGGCGTAAAGCACCAACCCGTCGTCGTCGGCAATGCGCAGATTGGAATTCACGCAATCCAGGGCAATGCGGATGCGCAGATTGTCGTTGGCAATGCGCTTGGCTTCGGCCACGTTGAAGCCCTGCTGGATCTGCATCGACTGCAGGCCCTGCAGGATCCTGCCCATCTCGTCGTTGCGCGAGACGTCGACATTGCGGGTGAAGTCGCCGTTGGCCAGCGAACGGAAGGTGGCAATGATTTCATGGATCGGCCCGGTGATCGAGCGGGTGATGGCCATCGCGATCCACAGACCGATTGCCAGCGCCAGCAAGACGATGGCAGCGGCCCAAGTCAGTTGCGAGCGATAGAGCGCCTCGCCTTCGCTGACCAGTTGCTGCGCCTCCTCCGCCTGCGCGCTGAACAGAGCCTCGGCCTTGGCCGCCGCTGCGGTGTAGGTCGGGTTGATCTTCTGCAACAGGATCATGTTCGCATCGTCGAACCGACCTTCCAGCAGCGCCTGCTTGGCCGGCAACAAGCCCTCCTGCACATAGGCCGTCCGCGCAATCTGGAACTCGTTGACCAGTTGCTGCTGATCGGGCGAATGCGGATTCTGGTTGAACAAGGCCCACTGACGATCGACCTCGGCAAGATTGGCATCGATCTGCTTGGTATGGAAACTGAGGTCGTGATCGTGCAACGCGGCGTAGCGCCCTTCCGGATCGTGTTGCAGCGTCAGCAGCACCTGGCTGCGGTTTTCCGCCATCAAGCGGCCGATCACCGCCAGTGCCTGCGTCGGCTTGACGCCATCCTGGTTGAGCGCGGTTGTATTGTCGCGCACCTTGCCGATCCCCCAGATGCCCAGTGCAGCGATGAGGACGCTGGCCAGCAGGAGCGTCGAAAATCCGGCAAACAGCTTCTGGCGCAGGGACCAGCCGGCAAACAATCCGGCCCCGCCGTTGACCACCGCCCCGTGACGGATGCGCAGCCCGCCGGCCCGGTTTTCGCGGAACATGCGATAGGCAGCCTCGGCGGCTTCGACCTGCTGCCGGGTCGGCTGCCGGCGCACCGACATGTAGCCGACGATCTGATCGTTTTCCCGGATCGGGGTGGCGGTCGCCAGCACCCAGTAGAAATCGCCGTTCTTGCAGCGGTTCTTGACCAGTCCGGTCCACGGCCGGCCTTCCTTGAGATCGCGCCAGAGATCGGCATAGGCTTCGGTCGGCATGTCCGGATGGCGGACGATGTTGTGCGGCTGGCCGATCAGCTCATCCTCGGTGAAACCGCTGATATCGAGAAAATCCTTGTTGACGTAGGTGATCAGGCCTTTGAGATCGGTCTTGGAGACGATCAGGCTGTCCGCCGTCAGGGGGACTTCGTTCTGGGTCACAGGCTGGTTATTACGCATGAATCGGCCCTTTTCCTTCCAGGTTAAAACTCTGCCCAACCGTCTTCACGGGCAGACATGACGGGAACGCGCCCCATCGCTAGTGTTTGTGGTTTCTTTTCCGTCAGCATCGGCGCCGCAACCTTGCCGGGCGCTGGCCGGCGATCCGGCAAGGCAGCCGGCCTCCTGGCAGCAACGGGGGCGGGCACTTCGCCGGTCGGCGACAGCCTGAACGCCGCCACCGCCTGCGCCAGGCTATGCGCCTGTTCCTGCAGGCTTTCGGCGGCTGCCGCGGCCTGTTCGACCAGGGCGGCATTTTGCTGTGTCACCTCGTCCATCTGGTTGATGGCGCGCCCGACCTGTTCGATGCCGGCACTCTGCTCGCGGCTGGCGGCCGAAATATCGCTCATCAGGCGGGCAACATTCTGGATGCTGGAAACGACCTCGGCCATGGTCGTCCCCGCGGTTTCGACCAGCCGGTTACCGACCGCCACCTTATCGACGGAGTCGCCGATCAGCCCCTTGATTTCCTTCGCGGCCGCCGCGCTGCGCTGGGCCAGGTTGCGCACCTCGGTGGCGACCACGGCAAAGCCACGGCCCTGCTCGCCGGCACGGGCCGCCTCGACCGCCGCGTTCAGGGCCAGGATGTTGGTCTGGAAGGCAATGCCGTCGATGACGCCGATGATGTCGGCGATACGGCGACTGGATTGCTGGATGGCGCTCATCGTCGTCACCACCTGGCCGACGACGGCGCCCCCCTGCTCGGCAACCCGCTGCGCGGTATCGGCCAGTTCGTTGGCCCGACGGGCATTTTCCGCATTCTGGTGCACGGTGCCGGTCAGTTGCTCCATGCTCGACGCCGTTTCCTCGAGACTGGACGCCTGCTGCTCGGTCCGCCCGGACAAGTCCTGATTCCCCTGGGCGATCTCCTTGGCGGCCGTGTTGATCGCGTCGGTGGCCTGCTTGATCGAGAGGACGATCTCGCTCAGGTTGTCGACCGTGCCGTTGGCATCGTCCCTGACCTTGGCCAGCAGCCCCTGATAGGGCATGTCGATCTTCTCGGTCAGATCGCCGGCAGCCAGCCGGGACAGCATCCGGCCGATCTCTTCCAGTGCCCGGCTGTTGGCATCGAGCAAGCTGTTGATGCCGGTGCTCAGCTTGAGGAAGAAGCCTTGCTTGTCCGCCGGCGAAACACGGCGCGAAAAATCACCGGCCACGGCAGCATCGATGATGTCGCTGATTTCCTGTTCGATGGCCACCTCGCCGGTACGATCCAGCCACTCGACGACAGTTCCCAGGCGGCTATTGCCTTCGCCGATCACCGGCGTGGCAACCAGGGCGAAGGTCCGCGAGGCCAGCTTGATCTGGCTGCGCTGCGGCTCGCTCAAGGCAGCCAGCCGGTCCGACTGGAATGCCGGATTCAGCGCCTCGATACGAAACGCCCCGCCATTCAGCGCGGCGGCCTGAAAGTCCGGCAATTGCTGACGGATATCGGCTTCGGCGCGCCGCATCATTTCCAGCAGGGCGTCGTTGCAGTAAATGACCCGCCCGTCGGGGTCGGCCAGCATGACGCAGTTGGAGCCGACATCGAGCGCCACCTTGATACGCAGGGTTTCGGCAGCCACCTTACGCTCGCTGGCCGTACGCGCCTTCAGGTCGGACTGCATGCGCGCCAGCGTGCGCAGCAGATGCGCCGGTTCGTCGCGCCCTTCGGCGTCGATCCGGTTGTCGAAGTTGCCGCCGGCCACCGACTCGGCCACCGCCACCGCCGACGACAGGGGCCGGGTGATCGCCCGCGTGACCCAGATGCCGGCGGGGATCATGATCACGACAGCGAATGCGATCAGGCCGAACAGGGTGCGTTCGACAGTCGAGCGGATGCTCGCAACCTCGTCGAGCGCCGCGGCATTGGCAGCCTTCTGGCGGGACACCAGCTGGCCGATGGCGCCCTGCCAGGCATGCATGGCGGGCGTCAGTTCATCGACGAAATACGCCTCGATATCGGGCCGGTTCCCCTCGCCGACGAGCACGAACAGTTGCGTCAGACGGGCCTCTGCGCCCTGGCGCAGGGCCGACAACTCCCCCAGCTGCGCCCTGGCTTCCGGCGCCAGGGCCATGTCGGCCAGTTGCCGTTCG
>Ga0209207_1000456_pt1 | contig 25422 bp, 20 predicted proteins | sample SaghotsprinmetaG_FD_184140 | JGI IMG/M metagenome (GOLD analysis project Ga0209207, IMG submission 184140) | Hot spring microbial communities from South Africa to study Microbial Dark Matter (Phase II) - Sagole hot spring metaG (SPAdes) (version 3) | ecosystem: Environmental > Aquatic > Thermal...
GTCCGCCAGGCCGTGAAGCCTACCCGGGCGACGTGTTCTATCTCCACAGCCGTCTGCTGGAGCGCGCTTCCCGCGTTTCCGAAGAGTACGTCGAGAAGTTCACCAATGGCGCCGTGAAGGGCAAGACCGGTTCCCTGACCGCTCTGCCGATCATCGAAACCCAGGCTGGTGACGTTTCCGCCTTCGTTCCGACCAACGTGATTTCCATCACCGACGGTCAGATCTTCCTGGAATCGGCCATGTTCAACTCGGGCATCCGTCCTGCGGTCAACGCCGGTATCTCGGTATCCCGCGTCGGTGGTGCTGCCCAGACCAAGATCATCAAGAAGCTTTCCGGTGGTATCCGTACCGCTCTGGCTCAGTACCGTGAACTGGCGGCTTTCGCCCAGTTCGCCTCTGACCTGGACGAAGCCACCCGCAAGCAGCTTGAGCACGGTCAGCGCGTTACCGAGCTGATGAAGCAGAAGCAATATGCGCCGATGTCCATCGCCGACATGTCCGTTTCCCTGTATGCCGCCGAGCGTGGCTTCCTGCAGGACGTGGACGTGAAGAAAGTGGGCGCTTTCGAAGCAGCGCTGCTTGCCTTCTTCAACCGTGATCACGCCGACCTGATGGCGAAGATCAACGAGAAGGGTGACTTCAACGACGAGATCGACGCAGGCATCAAGGCCGGCATCGAGAAGTTCAAAGCCACCCAAACCTGGTAACCGCAGCGGGGGCTTCGGTCCCCGCCTGCTTGAACCAAAAGGTGTGAAATGGCAGGCGCAAAAGAGATTCGCAGTAAGATCGCGAGCATCAAAAGCACGCAGAAGATCACCAGCGCCATGGAAAAAGTGGCGGTCAGCAAGATGCGCAAGGCTCAACAGCGCATGGCTTCTGGTCGTCCCTACGCCGAGCGTATCCGTCAGGTCATTGGCCATCTGGCCAAGGCCAACCCGGAATACCGCCACCCGTTTATGGTGGAACGCGACGTCAAGCGTGTCGGCTACATCCTGGTATCGACCGATCGTGGTCTGTGCGGTGGCTTGAACATCAACCTGTTCAAGTCGTTGCTGAAGAACATGAACGAATGGCGTGAAGCCAAGGTCGAGGCTGATTTCTGCGTCATCGGTGGCAAGGGTGCAAGCTTCTTCCGTAGTTACGGTGGCAACGTGGTTGCAGCCGTGAGCAAGCTGGGTGAAGAGCCTTCGCTCAACGACCTGATCGGTAGCGTCAAGGTAATGCTCGACGCCTATACCGAAGGCCGTATCGATCGTCTGTATCTGGTGTCGAACAAGTTCGTCAACACCATGACGCAGAAGCCGGAAGTGCAGCAGTTGCTGCCCCTGGCCGCGGTCGAGGAAGAAGGCGTGCAGAAGGGCCTGTGGGATTACCTCTACGAGCCGGATGCACAGTACCTGCTGGATAACCTGATGGTTCGTTTTATTGAATCCCAGGTGTACCAGGCCGTGATGGAAAACAGTGCGTGCGAACAAGCCGCACGGATGATCGCGATGAAGAACGCCACCGACAACGCCGGTGAACTGATCAGCGGTTTGCAGCTGATCTACAACAAGGCGCGTCAGGCAGCGATCACCCAAGAGATTTCGGAAATCGTCGGCGGCGCTGCCGCGGTTTAAGAACGGTTCAAATATTCAGAGGAACCAAAGATGAGTAGCGGACGTATCGTTCAAATCATCGGCGCCGTTATCGACGTGGAATTCCCCCGCGATCAGGTACCGAGCGTCTACGAAGCCCTGAAGGTTCAGGGCGCTGAAACCACCCTGGAAGTCCAGCAGCAGCTGGGCGACGGTGTGGTGCGTACCATTGCCATGGGCTCGACCGAAGGTCTGAAGCGTGGCCTGGACGTCGCCAGCACTGGCAAGGCCATCTCCGTACCGGTCGGTAAAGCGACCCTGGGCCGGATCATGGACGTGCTGGGCAACCCGATCGACGAAGCCGGTCCGATTGGCGAAGAAGAGCAGTGGGAAATCCACCGCGCTGCGCCGTCCTATGCCGACCAGGCTGGCTCCAACGAGCTGCTGGAAACCGGTATCAAGGTAATCGACCTGGTTTGCCCGTTCGCCAAGGGTGGTAAGGTCGGTCTGTTCGGTGGTGCCGGTGTGGGCAAAACCGTAAACATGATGGAACTGATCCGTAACATCGCCATCGAGCACAGCGGTTATTCCGTGTTCGCCGGTGTGGGTGAGCGTACTCGTGAGGGTAACGACTTCTACCACGAGATGAAGGATTCCAACGTTCTGGACAAGGTAGCCCTGGTCTACGGTCAGATGAACGAGCCACCAGGCAACCGTCTGCGCGTAGCACTGACCGGCCTGACCATGGCCGAGAAGTTCCGTGACGAAGGCCGTGACGTACTGTTGTTCGTCGACAACATCTACCGTTACACCCTGGCCGGTACCGAAGTATCCGCACTGCTCGGCCGTATGCCGTCGGCAGTAGGTTATCAGCCGACCCTGGCCGAAGAGATGGGCGTTCTGCAGGAGCGCATCACCTCCACCAAGACCGGTTCGATCACCTCGATCCAGGCCGTATACGTACCTGCGGACGACCTCACCGACCCGAGCCCGGCGACCACCTTCGCCCACTTGGACGCCACCGTCGTTCTGTCCCGTGACATCGCTTCCCTGGGTATCTACCCGGCCGTTGACCCGCTGGACTCCACCAGCCGTCAGCTGGATCCGCTGGTCATCGGCCAGGAGCACTACGACACCGCTCGCGGCGTACAGTACGTGCTGCAGCGTTACAAGGAACTGAAGGACATCATCGCGATCCTCGGTATGGACGAGCTGTCTGAAGAAGACAAGCTGCTGGTTGCCCGTGCTCGTAAGATCCAGCGCTTCCTGTCCCAGCCGTTCTTCGTGGCCGAAGTCTTCACCGGTTCCCCGGGCAAGTACGTCTCCCTGAAGGACACCATCGCGGGCTTCAGCGGCATTCTCAACGGCGACTATGACCACCTGCCGGAGCAGGCGTTCTACATGGTCGGCGGTATCGAAGAAGCCGTCGAAAAAGCCAAGAAGCTGTAATCGGTGCGCCCGGCAACGGGCGCTCACGTGAGGTTAGATATGGCCATGACAGTCCATTGCGATATCGTCAGTGCGGAGGGAGAAATCTTCTCCGGCCTGGTGGAAATGGTGATCGCACACGGCAACCTGGGCGACCTGGGTATTGCACCCGGCCACGCGCCTCTGTTGACCGATCTCAAGCCAGGCCCGATTCGCTTGATCAAGCAGGGTGGCCAGGCCGAGGTCTACTACATCTCCGGTGGCTTCCTGGAAGTTCAGCCGAATGTGGTGAAAGTGCTCGCCGATACCGTGCAGCGTGCTGCCGATATCGATGAAGCGGCCGCTCAGGAAGCCCTCAAGGCGGCCGAGCGTGCACTGCACGAGAAGGGCGCGGAGTTCGACTACGGTTCCGCCGCCGCTCACCTGGCCGAGGTTGCAGCCCAGCTGCGTACCGTCCAGCAGTTGCGCAAGAAGTTCGGCGGCTAAGCCACCGGCTTCAATGCTGACAGGATAAAGGGTAGCCTTGGCTACCCTTTTTCTTTGCCTGCAGTTTTTCCCCGGCATGCTGTAGGGTGCGCCGTGCGCACCGGCCCAGCTGTTTGATGGTGCGCACGGCGCACCCTACGGGGATGCAGCATATTCGTAATCGTTTAACCCCGGGCCGCTGCCCGGGCTGTTCAGGATCCGCACCTATGTCCCTCGATATCGTTATCCTCGCCGCCGGCCAAGGCACCCGCATGCGTTCGGCCCTGCCCAAGGTGCTGCACCCGGTGGCCGGCAAGGCCATGCTTGGCCATGTGATCGACACCGCCCGCCAGCTCAAGCCCCAGGGTATCCATGTGGTGATCGGTCATGGCGCGGAGCTGGTACGCGAGCGTCTGGCGGCGGATGACCTGAACTTCGTCTTGCAGAGCGAACAACTGGGCACCGGCCATGCCGTGGCCCAGGCGCTGCCGGCGCTCTCCGCCGAGCGCGTGCTGATTCTCTACGGCGATGTGCCGCTGATCGAGGTGGACACCCTGCAGCGCCTGCTGCAACAGGTGAGCGAGCAGCAGTTGGGCCTGCTGACGGTGAATCTGAACGACCCCACCGGCTATGGCCGTATCGTGCGCGACGAAGCCGGCGTGGTGAAGGCCATTGTCGAGCACAAGGACGCCACGGCCGAGCAGCGCCTGATCCGTGAAGGCAATACCGGCATCCTCGCCGTACCGGGCAAGCGCCTGGGCGACTGGCTGGGGCGTTTGTCCAATAGCAATGCCCAGGGCGAGTACTACCTGACCGACGTGATCGCCATGGCGGTGGCCGATGGTCTGGTTGTGGCCACCGAACAGGCGGCTGACGAGATGGAAGTGCTGGGTGCCAACGACCGCATCCAGCTGGCGCAGCTGGAGCGTCATTACCAGTACCGCGCCGCCCGCCGTCTGATGGTGCAGGGCGTGACCCTGATCGACCCGGCCCGCTTCGACCTGCGTGGTGAAGTCAGCGTGGGCCGCGATGTCAGCATCGACGTCAACGTGATACTCGAAGGCCAGGTGGTAATTGAAGACGGGGTACAGATCGGCCCCAATTGCGTGATCAAGGATTCAGTGCTGCGTAAAGGGGCTGTGGTGAAAGCCAATAGCCATCTGGAAGGGGCGGAAATGGGCGAGGGTGCCGATTGCGGCCCGTTTGCCCGCCTACGCCCCGGCGCGGTATTGGGCGCCAAGGCCCATGTGGGTAACTTCGTCGAACTGAAGAACGCCAAGCTGGGTGAAGGCGCCAAGGCCGGCCACCTGAGCTACCTGGGCGATGCCGAGATTGGCGCACGGACCAATATCGGCGCCGGCACCATCACCTGTAATTACGATGGCGCCAACAAGTTCAAGACGGTGCTGGGTGAAGATGTTTTTATCGGTTCCAACAGCGCCCTGGTGGCCCCAGTGACTCTGGGCGACCGTGCTACCACAGGTGCCGGTTCGGTGGTGACCAGCGATGTACCCGCCAATACCCTGGCCGTGGGCCGCGCCAAGCAGCGCAATATCGAAGGCTGGAAGCGCCCGACCAAGAAATGACTCCGGGTCGTGAAGCAGGGTGGAAACCGCGCAGCGTTTCCACCATTGCTGCTGGTGGATGAGCAAAGCGTCATCCACCCTACGACTTGCCACCGGCAGCCGTGCTTGCCCTACGTCGATTCGCGCTTGACTCGAAAGCTTCGTTAGGTTTTGATTCGCGTCATTATCTTTCGAATCGAAACTTAAGCATGTCGAAGCGCAACACTCCACAACGTCGCCATACCATTCTTGCCCTGCTCGCCGAGCAGGGCGAGGTGAGTGTGGATGAGTTGTCGAAAGCCTTCGCCACTTCCGAAGTGACCATTCGCAAGGATCTTGCCGCCCTGGAGAAGAACGGCCTGCTGCTGCGCCGCTATGGTGGTGCGGTGCCCATGCCCCAGGAATTGATCGGCGAGGCGGCGCAGACGCTCTCGCCCTACAAGCTGGCCATCGCCCGTGCCGGCGTGGCGCGTATTCGCGAACATGCGCGGATCATTATCGACAGCGGCACCACCACCGCGGCGATGATTCCCCAGCTCGGCCACAAGCCCGGCCTGGTGGTGATGACCAATTCGCTGAATGTGGCCAATGCCCTGCGCGAACTGGAACACGAGCCGGTACTGCTGATGACCGGCGGTACCTGGGACCCCCATTCCGAATCCTTCCAGGGCCAGGTGGCCGAGCAGGTGCTGCGCTCCTACGACTTCGATCAGCTGTTTATCGGCGCCGCCGGTATCGACCTGGCCCGGGGTACCACCACCTTCAATGAACTGCTGGGCCTGTCCCGGGTCATGGCCGAGGTGGCCCGTGAAGTGGTGGTGATGGTCGAGAGCGACAAGATCGGCCGGCGCATTCCCAACCTGGAGCTGCCCTGGAGCAGCGTGCATAGCCTGATTACCGACGAGCGCCTGGATGACCAGGCGGCCGAACAACTACGCGCGCGTGATATCCAGCTGATTATCGCGCCACTGACCGCCTCTTAAGGAGAAGACCATGTGTGGAATCGTAGGCGCCGTCGCCGAACGCAATATCACCGCCGTGCTGGTGGAAGGCCTCAAGCGCCTGGAATACCGCGGCTATGACAGCGCCGGGGTGGCGCTGCTGACCGAGCAGGGCGCGCTCGACCGCCGTCGCCGCGTGGGCAAGGTCAGCGAACTGCAGGCCGCCCTGCAGGCCGAGCCCCTGGCCGGGCGCCTGGGCATTGCCCACACCCGCTGGGCCACCCATGGCGCGCCGAGCGAGCGCAATGCCCATCCGCATTTCTCGGGGCAGGAACTGGCGGTGGTGCACAACGGCATTATCGAAAACCATGAGGAACTGCGTGAACAGCTCAAGGGCCTGGGCTATGTGTTCACCTCGGATACCGACACCGAAACCATCGTCCATCTGCTGGAACACACGCTGAAAAGCCATGCCGACCTGGCCGACGCCCTCAAGGTAGCGGTCAAGCAGCTGCACGGTGCCTATGGTCTGGCGGTGATCTCGGCCCGCCAGCCGGATCGCCTGCTCGCCGCCCGCAGCGGCAGCCCGCTGGTGATCGGCCTGGGGCTCGGCGAGAACTTCCTGGCCTCCGACCAGCTGGCCCTGCGTCAGGTCACCGACCGCTTTATGTACCTGGAAGAAGGCGATATCGCCGAGATCAAGCGCGACAGCGTGCAGGTCTGGACGGTGGATGGCGAGCCGGTGCAGCGCGAAGCGGTGCAGTACCACGAAGGCGCGGAAGCCGCCGACAAGGGCGAGTATCGCCACTTTATGCTCAAGGAAATCTTCGAGCAGCCCAGGGTAGTGCAGCGCACCCTGGAAGGCCGCCTGGGCAGCGATCATGTCCTGGTGCAGGCCTTCGGCCCCCAGGCCGCCGAGCTGTTCGCCAAGGTCAGGAATGTGCAGATCGTCGCCTGCGGCACCAGTTACCACGCCGGCATGGTGGCCCGTTACTGGCTGGAAGAGCTGGCCGGGATTCCCTGCCAGATCGAGGTGGCCAGCGAGTTCCGCTATCGCAAGGTGGTGGTGCAGCCCGATACCCTGTTCGTGAGCATTTCCCAGTCCGGCGAAACCGCCGACACCCTGGCGGCTCTGCGCAACGCCAAGGACAAGGCCCCGGGCCAGGGCGGCTACCTGGCCAGCCTGGTGATCTGCAACGTCGGTACCAGCTCTCTGGTGCGTGAGTCCGACCTGTGCCTGCTGACCCAGGCCGGCCCGGAAATCGGTGTGGCCTCGACCAAGGCCTTCACCACCCAGCTGGTCGGCCTGATGCTGCTAACTCTGGCCCTGGGCCAGGTGCGCGGCACTTTGGATAAAGCCCTGGAAGCCGAACTGGTGGACGAGCTACGGCGCCTGCCGACCCGCCTGGGCGAAGCCCTGGCCATGGACAAGACCGTGGAGAAGATTTCCGAGCTGTTTGCCGAGAAGCACCACAGCCTGTTCCTCGGCCGCGGCGCCCAGTACCCGGTGGCCATGGAAGGGGCGCTCAAGCTCAAGGAGATTTCCTATATTCACGCCGAGGCCTACCCGGCTGGCGAGCTTAAGCATGGTCCGTTGGCGCTGGTGGACAGCGATATGCCGGTGGTCACGGTCGCGCCGAACAACGAGCTGCTGGAGAAGCTCAAGTCCAACCTGCAGGAAGTGCGCGCCCGCGGCGGCGAGCTGATCGTGTTTGCCGACCAGCAGGCCGGCATGCGCAACGGCGAGGGCACCCATGTGGTGAACATGCCGCATATCCACGACCTGCTGGCGCCGATTCTCTACACCATCCCGTTGCAGTTGCTGTCCTACCATGTCGCCGTGCTCAAGGGCACCGATGTGGACCAGCCGCGCAATCTGGCGAAAAGCGTGACGGTCGAGTAATGGGAGTGGCCTGTGAAGCGTGAAGATATCCGCGCCCGGCATGCCGCCGGGGTGCAGTTCGACACCCATCTGATGCCCAACCCGGGCAATACCCGGGAGTGGATCGTGCTGTTGAAGAAGGGCGCGGGCACCAGCTATTTCCTGATCGACGAGCAGGACGAGGTGGAGTCCTTCGCCGACCTCAACGCTCTGATCGATGAGCTGCGCCAGCTGGGTATCAAGAACGCGGAAATCCATTGCTAGCATGCCAATCCGTTATGCCAGGCGCCTGACCGGGCGCAAACGTACGGTGCTGGCCAATCGGCACCTGGGTTACGCCCTGGCCTTTGTCGCCGGGGCGATCAATGCCGGCGGTTTTCTCGCCGTGCAGCAGTACACCTCGCATATGACCGGGATCGTCTCGGCCATGGCCGACCATATCGCCCTGGGTGCCTATGATCTGGTGCTCGGCGGCCTGGGCGGGGTGCTGTCCTTTATCCTCGGCGCCATCGCCTCGACCCTGCTGGTCAATTACTCCAGGCGCCGTCGCCTGCACAGCGAAAACGCCCTGCCGCTGCTCTGCGAGGCGGCGCTGCTGCTGTGCTTCGGCCTGCTCGGCGCCACCCTGGCGACCATCGAGGGCCTGTTCGTGCCGCTGACGGTGATGCTGCTGTGCTTCATCATGGGCCTGCAGAACGCCCTGATCACCAAGTTGTCGCGGGCGGAGATTCGCACCACCCATATCACCGGCATCGTCACCGATATCGGTATCGAGCTGGGCAAGCTGCTGTACTGGAACCGCCATGAACACAAGCCCGGTCGGGTCCAGGTCGACCGTCAGCGCCTGCAGGTGCTGAGCCTGCTGGCCCTGTACTTCTTTATGGGCGGGATTGCCGGGGCCTTCGGCTTTAATCGCCTGGGCTATGTATCCACGCTACCGCTGGCTTTGCTGCTGATCAGCCTGGCCCTGGTGCCGATGCTGGATGACCTGCGCTCGGGCTGGCGGCGCTTTAGGCGCGCCCGCCAGATTTAGCAGGGAATAACAGCGGGTGGACAAGCTGCGCGTTGTCCACCTTACGCCACGACTACAGCTGTGTTGCAGAAACGCGATAGGTAGGGTGCGCCATGCGCACCAGGCCTGGCATTGGTTTATCGGTGCGCGCGGCGCACCCTACGGGCTTAGCGCGGCCTGGGGCATAGGCTGCTCCCCCCCTTAGTGCTGCGCCTTGATCCCGTAGAACACGCAATAGAGCACCGGCAGCACCACCAGGGTGAGCAGGGTGGCGAAGCCCAGGCCGAACATGATCACCACCGCCATGCTCTGGAAGAAGGCATCGGTCAGCAGCGGGCTCATGCCCAGGATGGTGGTCAGGGCGGCCATGGATACCGGGCGTACGCGGCTGATGGAGGCCTCTTCCACGGCCTGCAGGGCGTCCTTGCCGCTGGCCAGCTGCAGCTGGATTTCATCCACCAGGACGATGCCGTTCTTCACCAGCATGCCGCTCAGGCTGAGCAGACCGAGCAGGGCCATAAAGCCGAAGGGGATGCCGGTGAGCAGAAAGCCCAGGGTCACGCCGATCATCGCCAGGGGCACGGTGAGCCAGATCACGGTGGCGCGCTTGAACGAGTCGAACAGCAGGATGGTGATCATAAACATCACCAGATAGCCCAGCGGCAGGCTGCCGAACACCGCGCCCTGGGCATTGCGCGAGCTTTCGTATTCGCCGCCCCATTCCAGGTGATACCCCTCGGGCAGGGGGATGGCCTCGATCTCGGGCTTGATGCGCTGGAGCAGCTGGGCCGCGGTTTCCCCGCTGAGCAGGGCCGGGTCGGCCTGTACGGTGAGGGTGCGTTTGCGGTCCAGGCGCATGATCAGCGGGTCTTCCCACTCGGTGGCAAAGCCCTGCAGCACCTGCTCGATGGGCAGGTAGATGCTACGCACGCTGCTCCAGATCTGCAGGTCGCCGAGGCTGTCGGCGTTCAGCCGCTCGCTGTCCGGGGTGCGCGCGATGATCGGCAGCAGGCGGGTGCCGTCGCGGTACAGGCCGACCCGGGTGCCGGAGAAACTCATGCGCAGCAGTTCGTCCAGCTCATGCTTGTCCACCCCCAGCTCGCGGGCGCGGGCTTCGGCGAACTGCGGGCGGACCAGCTTGGTGCGCTCATGCCAGTCGTGCATCACCGCATTGGCCACCGGGTCCTGACGCATGCGGCGGATGGCTTCGCCGCCCAGGCGGCGCAGCACCTCGGGGTCGGGGCCGATAAAGCGCGCCTCGATCTTGCTGTCGTTGCCGGGGCCGAGCATCAGCTGCTTGAACTTGGGTTTGACCTGGGGGTACTGCTCGGCAACGTAGTGTTCCAGCTGATTGATCAGCGGTTCGATGCGTTCCAGGCTGTCGGTGCGCACCAGCAGCTGGGCGTAGTTGGGGTACTGCTTCTGTGGCGCGTAGGTGAGGATAAAGCGCAGGGCGCCCTGGCCGATGCTGCTGCTGACCGTGGTCACCCCTTCCTGCTCCATTACATGGCGATCCAGCTCGGCCACCAGCTGCTCGGTGTAGCGGATATCGGTGCCTTGGGGCAGCCACAGGTCGATAAAGAACATCGGCGTGTTGGACGGCGGGAAGAAACTCTGCCGTACCTTGCCGAACCCGGCGATGGCCACCACCAGCAGCACCACCAACAGGCCCAGGGTCAGGCTGCGGCGGGTGAGGGCGAAATCCAGCAGGCGCCGGTAGGCGGTGAAGATCACCCCGCCGTAGGGATCGCCCTCGACCTGGCCGGTAAGAGTCTGGTTATCGCGGAAGAACAGGCTGGCGAAGAACGGCGTGATGCTGATGGCGGTGACCCAGCTCAGCAGCAGGGAAATCAGCAGCACCTGGAACAGCGACAGGCAGTATTCGCCGGTGGAGTCGTCGGACAGGCCGATGGGGGCGAAGGCGATGATGGCGATCAGGGTGGCGCCCAGCAGCGGCAGGTTGGTCTGCTTGACGATGGCTCGCGACGCTTCCAGGGTGCTCTGGCCGCGCTGGCGGCCGACCAGGATGCCCTCGACTATGACGATGGCGTTGTCCACCAGCATACCCAGGGCGATCACCAGGGCGCCGAGGGAGATGCGCTGCAGTTCGATGCCCAGCATACGCATAAAGATAAAACTGCCCAGCACCGTCAGGGCCAGGATCAGGCCGATCAGCAGACCGCTGCGCAGGCCCATAAAGACCAGCAGCACGACGATGACGATGACCACCGAGGCGACGAAGTTGATCACGAAGTCGCGCACCGAGCCTTGCACCTCGGCGGCCTGATCGTAGAAGACATTCAGCTGCATGCCGGCCGGGCGCTGGTTGTCCAGCTCGGCCAGGCGCGCGTTGATCGCTGCGCCCACGTCCACCACGTTGACCCTGGGGGCGAAGGAAACGCCCAGGGCCAGGGCTGGCTGGCCGTCGATGCGGTAGAGGTTGCCCGGGGTTTCGTCGAAGCCGCGGCTGACCTGGGCGATATCGCCGAGCATGACCTGCTGCGGGCTGCCCGGGTCGCTGACGATCAGGCGTTCCAGCTCGCGCACATCCTGGAACTCACCGGTGGGGTGCAGGCGGATCGACTCACTGCCGGCGAGGATGCGCCCGGCGTTGGACACTACGTTCTGCTGGCTGAGCACCTGGGCCAGGCGTTGCGGGGCAATGCCCAGGGTGCTCATCTTGCTGCGGGCAATTTCCACCTGCACCTGTTCCTGGCGTGCCCCGGCCAGGCTGACCTTGCCCACCCCCGGCAGCAGTACCAGTTCACGCCGCAGGTAGTCGGCGAAGTCGCGCAGTTCCTGGGCGCTGTAGCCCTCGCCGGTGAGCAGCAGGAAGAAGCCGAACACGTCGCTGAAGTCGTCGCGCACCTGCGGCGGGTTGACCCCAGGTGGCAGGTTGGGCTGCAGGTCGTTGATCTTGCGCCGCAGCTCGTCCCAGATCTGCGGGATCTGCTCGGCCTTGTACTGGCTGTGCAGTTCCAGGCTGATCTGCGACAGGCCAGCGCTGGAAATAGAGGTGACCTTCTTGATCGAGGGCAGCTGCTGGATGGCGTTCTCCAGGGGGTAGCTGACTTCCTCTTCCACCTGCTGCGGCGAGGCGCCGGGGTAGCTGGTGATGACCATGGCGTTCTTCAGGGTGAAGGACGGGTCCTCCAGGCGGCCGATGCCGAGAAAGGCGATCAGCCCGCCGATGCCCAGCAGCAGGGTGACCAGCCAGCTGGTGACACGGCGCTGGATAAAGTAGCCGGCGATATCCATTTACAGCCCCCGCTCGCGTACCCAGGGCCGTACCGCCTGGCCATCCTCCAGTTCGGCGCCACCCACGGCGACGATCTGCTCGCCGGGTTCGAGGCCGTCGAGCACCTCGATGCTGTTGCGAGTCAGCTGGCCCACCTGGACCTGGCGTGCGCTCAGGCGCAGCACGCCGTCCTGTTCGCGCACCACCCACACCTGCTTGACCTCGGGACCGCTGTCGTCCGGGCTGAACACCGCCTCCACCGGCACCAGCAGGCGACTACCCAGGTCACGGCTGACCTGGGCTAGGTCGACCTTGACCGTGGCACTCATCCCCGGCAGCAGGTTCAGGCCCTCGGGACGCGGCATGGACAGGGTCACCTGATAGGTCAGGGTCTTGGGGTCAGGCTGGGTGCTGTGCTCCTTATAGACCGCCTCGAATTCGCGGCCGGGCAGGCTGTCGAGGATCACCCTGGGGTGATAGTCGCGGGTTTCCTCGCGGCGGCTGAGGTTGGCCAGCAGGTTTTCCGGCAACTGGAACAGCACATCCAGCATGTCGCCGCTCTGCAGGGTGACGATGGGCTGCTTGGCCTGTACCACCTGGAAGTTGTCCACATGGGTGTTGGCCACCACCGCGTCGAAGGGCGCCAGAATTCGCGTGTACTCCAGCTCCTGGCGGGCCAGGCTGAGGGCCGCGCTGGCCGAGTCCAGGTTGGCCTTGCGCTGGTCATGCTCGGCGCGGGAGATCATCTGCCGCTCCAGCAGCTTGGCGATGCGCTGGAACTGTACGTTGGCCAGGTCATAGCTGGCCTGGCGGTCGCGCAGGCGCAGGCGCTGGTCGGCGTCATCCAGGCTGGCAATCAGCTGGCCGCGTTTTACCTGCTGTCCCTGCAGCACGTTGAGGGTCTTCAACTGGCCGCCGATACGGAATGACAGCTCGGCCTCCTCGGTAGCCTTCAGGCGCGCGGGAAATTCGCGCAGGCGCGCCCCGGCCGGGTCTTCCACGGTAAACAGCTTGACCAGGCGCGGGGCCTGTTCCTGGGGGGCGGGAGCCTGGTCGCAGGCACTCAGCAGCAGGCCGGCGGGCAGGCACAGAAAAAGCAGGGGACGAAGGTTCAAGGTGGCTATCCCTAATCTGACAAGATCACTAAAAAGGCGGCTCGTGCGGGCCTATGGCCGAGAGTTTAGGTGCTAATCGCGGCTAGCTCCATGTGGCTGGCAGCCGCGCCTGGCGATGAAACGCCATTGCCCCTGAACCCTGGCTTAACATGGGCCACCTTGTTCTGGATTTCTGTGCATGTCTCACCACCATGGCCGTTACCGAGTACCGCTGCTTCTGCTGCTGATTGGCGCCGGTCTGCTGGCCAGTGTCTGGCTGGCCGGGTTGTATGCCGAGCGGCGGGCCTGGGAGTCGCGCAGCGTTGAGGCGCTCGAGCAGTTGCAGCTGTATGGGCAGTCGCTGCATACCCTGGTCGAGCGTTTCCGCTCGGTGCCCGAAGTGCTGGCCCTGGACAGCGATATCCGCGCCCTGCTGCGGGCGCCGGACGAGCGCCTGCTGCGCCAGGCAATCAACCAGCGCCTGGAGCGCCTGAATCAGGCCGCCGGCTCCACCGTGCTCTACCTGCTGGATGCCCAGGGCACCACCCTGGCATCCAGCAACTGGCGCGAATGGAGCAGTTTCGTCGGCAACAACTACGCCTTTCGCCCCTATTTCCAGGATGCCGTGGCCCAGGGGGCCGGGCGCTATTTCGCCGTGGGAGTGACCACCGGCATTCCCGGCTACTTCCTCTCCCATGCCGTCTACGACGCTGATCAGCGCCTGCTCGGGGTGCTCGTGGTCAAGCTCGAACTGGAAGACCTGCAGCGCGAATGGGCTAGCCAGAGTGGCGTGCTGCTGGTGGCCGACCGCCATGGCGTGGTGATCCTCAGCAGCCGTCCGGCCTGGCGCTTTCGCGCCCTGCAGCCGCTCAGTGCGGCCACCCAGGAGAGCCTGGCGGAGGTGCGTCAGTATGCCGAGCAGGCCCTGCAGCCGCTGCACAGCGAACTGCGTCGGGAGCTTGATACGAGCAGCCAGTGGCGTCGGGTGGATGGCCCCGAGGGGCTGCGCGACTACCTCTGGCAGCGCCTGAGCCTGGCCGAGGAGGGCTGGACCCTGCACCTGCTCAGCGAGCCGAGCAACCTGGGCGAGAGCCTGCGCGGCTATCGCCTGGCCGCCGCTGGGGCCTGGATGACCCTGGCCTTTCTGTTCCTGTACCTGGCTCAGCGGCGCAAGACCCAGCGCCTGCAGGCTGGCATCCGCGAGCGCCTGGAGCGCGAGGTGGCGCTGCGTACCGCCGAGCTGCGCGAGGCCCAGGACGGCCTGGTGCATGCGGCGAAGATGGCCGCCCTGGGGCAGATGTCGGCGGCCATGGCCCACGAGATCAACCAGCCGCTGACCGCCATGCAGATGCAGCTGGGCAGCCTGCGCCTGCTCCTCGATAGCGGCCGCCTGGAGGAAGTGGGGGCCGGCCTGCAGCGGATCGACGCCCTGCTGCAGCGTATGGCGGCGCTGACCGGGCACCTCAAGACCTTCGCCCGCAAGCGCCCGGCCGGCCTCAGCGAGCGCCTGAGCCTGAGCGATGTGCTGGAGCAGACCCTGCAGCTGCTGGCGCCACGTCTGCGCAGCGAGCAGGTGGCCGTTTGCTGCGAGATCGACGAAGGCGCCCTGGTGCTGGGCGATGCCATCCGCCTGGAGCAGGTGCTGCTCAACCTGCTTAACAATGCCCTGGATGCCATGGCCGATAGTGGCGAGCGGCAGTTGCAGATCGGCATTCGCCGCGATGGCCAGAATTGTTTGCTGAGCATCGCCGACAGCGGTGGCGGCATCGCCGAGCAGGATCTGGCGCATATCTTCGAACCCTTCTACACCACCAAGCCGGTGGGCGCCGGCCTGGGCCTGGGGCTGGCGGTGTCCTACGGTATCGTCCGCGAACTGGGCGGCAGCCTGCAGGCGCGCAATGGCGAGCGCGGCGCGCTGTTCGAACTACGTCTGCCGGCGGCATCTTAGGTCTGTAGGGTGCGCCGTGCGCACCGCCAGGTGGGTGTCGAGGAAATCGGTGCGCATGGCGCACCCTACAAACACCAGGCGTTACACTGCGCCGCTGGAACCAGGAGGTGCTATGTCCGGCAAGGTGATGGTGGTCGATGACGAGGCGGCGATCCGTGAGGCGCTGCAGCAGTGGCTGGAGCTGTCCGGCTTTGCCGTGCAGTGCTGCGCCAGTGCCGAGCAGGCCCTGGCCCTGATCGACCGCGACTATGAGGGCATCGTGGTCAGCGATGTGCGCATGCCCGGCCGCGACGGCCTGCAGTTGCTCGACGCCCTGCTGCAGCTGGACCGCGACCTGCCGGTGATCCTGGTCACCGGCCATGGCGATGTGCCCATGGCGGTGCAGGCCCTGCGTCAGGGCGCCTATGACTTTATCGAGAAGCCCTTTACCCCCGAACGCCTGCTCGACAGCGTGCGCCGCGCCCTGGACAAGCGCCGCCTGGTCTGCGAGAACCGCCAGCTGCGCCAGCAGGTGGCCAATCGCGGGCGTATCGAAGGCGAGCTGATCGGCATTTCCCGGCCCATGGAGGCGCTGCGCCGGCAGATCCTCGAACTGGCCGGCACCTCGGTCAATGTGCTGATCCGCGGCGACACCGGCAGCGGCAAGGAGCGGGTGGCGCGCTGCCTGCATCAGTTCAGCCCGCGCGCCGGCAAGCCCTTTGTCGCCCTGAACTGCGCGGCGATTCCCGAGCAGCTGTTCGAGAGCGAGCTGTTCGGCCACGAGAGCGGCGCCTTTACCGGCGCCCAGGGCAAGCGCATCGGCCGTATCGAGCATGCCGACGGCGGCACCCTGTTTCTCGACGAGGTAGAGAGCCTGCCCCTGGCCCAGCAGGTCAAGCTGCTGCGGGTGCTGCAGGAGCGCAGTCTGGAGCGTCTGGGCTCGAACACCAGCATCCAGGTCGATCTGCGGGTGATCTGCGCGGTCAAGCCGGACCTGCTGGATGAGGTCAAGGCCGGGCGTTTTCGTGAGGACCTCTACTACCGCCTGAATGTGGCCAGCCTGCGTATCCCGCCGCTGCGCGAGCGGCGCGAGGATATTGCTCTGCTGTTCGAACACTTCGCCCAGCAGGCGGCCCAGCGCCATGGCCGCGAGGCGCCGGCCCTGGCTCCGGCGGAGCTGAGCTGGCTGCTGGCCCACGACTGGCCGGGCAATGTACGCGAGCTGATCAACGCCGCCGAGCGCCACGCCCTGGGCCTGGGTGGCCAGCAGGGCGAACCGGTGCAGGGCATCGGCCAATCCCTGGCCGAGCAGATGGAAGCCTTCGAGGCCCAGTGCCTGCAGCGCGCTTTGCAGCAGTGCCAGGGCAATATCGCCGCAGTGATGGAGTTGCTGCAGCTGCCCCGTCGCACCCTGAACGAGAAGATGCAGCGCCATGGCCTGCAGCGCAGCGACTACCTACCCGACGGCCACGGGTAGGGTACGCCGCGCGCACCAAGCTCCATCGCTATTAGGTGCGCTCGAATGTCCTGCTTCGGCAAGTTTTCGCTTAGCCGTTCCAGCCTATAGGCGATTTTCCGCCTATAGCTCTCCGTAAAATCGAGCAAACCCGCTCTAGCACGGGCTTTATACGCCTGGCATGGCATCTGCAATGGTCTATGCAATCTGGCGCTGGCCTACAGCGTCTAGAGTTAAACCTCTGCATAAAGCCATAACAACGACGGAGATCCACCATGCGCCTGACTCAACGCCTTGGCCTGCTCGCTGCGGCCGCCGCCTTTACTGCCAGCACCGCCGCCCTCGCCGCGCCGACCTTTATCAATATCCTCACCGGGGGCACCAGTGGCGTGTACTACCCCATCGGCGTGGGGCTGTCGCAGCTGTACAGCAACGGTATCGAAGGCTCGAAGACCTCGGTGCAGGCCACCAAGGCCTCGGTGGAAAACCTCAACCTGCTGCAAAGCGGCCGTGGCGAGCTGGCCCTGGCCCTGGGTGACTCGGTGAGCGACGCCTGGAACGGCGTGGAAGAGGCCGGCTTCAAGGCCCCGCTGACCAAGCTGCGGGCCATCGCCACCACCTATCCCAACTACATCCAGATCGTGGCCAACAAGGAGTCCGGCATCACCAGCCTGGAAGACCTCAAGGGCAAGCGCATCTCGGTCGGCGCGCCGAAGTCCGGCACCGAGCTCAATGCCCGCGCCATCTTCGAGGCCGCCGGCCTGAGCTACGCCGATATGGGCAAGGTGGAGTTTCTGCCCTATGCCGAGTCGGTGGAACTGATCAAGAACCGCCAGCTGGATGCCACCCTGCAGTCCTCGGGGCTGGGCATGGCGGCGATCCGCGACCTGGCCGCCACCCTGCCGATCACCTTTGTCGCCATCCCGGTCGAGGTCACCGCCAGGATCGACAACGCCGCCTATCAGGCAGCGACCATCCCGGCCGGCACCTATGATGGCCAGGACAGCGACGTGCCCACCGTAGCCATCCAGAACATCCTGGTCAGCCATGAAGGCGTCTCCGAGGAGGTGGCCTACCAGATGACCAAGCTGATGTTCGACAACCTGGAGCGCCTGGGCAACGCCCACTCCGCCGCCCAGGACATCAAGCTGGAAGGCGCCGCCAAGGACCTGCCGATCCCGCTGCACCCGGGCGCCGAGCGTTTCTATAAGGAAGTCGGCGCGCTGTAAGGCTGCTGAAGGGTTGGCTGGGTAGGATGGGGTGAGCGCGCAACGCCGTCCCCATCAGGCGATAGCGAAGACGAGCGCCCGGTGTATGGGCGCTCGCTTAACCCAGCCCTGAATTTGTAGAGCTGCGAATAAAACCGGCGTGCGCTGCACGGCAGGTTTTGTTGGCGACTCTGGACGTATCCATGCGTTAACGAGGCACTAGCTCCATGAGCGATCATCATCAAGGCCTGGCGGCCAGCCCCGCCGACTGGCCAAAAGCGCTGCTGGCCGTGGCCCTGCTGTTTTCCACCTTCCAGATCATCACCGCGGCCTTTCACCCGGTGTCCAGCCAGATCCTGCGTGCGGTGCATGTGGGCTTTCTGTTGCTGCTGGTGTTTCTCTGCTACCCGGCCCGTGGCCAGGCTCGGCCCTGGCAACCCCTGGCCTGGCTGCTGGGTTTGGCCGGCATGGCCACGGCGATCTACCAGTGGTACTTCGAGGCCGATCTGATCCAGCGCTCCGGTGATCTGACCCAGGCCGATATGGCCATCGGCCTGGTGCTGATCGTGCTGGTGTTCGAGGCCGCACGGCGGGTCATGGGCATCGCCCTGCCGCTGATCTGCGCGCTGTTTCTCGCCTACGGTCTGTTCGGCCAGTACCTGCCGGGCGACCTGATGCACCGTGGCTATGACCTGGACCAGATCGTCAACCAGCTGGCCTTCGGCACCGAGGGCCTGTACGGCACGCCAACCTATGTGTCGGCCACCTATATCTTCCTGTTTATCCTGTTCGGCGCCTTTCTCGAACAGGCCGGCATGATCCGCCTGTTCACCGACTTCGCCATGGGCCTGTTCGGCCACAAGGTCGGCGGCCCGGCCAAGGTGTCGGTGGTGTCCTCGGCGCTGATGGGCACCATCACCGGTTCGGGCGTGGCCAATGTGGTCACCACCGGCCAGTTCACCATTCCGCTGATGAAGCGCTTCGGCTACAAGCCGGCGTTTGCCGGCGGGGTGGAGGCGACCTCGTCCATGGGCAGCCAGATCATGCCGCCGATCATGGGCGCGGTGGCCTTTATCATGGCCGAGACCATCAACGTGCCGTTCTTCGAAGTGGCCAAGGCCGCCCTGCTGCCGGCGCTGCTGTACTTCGGCTCGGTGTTCTGGATGGTTCACCTGGAAGCCAAGCGCGCCAACCTGCGTGGCCTGCCGAAGGATCAGTGCCCCAATCCCTGGGCCGCGGTCAGGCAGCGTTGGTACCTGCTGATCCCGCTGTTTATCCTGATCTACCTGCTGTTTTCCGGGCGTACCCCGCTGTTCTCCGGCATGGTCGGCCTGGCCCTGACCGCCATCGTGATTCTCGGCTCGGCGATTATCCTGCGGGTGTCGTCCACGGCCATGCGCTTCGCCTTCTGGATCGCACTGGGCGTGCTCTGCGCCGGCTTCTTCCAGCTCGGCATCGCGGTGGTATTCGGCGTGGTCGCGCTGCTGGTGGCCGCATGCTGGTTTATCAAGGGCGGCCGCGAAACCCTGACCCTGTGCCTGCATGCCCTGGTGGAAGGGGCACGGCATGCCGTGCCGGTGGGCATCGCCTGCGCCCTGGTCGGGGTGATCATCGGCGTGGTGTCGCTGACCGGGGTGGCTTCCACCTTCGCCGGCTATATCCTCGCCATCGGCCAGGACAACCTGTTCCTCTCGCTGATCCTCACCATGCTCACCTGCCTGGTGCTGGGCATGGGCATCCCGACCATTCCCAACTACATCATCACCAGCTCGATTGCAGCTCCCGCCCTGCTGGAGCTGGGCGTGCCGCTGATCGTCTCGCATATGTTCGTCTTCTACTTCGGCATCATGGCCGACCTTACCCCGCCGGTGGCCCTGGCCTGCTTTGCCGCCGCGCCGATTGCCAAGGAGAAGGGCCTGAAGATCAGCCTGTGGGCGGTACGCATCGCCATCGCCGGTTTTATCGTGCCCTTTATGGCGGTGTACGACCCGGCCCTGATGCTGCAGGGCGGCAGCCTGCTGGCCACCCTCTATGTGCTGGGCAAGGCAGCCCTGGCGGTGGGCATCTGGGGCGTGGTGTTCACCGGCTTTCTGCAGCGCCCGCTGAGCTGGTGGGAGCGCGCCCTGGGCTTTGCCGCCGGCGCCAGCCTGATTTTGGCCACGCCCATGAGCGATGAAATCGGCTTCGCCCTGGCGGCGCTGTTTATCGCCCAGCATCTCTGGCGCGCCCGCCGCGCCCAGCTGGCCACGGCATGATCGGCCTGTGTCTGGGCCTGGCCGGGGCGGTCTGGGCCGAAGTGCCCACTCCGGCCTTTACCCTGGCCTGGACACACAGCATCGAGAAGGTGCGTTGGGAAGAGGATTACCGCGTCACGCCCGAGGGCTTGCTCCTTGGCGAGGCGCGGATCAAGGGTTCCGGGGCCGGCATGGAGATTCCAGACGGCGCCGAACTGCGCGAGGGCAGCTGGCACTACCAGCGTCAGCTACCACCCTTGCAACCACTGCGTTTGGGGCGAACCCCCGAGGCAGGGGATTATCAACTGTGTTTCAACCAGCGTTGCCACTCGATGAGTGCATGGCTAGGCCCGCCACAAGCGACCCAGCCGGCGTTGGAACTCTGGAGCTGTGAGCAAAGCTCCCCCGCTGCGGCGGGCCAGAACGACGGTTAAGGCGGCGTTCGCTCCCGGGCCACAAGCCTTGGTGCTGTAGAGGAGAACCCCCATTTGGCGCAGGCCTGTGGGGGTTTTGTTCTTTATCGGTTCAGCTCACGTCAGGTAGGGTGCGCCATGCGCACCGCTTAGTCCTGTTCGGTCAGACTCAATCAGCCGGTGTCGCGCCACCTAAGCCGCGTCACAAAGGGATTTGCTTCTGCTATGACCACCGCTAGCTATACCACCTACTACTTGGAAATGCTTCAGCCCGAACAGCTCCGCGCCAAGCCGTTGCCGGCGGATTTGCACGTTGTCGAATGCGTACACAAGCAGTTTCAGCTCAACCGCTTTCTCTATCAGCTGGTGGGCGAACCCTGGCAATGGACGGAGAAGCTGGACTGGAGCGAGACGCAGTGGCGCCAGCTGGTCGAGCTGCCCGGTCACCGTACCTGGGTGGCCTATCACCGGGGCGCCATCGCCGGTTATTACGAGCTGCTGCGCGATGCCGCGGGCGCAGTGGAGATTCTCTATTTCGGTTTGGCCCCAGACTTCTTTGGCCAGGGCTTTGGCGGCCCCTTGCTGACCCACGCGCTGCAATCCGCCTGGGCCTGGCCCGGCACCACGCGGGTCTGGGTGCATACCTGTAGCCTGGATCACCCCAGTGCCCTGGCCAACTATCAGGCCCGTGGCCTGCGCATCTACCGCGAGGAGGTGACGCCGGCCGGGTCCTGAACCCTGGTCTAGGCTTGCAGGGTCAGCCATTAGCGGAGTCTTGCCATGCGCCTTTTACGCCTTAACCCCCTGATCCTGGGCTGCTGCCTGCTGCCGACCCTGGCCAGCGCGGTCGATATTCAGCCGGGGTTGTGGGAGATCAGCTCGCAGCAGATGCAGGTCGATGGCCAGACCATGCCGGGCATGCAGCAGATGATGGAGCAGCTGAAAAACCTGCCCCCCGAGCAGCGCCAGATGATGGAACAGATGATGGCGCAGCAGGGGGTGCAACTGGGTGATCAGGGTGTGCGTATCTGTATCAGTGCCGAGCAGGTCGCCAAGCAGGACTTCGCCATGCCGGATCTGCAGGATGGCTGTAGCCATGAGATCGTCGAGCGCAGCGCCCAGGTGTGGAAGTTCCGTTTCAGCTGCCCGGATGGTGACGGCGAAGGGGAAACCCGCTTTAGCGACGGCAAGCACTTTCACAGCCGCTTCCAGGGTATGCACGGCGGCCGGCACAGCAGCATGGAAAGCCATGGGCGCTGGCTGGGGGCGGATTGTGGCGGCCTGCCGCCTCAGTGAGTCGGCGTGTCGCCGGCCGGGTCGATAATGCCGTGGCGCAGTTTCAGCGCCTCGACCTGCTCGGCCTGCTCCTGCAGGAAGCGATTGAACTGCTCGATTACCTGCGGGTGGCGGATGCTGGAGAGAAAGTAGTGGTCATTCACATGGTCCAGAGCGGGATCGAATACCAGGGCACCGCTCTTGCCCATCAGCCCCAGCTGGTGGGCCACCACCTGGGGGTTGAGGTAGACCGCATCGACCCGGTCGTTCAGGGCCATGGCCAGCAGCGAGTCGATCTGGTTGGCCTGGATCAGCAGGATATGCCCGGCCTCGATATCCTGCAGATAGGGCCAGGGGGTAAAGCCACGCTGGGTACCGAGGCGCAGGATGCGCGCCTTGCCCTGGCCGAGGTATTGCGGCTTGACCAGCAGGCCATCGACGGCCGGGGCCGCGGTGTGGCTGTAGTGAATGCTGTGGCCGGCCTTGATATCGGCATTCCAGCGCGGGTTGTCGGGGTACTTGAAGTCCACCCGGTCATGCAGAAAATCGCTGAGCAGGCGCCGCACCGGCAGCGGCTGGTAGATGAATTCATGGCCGGCATGGGCGGCGAAGGCGTCCAGCAGCTCGCGGCCATAACCCAGGTAGCGGCCGTCCTCGACGTTGGAGTAGGGCATATAGGGCTGCAGCTCGACCCCGATCCTGAAGGTCTGAGCCTGCAACGACGCACTGAGCACAAAGGCCGCACAGGCCAGCAAGGTGACAACTCTCATCGGCAGGCTCTTATTGGAATAGGTCACGCGGTCTATACCAACCATAGCCAATCGGCTGCTGTCCGGGGAAGTATCGGCAGCCGTTAAATTGACCTCCTTACCAGAAATTTACCGGCCAGTTGGCCGCAAGGCCGCGCCGAATCTGGGCTTTGTCCTGCAGGCCGGGGCCATGGCTGTTACCCTGTGTGGCCAGGTCGCCATCCTGGCGACCGAACGAGTAGGGCAATCCCGTCCTCGTGCGCGTAAAGCGTGCCACACGTCAAAGGAGCAACCCCCATGGGCCAACACCCTTCGTCTGACACGACCCCGCTACCAGATGCGGCCAATCTGGACGGTATCCCGGCCCCCAGCGGCGATGCCAATCTGATCGACACCGACTACGTGATCGGTCAGGACAACATTCAGGGCCAGTTTTCCTTTTCCCTGGATATTCACGGCAAGGTGTTCAGCATCTCCGCCCTCACCGCAGTGATCTTCGTGATCCTCGCCCTGGCCTTGCAGAATCAGGTCGAACCGCTGTTCAGTGCCCTGCGTAGCGGCATTACCAATAACCTGTCCTGGTTCTTTATCGGCGCCGCCAATATCTTCGTGCTGCTCTGTCTGGGCCTGATCGTCTCGCCCCTGGGCAAGGTGCGTATCGGTGGCATGGAGGCCACGCCGGATTATTCCTACCTCAGCTGGTTCTCCATGCTGTTTGCCGCCGGCATGGGCATCGGCCTGATGTTCTATGGCGTGTCCGAGCCCATGTCGCACTACAGCTCGGCCCTGGCCGGCGTCAGCGTCGGCGAGGACGGCTTGCGCAGCGACTGGGCCCCGCTCGGCGCCGCTGCGGGCAATAGCGAGGAGGCGGTGCGCCTGGGTATGGCCGCCACCATCTTCCACTGGGGCCTGCACCCCTGGGCGATCTACGCCATCGTCGCCTTGGCCCTGGCGCTGTTTTCCTTCAACAAGGGCCTGCCGCTGTCGATTCGCTCGATCTTCTATCCGATTCTCGGTGAGCGGGTGTGGGGCTGGCCGGGCCATGTGATCGATATTCTGGCGGTGTTTGCCACCCTGTTCGGCCTGGTCACCTCCCTGGGCCTGGGCGCGGAACAGGCCGCCGCCGGACTCGAATACCTGTTCGCTCTCAAGGCCACGGACACCAGCAAGGTGCTGCTGATCGTCGCCATCACCGTGATTGCCCTGGCCTCGGTGGTGGCCGGCCTGGACAAGGGGGTCAAGCGCCTGTCGCAGATCAATATGGGCCTGGCCCTGGCCCTGCTGCTGTTTATCATCATCGCCGGGCCGACCCTGGCCATCCTCAGCGGCTTCTTCAACAACCTCGGCGCCTACCTGCAATACCTGCCGGCGCTGTCCAACCCCATCGGCCGTGAAGACGCCAACTTCAGCCAGGGCTGGACCGCCTTCTACTGGGCCTGGTGGATCAGCTGGTCGCCGTTCGTGGGCATGTTTATCGCCCGGGTCAGCCGTGGCCGCACGGTGCGCGAGTTTTTGATCTCGGTGCTGCTGGTGCCGTCCCTGGTGTCGGTGCTGTGGATGACCGCCTTCGGTGGCACCGCGATCAACCAGCTGCTGGTGGATGGCTTTACCGGCGCCCAGGAGGCCGGGCTGGAGCTCAAGCTGTTCAGCATGCTCGGCGAACTGCCGCTGACCGCCATCACCTCCTTTATCGGCATCGTGCTGGTGGTGGTGTTCTTTATCACTTCATCGGACTCCGGCTCCCTGGTGATCGACACCATCACCGCCGGCGGCAAGGTCAATGCACCGGTGCCGCAGCGGGTGTTCTGGTGCACCATCGAAGGGGTGATCGCCATCGCCCTGCTGCTCGGCGGCGGCCTGGTGGCCTTGCAGGCCATGGCGGTGTCGACGGGACTGCCCTTTACCATCGTGCTGCTGGTGGGCTGCGTGTCCATCGTCAAGGGGCTGCTTAGCGAGCCGCGTTAAGCGCGGTTGGTGAGTCGTTTATGAGCGCGCCTTTGGGCGCGCTTTTTAATGCGCGGCGGTCGGCTTCAGCTCCACAGCTCACCCACCGGGGTATCCGCCGAATAGTGCGTCGCCACCTGGGCCTGCAGCAGTTCGGCGCTGGCCAGGGCGTCGCTCAGGGCATGGTGGGCCTGGTAGAGCGGCAGGTTGTAGCGCAGGCGGCTGTCGGCCAGGCGGATGGAAGTGGGCCGGCGGCCCAGCAGCTTGCCCAGCCAGCCGGGCTGGCGTTTGGGGTGCAGGCGCGCCTCCAGTTCCATGGTGTCGATCAGCGGAAAGCTCAGGCCCTCGCCCAGATGCTGGCGCAGGGCCTGGTCGAGAAAACCGCGTTCGATAGTGCGGTAATGCACCACCATAAGCCGGCCGGCCATGGCCGTCAGCAGCTCGTCGAGGATTTGCCCAAGCCTCGGTGCGTGGCGGATATCGCTGTGGGTGATGTGGTGGTAGGTGACCGACTCGCTGCTCAGCTCGCCGCTGGGTTTGACCACCCAGTAGCGCGCCTCGGCGCAGCGGATGCGGCGCAGGTCGAAGGGCACCAGGCCGAGGCTGACGATGGCGTGCTGCTGCGGGTCGAGGCCGGTGGTTTCCACATCCAGGGCCAGCAGCGGCAGCTCGCTCAGGGGCGTATCGGCGGCCGGGGCGCCGGCGCGGTAATAGGCCTGCAGGCGCGGGTCACGGGTGCTGTCCGCCAGCTGGGCGAAGTGTGCCGCCCAGTCGAGGTGCGGGGTTGCGTTCATCCGGGCTGCCCCGGGTAGCGAAAGCGCAGGAATTTCTGCGCGTTGCTCAGCACGCCAAAGGCTTCCTTGAGGTTGTGCCGCTCGCTGGCGGAAACCTTGTCCGGCTCGATGTAGTTGTTCGGCTCCAGGCCGTCCTCGATGGCGCGGGCCTGGTGGCGGATGCGCACCATGCTGAGAAACTCCAGGGCATAGCGCAGCTGGGCCAGGGCCTCGGGCTGCA
>Ga0209207_1000457_pt1 | contig 25356 bp, 20 predicted proteins | sample SaghotsprinmetaG_FD_184140 | JGI IMG/M metagenome (GOLD analysis project Ga0209207, IMG submission 184140) | Hot spring microbial communities from South Africa to study Microbial Dark Matter (Phase II) - Sagole hot spring metaG (SPAdes) (version 3) | ecosystem: Environmental > Aquatic > Thermal...
AGAACTTGGCGTTTATTTTTCTATTGACTTGTGACTTGTCATGTATTGTTGCCTATTCTTACCATGATATCAATATATAGCAATCCCAGATGATTCATGAGAGAAGCCAATCCTATATCTACTGATAGAGATTCACTATGTCCCTTCCCATTCTCATAAATGACTTAGGATTGCTATAGTAGCGCCTTGCGAAGGACTATGCTAGATATCTGGAGTCTGCTTGAGCATTTAAGCTATTTAGCGCCTCCTATAGCAATCCCAGATGATTCATGAGAGAAGCCAATCCTATATCTACTGATAGAGATTCACTATGTCCCTTCCCATTCTCATAAATGACTTAGGATTGCTATAGTTCCAGAGGTGGCCGATCGCGCATCAAACTGTGACGACTCACCCACTTCACCACTGCCAAGCAGTCTCTTCATCAGATCCGCAAATGCTTGGGCATCTTCTTGCTTTAAGAATGATGCAATTTGAATTGAATGTAAATTAAGCTTTTCCCGGTAATTCCGGATCGCATCCCGGCAATATTGGGCATGAATCGTTCTGAGACGAGCTTCACTGTAGTTGACAAATACCGGATACCAAGTATTGCGGCCACCTGGATCGCGATCGCCACAGGTCGCCATTGGAAAATTCCAGGTTCTTCTGGGTGCTTGAGATGAGGGTTCTTGAGAAGGTAGGTAAGGAGAACCAACACGGCCACTCCCCACTGCGTTCTGCATCAAACCCGCAAATTCCCTTGCCTTTTCTAAACTCAGAAAAGAAGCCACCTGGATACCATTCTCCTTCTGAATCGCATCCCGACAATAATCCGTTTGAACTCTCCTTAAATTAGCCTCACTATCATTGACTAAGACCGGATACCAGGTATGACTACCTCCAGGATTACGATCGCCACAACTATCCTTGGGAAAATCAGCGATCGGGGAATTCCCTGGATCGGGTATGGGTGGAAAGCGCTCAATAAAGCGATCGGTCATAAATCGACTGAGGGGGATGCCAAACGCAATCAGCGTCCCCGTTACTGGATCTTGTTCTGCCTTGCCATTGATGCCAATCACCCGACCTGCTTGGGATAAAACCGGCCCTCCCGACATCCCAGGAACAACCCGATTATCATAGGCAAGATCATAACCTTTCGGATCATTAGGGGCAATACTGGTGATGCGACCAGGCGCGAAATGAGTCGGTGCGGAGATTAGAGATGGATAACCAAATACATAAACCTCTTGGCCATAGGCGAATTGTGCCTGATTGTCCAGTTGAGCTGATGGATAGCGACGTTGACTTTGGAATTTTAAGAGAGTAACGTCTAATTCAGGTGAAATCGTTAAACCTAACTCAGCCACTTCTCGGCTACTCACAGCAGACAGGGGATAAAACTGCTGATCCGGCATTCTGATCTGGTAATCACTGGGATAGATCATTACATGACGATTGGTCAGGACGTAATAGTATGCTCGATCGCGGCCAACAATGACCCCTGATCCTGCCTTTTCCCGATTACCATTCCGGACTAAAAAGATTTGCCCAGTAACCTGCTCGGCAATACCACTGATGGGTGTAGCCGTGGCTTGACTCGCGATCGCAGATTGCACGATCGTCACCGTCGCCCCCAATAACACCGTTGCCAGGGATAGATCGTATCGCATCATCTGATGACCGCCTCCTCATCGCGTGACCATGACACCCTTGCGGGCAGTAATGACTGGACCGTACTCATGGGGATACCCCAGCTATAGTGACTCAGTTCCACTTTCAAACTGACATCTGGTAAGGTACCATCCATAAACACATAGGGATCACCCCACAAAGACTCCGAATGCATTCCATTAATGGCGACTAATTGTCCTTGCGCATTTAGCACCGGGCCGCCACTCATCCCCGACTCAACCGAACTGGTATACCCTAACTGATAGCCCCCAGCTAAGGGCTTGGGTAATAAAAAGGAAATCTGGCCCCGCCGCACCGTAAACTTGGGGGCCTCGTCAGCATTGAACGGAATGGGAAATCCAGCGGCATAAACCCGCTCCCCAACTTGTACACCTGAGTTTAGATTGACAACCCGATACTCAGTCTGCGGACTTGCAAACGCTAAAACTGCTAAATCATGGCCATTAAATGCAAGGTTTTCCACAGGTTGAGCCGGATACACTCGACCATCACTGGTTTGCACCCAATAGGGACCGGGATCAGCCCGTAGCACATGGGCATTCGTCAGCACCCAATACACTGAGCCTTGCCGTTGCACCACGGTTGCTGATCCAATGGTTTGCCGGGTCGGTTCGCCAGCCATAACCTGGACACTAATCTGTTCGGCTAGGTGGTATAAATGCGTTTCCTGAGACAGGGCATCATGGGTTATTCCGGTCAATGAAGGCAGTTCCTGCCCCAAGATCGCACGGCTCCACGGGCAGATGAGCATTGCGCCAATACACAAGCTGCCCGATACCAGCCCTGCCCACCAAGTCTCCGCGTAACCGCGACGGCACCTTAGCATGGCCGACTCATCCCCTTGCTTGCTGATCCCATTGCTTACTCACTCCACGGCGGCAGATCAGGGTTAATCATTGGCGCATTATTCGGGGGGACGGGCGGCAGCAGTTGGAGTAAAGGACTGAGATCCCCATAGACCGCTTCCCCCACCGTCGTAATGCCCATCTGCACCCTATCTTCCGCTGGAATCCCACGCAGGAAAATCGGTTGACCGTCAACCATCACCCGTTTCGTCAGCAAACGTTCCAACACCGCATGGGGATCGGTATAGGGTTTGAGGGTTAACAGCAAACCATTGGGCAGACAGTCCCCCCCTTGATAAGACGCGACACAGAGGGCCGGTTGCCCATTCATGACAGATCCTCTTAGATAGTTCAGCGTGCCATTTTCATAGAAGCGTTGAAACCGGGCCGAAATCTCCTCACATCGGGATTGGGGATTCCACGGCTCCGGGAACGCATCATCCACCCACAAAATTAACGGGATATTCCCCCGCGAGACGGTCCGAACCACCGTGGCCGGGTGCCCTCGGTAGAGGCCGCAGAAAAATCGTGAAGTGGTGGCTGCGCTCGTCTGCGCCAGTCCCGGCAGGCTGGTCATCGCCAGTGCCCCCGAAATGACCAGTGCCCCCGAAACTAAGGTAGTGCTGAAGCGTTCCCTGATCGATCGCGGTAGAGTCATAGGTCTTCTGCCCAATGTCAGCAGTGTTGATGTAAGCTTATCCCTAGGGTTCCCGCCCCCTAACCGCAACTAACATAACCATCGATAAAGTTTTGATAAATTAACCCCCGCTACTCAGCACACAACTTGGACTGTCGGGGCATATCCCTCTTCTGTCACCCTAGGCAGATAAACACCTGCTACTACTTTTTTTGCCATCAACGACAATCCGCCCAAACCACCTCAAGCTTAAATTCTACATCGACTAGCTCACGCAGCAGCGCTGCCGCCATCTCTGGCTTACTGCGGTATTGATCCCCCGATCGCATCGGCTTCTGGGGCTGATGCTGCAAATGTTAAAGACTGATCCGAAAACTCAGGAAGCAGACTGGATAAGGGTTTGCGAGCAATTCGGGCTACTGGAGGTAGCCACGGGGGGAGTCGCCGCCGCAACCTGCTGCTGTTCCTGCTAGTTTTGCACCTGTTTAACCAGCGCTTGCCAAACTTCATAGTTCAGGCCAATCATGGCATTTGCCCAATCCGGATGCTGTTCGATATACTCGTAGATATTAATCGTAGATATTAATCATGGTGCTAGACGACCTAATTTGCAATTCTGCCAACTTCCTTATACCCTTCCTTATACCAGATTTAGATTTCGGACGGGTCTAATTCACTCGGCTCACCTGGGTAAAAGCCGCTATCCAAGATCTCTGCCAAACGGTAGGGGCACGCCGTTGGAAAAGTACGATGCGGCAAATTAGTCTCGCCAACTGCAAGTTCAACCCCTTTCAGATAGGCCCTAGGCAGTGCCTCCTCCAGATAGGGTTTTAAGCTGGGATTATCGGTTAGCAGGTCAGCAATATCCAGGCGCTGGATGCGCAACGTTGCCAACCAACTGCGGCTCCGCTTTTGGGGTTGATAGTGCCATTTCAGCAAATGCCCAACCAGCACACTCAAACGGTTACGCAGTTCCTGGCGCTGTTGTTTCCCCAACGATTCAACCTCCTCAATGAGATGGAGCCAGTCAATCCGACTGAACTGTTGGCTACGGAGGAGCCTCGCCTGTTCCTGCGTCCAAGCGTAAAAGTCCGCCTCGTAAAGATGAAGGGCATCCCCAGAATATTTTGCTACCTCTGGGCCTATTTCTGGCGTGGGCATCAGCTTACCCCAACAGGAGAGTAACCCCATTATAGAATCGCAAAATTAGACCTCGGAGGCCTGTCCGCCGATCGCGATAGACTGAAGCAAAGCTTATCGTTCGCCGACCACACTCCCCAGTGCAACCAGGGCAACACAACTAGGACAACAATGGCACTTGCAAGCGATCGCCCCACGCAATCGATTTCCCTGAGTTTTGAGGATTTTCTGGCTCAGTATGGCAACGACAGTCGCTACGAACTGATTGATGGAGAACTGTTTGACTTGGAACCGACGGGACCCCATGAGCAGGTAGCAGTGGCGATCGCCCGCTGGCTCAACTACGACATTGTGCAGCAAGAAGCTGATTACTTCATCCCCCACCGCTGCTTAATTAAACCCCTGGCCAATCAAACCGGGTTTCGCCCCGATGTGATCGTCCTAGACCGAGCGGCACTACCCCAAGAACCGTTGTGGGCCAGCCAACCTGTGATCACCCTCGGCAGCACCATCAAATTTGTGGCCGAAGTCGTCAGTAGCAACTGGCAAAACGACTATGCGCGTAAATTTGAAGACTACGCCCTACTGGGCATTCCCGAATACTGGATTGCCGACTATCAAGGACTCGGTGGTGAATTCTTCATTGGTCGCCCTAAACAACCCACATTAACCGTCTGCATCTTGAACCCAGCAGGGCGTTACGATCGCCAATTGCTGCGCGGTGAGCAATCCCTTACGTCTTCTGTCTTTCCTCACTTGAAGCTGACCGCACAAGCCATCTTGGAAGCTGGATGAGATTGCTTCGTAGCATCTATAAAAGGCAGAAAATCTTGCCAAGCACGGCTAATTCCATCGCCTACTGGCATCGCTCTAGTCGATGGGATTCTGCAACGCTTGTAGTGCTGGCTCTAGCCTGAAACGACTGAAGTCGTTACTACGAACATGGAGCGGACGATCGCGGCCCTTCCCGCGATTTAGCCCCCCGTGATTGAGCGCTAACCCACCTTTAACGCACCTTATTGAGTCCAACTGAAAAAAACTTTAACCAGATCGGGAAAGAGCCGATAGGCTTCCGTGGCCAACACAGCGGGACCGACCGTAATTTCCGATCGCCGTTCGCGCACTGCCCGCCAGATCGCATCCGCAATTTCCTCCGGTTGGCTCACCCAAGATGACTGCAAGGTTTGGCGCATTTGCCGCCGCCGCGCCTCAATATGGGATTCGTCCTTACCCACAAAAATCGCCCGCTCCATGAAGCTACTGTTGACCACACCGGGATGGACGATCGCCACCTGGATGCCACGGGGGGCCAGTTCCAAGCGCATCGTTTCCGTTAACCCAACCACGGCGTACTTACTGGCACAATAGGCACTCATGTGGGGTAAAGGCATTTTGCCGCCAAAGGACCCAACGTTGACGATCGTCCCGGCTCCCTGCGCCAGGAAGTGGGGCAACAGCGCCGCGATCGTATGCACATAGCCAAAGAAATTGATCGCCATAATCCGCTGCCAATCGTTGAGCGACGTTTGCTCGATCGGGCCGGAAAGGCAAATCCCGGCATTATTCACCAGGACATCAATCTGCACATAGGTATCCAGGGCACGCCCCACCAGAATTTGTACCTGGTCCGGATCGCTGACATCGGTGGGGATAGCCAAAGCTTTGCGCCCCAACGCCTCGACCGACTTGGCCACGGTTTCCAAGCGTTCGGCCTGACGGGCGGCTAGGACGACATCATACCCCTCACGGGCAAAACGGAGGGCGGTTGCCTTACCGCTCCCCTGGGAAGCACCTGTAATTAAAACCGTGGGAGCCATGCTAAGCCATCTTGGTGTGCAGAGCGGGATTGGACAGGGAGCAGCGTCATGGGAGCAAGCACACCCAGGGCTGATCGGGCAAACTATCCACACAAAACGTCATCAATCGCCCGCTGATCAGCAATACCTTGCACCGATCGCGATCGCGGCTAACGGTTTGCTCATGAGACTTGCTCATTAATAATAAATAGTAGCGCGGAAATTTCCCGGTTTCCCTTCCCACGGTGCGATGGCGACGGTAGTGATCCCAGCAGTGGTGGTTGCTCGCTCCAAGTCAAGACCGTTGGTCGAAGTCAGGTGATCGTGTTCCCGTGGCCTCTACCCGCTGCCCCTGATGGAAGTGGCTTTACTTCCAACCGGCCCGATCCATAATTTGCAGCGCTTCAGCATTATTTCGGCCAAACACACTGGCGCTGACCGTATCGGCTTTGAAGCTGCCATAGCGGGCAAGGAGTGGATGCAATGGCACGCCAGCCACCACGGGATACTCGAAATTCCCCCTGGCAAAGAGTTCCTGGACTTCGCGACTGACTAAATGTTCAAGAAACTGGCGGGCGGCTCCTGGGTTGGGCGCGTGCTTAGCAATCCCCCCCCCGCTGATGTTGACATGGGTACCGCGATCACGCTGATTGGGGAAAAAGATGCGCATCTTATCCGCCACCGCCTGATCTTCCGGATTCTCCGAGGCCGCGAGGCGGACCAAATAGTAGGTATTGGCGATCGCGATGTCCCCAACGCCTGCCGCTGCCGCCTTAATTTGCGCCGTATCATTGCCTTCGGGGGGACGGGCAAAATTGGCCACCAGCCCCCGCGCCCACTCCTCGGTCTTCGCGGCTCCGTGGACCGCCAACATCGCCCCGGTTAGGGATTGGTTATAGATATTGTTAGACGATCGTGTCAGAATCCGTCCCCGCCAACGGGGATTCACCAGATCTTCATAGGTAGAGAGTTGAGCCGGGTTCACCTTCTCCCGGTTGTACATTAGCACCCGCGCCCGTCGGGAAAACCCAAACCAAAGCCCTGAGGGTTCCCGTAAACTGGCTGGGATCGCGGCTGCCAAAATCGGCGATCGTACGGGTTGAAATAAGCCTGCTTCCTGTGCCCGCCATAGCCGCCCCGCATCAACAGTGAGCAACACATCGGCGGGACTGTTACTGCCCTCGCTCTGCATCCGCTCAATCAACTGATCCGCTTCCGCTTCCACCAGATTGACGCGAATCCCCGTTTTTTGGGTAAAGCTCGTAAAGATGGCCTCGTCGGTATCGTAGTGGCGGGCGGAGTAGAGGTTTAACTGGCCGCTGGCACTCCGGCCTTGGGCAACACTGGGGGCCGCTTGACCCAATTGTCCAAGGGTAACGGCAGTCACTGCTGCCCCTCCAGCTAAAAACAGTCGTCGTGTCAGTTTCGTCATTGCACTCCCAACCGATTAAGAAAAATCAAAATAATTAGCAATAAACTGGGAGAAATAGTCTCCCAGATAAGGAACTTTCACACCAAAATTGGCCTAAGGGCTGCTTACATAACTGCCCAGACCTCGCTCTTGAGTTATTTTTGACGATATAGCAGGCGCGAACCAAAGTCAACACTATTGCAAATACTTTTCAATAATGTCTGTGAGAGAGGATAGCCCTAATGGTCTGTCAACCCTAAACTCCTTTGACAGGCTCAGGCTAACCGGGGAAAATCCGTGGGGGCTGAGCCTGTCGAGAGACTAAGTTTCAAGGTTGATAGACCACTAGACTGGCCGCTGGTTGATGCGCTAGGGGGCCTGTCCACAAGTGGGAAAGTGGTTGCGGGAGAGGGATGCCAGGCGGTCTGTGGCCCTCAGTGCAATCACCCCGTTCGGACAGGCCGTCCACCGGGTTAATCCGCTTCAGAATTGGGGATGGCTTCGCCGCCCCCTGGGACTTCCCGGCGCTCCCGCCACCAAGCCAAGAGGGTACTGGCCACAAAAATACTGGAATACGCCCCGGCGATAAACCCAATGATCAGAGCCAGGGCAAAAAATTTCAGGGTGGCACCGCCAAACAAAAGAATTGCCAATAGGGGTAACGTAGTTGTCAAAGTAGTATTGATCGATCGCGTCAAGGTTTGGTTGACCGACGCATCTACAATGTCGTCAATACTATCGTTGGGATGTTGCTTAATCGTCTCGCGCACGCGATCGTAAATCACCACCGTATCGTTCACTGAGAACCCCACGATCGTCAGCAAGGCCACGATAAATAAACTATCCACTTCCACCCCCGCCGTTAGGCCCAGGATCGCGAAGATTCCAGCCGTGACAAAGACATCATGGAACAGGGCCACGATCGCAAAAAACGCATAGTCAAATTGAAACCGAAGCGTTAGGTAGGCAATGATCCCGGCAAAGGCCACAATGAGCGCCATCAGCCCAGAGGCCAACAGTTGCTGCCCAATCACGGGGCCAACGGTATCGATTTGCGTCCGCAACGGATCAAACGGACCCAGTTCAGCGTCTAGGGCCGCTTGTAGGGCCGTGCGTTGATCCACCGTCAGGGTCGTCGTACGAATGGAAACCCCTTGGCGCTCGGCACCCAGGAGTTGCACGTTGGTCGCCGGGAGTCCTTGCGCCGTCAGCACCGCCCGCACATTCGTCAGGGCGATCGGCTCCTGACAAGTCGTGGGTTGGGTACAGTCCCGTTCAATCTGTAAACGAGTGCCCCCGACAAAATCCAGACTGGGCCGCAGGGGTGCCCCCAATTGTTGCCAGGAAATTACCATCGCGATCACGCCGCTGAGGATCACCGCCAGGGAGATCGTCCACCAAAGCCGCCGTTGTTGAATAACGTGAAGTTTCATCGGGATTATGGATTAAGGCGTTTACGGGAGGGGGAAGGGCAACTAACCGAGGTGAGGTTAATGACTCTGTGGGTAAGGGGATAGGGGCGGCTAAGAACCCCCAGACTTACGGTTCCGACTTGGGCAGATTGGGGCAAAAGAGTTCCGGTCTGCGCCATTCAGGGATCGTAATCGCGGTGAGCAAAAAGGTCCGACTACAGGTGAGAGCCGTAAACATACTCACTCCCACCCCCAAGGCTAGGGTCAACGCAAACCCTCGCACCAGCCCCGACCCCAACCAGAATAGGGCTGCACAGGCGATCAGGGTGGTGACGTTACTGTCGAGAATACTGGAAAAGGCGCGGTAGAAACCGGACTCGACCGATCGATACAGGGTCTTGCCCGCCCGCAACTCCTCACGGGTGCGCTCAAAGATCAACACATTGGCATCCACCGCCATGCCAATACTCAAAATAAATCCGGCAATCCCTGGCAAGGTCAGGGTCACCCCCAGTAGCTTAAAGGCGGCAAAGGTGAACAGGGCATAGAGGACTAGGGCTGCATCGGCGATCGCACCGGGCAAGCGGTAATAGGCCACCATGAAAATCAATACCAGGATCAGCCCCCCGACTCCGGCATAGATACTGCTCTGGATACTATCGCGCCCCAGGGTGGCCCCCACGGTGCGGTTCTCCACGACCTCCACGGGCAGGGGCAGGGCACCGCCGCGCAACTGAATCCCCAGTTCATTGGCCTGCTCCGCATCGAAGTTGCCCGTAATCACCGCGCTGCCACCACTAATCCCTGTTTGGGCAAATTCAGGACCGACCACCGGAGCCGTGAGCAGGGCATTATCGAGGAATACGCCGAGGCTGCGTCCGGTTCCAGCAATGTCCTTAGTCAAGTCGGCAAAAATTTCACCCCCCTTAGCGTTAAAGCGAAGGACGACTTCCCAGCCGCCCGCTTGGGTGGGTTGGGGTCCCGCATCCCGCAGATATTTCCCGGTCAGCGGTGTGGGTTGGGCGGGATCGAAGAGGGCTTGAATCGCTTCGTTGCTCCGTTCCAGGGCTGCTTGATTCGCCACGATCGCGGCCTGATCGCCACTGGCCCGCAGTTGTTCCTGCTGCACGAGTAACCCTTGACGCACGGCCATTTCGGCCTGGAATTGGGCTTCCGTGCCGGGACGTTGTTTCCGGAACTCCAATTGGGCGGTGCCCCCCAGCACTCGTTCGGCCTGCTGGGGATCGCTGACACCGGGCAACTGCACGGAGATCTGATCGCTGCCCACGGTTTGGACGATCGGCTCCGACACCCCCAGGCCATTCACCCGGTTTTCCAGCACGGCCTTGACTGCCGCCAGTTCCCGTTCGCCCACCTGGGTAATCTCTTCGCTGGGTTTGACCTGGATCAGCAGTTGGGCACCCCCCTGAAGATCCAACCCTAGGCGGGTGGGAAATCGCACGATGACGAAGAGGGCGGCGATCGTTAACAGCGCGACGAGCACCAGAATAAAGCGTTGCCTTTGCATGATCCGTCCCTAGCGTTAGCGTCCTGTGTTGGCTCAACTGGCTTAAATTTGCATGGCGACCATTTTCTTCACCGCTTCGACGATTTGCGCCGGTTGCACGATCGTGAGGCTTTCCAGCCGCCCGTTGTAGGGGGTGGGAATATCCTGGGACGATAGGCGCAGGACGGGCGCGTCCAATTCATCAAAGACCTGTTCGTAGATTTGGGCGGTGACTTCAGCGGCAATGCCGCCGGTTTTCATGCATTCTTCGACAATGATCACGCGATGGGTTTTCCGGATCGAGGCGGCGATCGTGGTCATGTCGATCGGCTTGAGGGAAATCAGGTCGATGACTTCGGGATCATAGCCTTCCTGCTCCAGGGTTTTGGCCGCTTGCAGGGCGTGGTGGCGCATCCGCGAGTAGGTGAGGATTGTGACCTGGCTACCGGGCCGGACGATTTCGGCGCGATCGAGGGGCAGCACATATTCTTCTTCGGGCAGGTGCTCCTTGAGGTTGTAGAGCAACACGTGTTCAAAGAAGAGGATGGGGTTCTCATCCCGGATCGCTGCCTTGAGCAAGCCCTTGGCATTATAGGGGGTGGAGCAGGCGACAATTTTCAATCCCGGCACCGCTTGGAAGTAGGCTTCGAGGCGCTGGGAGTGTTCCGCCCCCAACTGTCGTCCAACGCCCCCCGGCCCCCGGATCACCATCGGAATCTTAAAGTTGCCGCCGGAGGTGTAGCGCAGCATCCCGGCATTGTTAGCAATCTGGTTAAAGGCCAACAGCAGGAAGCCCATGTTCATCCCTTCAATAATGGGCCGCAGACCCGTCATGGCTGCCCCCACGGCCATCCCAGTAAAGCTATTTTCGGCAATGGGGGTATCGAGCAGGCGCAGATCGCCATATTTTTTATAGAGATCTTTGGTGACCTTATAGGACCCACCGTAGTGCCCCACGTCTTCACCCAGGACAAAGACAGTCGGATCATGGGCCATTTCCTCATCAATTGCTGCCCGCAGGGCATTGAACATGAGCACTTCTGCCATCTAAAACCTCGATCGTTGCCACTAGAGTTTGCTGACGGGGAGGGGTAACGCGGCTCTGTAACGTCCGCTGGTGCGCTATCGCTGTCAACTCAGGCGGTGCTGCCAACAGGACGGGTACAGAATACAGGTACAGAATACAGATTAAGATTCTAGCCTACGGATGGTCAGCAGGCGTAATTCCCTGGACCCATTGGACCTATTCATCTCTATTCTATTAATCTCTATTCATCTAAAGAGCGGTGCCAAGGGCGATCGCGCTACAACGATTGCGGGGGGCGATCGACGCTACAACGGTTGCCCCGCAAGCGGACAGGCATGGTCCGCCTAAAAAAGCTCACCTTGAATCTCTTCTGCGGTATTAGCTCGCAGCGGTACTGGAGATGGCGATCGTTAGTTTCCTGGATAGTTTTCTGGATACAGAGGCGTTAGGGTTTGCCGATCGCAAGCCGGGACGAGAACAATCAGATAGGGTCAGATTCCCCGAAACTGATACCCGAAACTGATACCCGAAACTGATATACGAACATCTTGTGCCAGGAATCATTTGTTTTACCCTTTATCGTGACGATCGCCCAGACTGAAATGGCTGTATGGGATTGCCGTTATCTCTAGTATCTCGATTAGTATCTCGATATGAGCTACCAGCTACAAGCGATCGATACCTCCGAGGCGAGCGATCGCGTCTTCTTTCAACTGCTGCGATCGCGATCGTCCCAGCAACGGCTCCAGATGGCAGCAAGCATGATCCGCAATGCCCGTCGGCTGTCCTTAAGTGCTTTACGGCAAACCTTTCCCCAGATACCCCCAGCAGCGTTTGCCCACCACGTTGCCCTCGCCTGGTTACAAGCCGACTGTCCGGCAGAATTTATCCCCCCGTTATCAGAGATGAGTTGGATTCAGGACTCGATCAGTTTGGCTGGATTGTTGCATTCCCTGTTAGCCCAACAGGCCATTCCCTACGACATCACGGGCGGAGTCGCCGCGATCGCCGATGGTGAGCCACGCACGACCCGCAATCTGGATATGGTGGTCGCTGTTGCCCCAAGGGCGCTGCTAGCTTTGGTGACTGCCCTAGAGGCAGCAGGGTTTTATGTGTCTGGTGTCGCGGATGGAAGCATAGACCCGTTGACGATCCTGGGCATTACGCATATCGAAAGTATTTCCCGTGCCAATCTGATCCTGTCGGGCAATAGTGAATTCGAGCGCCTCAAATTTGAGCGACGGCGGGTAATCACCGTGCCGCATGTGGGTGAATTAAATTTCATTTCGCCAGAGGATATTATTCTCACGAAGCTGGGTTGGGGGCAGGCGAGCCATTCGGAGCAGCAGTGGCGCGATGTCTTGGGTATCCTCAAGGTGCAGGGGAATCAACTGGATCGGGCATACTTGTCTCACTGGGCAGCACAGCTAGACGTAAAAGATAGGTGCGATCGGGCCTTAGCTGCCGCAGGACTGATGGAGGCCAAGGATGAGCATCCGTCAGCCGGATGTTAGCTCGATCTCTAACACCACCTCTACGGGATACTGAATTTTAGCCGCCCATCGCCCAAAGGCCTCGCCGTGGTATCTCAGCCGCTTTTTCTAAAACTCGATCGAGGGTATTCATGGAAGTGAGGTTGCTCAGTGTCATATCCATTAGAGTTACCTTTGATTAAATCATAGTCAATATCCTCGTTACAATCATTGCCGAGGCTAAGGTGAGCTTAGGCGCGAATGGATTATGGAAGTGATCTGTAAGAAATTTGAAGTATTCTTGCTTGACCTAATTTAGGCGAGGTAGAATTTGTGGCGATGTCGGCTGACTAGAAGGCTACCCTAGGCTAGGGCTTCTAGTGGACTGTTATATTTTATGGCGAGTGCAGGAGTAATAGTATGGTTACGGTTCAGGTGTTTCGGCAAGCGAGTGGGAAGCCTGCTAAGTCGGAGCAGGTGTCGATGAGTAATGACAGCCTCTTTGGTGGCTTTGTGACGCCACGGCAAATGACGGATGCGAACGGGGAAGCGCATTTCCCGACTTTTGAGCCTTGCCAGGGCACTATCTATGTGAATGGGAAAGAGGTCTATAAGGGTCGGATTGAGGGGCGCAAGATCGTTTATATCTAGTCTGTTCTATATCTAGTCTGTTCCAGTCAACGTGAGCGTGGAGAGGGTGAGGATTATGTCTGGCTCAACGCTGGGTAAATGTATGGAATGTGGCAGGACAGTGAGTTCTGAGGCTAAACAGTGCCCTCATTGTGGGACGAATGCTCCTCATGGTGTGAAGTGTTGTATTTGCGCTAAGTGGATAGTCAATCCCATTCCTATCATCCACTAGAAAAGTACCCTAAGCTAACTTGCCTTGCTGCCAAAGCTAGGTCAACCTCGCTATCCTAATCATGAGATAACCCGACTCCGTTAGCAACCCATGCTAAACATCGTCCTGCCTGACCAACTGCAAGCCTTTTTATCGGAAAGGCTGTACAACGCCAGAGCGGTCGTCAAACCTGATCAGTTCAATCGAACGGTAGAAATTTGTCAGGTATTGGCAAACTCTGATACAAGATTTCCCTTGATCACCGGTTGGTCAAATTTTCCTAACCTCACACGTTGATCTTTCATACTGGCTTAGGCTGGTTCGTGACCAGCGGCCACGATCGCGGCCCGTAGATCCACCTCCGACAGCATCGTTTCTACCGTCAGATGTTTGGTACTGGGATCACCCGCTACCACTGCCGTTGGGTCAGCCGCCTGGATCACCGACGTAATCGTATTCACACAATGTTCACAGGCGATCGTGGGGACCTGCACTTGAAACTTAGCCATTACAGCCTCCTCGGTCTAGCTCTCTGTCCATGATTGTCCATGATAACGGTATCCTAAGGGGTGACCCTGAGGTACAGACCCTAAACGACCATCGTGCTTGATCTCAAACTGATTCGGGAAAATCCAGCCTTCGTCCAAGAACGGCTCCAGCGCCGGGGCAACTACGACCTGCAACCCCTCCTCGCCCTGGATCAACAGCAACGGGACCTGGAACACCAACGCACCCAACTCCAAACCCGTGGCAACGAGATTGGCAAGCTCGTCGGTCAAAAAATGAAAGCCGATCGCAATGATCCTGCCATCCCCGCTCTCCGGGACGAAGGCAACGCCATCAAAGCCCAACTCAGCGACCTCGAACCCCGCGAAAAAGACCTCAAGGCCCAAATCGAAAGCTTGCTACTCACCTTTCCCAACCTACCCAGCGACACCACCCCCCAGGGCACCAGCGAAGATGACAACGTTGAAGTCCGCCGTTGGGGCGATGACTTGATTCCCCCAGCCGATGCTGACATCCTGCCCCACTGGGAAATTGGCGAACAATTGGGCATCCTGAATTTTGAGCGCTCGGTCCGCATTGCCCAGAGTCGGTTTGTTACCCTCATCGGCGCGGGTGCTGCCCTCGAACGTGCCCTGATTAGCTTCATGCTCGATCGCCAAATCGCAGCAGGCTACACCGAAATCCTCCCCCCCCTCCTGATCAATAGCCAAACCCTCACCGCCTCTGGCCAACTGCCCAAATTCGCCGACGAAAGTTTTAAGTGCGATCGCGACGATCTCTGGCTCACCCCCACTGCCGAAGTCCCGATCACCAGCCTCTACCGCGATGAAATTCTGAGTAGTGAAGACCTCCCCATTTACCACTGTGCCTATACCCCCTGTTTCCGCCGGGAAGCCGGTAGCTACGGACGTGACACCCGTGGCCTGATTCGGCTGCACCAATTCAGCAAAGTCGAACTCTATAAACTCGTCCATCCCGACACCTCCGCCGATGAGCATGAACGGATCGTTGCCAATGCCGAAGCCATCCTGCAAGCCTTGCAACTCCCCTACCGCGTCATCGAACTCTGCACCGCTGACCTGGGTTTCTCCGCCACCAAGTGCTACGACCTAGAGGTCTGGCTCCCTTCGGCGGGGAAATACCGGGAAATTTCCAGTTGTTCCAACTGTGGTGACTTCCAGGCACGACGGGGTAATATCCGCTTTAAGGAACCGGGCAAAAAAGGTACCCGCTACCTGCACACCCTCAACGGTTCTGGTCTCGCCGTCGGGCGGACGATGGCCGCGATCCTGGAACTGTACCAACAACCCGATCGCACTGTCCGCATCCCCGCTGCCCTCCAACCCTACCTGGGCCGGGACATCCTCTAACACAGTTCCCAGGACGTAGGTCACACTACAACTTGGGCCACAACCTAGGCCGTAGACCGATATTTTTGTAGACCCGCCCTATCCTTAGAGGGCAGGTTTATGAAGATGATCGTTGTGTCTCAAAGATGGGGGTGCAACCTGCCCCTACGACAAACACAGGATTTGCTTGTCGATCGCGCAGCGTTCTCAACCGGAAACCGACTAGGACGCTGTCGGTGTGATAACGCCGATCGGGCAACTGACCCCCGTCCCTCCTAGCCCACAGTAGCCATTGGGATTTTTGGCCAGATATTGTTGATGGTAGTCTTCCGCATAGTAAAATTCCGGCGCGTCCAGGATTTCCGTCGTAATCGTGCCCAGCCCGGCCTGGGTTAATACCTGCTGATAGGCCGCACGCGAGGCTTCCGCCAACTGGCGTTGTTCCGGGGAATATACATAAATCCCCGATCGATATTGGGTTCCCACATCATTGCCCTGGCGCATTCCCTGGGTGGGATCATGGCTTTCCCAGAAGACCTTGAGCAGGGTTTCATAGCTGACCTGCTGGGGATCATAAACCACCCGTACCACCTCATTATGGCCCGTCATCCCACTACATACTTCCCGATAGGTGGGATTGGGCGTGCTGCCAGCGGCATAGCCCACGGCGGTGGTAAAGACCCCCGCCAGTTGCCAAAATTTACGCTCGGCTCCCCAGAAGCAACCCAGGCCAAAGAGCGCCAAGGCCATCCCCTCTGAGTAGGGGGGACGTAGGGGGTGACCGTTGACAAAATGCCGATTTGTGAGGGGCATGGGTTCCTGCCGTCCGGGCAGGGCCTCGGCGGGTGAGGGCAGGGTAAGCTTTTTACCAAGTCCAAATAGAGCCATTGCAGTCTCGACTGTGATTGCGAATGAAGATCATACTTAATGATTGTGCCGTGACTCCCCGCAAATTGCGCAAGCCGCCCCCCGGTCCTCGTCGTCTGCGTTGCCCACGGGTGTTCAGCAGGGTAACTTGCTTCAGGGGAGCTAATGCCTTAGTAAGAAAACGACATCAAACTCATATTCCCAGTTAAAGTGACGATAGCAGGTAAAGCTGGGAAACATATTCAAAATATCTTGTAACTTAAAGTCATGGTAATGGAAGCGGTTATAGTGGGTTGTCTTCTTCGATGGATAGGTCAAGATGACGTGGTTGATGTGATTACGATCGACAAATTGAGGTAACACGGCGCGATCGGGGATATGTTCAACCGTTTCTACTGATATTAATAAATCAATCGGGCGATCGCTGGTCCATTCGGTGAGGTGAGCGACGTGAAATTCTGTCTTATCGGTGGCATATTCCTGACGGGCATGGGCGATCGCCTCAGAACTCATATCCAGACCAATGGTTAAGGTCACATCGGGATTAGTGGAGAGGAGGTAACTGCCATAGCCACAGCCACAGGCAGCATCACAGACAACCCCTTGAGCAAACTGCCGTAATAGCGCATAGCGTTCCACATGGCGTTGTAGGCGGATTTGGCGCTCTAGTTCAAATAAGTGCTCACGGCTAATATAAAGACGTTGATCGACAGGCATCGCTCCAGCGGGTTGGACCGATTCTTGACTGGTTATTGCGATCTCTGGGGTGATCACGGGGGGAACCGTTGGCTGGGTATCCTCTAGGGCGCGATACGCCTTTGGCGTCGCGAAGCTATCGTGGGTAACGGGTGTGGTCAGGGGGAAAATTTGCGGCGATGTGGGCTGTACGGGCGATCGCTGCGCTATGTCAGCCATGATCCCCTCCCAAATGGTGTTATAAATCCCCTCCCAATGATGTTCCCGTTGAATTTGTTCACGAATGAGCCGACTACGCTCTAATAACTCAGATTCGGGCAAATTTAAGGCCCAACGAATAATCTCTCGGTTTTTATCGGGATCATGGGTTAGGTAAATGGCATGGGGGCTGGCAAACCCGCTTTCTGGAGTAATCAAGGGGACTAAGCCCCGCGCGCCATTTTCCAAAATAGTTGTTGCCTGGGCATCCATCCAAGCTGTATGAATATAAAAATCACAGGTATCCACAACCCATTGGTTAAAGGCTGGATCACTATTCAACACCCCACCGAGAAAGTTAATCAGATATTTTTTGCCGTTGACCGTAATATCTAATAACCCCACATCCGCTTGCAGCGATAAGGTCGCCACATGCAACAGTGTATCCAACCCTTCCAAGCTGGCGCAGGTAATATCAAATCCCTTAAATTGGGCCAGATTACTGATATGGAGAATCTGACGTTCACCGATCGGGTTAAATCGCTGTTTGACGATGGGTAGGTTCTGGGTGGCAATTCCCATGTTGCAGTGAATAAGCTTATCCCGCAGTTGATATTGGAGAGAATTGGGTGGAGCCGTCGCCGTGCGATCGATCCAAATTTGACCACAAAGACCAAAAATCTTCTTTGCTGCCCGTAACTGCCGCTCAAAAAATGGCATTTTGACCACCCAATCTGGGGGAAACTCTGGCACCCAAGGCATCAAAATATAGGTATTGGGATGACTCGTCTGATCGGACGTGAGGGCATTGTCCTTGACCCAATCATGGTGTAGCTGTTGTAATAATTCTCGCTCGTCAGCTAGGCGTAAATCCCAGGTGGGATGACCGAGCAAGATATCTTGGGGATTTTCCGTGACCTTACCACTAAACCAGTGGGCTTGATTAAAGGCAATTTTTTGTCCTAAATAATACTCGGCCCATTTCGCAATTTCACGATTGGCTACTTCATACTCTTGATAGCTTTTTTCACTGAGGAAAAATCCGCTCCAAAAAAAATGCAACATGGTTGTTGTTATTCCTGGATTAAGTCTACAGGTACACCGCTGGATTCCCGTAGATCTGGGTCGGTGTGGGACTCACCTTTAGTTTTACCCCATATTGCTGATACGCCGATACGCCTTTGGCGTCGCGAAGCTATCGCAGCGCAAGATTCCGACACCTCCCAGGGCCAGACAGCCGGTCAAGCTCAGATTCACCTCCCCCATCAGCCATACTAGGGAAATGCCATCCGTTAAGATTAGTAAAATTCCTAGGTGATCCCCTTTGGGTAAACCGTCGTCATGCGGATTATGGCCAGTTATGCCGTCAGCCCGTCCACACGGATAGGGGTATATGCCAGACTAGAAATTCCAGGGGATGTCAACCAGTCTACAGCCTGGGGCTGACGATCGCCTAAGCCTATCCCTTGCGTGAGGTTACGCCAGAGATGAAACAGGACCCCTCATCTACACCCCAGTTCTCAGAGTCGTCCACAGATGTTGCGGGCGATCGTCGCCATTCGACTGGGGGGGAAGTTGCTAGCGAGGGACGGCCTACCCAACACCACCCGGCGCTAACCCGGGTTCAGCACTTGCTGAAGGGCCGACATTGGAGCAACTGGGTGACTGGCGGCATTGTGGTGCTAGCGGCCCTAGCAACGGGGTTAGATGCCCCCTGGGTGCAAATGCTGGAGCGGCAAACCCAGGCCTTTTTTTTTGAACTGCGGGGACCCGTAGCCCCCCCCGACGATATTGTTATTCTGGCGATCGATGATGCCAGCACGCGCATTGGGCGGGACTACCAACAGGAAGCTAACCCCCCACACCACTTAACCCTGATCCAAAACTGGCCCTGGCGACGGGAGGCGTATGCAATCGTGGTGGAGCGCTTGCTTCAGGCCGGGGCACGATCGGTCTCCCTGGATATCCTCTTCACCACGCCGAGTGTCTATGGGCCGACGGATGATCAAGCCTTGGCCAAAGCCCTGGCCCAGGCGGGTGATCGGGTGGTCTTGGCGGCCCAGTATGCCACGGAGGAGACCCCACGCGGTTGGCAGGATTTGCTCCAAACCCCCATTCCCCGCTTTGAGGCGCTGGCCCGCATCGGCACCATCAACCACTTCGTCGAAGCCAATGGCCGCATTCACCAACTGGGCAGCCAATATGTGAAAGAACACGCCCGCCGCCTCCCGCCCCAGGAAGCAATGGCCTTTCAAGAACTAACGGTTGGGGTTCCCACCTTTGCCGAAGCGACCCTCGAAGCTGCTGAACAGTTCTACCCTGCCCCCACTGGGAGTAACCTGTTCTTCTATGGCCCTGCGTCCAGCTTTGTCCAAATTCCAATCCTGGATGTCCTCGAACCCGATAACTGGGCGGTGCGCTTGCGATCGGGAATTTTCCAGGACAAAATCGTCCTGATTGGCTCGACTGCCGTCATTCACCAGGATTTTCATCCCACCCCCTTTGCCAATAGCTGGCTGTTCCCGCAGCGAATGCCGGGGATCGTGATCAATGCCACGGCGATCGGGACCCTGATGCAAGGACGGGCGATCGCCGATGCCATTCCCCCGGCCCCCTTGCGTGGCTTGGCCGTCTTGATCATCACAGCCGGAGCCGCCTGGGTGCTCACCCGTCCACGATCGCTCCTGTGGCGCTGGGGGATTGCGGTTGTCCTGGGGGGGGCTTGGCTCGTCCTGGGCTATGTGACCTTTGTCCAGGGGCAGCTGATTCTGCCGATCGCCCTGCCCGCTGCCACCATTGTGCTGAGTGGACTTGCCCAGTTAGTCCTGGGAACGTTCCAGGAGCAACGCAAGAAACAGCAATTGCGCGATACCCTGAAGCACTACGTCACCTCCCCGATCGTCCAGGAAATTATCAGCCAGCAGGAAGATCTCCAGGATTTACTCCAAGCGCGTCAGCAAGCCTTATCGGGAACTTTCCTTAGCAACCGCTACAAAATTGTGCGGGTATTGGGGTCGGGTGGCTTTGGTGAAACCTATGTGGCAGAGGATACCCAGCGACCGGGCCAGCCCCAATGTGTGGTGAAGCAACTGAAGGTGGTAACGGACAACCCCAATGTGTTGCACTTGGCCCGCCGGTTGTTTCGGACCGAAGCCGATGCCCTGGAACGACTGGGGCAGCATCCCCAAATCCCCCAATTGTTGGCGTTTTTTGAGGAAGGGCAGGAATTTTACATCGTCCAGGAGCTAATCGAAGGCTGTTCCCTCGCCAGTGAGTTGCTGATGGATCGGCGGCAGTCTCCGGCCCAGGTGGTCCAACTGCTGGCGGATCTTTTGCCGGTATTGGCCTTTGTCCATAGCCAGGGGGTCATTCATCGCGACTTGAAGCCCTCCAATATTATTCGCCGCCAAGCGGACCATCGGCTCGTCGTGATTGACTTTGGGATTGCCAAGAAACTATCTACCCAGATCGTGGAAATGGACCCCGCCACCAAATTTACGATCGCCGTTGGCACCCCTGGTTATATGCCCAGTGAACAATCGGCGGGACGGCCCCACTTCAACAGTGATCTATATGCCTTGGGCATGATCGCGATCGAGGCCCTAACGGGGATGCCCCCCCGGAGTTTTGAGCATGATCCGGCCACGGGGGCGATTCGTTGGCACACCTTTGCCCCCCAAGTTCCCCCAGCCCTGGTTGCGTTCCTCGATCGGATGGTGCACCATGACTACACCCAGCGCTATGCCTCGGCCCAAGCAGCCCAAGCAGCATTGTTAGCTCTCCCAGCAGACCTACAGTCCAGCATGACTGACGCTGCCCATGCCACTGCCCAGACTCACCTTTGGCATTCTGGCTCGGCAGTCAACCCGGACCTCCCGGCGGCTGACTCGGTAGGAGAACCGATGCGCGATGGCGAACCGATCGCCTGGTCACCCCATACCGCCTTTCTCCCCAATTCCCCAGCATCGGCCTCCAAGGTCGAACCCGCGAGGCACCCAGGTATGCCGTCGGCGGGCGAAACCGGGATCGAACCGGAAGAGCAGAGTACAATCCTGTTCCCCCAACCGTGACCGTTACCGCCCCTGCCCCCCGACCCGCCCCCCAGCACGGCGGTCACCCAGATCGAGGCTGCTAACGCGGATGATCCTGACAATGCCTCTCCCCGGCCCGTTCCCAGCCTGTTCCCAGCCGGAAATCCCCACGAGCCTGAGAACCCCGATCGGGCTGACCCGAATGTCGCCAATCCGAATGTCGCCAATCCGAATGTCGCCAATCCGAATGTCGCCAATCCGAATGTCGCCAATCCGAATGCCGCCGATATAAATGCCGTCGATCGGAATGACACCGAAGAGAAGACCACGGTGTTACCGGAGGATTGGATGTACCGGGAAGATGGCTTGGGGCGATCGGTCTCCCCGGACCGCCCACTCCCGCCAACCTAGGGGACGATCAAGCTCAATTTCTCCTAGGGAGACGCAGTGCGAACGGGCTGAGCCAGTTGCGAGCAATACTTTTAAGGTTCACAGACCACTAGACGAGATCTGACGAGATCTATCGATCGCGCCAGCCTGGAAATGGCTCAGGCGTGATTTGAACACGCGACCTTGGGCTTATGAGTCCCCTGCTCTGACCAACTGAGCTACTGAGCCAAATGATGTCCTTAACTAGGATATCGTGTTGCGTTCCCATTGTACACAATTGAGAATCCTGCGAATCCTGCACCGAGTCCTGCATTTTGGGGATGACCGGGATGGCAAACCCCTAGCCTGCGGTTGGAATCCCACTCACCGCCAACACTTTGGTAAAGGTGTCGCAGTAGGGAGTGAGGCCAAAGGTGGCTGGATTCACGGGATCTTGGTAGGTGAAGTGGCGGTATTGCAAGCAAAAACGGTCCCAATCGGCCATCTGGACGCGGAAGACCGTAATAAACACGTTGGCCAGCCAGAGGGTGAGGGGAATCCGGAAGTAGATCCGACGCTGCCGGTAACGACAGGTTTCAGCGATCGCCTGGTTGACGGTGATGGCCTCATTACCCAAAACCACTGTGGGAGGGGGCGTAAAATCCGTCGGGGGATCGATTAAATAGGTGACGACCTGGGCAATGTCTTGGGCATGGATATAGTGAAAACTCGCGTCTGCTTGGAAAAAGCGGATCAGGTCGAGCCAGCGGACCACTTCGGCAATGCCTGCGGATAGGTGGGAGTAGGGTTTGTCGGGACCACCCCCTAGCACTAGGGTTGGGAAGAGCGTAACGATGCGATCGGCGATCGCGGTTTCGGCCAGGCGTTGGTAGCACACGTACTTGGTGCGAATGTAGTCGGTGCCCAAGGTGCCCGCAGCGGCGAGGGGTTGGTTGTCGCGGCCCAGGATGCTAGCGGTGGAGAAGTAGAGGACACGTTGACAGGTAGCCGGATTGAGCAAGTTGAGGAGGGCCAGGGTTTTCTCGACGTTGGTGGTGCGAGTGGTTTTCGGGTCACCCCAGGCGGTCGCAGCAAGGATGGCCATCTCGATGGTCTGGAGGAGGTCAGCATATTGCTCAATCTGTTCGAGGTCGCCCGTAAGGATCGTGATGCCGGGACGCGCCTGCACATTGAATTGGAGCTTGGCAGGATTCCGCACCAGGAGATAGAGGTCGTGGTTAGTGGTGTGGATGAGGCGATCGGTGAAGTAGTGACCAATACACCCACTGGCGCCGGTGATAAAGATGCTTTTGCGGCTCATGCCTCTGTTGCTGGCTCCTCAAAAAAATCGACTTAGCCAATCGACTTAGCCAATCGACTTGGCCAATAGTCCTTCCTATCTTGCCAGAGGTTGGTCCTAACCGCAGGCGGGTGCTATTAACGCCTGCCATTGCCGCCTGCCATTAACGCCTGCCATTAACGTCTGCCACCGGCATTGACCCCATCGCCAGCCACATGAGCGCTGCCCAATTGCGGTAAGGTGAGAGTTGAGAGCAGGCTAGCAACCGAGGTGCCCCATGCGTTCGCGTAGCGTCTTCACTGGAGAATCGATCGCTCCTCTGCAAATTTACCTGGACTATAGCGCTACGACCCCCCCCCGTCCGGAGGCGATCGCAGCCATGCGAGCAGCGTTAAGCGAACAGTGGGGCAACCCCTCTAGTCTCCATGTGTGGGGTCAGCGGGCGGCAACGGTGGTGGAGGAAGCGCGTATCCAGGTAGCAGGATTGCTGAATGCGCCGCCAGAGGCGATCGTCTTTACTTCGGGGGGAACCGAATCTGATAATCTGGCTATTTGGGGGGTCGCGCAGCATTACCCCACACCCCGCCATATCATCATTTCCCAGGTGGAGCATTCCGCCATTCGAGAACCCGTGCGGCTGCTGGAAGAACGGGGTTGGGCGGTGACCCGGTTGCCGGTGAATTCGGAGGGTTGGGTGAATCCGCTCAATCTCCAGTTGGCCCTGCGGCGGGATACGGTGCTGGTGTCGGTCATCTACGGCCAGAGCGAGGTGGGCACACTCCAGGCGATCGCGGAATTGGGCAAGATTTGTCGCGATCGCGGGGTTCTCTTCCATACGGATGCGGTGCAGGTAGCGGGGCGGTTGGCGATCGATGTCCAGGCCCTCCCGGTGGATCTGCTATCCCTTTCCAGCCATAAACTCTATGGTCCCCAGGGGGTGGGTGCCCTCTATGTCCGGCCCGGTCTGGATCTGGTGCCCCTGTTGGCAGGCGGGGGGCAGGAAGGTCAGCGGCGATCGGGAACCCAGGCGGTGGCGGCGATCGCCGGGTTTGGTGTAGCGGCCCAGTTAGCGGCCCAGGAAATGGCGACGGAAACGCCCCGGTTGATTGCCCTGCGTGATCGACTGTTTGATCAATTGGCCGACACCCCCCACTTGATCCCCACCGGGGTACATGGTAAGGCGCTACAGGAGGAACAATGGCGACGCCTGCCCCACCACGTGAGTTTCTGTGTGGAGTTTGAGCCAGTCGCTGCTGCGAGTGTTGCCTTCCCTAAGGATTTGTACGCTGCCGATAGCGTCACGACACCGCAGGCCGATCGCATGACCGGAAAAACGATCGTGCACCAGATGAACCTGGCCGGGATTGGGATTAGCTCCGGGGCTGCCTGTAACAGTGGCAAGACCCTGCCGAGTCCTACCCTACTGGCAATGGGTTATCCTGAAGCCGTGGCCCTAGGCGCGATCCGTCTTACCCTCGGTCGGGACACCACCCCGGCAGATATCGACTGGACGGCCCTAGTGCTCAAGCAAATTTTGCAGCGCCTCCAGCCCCCCCTAGTCTTCCCTAGTCAGTCCTCCTAGTCATGTCCCCCTAACAACAGGGGGCAAGGGGTGGCAATCAACGGCAACGGGAATCTGCCCAGTATGAATATTTCTTACTGAGGCTTGGGTAACGTTGGGCAAGACATCGCCATTTGTAGCATTCTGGTGAATAGCGGCAAGATCACAACCCTGCGAGCCAGTATAGCGGTATGGGGTGTCAACACAAATTTTATCGTTCAATTCATCGCTTCCGCAGAGCAGGGCGTTGTCAGCGTTCAACAGTGGGCTTGGTCCTGCTCCTGGTCGCTGCCTATGTGGGCAATTTGACCAGATGGACACTTTTTTTTGATATTCATTTCATCTTTGGCTCGATCGCTCTTTGGTTAGTGGTGGGGCTCTATGGCTGGCGGTGGGGGATCGTCGCGGGCCTCCTGGGAGCGATCTCCAGTTACGCTATCTGGTATAACCCAGTTTCCAGCATTGTTTTTATTCTTGAATCTGCGTTTGTTGGCTGGGGATTCTATCATTCTCCCTATCCTTCTTATCGTAATCTTGTTATCCTTAATGGCTCTTCTGGGTTTTTGGTGTGTATGTTATGATGGGTACCAATAATGCATGGGTAATTCAGGAATGGACTGGCATTTAGACGCCTTACTCAATTTGCCGAATATTACGGTTGTGACCTGCACGCAGGAAGCTGAGCAAGTATTTCTAAAGTTAGACTTATTAAA
>Ga0209207_1000458_pt1 | contig 25323 bp, 22 predicted proteins | sample SaghotsprinmetaG_FD_184140 | JGI IMG/M metagenome (GOLD analysis project Ga0209207, IMG submission 184140) | Hot spring microbial communities from South Africa to study Microbial Dark Matter (Phase II) - Sagole hot spring metaG (SPAdes) (version 3) | ecosystem: Environmental > Aquatic > Thermal...
CGCCGAGCTCCTGCAACAAGGCATAGCCGTCGCTGATCGCCTTGGCCGGCGGCGGCTCGATGAAGGGAAAGCTCTCGACGTCGGTCAGGCGCAGCGACTTCATGCGCAGGATGACGCCGGCCAGCGAAGAACGCAGGATTTCCGGGTCGGTAAACGGCGGCCGCGCGTTGAAATCGGCCTCGTCGTACAAACGGATGCACACGCCGGCCGCCACCCGGCCGCAACGGCCAGCCCGCTGACGCGCCGCTGCCTGCGAAATCTTCTCGACCTGCAACTGCTCAACCTTGTTACGGTAGGAGTAGCGCTTGACCCGCGCCAGACCGGTGTCGATCACGTAGCGGATGCCCGGCACGGTGAGCGAGGTTTCGGCGACGTTGGTGGCCAGCACGATGCGCCGCTGGCCGCCCGAGGGCTTGAAGATGCGATCCTGCTCGCCGGCCGACAGGCGCGAGAACAGCGGCAGGATTTCCGGCGCATGCGCGCTGGACAGGCCGGGTCGCGCCAAAGCGTGCTTGCGTAGCGCCTCCGCCGCCTCGCGGATTTCGCGTTCGCCGGGCAGGAAGACCAGGATGTCGCCGGAACCCAGCCGGGCCAGTTCGTCGGCCGCATCGACAATGGCGTCGTAGAGATCACGCTCGTCGTCCTTCTTGTCGATGTCCTCGACCGGACGATGACGCACCTCGACCGGGTACAGTCGCCCGGACACCTCGATCACCGGGGCGCCGTTGAAATGCTGCGAGAAGCGCTCGGCGTCGATGGTCGCCGAGGTGATGATCAGCTTCAGGTCCGGCCGGCGCGGCAGCAACTGCTTCAGGTAACCGAGCAGGAAGTCGATGTTCAGGCTACGCTCGTGCGCCTCGTCGATGATGATCGCCTCATAGGCATTCAGGTACGGATCACTTTGCGACTCGGCCAGCAGGATGCCGTCGGTCATCAGCTTGACCCAGCTATCGGGCGTCGATTTATCGTGGAAGCGGATTTTCACGCCGACGCCGGCGCCGACCTGGGTCTTCAGCTCCTGCGCCAGTCGCGTCGCCACCGAACGGGCGGCCAGCCGCCGCGGCTGCGTGTGGCCGATCAGGCCACGCGCGCCGATGCCCAGATCGAGGCAGATCTTCGGCAACTGCGTCGTCTTGCCCGAGCCGGTCTCGCCGCAGACGATGACCACCTGGTTGCCGGCGATCAGCTTGGCGATCTCGTCGCGCCGCTCATTGACCGGCAGGTCGGGCTGGAATTCCGGCTTCGGCAGCTTGCCGCGCCGTTCGGCGACGGCGGCCTGTGACGCGGCGAGCAGCTTTTCCAGATCGCCTTGTAGTTTTAGCCGCTTGTCGCCGGCCGAGCGTGGCAGTTCGCGCTGCAGGGCCCGCAGGCGGCGGGCATCGGCGGTCAGGATGGACAGGGAAACGTCGTCGCGCGACGAAGGCTTGCGAAAGTTGGCAGACATGGGGCGAATTATATCGGCGGGCCAATCCCCTTTCCCGCATCCCGTTCATTATTACTCCCTATCAAACCCCGGCTGGCACGCCGATTGCACGCACCGGTAAAAGTCCCTGCCGGCGTCGAATTTGCGACACACCGCCCACCCCACTGGAGCCAGCCATGCCCGCCACCACCATCGATTGCAAGGGCCTCACCGTCGTCAACGGCGATTGTGTCCGAATTCTCTCCATCACCCCCGACCCGGATCTCGATGAGGACGAGCTTGATCTGTTCATGAACATGATCGGATCAAGCTGCGAGGTCGAGCGGATCGACGCCGATGGCGCCGCTTGGGTCGTCGTCTGGTGGAGTTGCAGTGATGGCAGCGTGACAACCCAGGTCGGTCTCTACCCGCACCAGATGGAAAAAGTCACCGGCTAGGCGGGCGCCCGGCGTAACAGTCCCGGCCATCCGATCGACCAGGTGGGGGTTGAACCTTCCTGCAGAGATACTGCCAATCCAGGCAGGCACCCGATTGCAAACGGGCCCGCGCCTTAGCCAAGGGCAGTCAAACAAGGAAGGAAGCTGCGTCGTGTCGGATACCCCACAAAACCCCTTGCGTGCCTATCACGCGCGGACCAAACATCGTTACGATGCTTACGCTGAGGGTCCGGGCCAACTGGACTGGGATGCCCAGCCGGCGCCCTTCCGCCATTACCCCGGGGCGCCACGGCTTGAACTGCCGCTGACAGCCGAACGTTTTGATCGCCCTTACGGCCAGTTGCCGGAAAAACCGAAAAACCCGGTTGCTGCCGACCTCGTCAGCCTGGGGGCACTTCTCGAACTGTCTCTGGCCATTTCCGCCTGGAAAAGCTGGGGGCCTAACCGCTGGGCACTGCGCTGCAATCCCTCGTCGGGCAACCTGCATCCGGTCGAAGCCTGGGTACTGACCGGCGGACTGCCCGGCGTGGCAGAGGGCGTGCATCACTACGACCCCGAGCAGCATGCGCTGGAAGGCCGGGCCTTGACCGCGCCGAGCGGCGAAGACCCCTGGCTGGCAATCGCACTGAGCAGTGCCATGTGGCGCGAGGCGTGGAAATACGGTGAGCGCGCTTTCCGCTATTGCCAGCTCGATGTCGGCCATGCCGTCGGCGCTCTCGCCTACGCCGCAGCGCTGCTCGGCTGGGAGGCGCGGCCACGGGCAATCACCGGCGACGACCTCGGGCACTTGCTCGGCCTGGACCGCCCCGACGATTTCCCCCCTTCGCGCTACAGCTTCACCGAGACCGAGGAGGCGGAAATCCTGCTGACCCTCCACGGGCCCGGCCTGAACACCGTACCACCGGTCGCGCACTTGCGTCAGCGTCTGGCCGGCATCATCTGGCAAGGGAGTCCAAGCCGGATTGACCCATCACCAGGCTACCGCTGGCCGGTCATCGACCAGGCGGCCGCTGCCAGCCGTTTCTCGCAATCGACCGCAGAAAAACCGCACTTTTCGCCGCTACCGCCACTCGCCCCTCACCCGACATCTGCGAGCACGGCCCAGCTGATCCGGCAAAGACGCAGCGGCCAGCGCTTCAACCCGAACAGCAGCCTGCCCAGTGCCGGTTTCTACCGGATGCTCGACGCCCTGCTACCGCGCCCGCAAGCACCGTTCACCGCGCAGGAGGCCTGTCCACGCATCCACCTGCTGCTGTTTGTGCTACGCGTCGACGATCTGTCGCCCGGTCTCTACCTGCTGCCGCGCACCCCCGCTGCCGCCAGCGATCTGCCGGCAGCCATGCGCCCCCATTTCCCCGAACTGCGCCGGGTCGAGCACGCCCCGCCGCAGCTCGGCCTGATCCAGCTCGCCGAATATGGCCTGCAAGCCTTGCAGCGCCTCGCCCGCAGCCTCTCCTGCCACCAGGACATCGCCTCGAACAGCGCGTTCTCGCTCGGCATGCTGGGTGAATTCGACGAGGCGACCCGTGACGGTTACGGCTACCGTGAATTGCTACGCGAAGCCGGTCTGGTCGGTCAGAGCCTTTACCTCGAAGCAGAAGCAGCCGGTGTACGCGGTACCGGCATTGGCTGCTTCTTCGACGACCCGGTTCACGAAGCCTGCGGCCTCGCCGGCACGCGCTGGCAAAGCGTCTATCACTTCACTGTCGGCACGCCGATCACTGACTCACGCATCGAAACCTCGCCGCCCTACCCACAACGCCGGCAGGAGCAAAAGCTTCGCTGAGGAACGCGGCCTACGACCAGATCCGCGTCGCCCCCACGGTCATCAGCCCCAGCCAGGTCGCGGTCAGCGAGCCGGCCAGGTGGATTGCGGCCAGGCCCAGGGCCAGCAGCGGCTGGTTCGACAGCAGCCGCTCGACCACTTCGGCGGAAAAGGTCGAGAAGGTCGTCATGCCCCCCAGGAAGCCGGTGATGACGAACAGTTTCAGGGCCAGCGGCAAGCCGGAATTGAGATGAAAGACACCGACGGCAATACCGACCAGATAACCGCCGGCCACGTTGGCTGCCAGCGTTCCCAGCGGCAGGGACAGGAATAGCGGATTGAGCGCCAGGCCAAGACCCCAGCGCACCCAGGCACCCAGCGCGGCACCCGCACCCACGGCAGCAAATCCGATTACATTCATGGGGGCATTCTAGCGCGACGCCAAGCCGGGCGACACCCAGGGCGACGATAACAAAATCGAAACAAAGCTGTCACAATAGCGCCTTTTTGAAATACCGAGCATCGTCGCACCCAGAAACGATGCCATGACCTCATGGTTGCGCCCGCATCGCGGGCCAGGGAGAAATGCATGGAACTGAAGGACTTCAACGATATCGAGAAAGCCACCAAGCGTGGCCGGCGTGAGTTTTCCCGTCTTGGCATCGGCCTGCTCTTCGTCGTCTGCATCATGATCTACACGGCCCTTGGCGTCGGCGTTACCGGCACCCAGGGCATCATGCTGGTGGTAGCCGCGATGATCGGCGGCTACATGGCAATGAACATCGGCGCCAACGACGTCGCCAACAATGTCGGTCCGGCAGTCGGCTCGCGCGCCATCACGATGACCGGCGCCATCGTCATCGCCGCCATCTTTGAAGTCATGGGCGCGCTGATCGCCGGCGGCGACGTGGTATCGACCATCCGTGGCGGCATCATCAATCCGGGCGCGATCGCCGACAGCAATCGCTTCATCTGGATGATGACCGCCGCCCTGCTGGCCGGCGCCCTGTGGCTGAACTTCGCCACCGCCGTCGGCGCCCCGGTATCGACCACCCATTCCATCGTCGGCGCCGTGCTCGGCGCCGGTGTTGCCGCCGGCGGCATGGAAGCCGCCAACTGGGGCACGATGGGCAGCATTGCCGCCAGCTGGGTCATCTCACCGGTGCTCGGCGGTGCCGTTGCGGCGGGATTCCTGTTCTGGATCAAGCGTTCGATCACCTACAAGCCGGACATGGTCGAAGCCGCGAAAAAAACCGTGCCTGTCCTGATCGGTCTGATGGCATTTGCCTTCAGCACCTACCTGATCCTCAAGGGCCTGAACAAGATCTGGAAAGTCGATTTCTGGACGGCGAGCGCCATCGGCGCCGGCATCGGGCTGCTCACCTGGTTCCTCATGGGCATCTCGGTCAAGGGGCGGGCCGCCAGCCTGAGCAACAGCAAGGCCAGCATCAACTCGCTGTTCACCATGCCGCTGATCTTCGCCGCCGCGCTGCTCAGTTTTGCCCACGGCGCCAACGACGTTGCCAACGCCATCGGCCCGCTGGCTGCGATTGCCGACACCGTCGCCCACGGACAGGTTCACGGCAAGGCCGGCATTCCGCTGTGGATCATGCTGGTCGGCGCCATCGGCCTGGCCGTCGGTCTGGCACTGTACGGCCCGAAGCTGATCCGCACCGTCGGCAGCGAGATCACCGAACTCGACCAGATGCGCGCATTCTGCATCGCCATGTCGGCCGCCCTGACCGTCATCATCGCTTCGCAGATGGGTCTGCCGGTCAGCTCGACGCATATCGCGCTGGGCGGCGTCTTCGGGGTCGGCTTCCTGCGCGAATTCATCAAGAGCAACTACTCGCAGATGATCGACGAAATCAAGGAACACCACCTCGGTGCCGACAAGGAGGTTGTCGAAACCTTCCTCAACCGTTTCGCCAAGGCCAGCATCAAGGACAAGCAGGAAATGCTCGACCAGCTGAAGGCCCGTACGGCCCAGGCCGACCTGTCGAAGTACGAGCGCAAGCAGATGCGCAAGGTCTATCGCCACGAACTGGTCAAGCGCTCGGCGGCATTCAAGATCGCCGCCGCCTGGATCATCACCGTACCGGCATCGGCACTGATGGCAGCGATGATCTACTTCATGATTTTCGGTATCGTACACGCCTGATCCGGGGCCGGCGGCTGGTAAAATCGGGGCTTTGTGGCTCAACACATCGCCCCCGAACAGCACCTCATGTCAAAAGAAACTTCTGCGCCAGTCGCCGCCGCCAATTTCATCAAGAACATCGTCGAGGCCGACCTCGCGGCCGGCAAGCACGCCCAGCGGCGCTGGGCCGGCGGCCCCGGCCTTGCTGCCGATCACGCCGCAGCGCCACTCGACCCGGCGAAGATCCGTACCCGTTTCCCGCCCGAACCGAACGGCTACCTGCACTTCGGTCACGCCAAGTCGATCCTGCTCAACTTCGGCCTCGCCCGCGAATTCGGCGGCCGCTGCCACATGCGCTTCGACGACACCAACCCGGAGAAGGAAGAGCAGGAATACGTCGATTCCATCCTCGACGCCGTCAAATGGCTGGGCTGCTCGTGGGCTGACGACGCCGAGGACAACCTCTACTACGCGTCGAACTACTTCGACTGGATGGTCCAGTTCGCCGAATACCTGATCTCCGCCGGCCACGCCTATGTCGACAGCCAGTCGGCCGAGGAAATGCGCGCCAACCGCGGCACGCTGACCCAGGCCGGCAAGGATTCGCCGTTCCGCAACCGCTCGGTCGCCGACAACATGGACCTGTTCAAGCGCATGCAGGCCGGCGAGTTCGCCGACGGCGCCCACATCCTGCGCGCCAAGATCGACATGGCCTCGGCCAACATCAACCTGCGCGACCCGGCCATCTACCGCATCCGCCACGCCACCCACCACAACACCGGCGACAAGTGGTGCGTGTACCCGATGTACACCTTCGCCCACCCGATCGAAGACGCGCTCGAGTGCATCACCCACTCGATCTGCACGCTCGAATTCGAGGACCAGCGCCCGTTCTACGACTGGCTGCTCGAGCGCCTGGCCGAGGGCGGCCTGCTGCAACGGCCGCTGCCGCAGCAGATCGAATTCTCGCGCCTGAATCTGACCTACGTCGTCCTGTCCAAGCGCAAGCTGATCCAGCTGGTCGAGGAAAAACACGTCGACGGCTGGGACGACCCGCGCATGCCGACGCTGGTCGGCGCCCGCCGCCGCGGCTATTCGCCCGAGGGTTTCCGCCTCTTCGCCGAACGCATCGGCGTCTCCAAGCACGACTCGCTGATCGACTACGTCGTCTTCGAGGACGCCATGCGCGAAGTCATGAACGAGGCCGACGAACGCCGCGTTGCAGTGCTCGACCCGCTCAAGCTGATCATCGACAACTACCCCGAAGGCCAGTTCGAGGACTGCCACGCGCCCAACCATCCGCTCAAGCCGGAACTCGGCCAGCGCACCATGCCCTTCGGCCGCGAACTGTGGATCGAGGGCGAGGACTTCCAGGAAGTCCCGGAAAAAGGCTTCCGCCGCCTCTTCCCGGGCAACAAGGCGCGCCTCAAGTACGGCTACATCGTCGAATGCACCGGCTGCGACAAGGACGAGAACGGCAAGGTGATCGCCGTGCATTGCACCTACCTGCCCGACACCAAGTCGGGCACGCCGGGCGCCGACAGCGTCAAGGTCAAGGGCAACCTGCACTGGATTTCGGCGGCGCATGCCTGCCCGGCCGAAATCCGCCTCTACGACCGCCTGTTCTCGGTGCCGGCACCGGGCAGCCGACGCGAAGGCGACGCCCCCGACCTCGAACGCAACTTCCTCGACGACCTCAACCCGGATTCGCGCAAGGTCATCACCGCCATGCTCGAACCCTCGCTCAAGGATGTCCAGCCCGAACAGCGCTTCCAGTTCGAACGGCACGGCTACTTCGTCGCCGACCGCATCGACTCGCAACCGGGCGCGCCGGTCTTCAACCGCGCCGTCACGCTCAAGGATTCGTGGGGCAAGGGTAGCTGACATGGCGGGAAGCTGGGGTTGTCCGCATGAGGTCGCTGACCGCTGCACGAAGATCAACAATCTGCCGTGCAACCCCGGCATGAAGGGCTGCGAACTCGCCGGCCGCTACCGCTTCGTCGACGAGAGCAAGAACGAGCGCTACTGGGAAAAGAAGGCGCGCGAACAGGCCACCGCACAACGGACGACCGGCAGCGACTGATGCCGCTCGACGTCGAACGCCTCGGCCAGGTCTTCACCCCGCCCAGCGTGGTGGAGTTCATGCTTGGCCTGTGCCGCAACCGTGGGCGTGTGCTCGAACCGTCGGCTGGCGACGGCGCGTTCTACCATGCGCTGCAGGCGCGCGGCGCCGAGCTCACCGGGGTCGAGATCGACCGCCGCGTGGCCCCGGCCGGTGCCCGCGTCATGGATTTCTTCGCGCTGCCGGAAAACGAGCGCTTCGCCACCATCGTCGGCAATCCGCCCTATGTCCGCTACCAGGACATCGCCGCACGTACCCGCAAGAAGCTGAAATCGCCGCTGTTCGACAAGCGCAGCAACCTGTTCCTGTTCTTCATCGAGAAATGCATCCGCCACCTCGAACCGGGCGGTGAACTGGTCTTCATCGTGCCGCGCGAGTTCATCAAGCTGACCTCGGCCAGGAAGCTCAACGCCTGGCTGTTCGGCCAGGGCAGCATCACGCATTTCTTCGAGACCGGCGACGTGCGCGTCTTCGCCGGGGCGACGCCGAACTGCTGCATCTTCCGCTTCGAGAAGGGCCGTTTCGACCGGCGCATGGACGACGGCCGGACCTTCACCGAAGTCGACGGCCAGTTGATGTTCCTGCGCGAAAATCACGGCGTGCGCCTGTCCGACCTGTTCGACGTGCGCGTCGGCGGCGTTTCCGGTGCCGACCCGGTATTCCGGCACGCCGAGGGCAACCTCGATTTCGTCTGCTCGAAGACCGCCGACACCGGTGAGACGCGGCGCATGATCTACGGCATCGAACACCCGGCCCTGCTGCCGCACAAGCAACGCCTGCTCGCCCGCCGCGTGCGCAAGTTCGACGACAGCAACTGGTGGCACTGGGGCCGCCATTTCCCGATCAACGACGATCCGCGCATCTACGTCAACGGCCGCACACGCAAGCCGACGCCGTTCTTCCTGCACGACTGCCCGAATTTCGACGGCTCGGTGCTGGCGCTGTTCCCGAAAAACCCGCAGATGCGTCGCCGCGACCTGATCGAGTGCACGATGATGCTCAACCACGAAGTCGACTGGCAGCAGCTCGGCTTCGTCTGCGACGGCCGCTTCCTGTTCACCCAGCGCAGCCTGCAGACCTGCCTGCTGCCCGACAAGTTTTCCCGCTATCTGCCAAAGGACGAAACATGACCTTTACCGAACAACTCGCCGCCGCCTGGCAAAAGAACGACTCGCAGCTCTGCGTCGGCCTCGACCCCGATCCGGCCAAGTTCCCCGCGCACCTGAAGGGTCGCGATGATGCCATCTTCGAATTCTGCAAGAGCATCGTCGACGCCACGGCCGACCTCGTCTGTTCGTTCAAGCCGCAGATCGCCTACTTCGCCGCCCGGCGCGCCGAAGACCAGCTGGAAGCGCTGATCGCCCACATCCACGAGCGGCATCCCGGCATCCCGGTGATCCTCGACGCCAAGCGCGGCGACATCGGTTCGACCGCCGAGCAGTACGCAGTCGAGGCCTTCGAGCGCTTCCGGGCCGATGCCGTCACGGTCAATCCCTACATGGGCCGCGATTCGGTCGAGCCCTACCTGGCCTTCCCGGACAAGGGCGTGATCCTGCTCTGCCGGACCTCGAACGCCGGCGGTTCCGACCTGCAGTTCCTCGATATCGGCGGCGAGAAGCTGTACGAACGCGTCGCCCGCCTGGCCGCCGAACAATGGAACACGACCGGCCAGATCGGCCTGGTGGTCGGCGCCACCTTCCCCGCCGAAATCGCCCGCGTGCGCGCAATCGTCGGCGATATGCCGCTGCTGGTGCCCGGCATCGGCGCCCAGGGCGGCGACATCGAGGCCACCGTCAAGGCTGGCCGTACCGCTGCCGGCACCGGCCTGATGATCAATTCCTCGCGCGCCATCCTCTACGCCGGCAAAGGTGAGGATTACGCCAGCGCCGCGCGTCTTGCCGCGCGCGAAACGCGCGACGCGATCAACGCCCACCGCTGATGCCGGAAAACACCGGGAAAAAACCGCGCTGGCACCGCTGGGCGCTGGAAATCGCCATCTTCGTCGCCGCCTTCCTCGCCTTCCAGGCCTGGCAGCTGCGCGACACGGCGCGCGGCCCGGCACCGCAGTTCGCCGGCGTGCACACCGACGGCCAGGCTTTCGACCTCGCCGCCTGGCGTGCCGCCCATCCCGGCCAGCCGCTGCTGATCTATTTCTGGGCCGAATGGTGCCCGATCTGCAAGACCACCGCCGGCAGCGTCGAAAACATCGCCGCTGACCGTCCGGTGATCACCGTCGCCACGCAGAGCGGCGACGCTGCGGCAATCGCGCGTTTCATGGCGGACAAAGGCTACCGCTTCCCGACCCTGGCCGACCCCGACGGGGCGATCATGAAAGGCTACCGCCTGCCCGGCACGCCGGGCTTCGTCGTACTGGCGCCGGACGGCCAGATCCGCTTCGTCTCGGTCGGCTACACCAGCGAGATCGGCCTGCGCCTGCGCCTGTGGTGGGCCGGCCTCGGCGCCACCACCTGAACGCTACATGCCGAGGTAAGCGGCGCGCACCTGTTCGTTGGCGATCAGTGCCTGGCCGCTGTCGGTCAGCGTCACCGCGCCGGTTTCCAGCACATAGCCGCGGTCGGCGATGGCCAGCGCGGCAAAGGCGTTCTGCTCGACGAGCAGGATGGTCATGCCCTGTGCCTTCAGCGACTTGACGACGTTGAACACTTCCTCGACCAGCAGCGGCGCCAGGCCCATCGACGGTTCGTCGAGCAGCAGCATCTTCGGCCGCCCCATCAACGCCCGGCCGATGGCCAGCATCTGCTGCTGGCCGCCGGACAGCGTACCGGCCGGCAGGTGGCGCTTTTCCTTGAGGATCGGGAACATCGCGAAGACCTTTTCCAGTTCCGCCTCGACCCCGGCCTTCGGCTGGGTGTAGGCGCCCAGGCGCAGGTTGTCCTCGATCGACAGCGGGCCGAACACCTGCCGCCCCTCCGGGCTCTGGCAGATGCCGAGGCGCACGCGCTGGTCGGCGCGCAGACCGCTGATGTCCTCGCCGTCGAAGAAGATGCGTCCGCCGCTCATCGGCTGTACGCCCGACAGGGTGCGCAGGAAGGTCGTCTTGCCGGCGCCGTTGGCGCCGACCAGGGCGACCAGCTCGCCTTTACGCACTTCGAGGTCGATGCCCTTGAGTGCCTTGATCCGGCCGTAACAGCTTTCCAGGCCGCTGACGTGGAGCAGGATGTCGCCGGCCGCGTGGCTGCCGCCGGGTTCCAGCTCGCCGCCGCTGTGGGCGCCGAGGCCGACCGATTCCGGCGCCAGGCTGGCAATGCGGTGGTAGAGCTGGCGGTACTCGACGCGCGCCTGCTCGCCGAACAGCGGGTCGTCGTTGTCGGCAAAGGCCCGGTCGATGCTCTCCCAGTCCTCGGCAGTCAGCACCTCGCGGGCCAACGGCATGGCGTCCTTTTCCTCGGTCCGGATGTGTGCCTTCAGGCTCTGCGTGTAGATGCGCAGGGCGCCGATGAACTCGGCGTTGCCCAGCGTCCCGGCCGCGGTCGCCGCCAGTTGCGCGCGCAACGAGCGCAGCACTTCAGGACCGTTTCGGTGCTCGGCCTGCAGGCGGTCGAGGACAGCTGCCGCTTCCGGGCTGCGCAGGCGCAGCGCCGGGAACAGGTGATCGTCTTCCTTGGCGTGATGGCAGGCGTCCATGAAGTGCTCGATGTAGTCGAAGACCGAGCTGAAGAAAGCCGGGTCGACCGGTTCGCCGGCTTCCATTTCCAGGGCGACGGCGTCGAGCGTGGTGGCGATGCGCCAGAGATTCTGGTGTTCTTCGGTGATGATGGTCAGTGTTTTCATGTCTCGTCCCTGTCAGGCGTGGGTGCCGAGGTAGGCGGCGATCACGTCGGGATTGCCGCGCACCTCCTGGCCGGTGCCCTCGGCCAGCTTGCGGCCGTAATCGAGCACCAGGATGCGGTCGGAGAGGTTCATCACCATCTTCATGTCGTGTTCGACGAGAACGACGGTGATGCCCGAATCGGCAACCTTGCGCACCAGATGGTCGACTTCCTGGGTTTCCTTGGGGTTGAGGCCGGCGGCCGGCTCGTCGAGGAAGATCAGACGCGGCTTCATCGCCAGCGCACGGGCGATTTCCAGGCGCTTGAGCGCGCCGTAGGACATGGCGTCGGCGCGCGCGCCGACATATTCGCCGAGACCGACGAATTCCATCAATCCGGCAGCCTCTTCACGCAGCGCCTCGTCGCGCCGCTTGAGCGCGGGCAGGCGCAGCATCGCCTTGAACAGGTTGCGATCCAGCCGCAGATGGGCGCCGACCATGACGTTCTCGATGGCGCTCATGTTCATGCAGATCTGCAGGTTCTGGAAGGTCCGCGCCATACCCCGCCGTGCCAGCTCATCCGGCGATTTGCCCTGGATGATTTCGCCGTCGAGACGGATTTCCCCGCTGGTCGGCGTATACACGCCGGTGATCAGGTTGAACAGCGTCGTCTTGCCGGCACCGTTGGGGCCGATCACCGAATAGACGATGCCGGAATCGATGCTGAAGCTGACATTCTGGACGGCCTTGACGCCGCCGAAATGAATCGACAGATCCTTGACTTCGAGCAGGCTCATTTGTCGTCCCCCTTGCTGAAGCGTGCCGCCAGCGTCGGCACCAGGCCGCGCGGCATGAAGATCATGCACAGCATCAGGATGGCGCCGAAGGCGACCGTTTCCCAGCCCTCGAAGGTCGCCAGCGCCTGCGGCAGCGCCGTCAGCAGCACGGCGCCGACGATCGAGCCGTAGACCGAGGCCATGCCGCCGATGACGACCATGGTGACCAGTTCGATGGAATGGAAGAAGTCGGCGAAGTTGGGGCTGATGAAACCGATGTAATGCGCCGAGATACTGCCCATGATGCTGGCCGAGAAGGCCGACAGGACAAAGATCGACACCTTGTAGCGGGCGACGTTGACGCCGACCACCTGCGATGCCACCTCGGAACCGTGGAGCGCGCGCAGCGCCCGCCCGAAGGGCGAGTCGATCAGGTTCAGCGAGCCCCACACGGTCAGCACCAGCAGTGCCGCCACCACCCAGTACCACTGGCGGTCGGAGCCGATCTCGAAACCGAACAAGGCCATCGGCAGCACCGGCATGCCGTCGGGACCGCCGGTCCACTGGGCTTCATTGCGCAGCGCGATGTTGATGATGATGCCCAGGCCGAGCGTCGCCATCGCCAGGTAATGCCCCTTCAGCTTGAAAATCGGCTTGGCCACCAGCGCCGCCAGCAGGGCCGAGGCCAGGGCCCCGGTGAGCATGGCGGTCACCGGGTGCCAGCCGAAATGCATCGGCAGCACCGCCGAGGCATAGGCACCGATGCCGAGGAAGCCGGCGTGACCGAGGCTGATCTGGCCGGCAAAGCCGATCAGCAGGTTGAGCCCGATGACGATGATGGCGTTGATCGCCATGCGCACCGCGAGGTCGAGGTAGAAATTGTTGGGCACGACGAAGGGCAGCACCAGCAAGATCACGATCAGGCCGTAGAGGCCGTAGTAAATGCGCTTGTTCATGCTTACACCCGATCCGTCGATTTACCGCCGAACAGGCCGCGCGGCATGAAGAAGAGAATCAGCAGGATGAGCACGAAGGGAATCGCGTCCTTGTACGCCGACGAGATGTAACCGGCGCCCATCGCTTCGAGGATGCCGACCAACAGGCCGCCGACCACCGCGCCCAGACCGTTGCCCAGACCGCCGACGACAGCGGCGACGAAGCCCTTGAGACCGAGCATGATGCCGACATCGTAGGAAGTCATGGTGATCGGCGTGATCAGGATGCCGCCAAGCGCACCGAGCGCAGCCGACATGGCGAAGCTCATGAACAGCACCCAGCTGGTGTTGATGCCGACCAGTTCGGCGGCCAGCCGGTTGACCGAGGTCGCCAGCATGGCCTTGCCCTGCAAGGTGCGGTTGAAGAAGTACCAGAGCGCGACCACGACCAGGGCGGTGATGCCGAGCACCCACAGGCTCTGCGGCAGCAAGGTGGCGCCGAGGACGTGGATCGGTTCGTCACCCGAGAAAGCCGGCAGGCTGAAGGTGTTCTTGCCCAGCCAGACCTGGACCAGACCGCGGATGACCAGCGAGGCACCGATGGTGATGATGATCAGGGTCACTGTCTCGGCGCCCTTGACCGGTTCGATCGCCAGTTTCTCGACCAGCACGCCAACCACCGCCGGCACCAGGACGGCGAGCAGCAGGACAGCCGGCAGCGGCAGGCCCATCTGGGCAAATAGCACGGCCAGCATGCCGCCGAGCATGATGAATTCGCCCTGGGCGAAGTTGATCACATGGCTGGCGTTGTAGATCAGCGTGAAGCCAAGCGCCGCCAGCGCATAGGTGGCACCGACGGTGATGCCGGAAAACAGGAATTGCAGGAACTCAGCCAGCATGGTGGCTCCCTGCCCGTTGACGGGTCGTTGTCATATTGTCTCCTCCGTGTGTTTATCGCGCATTGTCCCGTTCGGGCGACTAGCTTGGCAACAGGTGATCGCTGTCGGGAACCTCGGGCTGTTGCTGCGAGAAGAAGCCTTCGGTATGGATCAGCTCGGGTTTGGCGCCCAGTTGCTTGACGACCTGGACGCAGGCGTCGACGAACTCCGGACTGCCGGCGGCGAAAATGGTGTGCTTGGACAGATCGGTAAACATCTTCGGCAGGACCGCGTCCACCCGCCCGTTCAGATAGCCCTCGCGCTGCTCGCGGGTCAGCGTGACCTTGTAGTCGAAATTGCGATGCTTGGTCCGCCACCAGGCCATCAGGCCTTCGGCATAGACGTCGTCGTGGCTGCGCGCCGAAAACAGCATCGTGACCGGCCGCCGGAAACCGCGGCGCAAGGCAGCCTCGGCCAGTGCCAGCACGGGTGCCAGACCGGTGCCGGCAGCCAGGCAGAGGACCGGCGTATCGACCGAAGGATCGCCGATGAAGGTTCCGTAGGCGCCGGAAACCTTGACGCTCTCGCCGATACCGAGCTGTTCGTGCACCCAGTTGCTGGTGACGCCGCCTTCCTGGCGGGCAATCTGCAGCACCAGTTCGCCATCCGGGCGCGGTGCGTTGGAAATCGAATAGGCACGCGCCGGCACATCGGCCCGCGGATTGCCCAGGGTGACATACTGGCCGGGCCAGTAACGGATCGGCTGGCCGACCGGGCGCAGCCTCAGTTCAACCACACGCGCGGCGATCGATCGCTTGTCGACGACGACGAAGAGCGCATCCTCGCGCGGCGGGAAAAGTTTCGGTTTGGCATCCTCGGTGCCCCACTCGATGGTGATTTCCTCGGAAATCGGCTTGGCCATGCACATCAGGCCGTAGCCCTGTTTGCGCTCGTCCTGGGAGAGCGCCATGTCGAGGACCATGCCCTGGTCGAACTGACCCTGCGTGACCTTGACCTTGCATTCGCCGCAGGCACCGGCGCGGCAGTTGTTGGGCAGCGCGTAGCCGGCCTTCTCCAGCGCCATCAGAACGGTATCGCCATAATTGCATTCGACCGATTTACCGGACGGCTGCATGATGATACGAGCCATTTGTCTTCCCCTTGTTATCCTGTGTTCTCTGTTGTGGCAAAGCCGGCGCCCCGTCAGGGGCACCGGCTGTCGATCAGACTGACGGGCGGATGAGGCGCATCAGAAGACCGGGATGATGTCGTCCAGGTCGACGTCGCTGACTTCCTGGCCGGTGATGCCGACTTCCGGGATCGCCGGGAACGGGATGTTGTAACGGTCAAGAACGCCCTTGAGGTTGATCATCGCGTTGCGCCAGTTTTCCTTCTTCGCCTCGTAGCTGGGGATGCCGAAGCCGGCACCGCGGGCCACTTCCTCGGCCTCGCGCTGGTTGTCGATGAAGTCGGCCGGCAGGTCCCAGAACTCCATCGGCGGCTCGAACAGCACGGCCGACAGGAACAGGTAACCGGCGCGGATCTGCTTGGTGACGACGGCCTTGGTTTCTTCCTTGAGGCCCGGGTAATCGCGCTCCATGACCGCCATGCAGATGGCCATGTGACGACCTTCGTCGCGGCCAATGTTCTTGAAGCCTTCCTTGAAGACGGCCTCGCGGGAGTTGTCGTACATCTGCTTGAAGATGGTGGCGGCAGCGATCTCGCCCATCAGGAAGGACGAGAACAGCACGGCCAGGTCGTACTTGGGCACGGCCTGCTTGTAGCCGTTCCAGTAGCGGGCGCCGTTGAAGTACAGCCACTGCACGTTCTTCTGCAGGCGCTTGCCGAGTTCGGTCTTCGGCTGGTAGGTGATCGGATCGGGATGACCGAGCAGCTTGGTGATGGCCAGGCCGCACATGATCTCGTGGTTCTGCTCGTCGCGGGTGACCGAGAAGAAGCACTTGCGCACCGGATCTTCCTCATGCACTTCATAGGTCTTGATCAGCGCTTCGGCGAAGACCGGCGGGGCGGATGCGTCGAACACCGACAACAGGCTCCACCAGTAAGCGATCGATTCGCGCTCTTCCCAGGTGTAGCTTTCCAGGTCCAGCGTGTCCCACGGCAACTTCTCGGGATCCCAGTCCTCGCGCCGCGCCGCTTCCCACACTTCCTGCAACTTCTTGGTCTTGCTGTTCCAGGACAGCGGATAGACGTTGGGTTGCTGGATTTCCGGCGGGAATTCCATCTTGTCCGAAAAACGCTCCTTGTTGGCAGCCATAGCTCCTCCTTCAATCGAAATATCGTGGTCGTTTTGGGCACCCCGCCGGCTTGGCGAGGCGACGGAGAAATAATGATACATCCATGGCATTTGTGTCAACAATTTTTGTATCGAAATATAAAAAACACGATCCGGAACAACTTACGCAATGCAGAACATAAAGATCAAAATCGCAAAACAACACAAGCAACCTATTGTTTTTTTTGCACTTTAATACATCAACGTAATAAATTTTGCTAAACATAACGACAAAAAGCACACAAAAAAACGATACCTTTATTTGACTTTTTACAAACATCTTCGTATCGTTGCAACAAAGAAGCACGACAGAAACCGTCACCGAGGAGACACCCCATGCCCCAACATCTATTGAACAAGCACCGCGCCACGCTCGACGGTGCCCTGGAAGCCATCCGCACCCGCGGCTACTGGTCCGCCTATAACGAAATGCCGAGTCCCAAGACGTATGGCGAAACCGCCGCCGACGACGGCAAGGCAGCGTTTTCCGCCCACCTCGGCCGGGCCTTCGAGCTCGATCAGCCGGGCAGCAAGGGCTGGCACGGCGGCGAACGCTCGCCTTACGGCATAGCACTGAACGTCAGCTACCCGGTGTGCGATCCGGAAGTGCTGATCGCCGCCGGCCGGAAGGCCATGGACGGCTGGCAGAAGGCCGGCGTGGACGGGCGCACCGGCGTCTGCCTGGAAATTCTCGATCGCCTGAACAAGCAGAGCTTCGAAATCGCCCACGCGGTGATGATGACCACTGGCCAGGGCTGGATGATGGCCTTCCAGGCCGGCGCCCCGCACGCCCAGGACCGCGGACTCGAAGCCGTCGCCTATGCCTACCGCGAACAGAGCTTCGTGCCGGCCGAAACGGTCTGGGACAAGCCGCAGGGCAAGAACCCGCCGCTGGTCATGAAGAAGCACTTCGAGATCGTCGGCCAGGGCGTCGGCGTCGTCGTCGGCTGCGGCACCTTCCCGACCTGGAATACCTATCCCGGCCTGTTCGCGGCGCTCGCCACCGGCAACGCGGTGATCGTCAAGCCGCACAGCAACGCCATCCTGCCGGCAGCGATCACCGTGCGCACGATCCGCGCCGTGCTCGCCGAAAACGGCATCGATCCCAACCTGGTCACCCTGTGCGTCGCCAGCGAACGCAGCGCGACGCAGAAGCTGGTCACGCATCCGGCCGTGAAATCGGTCGATTTCACCGGCGGCAACGCCTTCGGCCAGTGGCTGGTCGACAACGCCCGCCAGGCCCGCGTCTATGCCGAACTGGCCGGCGTCAACAACATCGTCATCGACTCGACCGACGCCTACAAGGCAATGCTGCGCAACCTCGCGTTCACGCTCTCGCTCTACTCCGGCCAGATGTGCACCACCTCGCAGGCGATCTTCGTGCCGGCCGCCGGCATCGATACCGAAGACGGCCACAAATCCTACGACGAAGTGTGCGCCGACCTGGCCAAGGCCGTCTCCGGTTTCCTGAGCAAACCGGAAGTCGCCCTCGCCGTGCTCGGCGCCGTGCAGTCGGCCGACACCTTGCAGCGCATCAAGGACGCCGACAGCGGCGCCCTCGGCCGCGTCGTGCTCGCCTCCAGCAAGCTGGACAACCCGGAATTCCCGGCCGCCGAAGTGCGCACCCCGGTCCTGCTCGCCTGCGACGCCGCCGACGAAGCCGCCTACATGGAAGAACGCTTCGGGCCGATCAGCTTCATCGTCAAGGTCGCCGACACGCCGGCCGCCATCGCCCTGTCCGAACGCATCGTGTCGACGCATGGCGCGCTGACCGCCGGCATCTACTCGACCCGCCCGGAAATCATCGACGCGATGACCGCCGCCACGATGCGCGCCAAGGTCGCCCTGTCGATCAACCTGACCGGCGGCGTCTTCGTGAACCAGTCGGCAGCCTATTCCGACTACCACGGCACCGGCGGCAACCCGGCAGCGAACGCGTCCTACGCCGACGCCGCCTTCGTCGCCAACCGGTTTGTCGTCGTCCAGCGTCGTTACCATATCTGAGGGGGCCGCATGGAATTCGCCACCATCCGTTTTGAAGTCAGCAACGGCATCGCCCGCCTGACCCTGAACCGCCCCGACAAGCTGAACAGCTTCACCGGCGAGATGCACGCCGAACTGCGCGTCGCCCTCGACCGCGTCCAAGCCGACCGCAGCATCCGCGTCCTGGTGCTCAGCGGCGCCGGCCGCGCCTTCAGTGCTGGCCAGGACCTGGCCGACCCCGACATGCAGGCGATAGACGGCCACCAGCCGGACATCGGCAACATCGTCGAGAAGAACTACAAGCCGCTGGTGCTGCGCCTGCAGAACCTGCGCGTGCCGACCCTGGCCGCGGTCAACGGCATCGCCGCCGGCGCCGGCGCCTCGGTGGCGCTGGCCTGCGATCTGGTCGTCGCCACGCAGTCGGCGTCCTTCCTGCAGGCCTTCTCCAAGATCGGCCTGATTCCTGACACCGGCGGCACCTGGTTCCTGCCGCAACGCGTCGGCATGGCGCGCGCCATGGGCCTGGCCCTGCTCGCCGACAAGCTGCCGGCAGCGAAGGCCGCCGAGTGGGGGCTGATCTGGGAATGCGTTGCCGACGACGCCTTCGCCGCCCGCATCGACGCGCTCGCCGCCCAGCTTGCCGCGCTGCCGACCAAGGCGCTGGTGCGCACCCGTCAGGCAATGCACGCCGCCCCCGGCCACACGCTGGAGCAACAACTCTCCTTTGAGGGCGGCTTCATGCGCGAACTCGGCTGGAGTGCCGACTACGCCGAAGGCGTCGCCGCCTTCATGGAAAAACGCGCGCCGAAATTCACCGGGGACTGACGATGGCAGCCCTTCCTCAAACCGCGGTCGTCGCCGTGGTCGGCGCCGGTGCCATGGGCGCCGGCATCGCCCAGGTCGCGGCGCAGGCCGGCCACCCGGTGCGCCTGCTCGACAACCGGCCGGGCGCCGCAGCGGCCGCCATCGAAAACATCCGCGGCCAGTTCGCCAAGCTGGCCGACAAAGGCAAGCTCAGCGCCGCCGACGCCGCCGACGCCGGTGCTCGCCTGCAACCAGCAGACAGCCTGGCCGACCTGGCCGGCTGCGCGCTGGTGGTCGAAGCCATTGTCGAGAAACTGGAAGCCAAGCAGAAGCTGTACGCCGACCTCGAAGCCATCGTCGGCGACGACTGCCTGTTCGGCACCAACACCTCGTCGATCTCGGTCACCGCCATCGGCAGCGCGCTCAAGCGCCCACAGCGGCTGGCCGGGCTGCACTTCTTCAATCCGGCGCCGCTGATGGCGCTGGTCGAGATCGTCTCCGGCCTGGCCACCGACGGCGCCGTCGCCGACACGCTGTACGCCACCGCCGCTGCCTGGGGCAAGACGCCGGTGCATGCCAAATCGACCCCCGGCTTCATCGTCAACCGCGTCGCCCGCCCCTACTACGCGGAGGCGCTGCGCCTGCTGCAGGAAGGCGCCGCCGACCCGGCGACGCTCGACGCCGTGCTGCGCGAAGCCGGCGGTTTCCGCATGGGCCCGTTCGAGTTGATGGACCTGATCGGCCACGACGTCAATTTCGCCGTCACCAACTCGGTCTGGCGCGCCTTCTACCACGACCCGCGCTTCCTGCCCTCGCTGATCCAGCAGGAACTGGTCGACGCCGGCTTCTACGGCCGCAAGAGCGGGCGCGGTTTCTTCGATTATTCCGCCGACGCCACCCGCCCGGCGCCACAGACCGAAGCGCCGCGCACGCCGGCCGGCAAGATCGTCGTCTGCGGTGAATCGCCGCTCGCCGAAGCCCTCGTCGAGCGCCTGCAACACGGCAAGCTGTCGTTCAGCCGGGCACCGTCCAGCGACGGTCGCGTCGCCGAAATCGGCCGCGCCGCGCTTTTCCAGACCGACGGCCGCTCGGCCACCGAGCGTGCCGCCAGCGACGGCGTCGCCAACTGCGTGCTGGTCGACCTGGCGCTCGATTACGAAACCGCCGGCCGCCTCGCCGTCGCCGTCGCCGCGCAGTGCGAACCGGCCGCCGCCGAAGCCGCCGTCGGTCTGCTGCAGGCCGCCGGCTACGCCGTCTCGCGGCTGGCCGACGTGCCCGGCCTGGCGGTCATGCGCACTGTCGCCATGCTCGCCAACGAGGCCGCCGACGCGGTCAACCAGGGTGTCTGCGCCGCCACCGCCGCCGACGCGGCGATGCGCCTGGGCGTCAATTACCCGCGCGGCCCGCTGGCCTGGGCCGACCAGGTCGGCGTCGCCACCATCCGCAACGTACTCGCCAACCTTGGCGCCAGCTACGGCGAAGACCGCTACCGCGTCTCGCCGCTGATCCGTCGCGCCGTCTTTGCCGGAAAGAATCTCCATGACTGAACCCCAACTCGGCGCCAGCGAAGCGCAAGCACTCGCCGAAGCCACCGCCCAGGCCATGTACGCCCGCGACCGGGCGGCGCAGGCCTTCGGCATCAAGATCCTCAGCGTCGCCCCCGGCCAGTCCCTGCTCACCATGCGCGTGCGCTCGGACATGGTCAACGGCCACCACATCTGCCACGGCGGCATGATCTTCACGCTGGCCGACACCGCCTTCGCCTACGCCTGCAACAGCTACAACCGCAATACCGTGGCCTCGGCCTGCCACATCGATTTTCTCGCCCCCGCCCGCGAGGACGAGATTCTCCAGGCCGAGGCGACGGAACGCTCGGCAGCCGGCCGCACCGGCGTCTACGACATCACCGTGCGCAACCAGCACGGCACCACCATCGCCCTGTTCCGGGGCAAGAGTTACCGAATTGCCGGCGAAGTCATCGCCGGGCTGCAACAGGCCGACCGAGCCTGACGCCAATCAACACGGAGGAGACAAACATGACTGCCAGAAAACCCCAACCGGGCGAACTTGAAGCCATCGAAACGGCCAGCCGCGACGAGATTTCGGCGCTCCAGCTTGAACGCCTGAAGTGGTCGGTGCGCCACACCTACGACAACGTCGCCCCGTACCGCGCCAAGTGCGAGGCCAAGGGCGTCCATCCGGACGACCTGAAGTGCCTGGCCGACCTGGCCAAGTTCCCGTTCATGACCAAGCTCGACCTGCGCGACAACTACCCCTTCGGCCTGTTCGCCGTGCCGCGCGACAAGGTCGCCCGCCTGCACGCCTCGTCGGGCACGACCGGCAAGCCCATCGTCGTCGGCTACACCCAGCAGGACATCGACAACTGGGCCAACCTGGTCGCCCGCTCGATCCGCGCCGCCGGTGGCCGTGCCGGCGACATGGTCCATGTCGCCTACGGCTACGGCATGTTCACGGGCGGCCTCGGCGCCCACTACGGCGTCGAGCGCCTGGGCTGCACCGCCGTGCCGATGTCCGGCGGGCAGACCGAGAAGCAGGTCCAGCAGATCATGGATTTCAAGCCGGACATCATCATGGTCACGCCCTCCTACTCCCTGGTGATCGCCGAGGAATTCGAGCGCCTGGGCATCAAGCCGGATGAGATTTCGCTCAAGGTCGGCATCTTTGGCGCCGAGCCCTGGGGCGAAGGCATGCGTGCCGAAATCGAGAAGAAGCTCGGCCTTGACGCCATCGACATCTACGGCCTGACCGAAGTCATGGGCCCGGGCGTCGCCTGCGAATGCATCGAGACCAAGGACGGTCCGGTAATCTGGGAAGACCACTTCTACCCCGAGATCATCGACCCGGAAACCGGCGAAGTCCTGCCCGACGGTTCGGAAGGCGAACTGGTGTTCACCTCGCTGACCAAACAGGCCTTCCCGGTCATCCGCTACCGCACCCGCGACCTGACTCGCCTGCTGCCGCCGACCGCCCGTTCCTTCCGCCGCATCGGCAAGATCACCGGCCGTTCCGACGACATGCTGATCATCCGTGGCGTCAACGTCTTCCCCACCCAGATCGAGGAACAGATCCTGCGCGATGCCCGCCTGGCCGGCAATTACCAGGTCGTGGTCACCCGCGACGGCCACATGGACAACCTGGAAGTGCGTTGTGAAGTCCAGCGCGAGCTGTCCGGAAAACTCGCCCCAGCCGACATCCAGCAGATCGGCAAGGAACTGCAGCACCGCATCAAAACCAACATCGGCGTATCGACCAAGATCACCGTCATGGAATTCGACGCCATCCCGCGCACCCAGGTCGGCAAGGCCAAGCGCGTGCTCGACGAACGCCCGAAGCAGAACTGAGGAAAGCACCATGACCCAAGCCTTCATCTGCGACGCCATCCGCACTCCCATCGGCCGCTACGGCGGCGCCCTCAGCAGCGTGCGCGCCGACGACCTCGGCACCATCCCGCTCAAGGCGCTGATGGAACGCAACCCGCAGGTCGACTGGAGCACGGTCGACGACATCATCTACGGCTGCGCCAACCAAGCCGGCGAAGACAATCGCAACGTCGCCCGCATGTCCGGCCTGCTCGCCGGTCTGCCGGTCGAAGTGCCGGGGACCACGGTCAACCGCCTGTGCGGCTCCGGCATGGATGCGGTCGGCCTGGCCGCCCGTTCGATCAAGGCCGGCGAAGCCTCGCTGATGATCGCCGGCGGCGTCGAGAGCATGTCGCGCGCGCCCTTCGTCATGGGCAAGGCGGAATCGGCCTTCTCGCGCAACGCGGCGATCTTCGACACGACCATCGGCTGGCGCTTCGTCAATCCGCTGATGAAGAAGCTGTACGAGACGCACTCGATGCCGCAGACCGCCGACAACGTGGCGGAAGACTTCAAGATCAGCCGCGCCGACCAGGATGCCTTCGCCGTCCGCTCGCAGCAGCGCTGGGGTGCCGCCCACGCCGCCGGCCGTTTTGCCGACGAGCTGGTGCCGGTGGTGATCCCGCAGAAGAAGGGCGACGCCAAAGTGGTCGATACCGACGAGCACCCGCGCCCCGAGACCACGCTCGAACAACTGGCCAAACTGAAGGGCGTAAACGGCCCCGACCTGACCGTCACCGCCGGCAACGCCTCCGGCGTCAATGACGGTGCCTGCGCGCTGCTGCTTGCTTCCGAAGCCGCCGCCGGCCGTTACGGCCTGACGCCGCTGGCCCGCGTGGTCGGCATGGCGACCGCCGGCCTGGCACCGCGGATCATGGGTTTCGGCCCGGCCCCGGCGGTGCGCAAGGTACTCGCGCAAACCGGGCTGAGCCTGGCGCAAATGGATGTGATCGAACTCAACGAAGCCTTCGCCGCCCAGGCGCTGGCCGTGCTGCGCGACCTCGGCCTGGCCGATGATGCGGCACACGTTAACCCCAATGGCGGCGCCATCGCGCTCGGCCATCCGCTCGGCATGAGCGGTGCCAGACTGGTGACGACAGCGGCCTACGAGCTGAAAAGGCGCAAGGGCCGCTTCGCACTGTGTACCATGTGCATCGGAGTCGGACAGGGCATTGCCCTGATCATCGAACGCATCTGATTCCGCTGTACTCGACAACAACCTCAAGGAGGAGACAAATCCATGAATGCAAGCTTGAAGAAAATCGTCGCCGGCGCCGCCCTGGCCTTCGGTGCCCTCGGTGCCTTCGCTTCCGAGCCGATCAAGATCGGTTCGGTCCTGTCGGTGACCGGCCCGGCCGCCTTCCTCGGCGACCCGGAACTGAAGACGCTGCAACTCTACGTCGCCGACATCAACAAGAAGGGCGGCGTCCTCGGTCGCCAGCTGCAACTCGTGCATTACGACGACGGTAGCGACGCCGGCAAGGCCAACGGCTTCACCAAGCGCCTGATCGACGACGACAAGGTCGACATCCTGGTTGGCGGCACCACCACCGGCGCCACCATGTCGGCCGTACCGCTGGTCGAACGTGCCGGTATCCCCTTCATCTCGCTGGCCGGCGCCGTGGTCATCATCGAGCCGGTCAAGAAGTGGGTGTTCAAGACCCCGCATACCGACCGCATGGCTGCCGAAAAGGTCTTCGAGGACATGAAGAAGCGCGGTATCAGCAAGGTTGCCCTGTTCTCCGAAACCTCCGGCTTCGGCGCTTCCGGCAAGAAGGAAACGGAAGCCGTCGCCGCCAAGTACGGGATCACCCTGGTCGCCAATGAAACCTACGGCCCCAAGGATACCGACATGAGCCCGCAGCTGACCAAGATCCGCAACACCGCCGGCGTCCAGGCCGTGTTCGTGTTCGGTCTCGGCCAGGGCCCGGCCATCGTCACCAAGAACTACAAGCAACTGGGCATCAACCTGCCGCTTTACCAGTCGCACGGCGTCGCTTCCGACGAATTCCTGACGCTCGCCGGACCGGCCGCCGAAGGCGTCCGCCTGCCGTCGCCGGCACAGCTGATCCCGGAACAGCTGCCGGCCAATGACCCGCAGAAGGCTGTCGTCACGGCTTACGCCAATGCCTACAAGGCGGCTTACAAGACCGACGTGTCGACCTTCGGCGGCTATGCCTACGACGGCCTGATGCTGGCGGTCGACGCAATCAAGCGCGCCGGCAGCACCGACAAGGCCAAGGTCCGTGACGCCCTCGAAGCGACCAAGGGCTTCGTCGGCACCAGCGGCACCTTCAACATGTCGCCGACCGACCACATGGGCCTCGACCTGTCGGCCTTCCGCATGCTCGAAGTCAAGAACGGCAACTGGACCATCGTCCAGTAAGCCGGAACCGACGCACGCATAAAAGAAAACTGCACTTCGGGCCGCCCGAGGTTGGGCGGCCTTTTTTTTGGAGATTTTTGCCATGAGCACCACGGTTCTCAGCGAAGTCCACGGCAAAGTGGGCCTGATCCGCATCAATCGCCCGGAAGCGATGAACGCGCTGAACAACGAAGTCGTCGACGGCATCGCCGCCGCCATCGACGCCTTCGAAGCCGACGAGAACATCGGC
>Ga0209207_1000460_pt1 | contig 25300 bp, 24 predicted proteins | sample SaghotsprinmetaG_FD_184140 | JGI IMG/M metagenome (GOLD analysis project Ga0209207, IMG submission 184140) | Hot spring microbial communities from South Africa to study Microbial Dark Matter (Phase II) - Sagole hot spring metaG (SPAdes) (version 3) | ecosystem: Environmental > Aquatic > Thermal...
CACCCTCTCCGCCAGCCCTTGCTCGTTATCCCGCCAGCAACACGATCACCGCGCCCGCACCGCCTTCCGACGTACGCGCCTGGCAGTAGGCAAGCACTTCCTGACGCTGCATCAGCCAGCCGAGCACCAGTCCCTTGAGGACGGGAATCCGGCCGGGCGAGCCATGTCCCTTGCCATGCACGATGCGCACGCAGCGCAAGCGGCGGGCGAGGCACTCGGCCAGGAAGCGCCCGACCTCGCGGCGCGCCTCGTCGCGGTGCATGCCATGCAGATCGAGGCGGGCCTGCACGACCCAGCGACCGCGCCGCAGGTCCTTGAGCACCTTGGGCGCCATGCCGGGTTTGAGCCAGGCGGCTTCGTCGCCCCCTTCGAGGGCCAGACGCAGGGAATCGACGTCGGCGAGGGATTCGCCCAGCGCCGCCCGCTCGTCGTTCCCGCGCTGGCGCGGAATGGGGAGCGGCGGAGGCGGCTCGTGGTGGATGCGATCCAGCCGCAGCGGCACGGCATCGGCCACCGCCTCGCGGAACAGGGCGCGGGACTGGTCGTCGAGCGTCGGACTAGCCGAGGCTGTCGAGGTATTTTTCCGCATCGAGCGCCGCCTGGCAGCCGGAAGCGGCACTGGTGACGGCCTGCTTGTAGATCATGTCCTGCACGTCGCCGGCAGCGAACACGCCGGGAATCGAGGTGGCGGTGGCGTTGCCGTCGCGGCCGCTCCTGGTGACGATGTAGCCGTTCTGCATCTCGATCTGTCCGCTGAAGATGTCGGTGTTCGGCTTGTGGCCGATGGCGACGAACACACCCTGGAGCGTGATTTCCTCGGTCGCGCCGGTCTTGACGTTCCGGATGCGCATGCCGGTGACGCCGGTCCTGTCGCCCAGCACCTCGTCGAGCACCGAATCCCACTTGATCGTCACCTTGCCGGCCTTTTCCTTCTCGAACAGATGATCCTGCATGATTTTCTCGGCGCGAAACCTGTCGCGACGATGCACGACGGTGACGTGACTGGCGATGTTGGCCAGATAGAGCGCCTCCTCGACGGCCGTGTTCCCGCCGCCGATCACGGCGACCGGCTGGTCGCGATAGAAAAAACCGTCGCAGGTGGCGCAGGCGGAGACGCCCTTCCCCATGAAGGCCTGTTCGGAGGGCAGCCCGAGATACTGCGCCGAGGCGCCGGTGGCGATGATCAGCGCGTCGCAGGTGTATTCGCCGGCATCGCCGACGAGACGCATCGGCTTCTCGGTCAGCTTCGCGGTGTGGATGTGGTCGAAAACGATCTCGGCGCCGAAACGCAAGGCATGTTTCTCGAAGCGCGCCATCAGGTCGGGGCCCACGACACCGTCGGCGTCGGCCGGCCAGTTGTCGACCTCGGTGGTGGTCATCAGCTGGCCGCCCTGGGCCAGGCCGGTGACGATCACCGGCTTGAGATTCGCGCGTGCGGCATAGACGGCGGCGGTGTAGCCGGCCGGACCGGAACCGAGGATGAGAAGGCGGACATGGCGTGCGGACATCGGGAATTCCTCTCCAACAGGGGCGAGCGATTATAAGGTTTGATATGGGAGAGAATGTTCCGCTGTTCCCTCCTTCTTCAAGACGCCGGCGCGCGACAATCGGCCCGTCCATTGCTCAAGGTTTCCTTCATGGCCCAGGCAACGCTCACGATGTCACACAAACCTCCTTCCCAACCGCTTCCGGAACGTATCGCCGCGCTCGTCCATGAGGTGCGCTGGCTCGCCGTTGCCGCCCTCGGCATCTATCTCGCGCTGATCCTCTGGGGCTACGACAAGGCCGATCCCGGCTGGTCGCGCGCGGCGGAAGTCACGAGCATCGCCAACCCCGGCGGACGCTTCGGCGCCTGGCTCGCCGATTTGATGCTTTATCTCTTCGGCCTGTCGGCCTGGTGGTGGGTCGGGCTGATCGCCCTACTGGTGGCCAATGGCTACCATCGGGTGAGCGGCTTTTTCGGCGACGACCGGCGTCCCTTCCTGATCGCCCTCACCGGTTTTCTCGTTCTCCTGATCGCCAGCTGCGGGCTGGAAGCGATGCGTTTCTGGAGCCTCGCCGTGCCGCTGCCGCTGGCGCCCGGCGGCATGCTCGGCCACGAGGTCGCACGTCTGGTCGGCGCCTTCCTCGGCTTCACCGGCGGCACGCCGATTCTCATCGTGCTCGTGATGGCCGGCTGGAGTCTCGCCACCGGCATGTCCTGGTTGTGGTTCGTCGAAAAACTCGGCGGCCTCCTGGAAGCGACATGGCAGGGCGCTTTCGCGTCCATCGAGCGCTGGCAGGATCGCCGCTACGGTCGCGCCCTAGCCGAACGGCGCGAGGCGGTCGTCGCCGAAGAGCTGCGCAAGATCGAGGAAAATCCCCCGCCGCCGGTAAAAATCGAGCCCGTCGCGCTCGAAATCCCGCTGGCGAAGAAAGCCGAGGCCCGCATCGAGAAGGAGCGCCAGACGCCGCTCTTCTTCGACAAGCCGGGCGAGGCGCTGCCGCCGCTGCATCTTCTCGACGAAGCGAACCACAGCAATGACGCGCTGCCCTCGGCCGACACGCTGGAATTCACCTCGCGACTGATCGAAAGGAAGCTGGCCGACTTCGGCGTGCAGGTGCAGGTGGTGTCCGCGCATCCCGGTCCGGTGGTGACGCGTTACGAGATCGAGCCGGCCACCGGCGTGAAGGGTGCGACCATCGTCAATCTCGCCAAGGATCTCGCACGTGCGCTGTCCCTGGTCAGCATCCGCGTCGTCGAAACCGTGCCGGGCAAAAGCTGCATGGCGCTCGAACTGCCCAACCCGCGCCGTCAGACCGTGCGACTTTCCGAGATCGTCGGCGCCAAGGCCTATCACGACATGCATTCGCATCTGGCGCTGGCGCTCGGCAAGGACATCTCCGGCCAGCCGGTGGTCGCCGACCTCGCCAGGATGCCGCACCTCCTGGTCGCCGGCACCACCGGCTCGGGCAAGTCGGTCGGCATCAACGCGATGATCCTCTCGCTGGTCTACAAGTCCGAGCCGAAGGACGTGCGCCTGATCCTCGTCGATCCGAAGATGCTGGAACTCTCCGTCTACGAAGGCATCCCGCACCTGCTCGCGCCCGTCGTCACCGACATGAACAAGGCGGCGAACGCCTTGCACTGGTGCGTCGGCGAGATGGAACGCCGCTACAAGCTGATGAGCGCGCTGGGCGTCAGGAACCTCGCCGGTTTCAACGGCAAGATCAAGGAAGCCGAGAAGGAAGGCTCCCGCATCCCCGATCCGCTCGCGCTGCCGGGCGACGCGGAAGCCGGCGCGCCCTCGCTGAAGACCTTGCCCTACATCGTCGTCGTCATCGACGAACTGGCCGACCTGATGATGGTGGTCGGCAAGAAGGTCGAGGAATTGATCGCGCGGCTCGCGCAGAAGGCGCGCGCCGCCGGCATCCACCTGATCCTCGCCACGCAGCGGCCGAGCGTCGATGTCATCACCGGCCTCATCAAGGCCAACATCCCGACGCGCATCGCCTTTCAGGTCTCTTCCAAGATCGACTCGCGCACCATCCTCGACCAGATGGGCGCCGAGACGCTGCTGGGCCAGGGCGACATGCTGTATCTGGCTCCCGGCGCCGGCCTGCCGACGCGCGTGCATGGCGCGTTCGTCGCCGACGACGAGGTGCATCGCGTCGTCGAGCACCTGCGCAAGGTCGGCCGCCCCGAGTTCGTCACCGACGTGCTGGCCGCACCGCCTTCCGAGAGCGAGGTTGCGGCCGGCGGCGGCGACGGCAATGATGCCGAAGCCGACCCGATGTATGACCAGGCCGTCGAAATCGTGCTGCGCGAACGTCGGCCGTCGATCTCGCTCGTCCAGCGCCACCTGCGCATCGGCTACAACCGCGCCGCGCGCATGATCGAGGCGATGGAAAAAGCCGGCCTCGTCTCGCGCGCCAACGGCGCCGGGCAGCGCGAGGTGCTGGCGCCGGAGGTGCAGGAGTGACAAAGCGTCACACAAAAGTCGGCGCTGGCGGGACGGCGGCGGGTGGCCGATGGGCGATAATCCGCGCCATGCGTACCTTCATACTCCTGTGCGGCCTGTTCTTCTCCGGCCTCGCCGCCGCCGGCGGCATCGACCAGCTCAAGGCCTTCTGGGCCGAGACCCATGCGGCGCAGGGCACGTTTGTCCAGTCCGTCGTCGCCAAGTCCGGCCGCAAACCGCAGAACTCCTCGGGCAGCTTCGCGCTCGCGCGTCCCGGCAAGCTGCGCTGGAGCTACGAGAAGCCGTATAAGCTTTTGTTGGTCGCCGACGGCGAAAAGCTCTGGACTTACGACGCCGACCTCAACCAGGTCACCGTCGGCAAGATCGACAAGACGCTCGGCGCCACGCCTGCGGCGCTCTTGACCGGCGAAGCGCTCGACCGGCATTTCGACCTGAGCGAAGCGGGCAGCGCCGACGGACTCGACATCGTCGACGCCGTTCCCAAAGCCGCCGACAGCACCTTCGCACGCGTGCGCATCGGACTTTCTGGCAACCTGCCGCGCCTGATGGAAGTGCGGGACAATTTTGGTCAGACCACCACGCTGCTGTTTACCGAGATCCGCCCGAACCCGATGCTGGCGAAGGACGCCTTCCGCTTCGTCCCGCCCAAGGGCGCCGACGTCGTCGGCGAATAGGCGGCGCTCAGCCTCCCACGCCGACGTTGCCGCTGATTTGCACGCCCTGCGCATCATGCAAGGATTCTAGGACCTCGACCCCAATGGGAGTAGGATTCGCATGAAACGCCTTACGTGCCGACCGCGACCGCCGAAGTTTCATTGACCGGCGGGTGGCCGAGGTCGGCGATGCGGCATTCGCATGAAAATCCGACGGATCGGACCGGCATGATGGAAGAATCCCCTGCGCCCCCAGAGAAGCCGACGCTGCTCGTCGTCGACGACGCGCCGGACAATCTCGGCATGCTCTGCGAGATGCTGCGCGACACGTATGCGGTACGCGCCGCCAGCAGCGGCGAACGTGCGCTGCGCATCGCCGCCGAGACGCCGCCCCCCGATCTGATCCTGCTCGACATCATGATGCCCGGGATGGACGGCTACACGGTACTCGAACGCCTGCGCGCCGATCCCGCGATGCGCGAGATTCCCGTCATCTTCGTCACCGCCCTCGATGAAATGGAAGACGAAGCGCGCGGTCTCGCGCTGGGCGCCGTCGATTACATCGCCAAGCCGGTGCGACCGGCCATCCTGAAGGCGCGCGTGCGCACGCATCTCGAACTCAAGCGCATGCGCGACCGGTTCGCCGAGCAAAACCGCCATCTCGAGTCGGAGGTGATGCGTCGCATCCGCCAGCGCGAACTGATCCTCCTGTCCGCCGGCGAAGGCATCTTCGGCGTCGATCCGGCCGGCCGCATCAACTTCATCAATCCGACCGCCGCCGCGCTGCTCGGCTATACGCGCGAGGAACTGCTCGGCCGCGACGCCCACACGAGCTTCCACCATCACCACCCGGACGGCACCACGCCCTTTGCTGCGGAAGACTGTCCGCTCACGCATTGCCTGAGCGGACAGTACTGCGTGCGCGACATGGAGACGGTGTTCTGGCGCAAGGACGGCACGCCGCTGGAGGCGGAATTTACCTGCCAGCCCCTGCGCGACAACGATGCCGTGCGCGGCGCGGTGGTCACCTTCCGCGACACCGGCGACAAAAAGCGCTATCTCGCCGAAATCGAGCGCCGGTCGAACTTCGACGGGATCACCGGCCTGCCCAACCGCAACCTGCTCACCGATCGCCTCGCCCAGGGCATCGCCCGTTGCCGCGAGACAGGCGAATCCTTCGCCGTGCTGCTGCTCAACATCGACCGCTTCAAGAGCATCAACGACAGCCTCGGCCACGCCGTCGGCGACGCCGTGCTGCGCGAAGCCGGCGCGCGTCTGGCGCGTTGCGTGCCGCCGGGAGCGACGCTGGCGCGCATCGAAGGCGACGAGTTCGTGCTCGCCACCCCCGTGGCCGGCGAAAACAGCGTTCCCGCGCTCGCCCAGCCGCTGCTCGATGCACTGACCCCCCCGTTCGCCGACGCAGGACGGGAGTTCTTCCTCACCGCCAGCATCGGCATCGCGCTTTATCCGAAAGACGGCGAAAACGACGACGTGCTGCTGCAAAACGCCGGCGCGGCGCTCGCGCGCGTGAAGATCGCCGGCGGCAACGCCTTCCAGTTCTACACCGCCGCGATGAACGCGCGTGCCGTCGAGCGGCTCGACATGGAAAACGGCCTGCGCCGCGCCATCGACAAGGACGAACTGCTGCTGCACTTCCAGCCGCAGGTGTCCCTCAAAAGCGGCGCCATCGTCGGCCTGGAGGCGCTGGTGCGCTGGCGGCGCCCCGACCGGGGGCTCGTCCTTCCCGGCGAATTCATCCGTCTCGCCGAGGAAAGCGGCCTCATCGTGCCCCTGGGCGAATGGGTGCTGCGCGCCGCCTGTGTGCAGAACAAGGCCTGGCAGGATGCCGGCCTGCCCGCGATTCCAGTGGCCGTCAATCTCTCGGCACGCCAGCTGGCCGCGCAGGACGTGGTGGAACTCGCCCGCCGCGTGCTCGGCGAGACGGGGCTCGACGCGCAATACCTCGAACTCGAACTCACCGAAAGCATGGTGATGACCGACGCCGACGCCTTCGTGGACGCGACGCGGCGGCTGCGCGGCCTGCACATCACGCTCTCGATCGACGATTTCGGCACCGGCTTTTCCTCGCTTTCCTACCTGCGCCGCTTTGCCATCGACCGGCTCAAGGTCGACCAGTCCTTCGTGCGCGAGATGACGCAGGATCCCAGCAGCGCCGCCATCGCGCTCGCCATCGTCTCGCTCGCCCACAGCCTCGGCCTCACCGCGATCGCCGAGGGCGTGGAAAACGAGGCGCAGCTCAACTACCTGCGCAGCCACGGCTGCGACGAAATGCAGGGCTATTTCTTCAGCCGGCCGCTGCCCGCAGACGAATGCGCCGCGCTGCTTGCCAGCGGGCGCCGGCTCGACCTGGGCCAGGGCGAGGCCTTTCCCGGCAGCTGCATCCTCGTCGTGGATGACGAGCCCTCGATCCTCTCCGCCTTGAAGCGCGTCCTGCGGCGCGAGGGGTACACCGTGCTCACCGCACCCGGCGGCAAGGAGGGGCTGGAGCTCCTGGCTGCGCACGAGGTCGGTGTGGTGATTTCCGACGCACGCATGCCGGAGATGCCCGGCGCGGAATTCCTCGGTCGCGTGCGGGAACTGCATCCGGACACCGTGCGCATCATGCTTTCCGGCTATACCGACCTCGACGCCATCACCCAGGCCGTCAATCGCGGCGAACTGTTTCGCTTTCTCGCCAAACCCTGGGACGATCGCGAACTGGTCGACACCGTGCGCGACGCCTTCCGCCATTACGAGATCCGCCGCGCGCACCACGGCGGCCCCAGCGCATGAAACTCGCCATGCCGCTGCCGCCGCACGAAACGCTGCACGCCATCGCGCGCATCGTGCTGCTTTACGCGCTGTTCGCCGCGCTGTGGATCCTGCTCTCCGATGCCGCCGTGGCCTGGCTCTTCCCGGGCCCCGCCAACCTTCAGGTGGCCAGCACGCTCAAAGGTCTCGCTTTCGTCGCGGTCACCGCCGTGCTGCTGTTCTTCCTGATCCTGCGCTTCGCCGCGCAACGCGAGGCGGCGGGCGCGCCAGAAGTCGGCGCCGGCGGGACGGCGCCGACTTCCTCACCCCAGCGGGCGCTGGCGACCAGCCTCGTCCTGCTCTCGCTCGCCTTCGTGCTGCTGGGCGTCGCCAGCTTGCGGCAGACATGGAACTTCCATCGCGACCAGGAGGCCCAGCAACTGGAGGCCGTCGCCCAACTCAAGGCGCAACAGCTCGCAAGCTGGCTGGACGAACGCCACCGTGACGCCGAGGTGGTCCGCAGCGCACCGATCTTTCACGACAGCCTGCCCCGCTGGCTTGCCAGCGGAGCGAAGGCGCACCACGAACGTCTGCTTGCGCAGCTGCGCTCGTTTCGCGACATTCTGCGCTACCAGGATATCGCCCTCGTCGATGGCGACGGTCGCCTGCTTTTGAGCGCCTCAGGCGGCTGGCATTCCGAAGGCGAGGCGCTCATGGCGACGGTCAGAAACGCCATCGCGCAGGAACGGACGCTGATGACCGATTTCTTCCGCATCGAAACCCCGCCGCCCCCCCATGTGCATTTCGATTTCGTCGCGCCGCTGCCGGGCGTGGCGGCGGCCCTCGTGTTGCGCGTCGATGTCGAAAAAATGCTGTATCCCTTCCTTGCCGAATGGCCGCTGCCGAGCGCGAGCGCCGAGACCGTGCTGTTTCGTCGCGACGGCGACGCGCTCGTCTTTCTCAACGAACCGCGCCACCGCCCAGGCGCGGCGCTCGTCGAGCGCATTCCCCTCGATGCCGACAACGTGCTCTCGGTGCGCCTGCTGCGGTCGGCCCATTCCCCCGGCACGCTGCTCGAAGGCTGGAACGCTTCAACCGCGCGATGGTCGGTCGCGAACTCGACATGCTGCGCCTGAAGCGCGACATCAACGCGCTGAACGCCGAACTCGACCGCCCGCCGCCCTACGCGCTTTATGCAGTGGATGACACGCCGGAGGCGACGGAGAAGCGCCCATGAGCGGCAATCTGCTCGACTTCAACCTCGCGCTGCTCGTCAACGCCTTCCTGCTCCTGGGATTGGTGATGGCGCTCGATCTGGCGATGGGCTACCGACACGACGACTGGCTTTCCCGCCCACGCATTCTCGCCGGCCTGTTCGCCGGCCTGATCGCCGTCGTGCTGATACGCGTCAGCGCCACGCTGCAGGAAGGCATCATCTTCGACACCCGTTCGATCCTGCTGGCGGTTTCCGGCCTCTATCTCGGCTTCGTGCCGACTGCCATCGCCACGGCGATCACGGCCGCCTACCGCTGGTCGCTCGGCGGTGTGGCCGCATTGACCGGGGTAGCGGTGATCTTCGCTTCCGGCGCGCTCGGCCTCCTCTGGCGGCATTATCTGCGCGAACGGCTCGACAATCCCGGCTGGCGACCGCTGCTCGCCCTCGGCATTGCGGTGCATGTCACGATGCTGCTTCTGATGCTCCTGATGCCCTGGGACAGGGCGCGCATGGTGCTCGCGGTCATCAGCCTGCCGGTGCTTCTCATTTATCCGCCGATCACCGTGGCGCTGGGCCTTTTTTTCGCCGGCCGCCTGCGCCAGCAGCGCGCCTTGGCGGCCCTCGTCGACAGCGAACGGCGCTTCCGCGAGATCTTCGACAACGTCGACGAGGCCATCTTCATCCACGACGCCGAGACCGGGCGCATTCTCGACGTCAATCGGCGCATGTCCGAGATGTATCGCTGCTCCCGCGAGCAGGCCGTGGGGCTGCTCCCCAGCGAAATCAGCGCCACCGAGCCGCCCTACACGGCCGCCGAGGCGCGCCAGTGGCTCGCCAGGGCGCGCGACGAGGGCCCGCAAACCTTTCTCTGGCGGGCCCGCCGCTTCGACGGCACGCTGTTCTGGGCAGAAGTCGTCTTGCGGATGACGACCATCGCGGGCGAAAGGCGCATTCTCGCCATGGTGCGCAACATCGACGAGCGTCTGGCGGCGGAGGCCGCACTGCGCGAAAGCGAGCGCGCCCGCCAGGAGGAACAGCGCGTCGCGCTGCAGGAGCAGCGCGACGCGCGGCTGGCTGCCCTCAACCTGATGGAAGACGCCGTCGCCGCACGCAAGGAGACCGAAAAAGCGCTCGCCGAACTGCGCAAGCTCGCGCTTGCCATCGAGCAAAGCGCGGAGAGCATCATCATCACGGACACCGATGCCCGGATCGAGTATGTCAACGACTCATTCGAGCGCATCACCGGCTACCGCCGCGACGAAGTCATCGGCCGCAATCCGCGCCTGCTCAACTCCGGCAAGACGCCGGCGGCAACCTTCGCGGCGATGTGGCAAACGATCACACGCGGCGAAACCTGGAAGGGGGAATTCATCAACCGCCGCAAGGACGGCAGCGAATATGTCGAGTTCGCCATCGTCACCCCCCTGCGCCAACCGGACGGCACGATCATGCATTACGTGGCGGTGAAGGAAGACATCACCGAGAAGCGGCGCATCGGCGAGGAGCTCGACGCCTACCGCCATCATCTGGAAGCGCTGGTCGAGCACCGCACGGTTGAGGTCGAGGAAGCCCGCCGGCGCGCCGAAGCGGCCAACCAGGCGAAGTCGGCCTTCCTCGCCAACATGAGCCACGAGATCCGCACGCCGCTCAACGCCATCATCGGGCTGACCCACCTGCTGCAGCGGCAGACCGAATCGCCGGAGCAGCGCGCGCGGCTCGACAAGATCATCCAGGCCGCCCACCATCTTTTGTCGCTGACCAACGACATCCTCGATCTGGCGAAGATCGAAGCGGGGCGGATGACGCTGACGACCGCGCCCTTCGACGCGGCGCGCCTCGTCGAGGAGGTGGCGGCGCTGACGATCGACGAGGCCCATCGGCGCGGCCTCGAGCTGATCGTCGACATCGATCCGACGCTCGCCGCCGCGCCGCCGCTGCTGGGCGACGCCATGCGGCTGCGCCAGGCGTTGCTCAACTATGTCGGCAACGCGATCAAGTTCACCGAGCGGGGGACGGTGACCCTGCGCGCCCGCGTGCTCGCGGCAAGCGATGACACCCTGCAGGTGCGCTTCGAGGTGGAGGACACCGGCATCGGCATCGCGCCGTCCGACCTGAGCCGGCTGTTCAAAAGTTTCGAGCAGCTCGATCCCTCGGTCGCGCGGCGCTTCGGCGGCACCGGCCTGGGGCTGGCGATCACGCGCCTGCTCGCCCAGCTGATGGGCGGCGAGGTCGGCGTCGACAGCACGTCCGGCGCGGGCAGCCGCTTCTGGATCGACCTGCCCCTGCGCCGGGAGGGCCACAACGGCGCAGCGTCATGGCCTGCGCCGGCGACGCATGCGGATGCCGAAGCGCGGCTGCGCCACGTCGTCGCCAGCCGCGGCGGCGCGCGCGTGCTGGTGGCCGAAGACAACCCGATCAACCAGGAGGTGGCCCACGACCTGCTTGCCGCGGTCGGCATCACGGTCGATCTCGCCAACGATGGCGAAAAAGCCCTTGCGCTGGCCGCCGCCGCAGATTACGACGCGATCCTGATGGACGTGAACATGCCGACGCTCGACGGCATCGAGGCGACGCGACGCATCCGCGCCCTGCCCGGCCGCGCGCACACGCCGATTCTCGCCCTGACGGCGGGCGCCCTGCCCGAAGAGCGCCGGCGCTGCCTCGCCACCGGCATGAACGACTTCGTCGCCAAGCCGGTCGATCCGCAAGACCTGTATGCGGCCTTGCTGCGCCATCTGCCGGCCGCGGCGGATCTGCCCCCGCCGACGGCCGCGGCGCCGACTACCGACCAGAACGCCGAATGGCGCGCACGGCTCGCGCAGCTGCCCGGCTTCGACCTCGACACCGGCCTGAAGCACACCGGCCGGGACGTGATGCGCCACGCCGAGCTGTTGCGCCGTTTCATCGATGCCCACGCGGAAGACGGCCAGCGCATCCGCGAACGGCTGGCGGCCGGCGACCGCGACGGTGCGCGCCGGATCGCCCACACCTGCAAGGGCGTGGCGGCGACGCTCGGCCTTGCGGCCATCGCGTCCGCCGCGCTGGCGCTCGAGGGCGAATTGCGCGCGGAAGGCGCGATGCCCGATCCGCGCCTGCAGGCATTCGAAAGCGAACTTTCCGCCTTCATCGCGGCCTTTGCGGCCTGTCCGCCCGCCGCCGCGGCAGCGCCCGAAAATGCCGATCCCGAGGTGCTCGCCGCGGCGCTGACCCGCCTCGAAACGCTCCTGGCGCGCGACGACCCGGAGGCGAACCGCGTCTTCGCGACGATCGCCGTCGCGCTGCGCCGTCCCGCCGGCGCCGACTTCGCGCCGCTGGAGCGCGCCATCGCCGCCTATGCCTACCCGGAGGCGCTCGCGCGGCTGCGCAGCCTGCGCGCGCGCCTATCCCACGATGATGGCTGACGATTCCGTGGATTCCCCTTCGGCCTACCGCGCACTGCTCGAAAACACCCACACGGCGATGTTCATCATCGACCCAGCCGATGGCCGCATCGTCGACGCCAATCCGAAGGCGACCGTCTTCTACGGCTGGCCGCGCGAAACCCTGCGCCGCAGGGAAATCAGCGAGATCACGATCCGCACCGTGGGCAGGGGCTCGACCTTCACCGTCTGGTTGCCGATCCGCCAACCGCAGGATCCGGCATGAGCGCCCCGGTGCGCCACCGCTCCCTCGTTTCGCATTGGCTGATGTTCGCCATCGCCCTGGTTTTGCTGGCGCTGTTCACCCTCTATGACGTTCTGCGGATGCGGGAACGCATCGAGAAGACGGCACAGGAGCAGCTGGCCAACTACAGCCTGGTGGTGCATGACGACTTGCAGCGGCGCTTCGAGGCCATCGACCGCACGCTGCAGCATCTGCGCGGGCGCGCCCCGCTTCCCGCCGATGAACTCCAGACCTTGAACGATGCCTTGCTGGGCGTTCGCATCCTCACCCTCTACGATGCTCACGGCGCCGCCGTGGCCAGCAATCGACGCGAACTGATCGGGCAGCGCTTCGCCCACCACGACGACTTCAAGGCCTTGCATGCGGCCCCGCTGCCCGATCGCCTGCACCTCACCCCGCCATTCACCACCGTCTTGGACGCCTTCACCATTTCCCTGGCGCGTCCCCGCTATCACGCCGACGGCAGCTTTGCCGGTGTGATCATCGCCACGCTCGACAGCGACGATCTCGCCGGCGTGTTGCGTTCGCAACACCCCCACCCGGGGCTGCGGCTCGCCGTGGTCCATGAAGACGGCACGTTGTTGCAGATCGTCCCGGCGCCCCCCCTCGCCATGCCCGGCAGACATCTGGGCGTTCCCGGCTCGTTCGTACGCCGCCATCTCGACAGCGGCGCGCCGCACAGTCTCATGACCGGCCGCTCTGACGTCACCGGCACGGAAAGCATGATTTCCATCCGCACCCTGAAACCCGCCCATCTGCCGCTTGATGCCGGTTTGCTGGTCACCGCGGCACGTGACATGGCCGACGTGCTGGCGCCCTGGCATCGGGAAGCCCGCCTGCGGGTCATGCTCTGGCTCGCCATCGCCCTGGCGAGCGTTGCGGCGATGGCGATTTACCAGCGCCGCCAGCATCACTTCGAGGTCGAGCTCGCCCGTCAAACCCAGGCCCGTCAGCGCACCCTGGTCAGCCTCCAGTGCTTCATCGACCATCTGCCGGGACTCGCCTACATCAAGGACGCCGATTCGCGCACCCTGATGGCCAATCGCGGCTTCCAGACCCTGCTCGGCCTCGATCCCGCCAGCATGATCGGCAAGACCAGCCGCGAATTGTTCCCCGGCGCCTTCGGCGAGAAGCTCGTCGCCGACGACCGGCGCGTGCTGGAATCGGCCCGGACCGAGGTGATCGAGGAGCGCTTCGGCGGACGGGATTACGAAACGATCAGGTTCATCATCGATGCCGGAGACGACACGCGCCAGATCGGCGGCATCACGCTCGACATCACCGCGCGCAAGGAGGCCGAACGCCAGCAGGCCGAACAGATGGCCCGCCTCAGCTGGAGCGTGTCAAGAAGATCGTGCAGGACCTGAAGGATTTCTCGCGGCCCGGCGAAAGCCGCTGGCAATGGGCCGACCTGCACCAGGGGCTCGACTCGACGCTCAACATCGTCTGGAACGAGCTCAAGTACAAATGCACGGTGAAAAAGGAGTACGGCCCGCTGCCGCAGGTGCGTTGCCTGCCCTCGCAGCTCAACCAGGTATTCATGAATCTCCTTGTCAATGCCGCCCAAGCCATCGAGAGCACGGGCGAAATCGTCATCACCACCCGCGCGCTGGACGACAAAATGGTGCAGATCGCCATCAGCGATACCGGCCGCGGCATTTCGCCGGAGCACATGCATCGCCTGTTCGAGCCCTTCTTCACGACCAAGCCGGTCGGCAAGGGCACCGGGCTCGGCCTGTCGATCGCGTGGGGGATCATCCAGAAGCACCACGGTCGCATCGATGTGGCGAGCGAACCCGGCAAGGGCACGACCTTCACGATCACCCTGCCCGTCGATCCGCCCATCGATGAGGCGGCGGCCGTCCCGCCAGCGCCGACTTTCGCCGCTCAGCCCTCGGCGTAGCCGAGGTTGCGCGCCCGGCACATCGAGGCGAGCACGCGGTTTTCGATGGTCAGCTGGCGTTGCGCGAGCGCCTGCGCCACGGCGGCGCGCAGCTCGAAATCGACCCACGGCTTGGCCAGATAGCCGTGGATGTGGGCCAGATCGATGGCGGCGATCACGTCGTCCATGCCGGCCACGCCGGAAAGCAGGATGCGCGCGCAATCCGGCTGTTTTTCGGCGAAGGCTTCGAGCAGGCGCACGCCGTCCATCTCCGGCATGCGGTAGTCGGAAATCACCGCGGCGAAACTTTTCTGCCTGGCGCGTTCGAGCGCCTGCGCCGGGTCGGTAAACCCTTCCACGGCATAGCGGTAGCGGCCGAGCGGCGGCGTGGCGAGTTCACGGCGGAGCGCATTGACGATGTTGGGCTCGTCATCGACGACGAGCACGGGAAACTCCGGATGTTCCGTTGCGGACATGGGGCTTGCCTTTTAGGGTCGCGACGGACGAGAGTTTGCCACCGTGCCGCGCGCTTGGCTAGCCGCCGGACCGCACGCCTCGGTCTCGATCTTGGCGATGCCGAGCGTTTCGTGCAGGCTGCCGAGCTGCGCGTGCAGCCGGTCATTCGAGGTATCCTACTGAATGTCCCAGGCCGGCGGCGTAGAATTCGCGCATGACCGCGCTGACCCTCGTCAAGGAACGCCTCGACCGCTACGAAAAGCTGATGCGGCTGGACAAGCCCATCGGCATCCTGCTGCTCCTGTGGCCGACGCTGTGGGCCCTGTGGATCGCCGGCGACGGCCGCCCGGACGGGACGGTGGTGTGGATCTTCGCGCTCGGCACGGTGCTGATGCGCTCGGCCGGCTGCGTCATCAACGACTATGCCGATCGGGAATTCGATCCACACGTCGAGCGTACCCGCAACCGCCCGCTCGCGGCCGGGGCGGTGAGCGAACGCGAGGCCTTCATGCTGTTCGGCGCGCTGGTGCTTGCCGCCTTTTTGCTCCTCCTGCCGCTCTTGACCCCCCTGCTCTTCGCGCTGGCGGTCGCCGCCCTGTTCCTCGCCGCAAGCTACCCGTTCACCAAGCGTTTCTTCGCGATTCCCCAAGCCTATCTGGGCATCGCCTTCGGCTTCGGCATTCCGATGGCCTTCGCCGCGCTGCAAGGGGCGGTACCGCCACTGGCCTGGCTGCTGTTGCTCGCCAACATCTTCTGGGCGGTCGCCTACGACACCGAATACGCGCTGGTCGACATCGAGGACGACAAGAAGATCGGCATCCGGACTTCGGCGCTCACCTTCGGTCGCTACGTGGTCCCCGCGATCATGCTCTGCTATTTCGCCGCCCTCGGTCTCCTCGCCTTCGTCGGCTGGCGGCTCGGCTTCGGTTGGCCTTACGTGGCGGCTCTTTTGGTCGCGCTGGGCATTGCGCTCCACCACTTCACGCTGATCCGCGCGCGCGAACGCACACAGTGCTTCAAGGCGTTTCTAAACAACAACTGGTTCGGCGCCGCCGTGTTCGCCGGCATCGTCGCCGACTACTGGATGAAACGATGAACGCCTGTCGGGACCTGCGCGAATTCATCGCCCGGCTCGAAGCGCGCGGCGAGTTGAAGCGCATCGACGTGCCGGTCGATCCGAAACTGGAGATGACCGAGATCGCCGACCGCGTGCTGCGTGCCGGCGGGCCGGCACTGCTGTTCGAGCAACCGAAGTCGGGCGAGATGCCGGTGCTCGCCAACCTGTTCGGCACGCCGCAGCGCGTGGCGCTGGGGATGAGCGTGGAGGCGGACTGGCAGACCGCGCTGCGCGAAGTCGGCCAGCTGCTCGCCGCCCTCAAGGAGCCCGAGCCGCCGCGCGGACTCAAGGACGCCTGGGAAAAACTGCCCATTCTCAGGCAGGTGCTCAACATGGCGCCGAAAGTGGTGAGTTCCGCGCCCTGCCAGGAAATCATCTGGGAAGGCAAGGAGGTCGATCTGTCGCGCCTGCCGGTGATGACCTGCTGGCCCGGCGACGTCGCGCCGCTGATCACCTGGGGGCTGACGGTGACGCGCGGGCCGAACAAGCCGCGCCAGAACCTCGGCATCTATCGCCAGCAGGTCATCGCGCCGAACAAGGTCGTCATGCGCTGGCTCGCCCAGCGCGGCGGTGCGCTGGACTTTCGCGACCACTGCCAAAAGCATCCCGGCACGCCCTTCCCGGTCGCGGTGGTGTTGGGTTGCGACCCGGCGACGATTCTCGGCGCGGTGACGCCCGTGCCGGACAGTCTTTCCGAATACCAGTTCGCGGGCCTGCTGCGCGGCGGGAAAACAGAATTGACGCAGTGTCTCGGCTCCGATCTGCAAGTGCCCGCGCGCGCCGAGATCGTCCTCGAAGGCGTCATCCATCCCGGCGAAGTGGCCACCGAGGGACCGTTTGGCGACCACACCGGCTACTACAACGAGCAGGCCGAATTTCCGGTGTTTACCATCGAGCGCATGACGATGCGCCGCGAGCCGATCTACCACAGCACCTATACGGGAAAACCGCCCGACGAGCCGGCGATGCTGGGCGTCGCGTTGAACGAAGTGTTCGTGCCGCTCCTGCAAAAGCAGTTTCCCGAGATCGCCGACTTTTATCTCCCGCCGGAAGGCTGCTCCTACCGCCTCGCGGTGGCGAGCCTGAAGAAGCAGTATCCCGGCCATGCCAAGCGCGTGATGTTCGGCATCTGGAGCTTTCTGCGCCAGTTCATGTACACGAAGTTCATCATCGTGGTGGATGACGACATCGACGTGCGCGACTGGAAGGAGGTGATCTGGGCGCTCACCACGCGGGTGGATGCCGCGCGCGATACGCTGATCGCCGAGCATACGCCGATCGATTATCTCGACTTCGCCTCGCCGGCGGCCGGACTGGGCAGCAAGATGGGCATCGACGCGACGAACAAGTGGCCGGGCGAGACCGCCCGCGCGTGGGGGCGGCCGATCGTCATGGATGCCGACGTGAAGCGGCGCGTGGATGCGCTCTGGGCAACGCTGGCGCTTTGAACATGGCGGATTTCGACGAAAACGGCAACATCATTCGCGGCTGGCCGGCGCTCGTCGACCGGCGACCGATGCCGCTACCTGCGTAAAAAGTCGGCGCCGGCGGGACGGGGTCAGCCCGACGCATCGTCGCGCCGGCACGACGCGCCGGTCAGGCAGCGACCGCGTCCCCGCCCGAAGGGCGAAAGGTAGCGCCACCACAGCCAGCCGAGCAGCGGCAGGCTGGATATCGTCAGCCATTCGAAGGCGCCCGGCGCGGGCGATGCGCCCTGCCACCAGGCTACGGCATTGCGCACCCCCTCGATGCCGAGGACCATGCCGACGAAAACCAGCGCGAGAATCAGAAGCCGCCCTGCCACAGCCACTCCAGCAGGGCGTCGAAGGCCGGCTGAGCCTCGCTGGCATTCGCGTGGTTGACGATGAAGACGACGATGTGGCGGCGCCCCTGGCGGTCGAGCAGGTAGCCGGCGATGGCGCGCACGCCTTCGAGCGAGCCGGTCTTGAGGTGCGCCTGGCCCGCGAAGCCGTTGGCGTTGAAACGCTTTCGCGTCGTGCCGTCGATGGCGGCGATCGGCAGCGAGGCGACGAGCTCCGGCATGACCGGGCTCGCCCAGGCAGCGGCGAGCAGGCGCGCGAAGCTGTCGGCCGACAGGCGTGCGCTGCGCGACAGGCCGGAGCCGTTGTCGATCACCAGCTCGGGGAAATTCAGCCCCTTCGCGGCAAGCCACGAGCGAATCGCCCGGTCTGCGGTCGCCGTCTCGCCGCCGCCGACTTTCAGGAATACCTGCCAGGCCATCACGTTGTTGGAGAACTTGTTGATGTCGCGCACGATCTCGGCGAGGGTGGGCGACTCGCTGCGCGCGAGCGGCACGGCGGTTTCCGGCGCGATGCCGGCGCGCACGCCGCCGCTGAAGCTGCCGCCCAGTTCGCGCCACAGGCGCACAAAGGCGCCGGCGAGCAACGTGCCGTTCGGCAGGCCGGCCAGATTCCAGCGTCTTTCATTGCAGGCGCGCGGATAGTCGCCGGCCAGCACGATGCGCTGCGGCGACACCTGCGCCGTCAGGCGGTCGCGCCAGTCGGCCGGGCAGGTGCGGGCATCGGTGGCGCGCAGGCGGTTGTCGATCTCCAGCCCCGCCGGCAGCGGCTCGGCCAGCACGCGCACGCCGCCGCGTTCCGGCACGAGGGTCAGATGCACGGTGGCGAAGTTGAACAGCAGCGCGTCCGGCCCGACGTTGTAGGGCCGCAGGGGGCGGCCGTCGAAGGCCGCCGGATCATGGGCGACGGAGGGGAAGGCGCTTGCGTCGAGCACCAGGTCGCCGCGGATCTCCTGCAGCCCGCGCCCGCGCAGTTCGCGCAGCAGGAGCCAGAGGCGCTCGTGGGTGAGCTTCGGATCGCCGCTGCCGCGCAGGAAGAGATCGCCCGCCAGCACGCCGTTTTCCGGCGGCGTCGCGGCGAGCGCCTCGGTTTGCCAGACATGGGCCGGACCCAACAGTTCGAGCGCGGCGAAGGTGGTGACGAGCTTCATCAGCGAGGCCGGATTCATCGGCGCGTCGCCGCGATGGCGCAGTGTCGGCGCGGCGCCATCCACCGGCCATGCGACGACCGCGACGGCCTGCGGCGGAATGGCGGCGCGCTCCAGCGCGCGCAGCACCGGCGGCGGCAGGCTGGCCTGCGCCGCGGCGCACAGGGAAAACAGCAGGCAGGCCCAGAAGCGGCGCATCGTCAGATCACGATGTAGCGGCGGGCGGATTCGAAGCGCTCCAGCGCGCGTCTGACTTCCGTGTGATCGATCTGCGCGAGGACGACGACCCAGCGCCGCTTGTCGCGCGCCGTCAGTTCGCAAAAATGCAGCGTGTCGCCGCATCCCTCGCCCCGACCGGTGATGACGCCGGTGCGATCGACCGCGATGCTCACCGGATCCAGGCGCAGATAGGGCTGCGGATCGTCGAGCATCGCGATCAGCGTGTCGAGCAGATGCGCGGGCCGGAGCGCATCCGCATTGGCACGCAGTTTTTTTTCCAGCTCGGCCTGGCGGCGCGTGCAGTCCGCCGCCTCCAGCGCGCTGGCATGGCCGGCGCGCGCCCAGGCGCGCGTGAAGGCTTCTTCGCGGTGCAGATCGTCGCGTTCGGCGCGCACGTCGGTCACATGCGCGGCGAAGCCCTTGACGAGGCCGTCGAACAGCGTATCGGCGAACCGCCGGCGCGCCGCCTCGGCATCCGGCCCCGGTTCGGCCAGTGTGTGGTCGGTGAAGTAAAGCGTCTTCTGCGGCACGTCGGAGCGCACCACCTCGCCTTGCAGCGCGACGCCGAAACCGGCCTTCTCGCGATGGCGCATGCCCAACAGGGCGCAGCAGCTGCCGGAGGTCAGTGTCATTTCGTGCAGATGATCGCGCACGCACTGACTGGTAGCGAACATGGTCTCGATGTCGTCGGCACTGACGAACAGGGCATGCACGAACGGATCGGTGGCGAAGGCGCTGCGGCTGATTTCGTAGGGGCCGGGAATCGCTGCGGCGATGCCGGCGCAATAGGCGTGGGCGCGCCGCACGGCGGGCAGGAGCTTTTTCGCATAGCCGGGCGCCTGGCGGATCAGCGGATCGGCCAGCGCCGCGGCACGCTCGACGAGCGCCTGCACGGCGGCATCGGGTGGCGGCGGAAGTTTGATCCAGTCGAGCAGTCCCATACGAGCGCCGATTATGGGGGAAAAAGAAGTCCGCCGATAAGCCGGGTTCTGTCGTGGGCAATCATTCCTCTGGGACCGCCGTTGCCGACGGCCTCTAGCAGCCTACCCGGGAGCGACGCGAGCCACGTCGATGCTCCCCTATTTGGCCTTGCCCCGGATGAGGTTTGCCGTGCCGTCCCTGTTACCAGGTCCGCGGTGGGCTCTTACCCCGCCATTTCACCCTTGCCGGCTCGCAAACGGCTTGCGAACTTGGGCGGTATCTTTCTGTTGCACTGTCTGTCGCCTTGGGCCGCCCCGCCAAAAACGGCGCGGCTTGCTGCGCCCGGCCGTTAGCCGGCATCCTGCTCTATGGGGCCCGGACTTTCCTCGACGCCGCACGCGGCGCCGCGATTGCCTGGCGGACTTCCGGGGGAATTATAGGCGCTGCGTCACTCTTGCGCATCGGCGGCCGGCACGAAGGCGAACACGCCGTTTCTCACGCGGAAGGAACCGAGCAACTGTCCGGGTTCGGGCGGCGGCGCCTCATACGGCTCCATGCGGCAGGCGCCGGTTTCGGCGACATACCAGCGCTTGCCCTGATTGAGGATGTAGACGAAGGGCTGCGGCTGGTAAAGATCGACGCGCACGCGCTCGCCGGTCTTCCTGAGCGGATAGCGGCGCTGGCAGTCGGGATAGCGTGTGACGATCAGGTCCAGTTCCCAGCCGTCGCTCCAGAAATAGGGCTTGTTGCGTTCCACGGTCAGCGAGTGGTTGCCGCCCTCGATGAGGAAACCCGCCGGCTCCTTCTTGCAGCCGGCCAGCAGGAGCGCGGCGACGAACGCGACCAGCAGCGAGGATTTCATGCCGCGGTCTCCAGCCGCCAAGCGACGATTTCGCCCGCACGCAAGGGGACGAGCGGATCGCCGGCGAGCATCGGCAATTCTCTCGGCACTTCCCAGGCTTCACGCACCAGCGTGATGGTGTCCGTATTGCGCGGCAGGCCATAAAAATCGGCGCCGTGAAAGCTCGCGAAGCCTTCCAGCCTATCGAGCGCGCCGGCCGCATCGAAAACCTCGGCGTAAAGCTCGATGCCGGCATGCGCGGTATAGCAGCCGGCACAACCGCAGGCCGCCTCCTTCGCGCTCTTCGCATGCGGCGCGGAATCGGTGCCGAGGAAGAATTTCGGGTTGCCCGAGGCGGCGGCGGCGACGAGCGCCTGGCGATGCGGCTCGCGCTTCAATACCGGCAGGCAGTAGTGGTGCGGGCGGATGCCGCCGGCGAACATCGCGTTGCGGTTCATCAGCAGGTGGTGCGCGGTGATCGTCGCGGCGACGTTGGGGCCGGCGTCTGCAACGAACTCGGCGCCATCCTTGGTCGTGATGTGTTCGAGCACCACCTTGAGCGCTGGAAAGTCCTTGAGCAGCGGGGACAGCACGGTTTCGATGAACACGGCTTCGCGGTCGAAGACATCGACGGCCGGGTCGGTCACCTCGCCATGGATCAGCAGCGGGACGCCGAGCTTTTCCATGCGCGCGAGCGTGGCGGCGCACTTCCACTGCTTCATGTCGGTGACGCCGGCATCCGAGTTCGTCGTCGCGCCGGCGGGGTAGAGCTTCACCGCATGCACGCAGCCGCTCTCCTTCGCCCGGTCGATCTCGTCGGCCGGCAGGTTGTCGGTCAGATACAGGGTCATCAAGGGCGTGAAAGCCGACCCTGGCGGGACGGCGTTCAGAATACGTTCGCGGTAGGCCGCTGCCTGTGCGACGGTGGTCACCGGCGGCTTGAGGTTGGGCATGACGATGGCGCGCGCGAAACGGCGCGCCGTGTCGGGCAGCACCGCGCGCAAGACGTCGCCGTCGCGCAGATGCAGGTGCCAGTCGTCGGGGCGGGTGAGGATCAGTTTTTCGGCCATGTCGGGGGGAAGAGCGTCTCGGGCAGTCTTGCGCGCAGGGCGCTCAAAATGTGCAAGCAGGCTGCGAGCGCCTGCCGGCTGTCGGGCGCTTCTGTGTCGCCGGGATAGCGGTAATCGACGGCGAGGGGCGCCAGCATCGTCCCGCGATCCAGCAGGTCTTTCCATTCGGGGTCGATCACGGCCGCCATCTCGATCAGCTTGGCGGTGTCGTGCGTCCTCTCGAGCGGCTGCCGGTAAAAGCACAGATACGCCTTTAGCGCTTTTTCTGCAGCCTGCTGGCAGTGAAACAGGGCCGGCATCACCAAGCCGCCATCAATCAGGAGTTCGGCCGCGCGAAAATCCTCGCCGGCCTTGGCCAGCCATTCGGCGGTGAGGAGCGGCGTCGCCTCATCCATAGAGCAGCCGGCCTTCCTGGCGAATCTTGTGTTCGAGCGACGAGGGCGCCTGAGCACGAAAGGAAAATTCGTCGGCGGTCTCCACGAGCACGTCCTTGGCGACAGGCAGGCCGGCCAAGGCGCGGTGGGCGCGCACGGCCCGCTGATAGCGAGACTCCCCGCTGGCGCCAACGATCACCATGAGGTCGACATCGCTGTCGGCGGCGGGCGCTCCCCAAGCCCGCGAGCCGAAGAGGTAGATCCGTTCCGGGGCGAATTCCCTTACCAGCCGGCGCGTGATTTCGTCGAAGAGGCATTGTTGGGCCATGAGGTCTATTATAGCGAGCCATCGTCGGCGTTTTCGATGGCCAGCGCCTGCCGGTAGAGGGCATTCTTGGGCTGGCCGGTGATTTCGCTGGCGAGCTTCGCCGCTTGCTTCACCGGCAGTTCGGCGAGCAGCAGTTTCAGGATGCGCTCGCTTTCCGCATCGATTCCCTCGCGCGGCGGCGGCGCGGAGACCAGCAGCACGAATTCGCCGCGCCGGCGGTTTTCATCCGCCGCCAGCCAGGCCGGCGCCGCCGCGAGCGACAGGCATTCGATCTGCTCGAAGAGCTTGGTCAGCTCGCGCGCGATGACGATCTCACGTTGCGGTTCGAGCCGCGCGGCAAGATCGGTCACGGTTGCCTCGATGCGGTGCGGCGCCTCGTAAAACACCAGCGTCGCGGAAACGCCTTTCAGGGCGTCGATCGCCGTCCTGCGGGCGCCGACTTTCGCGGGCAGGAAGCCGACGAAGAAAAACGGCCCCTCGAAGCCGGCGGCGGAGAGCGTGGCAATGGCGGCGTTCGGCCCCGGCACGGGACAGATGCGAAAGCCCGCCTGCCGCACGGCGGCGACGGCGCGCGCGCCGGGGTCGGAGACGGCCGGCGTGCCGGCGTCGGAAATCAGCGCGACGCTCTTGCCGGCCGAGAGCAGTTCGATCAGTCTGACCGCCGCCGCCCGTTCGTTGTGCTCGTGCAGTGCGAAGAGTTGCGCGCGAATGCCGTGATGGTCGAGCAGCCGGCGCGCATGGCGCGTGTCCTCGCAGGCGATCACATCCGCCGCGCGCAGCGTGTCGAGGGCGCGCAGCGTGATGTCGGCGAGGTTGCCGATCGGGACGGCGACGATGAATAATGTGGCGGTCATGAGCGGCATTATCCTCCACACCACGAAAGAGATCGGCGACGCCGGCGAGGCGCGCGCGGCGCGCCATCTCACCGCACAGGGCCTTTGCATCCTGGCGCGCAATTTCCGCGTCAAGGGCGGCGAGATCGACCTCGTCTGTCGCGACGGCGCCACGACCGTGTTCGTCGAGGTGCGTCGTCGAACCGCGCGATCCGGGGCCGACTTCGGCGGCGCGGTCGCCAGCATCACCGCGAGAAAGCGACAGCGCCTGATCCTCGCCGCGCGGCACTGGCTGGCGCAACATGGCGACGATGCCTGCCGCTTCGACTGCGTGCTGATCGACGGGGAAAAGCTGGAATGGGTCAGGGACGCGTTTCGTCCCGACTGAAGGAAACGCTGAATAAATTGCTGCGCGGGCGAATCGCTGCGTTGCGCGGTGCTTGCTCCCTCGCCTAACTCATTGTTATGTCTCGGTCGCTGCGCTCCGTGCGCCTTGCGCTTCATCCCGCTCACTGCTTTCTTCAGCGTTTCCTGAATCGAGTGAGCGCCCATTCCACGTGTTCGCGCACTAGCGCGGACGGGTGATCGCGCCGGGTCAGCAGCGCGGCGCGGGCCGCCGGGTCGGGCGCGGCGTTGCCCAGCGCCACGGCGATGTTCCTCAGCCAGCGCTCATGACCGATGCGGCGGATCGGCGAGCCGGCCAGCCGCTCGTCGAAGTCCGTTTCGCGCCACGCGAAGAGTTCGGCAAGCCGGGCGCGATCGAGCCCGTGGCGCGGCAGGAAGTCCGCCTCGCGGCTCTCCGGCGCGGCGCGGTTCCACGGGCAGACGACTTGACAATCGTCGCAGCCATAGATGCGGCGGCCGACGAGCGGCCGCAGTTCCACGGGAATGCTGCCTTTGAGTTCGATGGTCAGGTAGGAGATGCAGCGTCGCGCGTCGAGCCGGTAGGGGCCGAGGAAGGCGCCCGTGGGGCAGGCGTCGAGGCAGGCGCGGCAGGCGCCGCAATGTTCCGTGGTCGGTGCATCGGGCGGCAGCGGCAGGGCGACGAACAGCTCGCCGAGAAAGAACCACGAACCGGCCTCGCGCGACAACAACAGCGTGTGCTTGCCGCGCCAGCCGAGTCCGGCGTTTTGCGCCAGCGCTACCTCCATGACCGGCGCGGAGTCGACGAAGACACGATGACCGAACTCGCCTACCTCGCCCACAATGCGCCCGGCGAGTTTTTGCAAGCGCTTGCGCAGAACCTTGTGGTAATCGCGACCGAGGGCGTAGCGGGAAATGCCGGAAAAGTCGACGCCGGCAGGACGGCGACCGTAATTCATGCGGCAGGAAATCACGCAGCGCGTACCCGCTACCAGCTCGGCCGGGCGCGCCCGTTTGGCGCCGTGGGCGGCCATATACTCCATTTCGCCGTGGCAGCCGGCGGCCAGCCAGTCGAGGAGCCCCGCTTCCGCCGTGCCGAGATCGACGCCCGCGAAACCGACGGCGTCGAAACCCAGTTCCTTTCCCCAGCCACGGATTTTCTCCTTCAGGGCGATCCAGTCGTGCATCCGTCGATGATACTGAATTCGGCTTGATTTTCCGGAATGCATTCTGTATGGTAAGGGAGTAAGGAACTTCTTACCGGAGAGTGCCATGTTTGCCGTCGCCAAAATTACCGCCAAGGGCCAGACCACCATTCCGCAGGATGTCCGTGCGGCCCTGCATGTCGCGCCGGGGGATCTGATCGTCTGGCAAGTCGGCGCCGACGGGACGGCGACCGTGCGTCGGGTGCAACCGCTGGATATCGAATACTTGCGCGCCGTCGAAGGCGGTTTGAGCGAGTGGGCGGGCGAAGCGGACGAGGCCGCCTATCGTGAGCTTTGAGCGCTTCGTGGTGGTGCGCGTCCCGTTTCCCTTCACCGACCGCGCTGCCGCCAAGAACCGCCCGGCGCTGGTGCTTTCCGCCCCCGCCTTCAATGTGCCTGCCGGTCATTCCGTCATGGCCATGATTACCTCGCAGGCCAACGCGCCCTGGCCGCTCGATTGCCCGATCGACGATCTGCAA
>Ga0209207_1000462_pt1 | contig 25280 bp, 20 predicted proteins | sample SaghotsprinmetaG_FD_184140 | JGI IMG/M metagenome (GOLD analysis project Ga0209207, IMG submission 184140) | Hot spring microbial communities from South Africa to study Microbial Dark Matter (Phase II) - Sagole hot spring metaG (SPAdes) (version 3) | ecosystem: Environmental > Aquatic > Thermal...
CGGGCAGATGCGCGAGCTGCTGGACATCGCCCAGCAGAACAGCCAGCGCCTCGGGGCACTGATCGACGACCTGTTGGACATGGACAAGCTGCATGCCGGCAAGATGCGCTTCGACCTGCTCGAGCAGCCGCTACTGCCGCAGCTGGAGCTGGCCCTGCGCAGCAATGGCAGCTACGCCGAACGCCATGGCGTGCAGCTGCGCCTGGGCGACTGCCCGGCGGTGCAGGTGGAAATCGACGCCATGCGCCTGCAGCAAGTGCTGAGCAACCTGCTGTCGAACGCCGCGAAGTTTTCGCCGCCCGGCGAGCAGGTCGAACTGTCGGCCCGCATGCGTGACGGCCACGTGCGGGTCAGCGTCCGAGACCGGGGCCCAGGCATTTCCGACGAATTCCGTGAACGGGTATTCCAGAAGTTCGCCCAGGCCGATTCGTCCGACAGCCGCCAGCAGGGCGGCACCGGCCTCGGTCTGGCGATCAGCAAGGAGCTGATCGAGCACATGGGCGGACAGATCGGCTTCGAATCCGCACCCGGCCAGGGCGCCTGCTTCTGGTTCGAGCTGCCCGTCCGGGGCGAGACCAAGGAGAGTTCGTGAACAGACAGCTCAAGCGCATCCTGCACGTCGAGGACGTTCCTTCCATTCAAGTGGTGACGCGCATCGCCCTAGAAAAGATCGGCGGCTTCGAGGTGCTCAGCTGTCCGTCCGGCCAGGCGGCCCTGGACCAGGTTCAGGCCTTCGCCCCCGACCTGATCCTGCTCGATGTGATGCTGCCGCAGATGGATGGCATCGAGCTGGTCCGCCAACTCGGCGATCTGGTGGACCTGCAGCAGATTCCGGTGGTCTTTCTCACCGGCCATCTGCAGCCCGAGCGGCTGCAGGAGCTGCGCCAGCTCGGTGTGCGCCAGGTATTGAACAAACCCTTCGACCCCCTGCAGCTGGCCTCCCAGCTGCAGCAGGTGTGGGAGGCCGAGCATGGATGAGCGTGCCCGCCTGGCGCTGCAGGAACAGCTCACCCAGCTTGAGCAGCAGTTTGGCGAACGCCTGCAGGCGGACTTGGCAGAACTGGCAACGCTCGCCCGTGACCTGCAGCAGACCCGCGCCACCGGCAGCCGCCGCCAGCTGATGCTGAGCGTGCGCGAGCGACTCCATCGCCTGGCGGGCGCGGCCGGGACCTTCGGTTTCGCCAGCCTCGGGGACAACGCCCGGCAGCTCGAACAGCGCGCCGATCGCTGGCTGGACTCGGCCAAGCCCGGCAGCCGCGCCGCCGATGCCTTCGCCGCCGCCCTGCTGCAACTGGCCAGCGAGACACCCGGGCAGGAGCGCGAAGGCGCAGCGGCGCTGCCGGTGCACCACGAAGAGCCGGCGCCGGGCTGCCGCATCTACCTGATGAAGCGCGACCCGATCGCCGCCACCAGCATGGCGGTGACCCTGCGCAACTTCGGCTACATGGTCAGCAAGTGGCATGATTTCGCCGCACTCGAGCAGGCCCTGGCCAACGAGCTGCCCGATGCGCTGATCGTCGGCATCGAACATGAAGGCGAGTTCGATGCACTGGCCGCGCTGCAGCAGAGCCTGGAGCAACCCCTGCCGCTGCTGGTGATCCACGATCGCAACGACTTCGCCAGCCAGCTGGCTGCGGTGCGCGCCGGTGCCCAGGGCTTCTTCGTCCGCCCGCTGGACATCACTCAGCTGGAAAACAGCCTGGAGCGCTGCCTCGACCGCCAGCAGGGCGAGCCCTTCCGTGTGCTGATCGTCGACGACGACGCCGAGCTGGCGGCGCGCTACAGCCTGGTGCTGCGCAACGCGCAGATGCAGGTGCAGACCCTCACCGAACCGACCCGCGTGCTGGACGCCATGCGCAGCTTCAACCCCGAGGTCGTGCTGCTGGACGTCAACATGCCGGAATGCTCGGGCCCGGAGCTGGCGCAGATGATCCGCCTGCATGACGAGTGGCTGCGGGTGACGATCATCTACCTGTCGGCGGAAACCGACACCCACCGGCAGATGGCCGCCCTGCTCAAGGCCGGCGACGATTTCATCACCAAGCCGATCAGCGACAGCGCGCTGGTGGCCGGTGTCTATTCGCATGCCCAGCGTGCCCGCTCGCTGAGCACCGCGCTGGCCCGCGACAGCCTGACCGGCCTGCTCAAGCACGCCGACATCAAGGAACAGCTGGCACTGGAGGTGCAGCGCAGCAGCCGCAGCGGCAAACCGGCAAGCGTGGTGATGCTCGACCTCGACCATTTCAAGCAGGTCAACGACACCTATGGGCACGCCGCCGGCGACAACGTGATCCGCGCCCTGGCCAACCTGCTGCGCCAGCGCCTGCGTCGCATCGACAGCCTCGGCCGCTACGGCGGCGAGGAGTTCGTCGCGGTACTGCCGGAATGCAGCGCGCTGCAGGCCAGGCGCATCTTCGACGAGATCCGCGTGCGCTTCGCCGCCCTGACCTTCAATGCGGGCGACCATCAGGAGTTTCGCGTCACCTTCAGCGCCGGCATCTGCGAAACCGATGAGCACAGCGCCGCCAGCGTCCTGCTGGAGCGCGCCGACCAGGCGCTGTACCTGGCCAAGCATCAGGGCCGTAATCAGGTGCAGGTCGCCGAGCGCTGAGGGCGCTACCGTTCGTCGCGAACCGCTCCGCGTCTGTGGGGTCTGACTATATTCGGGAGTCCCGGTGTTTCCGCTATCGCGCGGCGGCCAGGGTTCCATGCAGTCTCCCCCGCGGAAGGAGTCCGGTTTGCCCGCAAGACTCGCGATCGGTTGGCATTCAATCGCATTCCTGGCTGCGTTCGCGCTGCTCGCCGCCCTTGGCTGGCAGGGCAAGCGGACCCAGGAAACGCTGCTGCAGACCAATCGGGCCGTCAGCCATAGCCTGGAGGTCATCACCTCGGTCCAGGCCATCCTCTCCTCCCTGCAGGACATCGAAACCGGCTCGCGCGGTTTCATCCTGACCGGCGATGCCAGCTACCTCGAACCCTACGAGCGCGGCCTGAATCAGCTGGAGGGCTATCGGCGGAGCCTGGAACAACTGGTCGAAGGCCGCAGCTATCCCGACGAGCGCTGGTTCCGCACGCTGGATGCAACCATCGCCGAACGCCTGCAGGTGGCTGCCGGCAATGTCCAGGCACGCCGCGACGCCGGCCTGCAGGCGGCCGCCGAGCGCTTGCGCGGCGCCGGCGGCAACCTGCTGATGGATCGCCTGCGGGCGCTGCTCAACGCAGTGGAACAACAGGAGCGGCGCGAGCTGAAAGCAGCCAGCAACGCCGTTGCCCAGACGACCGAGCGCGCCCAGCGTCTGGCCCTCATCGGCAGCCTGGTGGTGGTCGCGCTGCTTCTCATCGCCTTCTGGGCGGTACACCGTAATCTGCGCATCCGCCAGCAGCTGGCCGGCGCGGCGCAGGCAGGCGAGGCTCGGCTCGGAGCGCTGCTGCAGGCCATTCCGGATTACCTCTATGCGGTGGACCACCGACAGCAGGTATCCAGCCTGGCCGCGGGAACGGCTCGCCGGGCGCCCCAGCCCGCGGCCATCGAACCCCTGCTGCACGACCTGCTCCAGCAGCACGAAGACAGCGGTCTGCGGCAGAACACCTGGTGCGAGGTGCAGACCCGGCGCACCTTCGAGGTTCGCCTGATGCCCACCGGGCTGGGCGACCACCTGGCGATTGCACGGGACATCAGCGAGCTGCAGCGCAGCCGTGACAGCCTGCACGACCAGCAGTTGTTCCTGCGCCGGGTGGTGGACACCGACGACAACCTCATCTTCGTCCGCGACGCCCAGGGCCGCTTCCTGCTCTGCAACACCGCGCTTTCCGCCCTGCTCGACGTGCGTCCGCAGGATATCGAGCAGCGCCACCCCGACGAGGTGCCTTCCGCTCGCCTGCTGCGACCGCTGCTGCTGGGCGACGACGAACTGGCGGCCCTGGCGAGCAGCAGCGGGGAGCTGCGCACCACCGAGGTCGCCTTGACCGACGCCCACGGCACCGAGCATTGGTTTCAGGTGGTCAAGCGACCGCTGCGCATCTCCGCGCGCACCTGCCATGTGGTCACGGTGGCGGTGGACGTCTCCCTGCGCCGGCGCATGGAGCAGATGAAGACCGAATTCATCTCCACCGTCAGCCACGAGCTACGTACTCCGCTGACCGCCATTCGCGGCGCGCTCGGCATGCTGATCGGCGGTATCGCCGGGCAGCTCAGCGACGAGGCCCGTCCGTTGCTGACCATCGCTCACAAGAACAGCGAGCGGCTGGTGCGCCTGATCAACGACATCCTCGATATCGAGAAGCTGGAAGCGGGCCGCCTGGCGTTCAACCTGGGCCGGCACGACGTGCGGCCGCTCGTCCAGCAGGCGCTGTCGGACATCACGCCTTACGGGCAGGACTACGGCGTCACCCTGGAATTCCTCGACGCCCCCGAGCTGGCCTCCAGTGAAGCAACCCTCGACCCTGACCGCTTCGCTCAGGTGATGGCCAATCTACTGTCCAACGCGATCAAGCATTCCCCCGCCGGCGGACGCGTGACGGTCGACCTGCGACGCAGCGGCGAAAGGCTCGAGATCGGGGTGCAGGATCGCGGACCCGGCATACCGGAAGCCTTCCGCTCGCGCATCTTCGAGCGCTTCGCCCAGGCCGATTCGTCCGATGCCCGTCAGCGCGGCGGTACCGGGCTGGGGCTGGCCATTACCCGCTCGCTGGTCCAGCAGATGAACGGCAAGATCGGCTTCGATTGCCAGCCGGACCAGGGCACGCGCTTCTGGCTGCAGCTGCCGCTGGAGGAACACGCCCAGCCGCTCCAGCCGCAGGCACCGGCGCAGCCACTCAGCCTCGGCTCGGCGCCGCAGCAGACGCCCCTTATTCTGATCCTCGAACCCGATTGCCACGCCGCCGAGCAGCTGGCCGAGGCGCTGCACCAGCACGGCTATGCCACGCTGATCGCCCATGCTGCCGCCGAAGCACGCGAACTGCTCGGCCAGCACCGTGTCCAGGCGCTGACCCTCAGCCCGGCGCTGGACGACGAGAACAGCGTGGCCTTCCTGCAGAGCCTGCGCAGCCAACACCACTACCGCAACCTGCCGGTGCTGATCGTCAGCGTGCAGCCGCAGCGCCGGGATGAGGATGACGGCCTGCTGCGCGGCGGTGCGGTAGGCGTGATCGACTGGCTGCACAAGCCGATCGACCCCTCCCGCGTCATGGAGGTGATTCGCGCCTGCCTGCAGCTCGGCGGGTCGAAACCGCGCATCCTGCACGTGGAGGACGACGACGACCTGCGCGTACTGCTGGCCAAGCAGATCGCCATGCTCGACGTCGAACTGGCCGGCGCCGCCACCCTGCAGGAGGCGCGTCAGCTGATCAGCGCGCAGCCCTTCGATCTCGCCATCATCGACCTGATGCTGCCCGACGGCGACGGCACCGAGCTGTTCGACCAGCTGGCGCAGAGCATTCCGCCCCCACCGGTGATCATCTTTTCCGCGCTCGACACCCCGATCCAGGACAACCGCCTGGCGCTGCGCCAGCTGGTCAAGTCCCGTCACGACGGCGACGAGCTGGCCAGGCTGATCCAGCACCTGTTGCAGCACTGGCCACCGGGCCACACTCACTCTGACGAGGTTCATGCATGAGCGAATCCGCCAGCAAGCGCATTCTCATGGTGGAAGACGAAGAAGACATCGCCTTCCTCATCCGTTACATGCTCGAACGCCACGGTTTCGTCGTCGACCATGCCGCCGATGGCCGCCAGGCGCTCGATCACTTCGCCCAGGCCGCCCCACCGGACCTGACCCTGATGGACATCATGCTGCCCTATCACGACGGTCTGGAGTTGATCGAACGGCTACGGGCACAGGCCGGCTGGGAAAGCGTGCCGGTGCTGATGCTGACCGCCAAGGCACGCGAGGTGGATATCGTCCGCGCGCTGGAACTGGGCGCCGACGACTACGTGACCAAACCCTTCCAGCCGGAGGAACTGCTGGCACGCATTCGTCGCCTGCTGAGGGGGCGCCGATGAAGCGCGCGTTGCTGCTGCTTGCCCTGGCGATGCCCTGCACCACGGCTTTGGCGGATATCGCCACGGCCGAGCGCCAGGTGCAGGCGCAGCAACTGGACGCTGCTGAAGCGACCCTGCGCGCACACCTGGCGCAGCACCCGGAAGACGCCGACGCGCAGTTCCTGCTGGCCCGGGTGTTGAGCTGGCAGGGCCGGCCGGAACAGGCCTTGCCGATCTACCAGCGCTTGCTGCGCCAGCAGCCGGACAATGCCGACTACCTGCTCGGCGAGGGCCAGGCACTGCTCTGGGCCGGGCGCCCGCAACGCGCGCTGGCGTCGTTGGAACGGGCCGCCAGGATCGCGCCGGACTACGCCGAGGTGCAGCAGGTGATCCAGCAGACACGCGCCGCGCTGACCGTGCCCACCACGGCGACCGCCCCGGTACCCGTGACGGCCGCCGCGACCAAGCGCCGTCACGAGCTGGAGATCTCGGCGCGTCAGGACTGGCTGGACAGCGGCTTCGACAACTGGCTCAGCCAGCGCCTGGATTACACCTCGACACGGCCGGAAAGCCTTGGCTGGTACGGTGCGCTGCTGCGTGAGCAGCGCTTCGGCGAATGGGACGAAGGCGTCGAGGCCGGCGCGGTGATTCCGCTCGACGACAACTGGACGCTGCAGCCGGAGGTCGGCTATCAGCCTTCACCCTATTTCCTGCCCGAGTGGCATGCCGATCTGCGCCTGCAACGGCGCCTGCCGGACGGCTACCTCGGTGCCGTCAGCGTTCGCCGCACCGAGTACGAGACCACCCGCGTCGACCGCCTTGCGCTGAGCGCCGAGCGTTACTGGAACGCCTGGCGCGCCGGCTACACCCTGAACGTGACCGACGTGGCCAACGCCGGCACGCCGATCGGCCACGACCTGGCGCTGGACTACTACTACCGAGGGCTGAGCTACGCCGGCCTGCGCCTGACCGTGGGCGAGGAAGAGGCGGTGGAAGAGCAGCAGCTGATCACCAGCGACGTGCGCGCCGTCAGCCTGCAGGGTCGTCACTGGTTCGACAGCCGCTGGGCGCTGAGCTGGGAAGTCGGCTATCACCAGCAGGGCAGCTACTACGACCGACAGTGGCTGCAGATCGGCCTGCGCCATGCGTTCTGACCTGCTGACCGGCTGCCCTCCCTGGCTGTGCGAGGCGCCCGCCCGGCTCTGGCTGCACGTCTGGCCTGAGGACCGCATGTTGCAGCTGGCGCTGTACTGCGCCTTCGGCCTCGGGGCGTTGACGCTGCTGGTGCTGCTGCAGGTGCTGCTGCTCGGCGAACTGTCGCGCCGGCGTGCGGTGCGCCGGCAGCAGTTCAACGAACAGTGGCGCCCCTACTTCGCCCTCTGCAGCCTCAGCGATGACGTGCCGACATCCCACGCGTCGCTGCCGCGGCGGCATCAGCTCTGGTTTCTGCTGCAGTGGAACCGCACCCAGCTGCAGTTGCGCGGCGCCGCCCGCGAGCGCATGAACCGCGCACTGGTCGCCCTGGGGATGGATCGTCAGGCGCTGCTCCTGTTACGGGGGCGGGTGCGCAGCAAGCTGATCGGCCTCACCTGCCTGCGCCATCTGGCCGACCCCACCCATTGGGACGCGGTGCAGCCGCTATTGCTCAGCCGCAACGCCATCGTCGCCCTGGCCGCCGCGCAGACGCTGGTGGCCATGGACCCGGCAAAGGCCATGCAGCTGATCCTGCCGGCGGCGGTGGAACGCCCCGACTGGGCGTTGCCGCGCCTGGTCAGCCTGTGCCAGCAGGCCGGTGAGCAGGCAGTGACCACGCCGCTACTGATCGTGCTGTCCAGCTCGCCGGACCCGCGCCGCGAGCGGCTGGTCGGCCTGCTGGTGCATGGCGACCCGCGCCATGCCGCGCCCTGGGCGCGGGCACGGCTGGACCAGGGGGCGCCTGTCGAGCAGCTGCAGGTGGCGCTGCGCTGCCTCAGCGAGCTTGGCGACCCACGCGACCGCCCGCGCCTGCTGCGCGCCCTCGGCCACGAGCAGGAGGGCGTGCGCCTGGCCGCCCTGCTGGCGCTGCACAAGCAGGCACGTCGGGAAGACAGCGAGCTGTTCCTGCCGCTGCTCGCCGACCGCAGCTGGTGGGTGCGCCAGGCCGCCGCCGATAGCCTGGCGACGTTGCCCGGCGCATCCCCGGACGCGCTGCAGCAGCTGCTCGAGCAGGTGCACGACCGCTACGGCAGGGATGCCCTGCGCCGGGCCATCGCGGAGGTGCGCCGGTGACGGTCGACTGGCTGTGGTGGCTGCAGGTCGCCTTCATTCTCTATTTCCTGCTGCTCAACGGCATGTACCTGCTGCTCAATCTGCTGTCGATGGGCAGCCTGATGGGTTACATCCGCCAGCGCGCGGAAACCGGCGAGCTGGCGCCTTATCTCGGCGTCGAACCGCCGGTGTCGGTGCTCATGCCGGCCTTCAACGAAGAGGCGACGATCCGCACCTCGGTGCGCTCGATGCTGCAGCTGCAGTACCCCGAATTCGAGATCGTGGTGATCAACGACGGTTCGAAGGACCGCACCCTGGCCGTGCTGATCGAGGAATTCGACCTGGTGCCGCACCCCGAGCCGTTGCGCCAGGCCGTCGCCCACCAACCGGTGCAGGCCATCTATCGCTCGCGCCGCTACGCCAACCTGCGCGTGGTCGACAAGGCCAACGGCGGCAAGGCCGATGCGTTGAATGCCGGTATCAATGCCGCGCGCTACGGCCTGTTCTGTGGCGTCGACGCCGACTCCATCCTGCAGCGCGACAGCCTGTTGCGCGTGGTCCAGCCCTTCCTCGAGGACGAGCGCACCATTGCCGCGGGCGGCACGGTGCGCATCGCCAATGGCTCGCAAGTGCGTGGCGGCTTCCTGATCCAGGCCGGGCTGCCACGCAACTGGCTGGCGCGCTTCCAGATCGTCGAGTACCTGCGCGCCTTTCTGTTCGGCCGCCTCGGCTGGTCGCCGCTCAATGCCGTGTTGATCATCTCCGGCGCCTTCGGCCTGTTCGATCGCGAGCGGGTGATGGCGGTCGGCGGCTATCGCACCGATACGGTCGGCGAGGATATGGAACTGGTGGTGCGGCTGCACCGTTATCACCGCGAAAAGCGCATCCCCTACCGCATCCGCTACCTGCCGGACCCGATCTGCTGGACTGAATGCCCGGAAGACCTAGGCACCCTCGGCCGGCAGCGCAGCCGCTGGCAGCGCGGCCTGGCCGAAAGCCTCGGGCGTCATGCCCGCCTGGCCTTCAGCCTGCGCGGCGGCACGCCCGGCTGGCTGGCCTGGCCGTTCATGGCGCTGTTCGAGTGGATCGGCCCGCTGATCGAACTGGTGGGCTACGGCTTCATGCTGGCGGGCTTCGCCTTCGGCGCGGTGTCCTACGCGGCGCTGGCCGCCTTCCTGCTGGTGGCGATCGGCATGGGCATCCTGCTGTCGGTCAACGGCCTGCTGCTGGAAACCATGTCCTTCCGCGTCTACAGCCGTCGACGCGACATGCTGCAGCTATTCCTGATGGCCGTGCTGGAGAACTTCGGCTACCGCCAGCTCAACACCCTCTGGCGCTGCCGCGGTCTCTGGCAGTGGTTCTCCCGGCGTAAACACCAGTGGGGCGTGATGCGCCGCAGCGGGCAGTGGGGGCAAAGCTAGCTGAACGCTCAAAAGACCGTAGGGTGGATCACGCTTCATCGATCCACCATGGCTGTGCAACAAGGTGGATGTAAAAAGCGACATCCACCCTTCGGATGCCGTCAGAGCTGAATCCAGGTCGCCTTGAGCTCGGTGTACTTGTCGAAGGCATGCAGCGACTTGTCACGACCGTTGCCGGACTGCTTGAAGCCGCCGAACGGCGCAGTCATGTCGCCGCCGTCGTACTGATTGACCCACACACTGCCGGCGCGCAGCGCCCGTGCGGTGCGGTGCGCCTTGGACAGGTCGGCGGTCCACACCGCGGCAGCGAGGCCGTAGAGCGTGTCGTTGGCGATCGCCACCGCTTCCTCGGCGCTGTCGAAGCTGATCACCGAGAGCACCGGGCCAAAGATTTCCTCCTGAGCAATCTTCATCGCATTGTCGACGCCATCGAAGATGGTCGGCTCGACGTACAGCCCGCCGGTTTCCTCCAGCGTCCGCTGGCCGCCGATCAGCACCTGCGCGCCGGCCTGACGCCCGGCGTCGATGTAGCCGAGCACGGTGTTGAGCTGCTGGGTGTCCACCAGGGCGCCGACGTTGGTCGAAGGGTCCAGCGGGTTGCCCGGCTTCCAGCCCTTGAGCGCCTCCACCACCATGGGCAGGAAGCGCTCCTTGATCGAACGCTCCACCAGCAGCCGCGAACCGGCAGTGCAGACCTCGCCCTGATTGAAGGCGATCGCACCCGCCGCCGCCTGGGCAGCCGCCTGCAGGTCGGGCGCATCGGCGAAGACGATGTTCGGGCTCTTGCCGCCCGCCTCCAGCCAGACGCGCTTCATGTTCGACTCGCCGGCGTAGATCATCAGCTGCTTGGCCACCCGCGTGGAGCCGGTAAAGACCAGCGTGTCGACGTCCATGTGCAGCGCCAGCGCCTTGCCGACGGTGTGACCGTAGCCTGGCAGGACATTGAGCACACCGGCCGGAATGCCGGCGTCGATCGCCAGCCGGGCGATGCGGATGGCGGTCAGCGGCGACTTCTCGGACGGCTTGAGCACCACCGAGTTGCCTGTGGCCAGTGCCGGGCCGAGCTTCCAGCAGGCCATCATCAGCGGGAAATTCCACGGCACGATGGCCGCCACCACGCCGACCGGCTCGCGGGTGACCAGGCCCAGCTGGTCGTGGGGCGTGGCCGCCACCTCGTCGTAGATCTTGTCGATCGCCTCGCCGCTCCAGCGCAGCGCCCGCGCCGCACCGGGGATGTCCACCGCCAGCGAGTCGCCGATCGGCTTGCCCATGTCGAGGGTCTCCAGCAGGGCCAGCTCCTCGCGGTTCGCTTCCAGCAGATCGGCGAAGCGAATCAGCACCGCCTTGCGCTTGGCCGGCGCCAGCTTCGCCCAGCTGCCTGCCTCGAATGCGGTACGGGCGCTGGCCACTGCACGCTCGGCATCGGCCTGGTCGCAGCTGGCGACCTGGGCCAGCACTCGCCCGTCCACCGGGCTGATGCAGTCGAACTGGCCTCCATCCGCCGCGGCGCAATACTCACCCTGGATAAAGGCGCGACCTTCGATGTGCAGGTCGCGGGCACGCTGTTGCCAGTCGGCGAGGGTCAGGGTGGGCATGGTGCATCCTCTCTCAGGTCTTCGGGGCTGTTGAAACGGCACCCTAAACCAGCGGCGCGGACCCTATCAATATTTTTTACGAACGGCCGGTTTTGCGCCTTGTTTTGTTCGTTTTATTAAACATAGACTCGATCGAAACGCTGCGGCGCCGTCGCAGCATAGTCGCTCGTCGCCGGAGCTCGCCCATGTCCCAGGATTTTGCCACCTCGCCCGAACACTTCTGGATGCCCTTCACCGCCAATCGCCAGTTCAAGGCCAGTCCGCGCCTGCTGGAGCGCGCCGAAGGCATGTATTACACGGCGAGCGACGGCCGCCAAGTGCTCGACGGCACGGCGGGCCTGTGGTGCTGCAATGCCGGCCACGGGCGCCGCGAGATCAGCGAGGCGGTGAGCAAGCAGATCGCCAGGATGGATTTCGCCCCGACCTTCCAGATGGGCCACCCGCTGCCCTTCGAGCTGGCGGAAAAGCTCGCCGCCATCAGCCCCGAGGGACTGAACCGGGTGTTCTTCACCAACTCCGGATCGGAATCGGCCGATACCGCGCTGAAGATCGCCCTGGCCTATCAGCGCGCCATCGGCCAGGGCAGCCGTACCCGCCTGATCGGCCGCGAGTTGGCCTATCACGGCGTCGGCTTCGGTGGCATGTCGGTGGGCGGCATGTCCAACAACCGCCGCGCCTTCGGCCCGATGCTACCCGGCGTCGATCACCTGCCGCACACCCTCGACCTGCAGCGCAACGCCTTCAGCAAGGGCCTGCCGCAGCATGGCGTGGAGCGCGCCGATGAGCTGGAGCGGCTGGTGACGCTGCATGGCGCGGAGAATATCGCCGCGGTGATCGTCGAGCCGATGTCCGGCTCGGCCGGGGTGATCCTGCCGCCGGTGGGCTATCTGCAGCGGCTGCGCGAGATCACCGCCAAGCACGGCATTCTGCTGATCTTCGATGAGGTCATCACCGGCTTCGGCCGCGTCGGCGAAGCCTTCGCCGCGCAGCGCTGGGGCGTCACGCCGGACATCCTGACCTGTGCCAAGGGTCTGACCAACGGCGCGATCCCCATGGGTGCGGTGTTCGTCGCCGACCGGCTGTACGACGCCTTCATGCAGGGGCCGGAAAGCGTCATCGAGTTCTTCCACGGCTACACCTACTCCGGGCATCCGGTGGCCTGCGCCGCGGCACTGGCGACCCAGCAGATCTATCAGCAGGAAAACCTGTTCCAGAAGGCCATCGACCTGGAACCCTACTGGCAGGAGGCGTTGTTCAGCCTGCGTGACCTACCCAACGTGATCGACATCCGCACCGTCGGGCTGGTCGCGGGTATCCAGTTCGCCGCCCATGCCGATGGTGTCGGCAAGCGCGGTTATGAGGTGTTCCGCGAGTGTTTCGAGAACGGTCTGCTGGTGCGCGCCAGCGGCGACACCATTGCGCTGTCGCCGGCGCTGATCGTCGAGAAGGCCGAGATCGACCGGATGATGGAGCTGCTCGCCGACGGCATCCGCAAAGCCGGCTGACACAGCGCTGCGGGAGGCGACCCGGCCTGTCAGATCAGGCCGGGCGCTAATGGCCTGTGCGGTGAGCGGGTCGAGGCAAGTCCGGATAGCCATGGGCGCCGAAATTGACCAACTGAACTCACCAGACATGCCACCAGATCACAGCGACTCCAGGCAGTCCGCCAGGGTGTCGCCCAAACCTTCGAGCAACTGCTCGTAGCCCTTGGCGTCCGTCGGCAGGCCGACGCCCAGCACATCCAGTTCAGCCATCTTCACCGGCAAGCCGGCGGTCAGCGTTTCAGCCAGACGCGGGCGCGCCGGCGGCTCGCTGAACACGCAGCTCGGTCCGGCCTGCTGCAGGCGCTCGCGCATAGCCGCCACATGTCGCGCGCCCGGCTGCGCTTCGCCACCGGCAGTGAACACGCCGGCATGGCGCAGCCCGTAGGCGGCCTCGAAGTAGTCGTAGGCCTCATGGAAGACGAAGAACGGCTTGTTCTGCACCTTGGCGAAACGCTGCTTGAGCCGCCCGTCGAGTGCCTCGACGCGCTCGGCGAAAGCGCTGCTGTTGGCCTGGTAGCGCCCGGCGTTGGCCGGATCGGCAGCAGCCAGATCCGCCGCCATGCGCTCGGCGATCACCACGGCGTTGGCCGGCAGCAGCCACAGGTGCGCATCGAGCGAACCCGGACGATGGTCGTGATCGTGCTCGTCGGCATGGGCGGCGTGGTCGTGCTCATGCGCGTCATGCGCGTCATCGTGGTCGTGGTCGTGGTCGTGGTCGTGGTCGTGGTCGTGATCGTGATCGTGATCGTGATCGTGATCGTGATCGTGATGATCGTCCTCGGCATGTGTGTGCGCATCGCCGAAGCGCCGCAGGGTCAGCTTCGGCAGGTCCTGCACGGCCACCGTCGTCCCTTCACGAGCGCTCAGCGCGCGCGGCAGGAAGCTCTCCAGATCCGGACCGATCCAGTAGAACAGCTCGGCATCGCGCAGACGCCGCACGTCGGACGGGCGCAGCGAATAGTGGTGCGCCGAGGCGCTGGCCGGCAGCAGCACATCGGGCTGGCCGACGCCGTCCTGCACCGCCGCGGCAATCAGCTGCAAGGGCTTGATGCTGGTCAGAACGCGCACTTCGGCCTGGGCGCAGGTGGCACCGGCGAGCAGCGCCGCCAGCAACGGGAGGGAGAAAAGACGATTCACGGGGCATCACTCGAAGGGGTTGAATTGGTACATAATAACGTCTCTCCCCCAACACGTCGCCGCCCATGTCCAAGACCCCGCTGGCCTGCACGCCCCATGACCACGACCACTGCGTCAGCCACGCGCTGGCCGAAGCCGACAGCCTCTGCGCGCGCCAGGGCGTGCGCCTGACCGCGCTGCGCAAGCGCGTGCTGGAGCTGGTCTGGCAGAGCCACAAGCCGCTCGGCGCCTACGACATTCTTGCCGTGCTGAGCGAGCAGGACGGCCGACGCGCCGCGCCGCCCACCGTGTACCGCGCGCTGGATTTCCTCTTGGAGAACGGCCTGGTGCACCGCATCGCCTCGCTCAACGCCTTCATCGGCTGCAACCACCCGGAGCATCCGCATCAGGGCCAGTTCCTCATCTGTCGTCTCTGCCACACCGCCATCGAGCTGGAGCGCCCGGCCATCGCCGAGGCCATCGACAGCGCCGCGGGCAGCGTCGGCTTCTCCGTCGAAGGCCAGACCGTGGAAGTCGTCGGGCTCTGCTCGAACTGCCGGAACGCCGCATGAGCGAGGTACTGCTGCGGCTGGATGACATCCATGTGCGCTTCGCCAACCAGAACGTGCTGGAAGGCGCGCAACTGCAGGTGCATCGCGGCGAGATCGTCACCCTGATCGGCCCCAACGGGGCCGGCAAGACCACCCTGGTGCGCGCCGTGCTCGGCCTGCTCAAGCCCGACCATGGCCAGGTCTGGCGCAAGCCGCGGCTGCGCGTCGGCTACATGCCGCAGAAGCTGCACGTCGACCCCACCCTGCCCTTGTCGGTGCTGCGCTTTCTGCGCCTGGTCCCCGGCGTCGACCGCGCCCGCGCCCTCGCGGCGCTGGGTGAAGTCGGTGCCGAGCATGTGATCGACAGCCCGCTGCAGAAGATCTCCGGCGGCGAAATGCAGCGCGTGCTGCTCGCCCGCGCCCTGCTGCGCGAACCGGAGCTGCTGGTGCTGGACGAACCGGTGCAGGGCGTCGACGTCGCCGGCCAGGCCGAGCTGTACCGGCTGATCGGCGTGTTGCGCGACCGCTACGGCTGCGGCGTGCTGATGGTCTCCCACGACCTGCACCTGGTGATGAGCGCCACCGATCAGGTGGTCTGCCTGAACCGCCACGTCTGCTGCTCGGGGCATCCGGAACAGGTCAGCAGCGACCCGGCCTTCGTCGAGCTGTTCGGCCAGGATGCGCGCAGCCTGGCGATCTACCACCACCAGCACGATCACAGCCATGACCTGCACGGCAGCGTGGTGATCGGCAAACCACACGTCCACGGCCCGAACTGCAAGCACTAGACAGAGCATCAGATGCCCGATTTCCTTCTCAACGCGCTGCTCGCCGGCCTGGCCCTGGCGCTGGTCGCCGGCCCGCTCGGCTCCTTCGTCGTCTGGCGGCGCATGGCCTATTTCGGCGACACCCTGTCCCACGCCGCGCTGTTCGGCGTCGCCCTCGGGCTAATGCTGGACGTCAACCTGACGCTGGCGGTGACCGTCGGCTGCGTGCTGCTCGCCCTGCTGCTGGTCACCCTGCAGCAGCGCCAGCCGCTGGCCTCCGACACCCTGCTCGGCATCCTGGCCCACAGCACGCTATCGCTCGGCCTGGTCTCGCTGAGCTTCATGAAGGATGTGCGTGTCGACCTGATGGGCTACCTGTTCGGCGACCTGCTGGCCGTCGGGCCGAGCGACCTGGCCTGGATCATCGGCGGCAGCGCACTGGTGCTGCTGATGCTGATCCCGCTGTGGCGGCCGCTGCTGGCGATCACCGTGCACGAGGAGCTGGCCAAGGTCGAAGGCCTGCCGGTGGCCGGGATCCGCCTGGCGCTGATGCTGCTGATCGCCGTGGTGATCGCCGTGGCGATGAAGATCGTCGGCGTGCTGCTGATCACCTCGCTGCTGATCATTCCCGCCGCGGCCGCACAGCGCCACGCGCGCACGCCGGAACAGATGGCGCTGGGCGCAAGCATCCTGGGAATCGTCGCCGTGTGCCTGGGGCTGACGCTGTCCTGGTACGAGGACACTCCGGCCGGCCCGTCCATCGTGGTCAGCGCCGCCGCACTGTTCCTGCTCAGCTTCGCCTGGCCGAAGCACGCATGACCGATCTCAAGTACCTGCGCGGCTACCCTGAAGCGCTGCTGGCTCAGGTGCGCCAGCTGATCGCAGAGGACCGTCTGGGCGATTATCTGCAGCGGCGTTACCCCGCACGGCATGAGGTGCAGAGCGACAAGGCGCTGTACGGCTACGTGCAGACGCTCAAGCAGGAGTACCTGAAAAGCACGCCGCCGATCGACAAGGTGCTCTACGACAATCGGCTGGACCTGACCCATCGGGCGCTGGGCCTGCATACCGCGGTGTCACGGGTGCAGGGCGGCAAGCTCAAGGCAAAGAAGGAGATACGCGTCGCCGCATTGTTCCGCGACGCGGCGCCGGAGTTTCTCAGGATGATCGTGGTGCACGAGCTCGCCCACCTGCGCGAGAGCGAGCACAACCGTGCGTTTTACAAGCTGTGCGAACACATGCTGCCCGGCTACGGGCAGATCGAGTTCGACCTGCGGCTGTTCCTGCACTGGCGGGAGCTGCAGGACGGCTGACCAGCCGCCCGGCGGTCCTGGAGCCTGCGTAGGGTGGAAAACTCGCGAAGCGATTTCCCACGCGCCAGTGCCCGATTTCGCCTCATGCCGGACCTGGCGCCTCATCCGCGTGGATGGCTTCGGCCATCCACCCTGCGCTGACCCGTTACGCCGGGATCGCCTCCGCCGCGGCCTCACGCGCCCACACCCGGTGCTGACCGAGCGCCTGAGCGAAGTTGCCGAATACCGCATCGACGTCATCACCCTCCAGCAGCCCGCTGTCGGCAGTTAGGTTCAGCGATGCCAGCAGCGGCCGTGCCGCACCGAGCACCACGATGGGTTTCAGGTGCTTGTAGGCCTCCAGCAGGTAGTGCTTGGCTTCGCCGGACTTGGCCATGGCTGCCGCCGCATCGGCACCGCCGGGGACGAACACGGCGTCGAACATCACCGAGGGCATGCCGTCCATCGCGGCATCGACCGGCAGCATCTTGCCGTCCGCCGTCTTCACCGGCGCCGGCGAGGGGCCGATGATCTTGGCCAGCGCGCCGTGCTCGGCCAGCTTGGCCTTGAATGCATCGATCGCGGCACCATCGACGCCGTTGGCCACCAGAATGGCGATCTTGCGCGACTTGATATTGCCCGGTGCGTGGTTCATCAAACTCAGGGCCGGCGAGCTTTGCGGGGTCGGTACCTTCGGCGCTACGGTCGGCGCAGCGGGTGCCGGCAGGCCGAGGTTCTCGGCGACACGGCGGGCCAGCTCCAGGTCGATGTTGGCGAGGATCTCGTTGACCTGACGCTCACGGATGAACACCCGCTCGACCTTGCCCAGCTCGAAGGTATAGGCACCGATGATGTGCTCCTTCTCCGGGCCGCTCATGCTGTTCCAGAACAGTGTCGCCTGGGAGAAGTGGTCGCCGAAGGATTCGCTGCGGTTGCGGATCTTGTGCCCCTCGACCCGCTCCGGATAGCTCTCGAAACCGCCGCCCTGAGCTGCCGGCGGGGTTTCCTTGGGCCAGCCGTTGTCGATGGAGTTGGGCTCGTAGTTGGCGCGGCCCTTGTGGATCGTCTGGCGATGGAAGGCGTCGCGCTGGTTGTTGTGAAACGGACACAGCGGACGGTTGATCGGAATTTCGTGGAAGTTCGGCCCACCGAGACGCAGCAGCTGGGTGTCGGTGTAGGAGAACAGCCGGCCCTGCAGCAGCGGGTCGTTGGTGAAGTCGATGCCCGGCACGATATGGCCGATGTGGAAGGCGGCCTGCTCGGTCTCAGCGAAGAAGTTGTCCGGGTTGCGGTTGAGGGTCATCTTGCCGAGCTTCTGCACCGGCACCAGCTCCTCGGGGATGATTTTGGTCGGGTCCAGCAGGTCGAAGTCGAACTTGTGCTCGTCGGCCTCCTCGACCACCTGCACGCCCAGCTCCCACTCGAAGTAGTCGCCCATCTCGATGGACTCCCACATGTCGCGGCGGTTGAAGTCCGGGTCCTTGCCGGCGATCTTCAGCGTTTCGTCCCAGACCAGCGAGAAGGCGCCGGCCACCGGCTTCCAGTGGAATTTGACGAAGCGGCTGACGCCCTCGGCATTGATCAGGCGGAAGGTGTGCACGCCGAAGCCTTCCATCGCCCGATAGCTGCGCGGCAGGGCGCGGTCGGACATGGTCCAGAGCACCATGTGTGCGGACTCAGGCGTCAGCGAGACGAAATCCCAGAAGGTATCGTGGGCCGATTGCGCCTGCGGGATCTCGTTGTGCGGCTCGGGTTTCACCGCATGGACGAAGTCCGGAAACTTGATGGCGTCCTGGATGAAGAACACCGGCATGTTGTTGCCGACCAGGTCGAAGTTGCCCTCGTCGGTGTAGAACTTGGTGGCGAAGCCGCGCACGTCGCGCACGGTGTCCGCCGAGCCGCGCGAGCCCTGCACGGTGGAGAAGCGCACGAACACCGGCGTCTCCTTGCCTTCGGCGGCGAGGAACGAGGCCTTGGTCAGCCAGCTGTGGTCGGCGTAGCTGACGAACACGCCGTGCGCCGCGGCACCGCGGGCATGCACGATGCGCTCGGGGATGCGCTCATGGTCGAAGTGGGTGATCTTCTCGCGCATGATGAAATCTTCGAGCAGCGAGGGCCCACGGCCGCCGGCCTTGAGGGTGTTCTGGTTGTCGGCGATCTTCACGCCCTGATTGGTGCGCAGCGCCTCGCCGGTGGCGTCGCTGCGAAACGCTTCCAGCTGGTCGAGCTTGGCGTTGTGATTGGCGCGGTCGACGGTGTCGGTACCGGCCAGCTCGCTCTGTTGCGGGGTCTTGTCGGTCATGGTGGGCCTCCGTTTGCGGTGAGCGGTACCGCGAACGATCGGCCCGGAACGCGGGGCAGACACATGATCGATTCACGGCGTACCGGTTAGTGACCCCATTGATCGCCGCAAGGTTGCCGCCTGCGACGATTTGCTTTGCCTATCAGCTCCATGGATTTGCTCAATCGCAGCGGCGCAGGCGAGCGACGTCGCCGGCAAACGGGTAGAATGCCGGGCTTTCGCCGATCATCCCGGCAACAAACGTCGCACCCACAAGGTTCGCCCGTGATCGAATTCCATCAAGTCCATAAAACCTATCGGACCGCCGGCCGCGATATTCCCGCGCTGCAACCGACGCAGCTGGAAATCGCCTCCGGTGAAGTGTTCGGTCTGATCGGTCATTCCGGCGCCGGCAAGAGCACGCTGCTGCGCCTGATCAATCGCCTGGAGGAGCCCTCCGGCGGACGCATCCTGGTCAACGGCGAGGACGTCACCGCGCTGGATGCCGACGGCCTGCGGCGCTTCCGCCAGCGCGTCGGGATGATCTTTCAGCACTTCAACCTGCTGATGTCCAAGACGGTGGCCGACAACGTCGCCATGCCGCTGCGCCTGGCCGGCATCCGCTCGCGCAGCGAGATCGACGCCCGCGTCGCCAGCCTGCTCGAACGCGTCGGGCTCAAGGACCATGCACGCAAGTACCCGGCACAGCTCTCCGGCGGCCAGAAGCAGCGCGTCGGCATCGCCCGCGCGCTGGCCACCGAGCCGAGCATCCTGCTCTGCGACGAGGCCACCAGCGCCCTCGATCCACAGACCACCGCCTCGGTGCTGCAACTGCTGGCCGAGATCAACCGCGAGCTGAAGCTGACCATCGTGCTGATCACCCATGAGATGGATGTGATCCGCCGTGTCTGCGACCGCGTGGCGGTGATGGACGGCGGCGCGATCGTCGAACAGGGCCCGGTGACCGAGGTGTTCCTGCACCCCAAGCATCCGACCACCCAGCGTTTCGTGCTGGAAGACGAGGCGGTGGACGAGGGCGACATGCACGATGACTTTGCCCACGTGCCGGGTCGCATCCTGCGCCTGACGTTCCAGGGCGACGCCACCTACAAGCCGCTGCTGGGCACCGTCGCCCGTGAAACCGGGGTCGACTACAGCATCCTGTCCGGGCGCATCGACCGCATCAAGGACACCCCCTACGGCCAGCTCACCCTGGCGCTGATCGGTGGTGACATGGCAGCGGCGATGAGCCGTCTGCAAGCCGCTGACGTGCATGTGGAGGTGCTGCGCTAATGGAAGCCTTGTTCAGCTCTTTGTTGGGGAACGTGGACTGGTACGAAATCTGGCTGGCCACGCTGGACACCCTGCTGATGCTCGGCGGCTCGCTGCTGTTCACCATTCTGCTCGGTCTGCCGCTGGGCGTGCTGCTGTTCCTCAGCGGTCCGCGCCAGCTGTTCGAGAACGGCCCGCTGTACGCCGCGCTGTCGTTCGTGGTCAACGTGCTGCGCTCGCTGCCGTTCATCATCCTGCTGATCGTGATGATTCCCTTCACCGTGCTGATCACCGGCACCTCGCTGGGCGTGGCCGGAGCCATCCCGCCGCTGGTGGTGGGCGCTGCGCCGTTCTTCGCGCGGCTGGTGGAGACCGCGCTGCGCGAGGTCGACCGCGGCATCATCGAGGCGACCCAGGCCATGGGCGCCACCACCCGGCAGATCATCTTCAGCGCATTGCTGCCGGAAGCGCGTCCGGGCATCATCGCCGCCATCACCGTCACCGCCATCACCCTGGTGTCCTACACCGCGATGGCCGGTGTGGTGGGTGCCGGCGGCCTTGGCGACCTGGCCATCCGCTTCGGCTACCAGCGCTTCCAGACCGACGTGATGGTGGTCACTGTGGTCCTGCTGCTGGTGCTGGTGCAGCTGCTGCAGAGCCTCGGCGACCGGCTGGTGACCCACTTTTCGCGCAAATGAACCGCAACCAGGGCGAGCGAACCTTCGCACCCCGCTCAACTCCTGAAGGAACCGAACGATGAAGAAACTGATTGCCGCCCTGGCCACCGTCGCGGCGTTTTCCGCCCAGGCCGCCGAAACTCTGACCGTGGCCGCCACCGCCGTGCCGCATGCCGAGCTGCTGGAGTTCGTCAAGCCGCAGCTGGCCGAGCAGGGCGTGACGCTGAACGTCAAGGTATTCACCGACTACGTGCAGCCGAACATCCAGGTCGCCGAGAAGCGCCTGGACGCCAACTTCTTCCAGCACCAGCCGTACCTGGATGAATTCAACAAGGGCAAGGGCACCGAGCTGGTGAGCGTCGCCGGCGTACACATCGAGCCCTTCGGTGCCTACTCGAGCAAGGTCAAGTCGCTGGACGAACTGGCCAACGGCGCCACCGTGGTCATTCCCAACGATGCCACCAATGGCGGCCGCGCACTGCTGCTGCTGGACAAGGCCGGCGTGATCGGTCTGAAGGACGGCGCCGGCATCACCGCCACGCCGAAGGACATCGCCGAGAACCCGAAGAAGATCAAGATCCGCGAACTGGAAGCCGCGACTCTGCCGCGCGTGCTGACCCAGGTCGACCTGGCGCTGATCAACACCAACTACGCGCTGGAAGCCAAGCTGAACCCGACCCAGGACGCCCTGGTGATCGAGGGCAGCGACTCGCCATACGTGAACATTCTGGTCGCCCGTCCGGACAACAAGGACAGCGATGCCATGCAGAAACTGGCTGCCGCGCTGCACAGCGAGCAAGTACGCCAGTTCATCGAGGAAAAGTACAAGGGCGCCGTGGTCCCGGCGTTCTGAGCTGACCGCACAACCCGCGTCAGAAACCCCGCCTCGGCGGGGTTTTTCGTTTTCGCCGGCGTCATTGGTGGGCTTCAGCCCACTGCGGGCAGCAGCACCGATCAGCTCGCTCAGCGCCGCGTCTGCGTCTCGCGCAGGGCCTCTTCCACCTCACGCTCCAGCGCATAGGCCGGGCGCTCCACGGCACGGAAATCCTGCGTATAGCGCCGGGCGAACTCGGCGACGCCCCAGTCCAGATATTGCTCGACGTGCTTGAGCTCATGGGCCCAGAGCGCGACGTTGTCCCGGGCATCCTCCTCGTGGCGGAAGACGATGACGTCGATCAGGGTCACGGCATTGACGTCCGGGTTGCGCAGCAGGGTGTTGCCGGCATTCAGCACCACCTCGTCGCCGACGCGGTACCGCGCACTCTCCAGCACGGCAAGATCGAAATACGGCTCGAGCTGCGAGCGGATGTGCAGCGGTATCGGCTCGACGCCGCCGGCCACCAGGCGGTCGCGCGACTGCTGGATCCAGTTCTGCAGGGCCAGCGTGGCCATACGCTGCACGCGGTCGTAGACCGCCTGTGGATCGCTGGCGGCGGCCGGCACGCAGAGGCAGCTGCCACTCAGGCAGATCGGCTGCTGGCCGGGCGGGCAGGCGGTCTGCGCCCAGACGGGTGCGGCAAGCAGCGCCAGCGGCAGCAGCGCAAGGCGGAAAAGCGAAGTGAACGACACGGGATGGTCTCGACGGCGAGGGCGATGCGCGCCCCAGGCGCTGCGCACTATAGCGGCGGACCCGGGGCGCGCGAAGAGGGCGCTCAGATCACCGGCGGCGCGGCGCTCACCACACGCAGGGCAAGCCCCTCGTACGGGTCGAGGTTGATCTGCAGCTCGCAGTTGTCGGTGAGGTCGCCCTCCACACTCTCGTGAATGATGTCCACCACCGGGCCGGGCGCCACGCCGGGCAGGCAAATGGTCTCACTGACCGGCTCGGCGCTGAAGTTCAGTGCCGTGAGCTGCACGCCCTTGCCGGCAGGCAGCTCGTGGACCATCACCAGGAGGCCTGGCGCCTGCACATCGGGAATCAGGATCTGCTTGCTGGCAGCGATGTCGTAGGCCTGGCGCACGCTGAGGATGCGCTTGAGCTGGCAGGCGAAGGAGCCTGGCCGCTGCAGCTGCTCGGCCAGGCTGCCGTACAGCGAGCGGGCCTTGGGCAGGCCTTCGGCGGAGACCGACGCGTCCGGCGCCAGATCGGCGAGGTCATAGCCGCCGCGATTGATCCAGCGGGTATCGCCATCGCCCATCAGGTGCTCGACCTGCTCGGGCGCCAGCGGCAGGGCGCCGACCAGATCCCAGCCGGAGAGGGCGAACACGCCGGGCTGCATGGCATTGAACATCACCAGCAGGATATGCAGGCGCTGGATCTGCTCCACCTCGGCCGGGCCGATGGCGTCCAGATCACGGATGTTAAGCGCCGCGGCGATCACGCTGGCGGTGGTGCAGGACACCCCGTTGGTGACGAACTTGAGGTTGTACGGTGCATGTTCGCCGGTCAGCCGCTCGTACATTTCCTCGCGGATATGTTCGCGCAGGTGGCCGCCGGGCAGGGTCTGGCCCTTGTAGTGGTAATGGTCGTAGGCGTGCAGCGTCCAGAAGTGCACCAGCTCCAGGGTCAGCTCGTCATGGTTCTGCAGCGCATGGATCAGTGACGCCGGGTCGATGCCGAAGGCGTGCACTTCGCGCAGCATCATGCGCAGGAATTCGGTATCGCCGGTGAGCAACGCATGGTGATAGGCCGGGCGGGTGATGAAGTCGTAGGACAGATCGGCCCCGCCGTGGGACATGGCGGCGATGTCATCGATGGTCAGGTTCAGCTCCTGGAAGCTGAAGCCGCCGGCCTTGCGGATCGCCCCGGCGAGCAGCTGGTTGCCGGTGACGGACAGCGGGTGGCCCTCCGACCAGGCAGTGCCCTCGGCACGCCGTTCCACGCCGAGGAAGCCGTTGGCGTCCAGGCGCAGCACCCGGGCGCCGGTGACGTCGATGGCATGCAGCGCATCGCCGATGATCAGCTGCTGCGCGGCGAAGGTCGGGTCGAGCCAGTTCAGCGACGGCTGGCCCTCCTTGAAGTAGTGCAGATAGACCCAGCGACGCACCTTGCCGTCGACCCCGGTGACCTCGCCGGTGACGCTCCAGTCGGTGTCCTTGATGCCCGGCTCGAAGAAGATCACCCGCTGCAGCTGGCCGACGATGTAGTGCTTTTCCTTGAGCCGGTCGACCACCGGCGGCAGCAGGTTGACCGAATCACGCCCGGCCGGCACCTCGGGCAGCAGCTCCCAGTCCTCCTCGCGGATTTCCACCATGTGGTACAGCCCGGGGTAGTCGCCATAGGCCATTTCAGCGAGGCGGAAGTCGGCACCCTTGCCGGTGTGTGCCGGCACGATGTCGTCGATGACGATGGCGTTGTGCGCCGCGGCCACCCGGCTGAGCTGCAGCATCTGCTCCTCGGTCCCCAGGCTCGGGTCGATATCGAAGCTGATGCGGTCGAAGTTGCCGTCGATGGTCGGGGTGAACTCGCGTCCGCGCAGGCCACCGGAACGCTTCATCGGCCCGTTGTGGATGCCCTGCACGCCGAGTTCGGAGAGCGCACTCCAGAGGCGGTCGTCGCCGAGGGCCTCGAGTACCGTGCCGCCTTCCGGCGTGATGATGGCCGCCGGATAGGCGGTGAACCATACCGAGGCGATGGCGCTGGCATCGCGCGGGCGGGCCTGGGCATAAGGCCGCTGCCAGAGACGCGCCTGGCCGGCGTAATGACGCGACCGCTCGCGGGCCGCATGCAGCATGGACTGGCTGACCAGCCATTCGATATAGGTGTTGTCTGGGATGCTCATCGGCGATCGGTTCCGGCAGCACTAGGGAAATGTAGACGTTTGAGTCGGCCGCTCGGCCATCGTTGCATCGGATTGGTCTGCTGCGACCATCACGGGAACCGCACGACCGGACACGCCTCGATATGCCGAGGCGGCGACGCCGTCACCCGACCGCGGAGATCTTCATGCTGCACCTGCCCGTCCTCTATATCTGGCGCTCGCTGTCCGGTTTCGGCCTGCTGCTGGGCACGCTGTTCTTCTGCGCGGCGCTGACGCCCTCGCTGCTGCCGCGCTCGACGCTGAGTCAGGGCGTGCTGGCCGGCGCGGCGCTGGCGGTAGGCTATGGCCTCGGCGTGTTCTGGCGCTGGCTGTGGCGCTATCTGGAACTGCCGGAGCGCCCGGGCTGGCAGCGCGAGCGGGTCAATCTGCTGATCGCGGTCGGCTGCCTGCTGCTGGCCGGGTATTTCCTCAGCCAGGTCGCCGGCTGGCAGAACGCGGTACGCGCGCTGATGGGCATGCCGCCGGTGAGCAGCGCGCACCTGCTCGAAGTCATTCTCACCGCGCTGGCGACCTTTCTCATCCTGCTGACGCTGGCGCGTCTGTATCGGCTGGTGTCGCGCTTCGTCTCGCGGCACGCCGACCGCGTGCTGCCACGGCGCCTGGCCAACGTGATCGGCGTGCTGGTGGCGCTGGCGCTGTTCTGGTCGCTGCTCAGCGATGTGCTGGCGGCGCGGGCACTGCGCATGCTGGACGCATCCTTCGCGCAGTACGACGCCCTGATCGAACCGGAGACGGCACCACCGGCCTCGCCGCTGAAAAGCGGCAGCCGGGCCTCA